>Ga0206811_1138_pt1 | contig 12858 bp, 10 predicted proteins | sample Alteio_BWOrgCont_53_FD_152886 | JGI IMG/M metagenome (GOLD analysis project Ga0206811, IMG submission 152886) | Enriched cells from forest soil in Barre Woods Harvard Forest LTER site, Petersham, Massachusetts, United States -... | ecosystem: Environmental > Terrestrial > Soil > Temperate forest >... | reverse complement strand
CCACATCACTGGCATACACATTCAGCTACGCGGGAACACTCTATGATGCCAATCACGCAGAGCTAGCCAAGTGGCTGCAGAGCAATTATGGAATATTCCCCGCATTTAGCGGAATGGGCTATTCAGTTAAGGATTCTTACTCGCTCGATAGTGAGCCAATGACCTCACAGCAGATCCTGGTGAAGTCGGTGTCACCGGAATACATCCTCAAGAACGTCTCACTCGCCGACGCAGGATGTCGCTGCATCTCAGTGGCACCGTATTCCGGCCGCTCGAGTGACAGGCTCGACCCTGACTTCATCTCACAAGCCGGAGGCGATGGCATCTGCAAGTCGGTGGATCGCCTGGCGGTGAGCCGCCGACACTAGACAGAGATTAACGCTTTCAATAAGCAGCATTTGTCTGTCGCGTGAGCGCGGATCGACAGTCGATAGATGGTGGTTCATATCCGGGGAGGGAAGTGAGCCAAGGACCGCGATATCTCTTGACTCAATCAACCGAAAACTATTACTATTCCGGTTTATTAAAACGATTCAAAATAAAAAAGATCTGCTATTGATGAAGCCGTCTCAGCGCCTTGTTTTCCTCGATGTAGTTCGAGGATTGACGATCGCCTTCATGATTCTGGTCAACAACAACGGCAGTGAACGGCTTGCCTACTGGCCCTTGAAGCATGCCGACTGGAATGGGTGGACTCCGACCGACTTAGTCTTTCCCATATTTCTCTTTCTCGTCGGCGTCGCTATCGTCTTCTCGACTGAGTCGCGAATGGCTCGCGGTGAGACGAAGAGTGTCCTTCTGATACATGCGTTCCGGCGAGCTGGGATTCTGTTCGCCTTGGGCATCCTCATCCATGGATTTCCTCACTATCCTCTGGCGACGCTGCGCATCTACGGTGTGCTGCAGAGAATCGCAGTCTGCTACCTGCTGGCATCCATGCTCTATCTGTGGGACAGGCGGGTGGTCACCCTGGTGAGCGTCGCAGTGGCATGCCTGTTGGGATACTGGGTTCTCATGCGATGGGTGCCGGTTCCTGGCTTCGGCATGCCGGGACGCGACATTCCTTTTCTCGACAAAGACAACAATTGGGTCTCCGTCGTCGATCGGCGGATTTTTCCGGGGCGATTGCTAGAAGATACACGTGATCCACTGGGACTGATCAGCACCATCCCGGCGATTGCAACCTGCCTGCTGGGAGTGTTGACGGGACTCTGGCTACGGACGCAGAGAAGAATGACCGAGAAAGCGCTAGGGTTGCTCGCGGGCACGATGGCGGGACTCGCTCTGGGCGGTCTCTGGGGAATTTCGTTTCCAATCAACAAACGGCTTTGGACAAGCTCCTACGTTTTATTTGCCGCGGGGTGGACGCTCCTGATTCTCGCCATTTGTTATTTTGTGATCGAGATGAGGAAACAGGGAGGCGCTTGGACCTATCCCTGGAAGGTTTTCGGGTCGAACGCGATTTTTACGTATGCCTTTGCGGAATTGTTGTCCACCGTGCTCGACATCATCCAGGTTGGAACGAACAGTCAGGCGCTCACTCTCAAGGATTGGATCTACACGAAAGTATTCTGTCCCATTGTCAATCCGTCGTTCGGATCGCTGCTGTATTCGCTGTGCTATGTTCTGCTCTGCTTTGTGCCGGCCGTGCTGCTCTATCGAAAGCGGATCTTTCTGAAGATTTAGCCTCGGAAAAATAGGAAACATCTCATAGCCAACTCTGTCCTTGCACGAGAACATCTTCGATTGCGAGCGTGGAGCAGCCTTGTTCCCAGCGAAAAAGCAGGAGGTCCGCGGTCGCGCCGACGCGGAGAAGACCGCGTTCTCCTGCGAAGCGACCGGGATTGGCGGTTGCCATGAGCGTGGCGTCCCCGAGACTGAAGCCAGTGTTGTTCGCGACGTATGCAATTGCGTCTTTCAGCGTGGCGGTTGCCCCGGCAAGATAGGGAGTACCAGCGACGTTGAGACGGCCATCGGGATGCAGATAAACCTTGCCGCCGACCGGGGTTACATACTCACCGGGCGGAAGCCCAGCGAGCGTCACGAGATCCGAAATGAGAGCTGCGCGCTGCACGGTTTTGGCGCGCATCATGACGGTGAGCGTGTCCGCGGGAAGATGGTGTCCATCGGCGATGAAGGTGGCGGTGAGGCGATCCTCCGCCAACTGCGTCCAGATCAAATTAGGGTGGCGTGGCAGCAGGTTGGCCACCCCGTTGCCGAGATGGGTGGAGAGACGTGCACCGGCAGTAGCGGCTGCATGGATCTGATCCGCACTAGCGCTGGTGTGACCGAGCGAGATATGGATGCCGCGGGCAGAAAGCGCATGAATGTACTCGGACGAGCCGGGGTAATGCGGCGAGAGCGTGACCATGCCGACGAGATCGCCTGAAGCATCCTGCCAGCGCTGGAACTCCGCGAGATCCGGCGGGCGTACATGTTCGCGGGGATGCGCGCCGCGTGGGCCGTCGTCGGGCGCGATGTGCGGTCCTTCGACATGCACGAAGGGAATCATGTGCATGAGCAGCGGGTCTGCCTGACGTGCTGCGGCAATGATGCGCAGGCTGCGGATGATCTTCTCTTCGGAGGCGGTGATGAGCGTAGGGAGGAACGTAGTGACGCCAGTGGCAAGCATCCGGCGCGCGAGGCTTTGAACGGTGTCGATGGTGAGATCGTCGGCGTTGAGATCGTCGCCGCAATAGCCGTTCACCTGCAGATCAATGAGCCCCGGGGTGAGCCAAGCGCTTTCACCGGGCGCCCCCGCCTCGATGGCTGCAATGCGGCCATCGGCACAGTGCACGGTAAATGGCTCTCCGGTCGAAGGGGCGCGGCCTGTGAATGACTTCATCAGAGAAATCGTATCCTGTTCTGAAAATCCGTAAGTGTCCGCCTTTTACCGTGTAGACAGATTCGAAAATCGATCCGAGTATGGGTTCGTGATCCGAGTCTACCTGCGCCATGTGCTTGAACGCATCGCCGATCATCCCATCAACCGCATCCATGAGCTTCAGCCCTGGAACTTCGCCGCACTCCCAGGCCATGTCGGTTAAATCTTAAGTGTCCACTTGAGAAATTTGATGGACGCTTGAGATCTTTAGTCGAAATAGTAGGACGGCCAGCACGGGGCACTTCCTCAGACGACAGTCAATGATGTCGCTCGAGAAGAATAATGGGAATTTCGGGATTTACATTTTCCCATTGTGATGCTGTGTAGCAAAACGTACCCGGAAACGACTCAAGATCGATTCGCGAATCGGCTTCGACAAGATGCCGTTTGACTTCGTTTTTCCAGAAATCGAAGCAGTCTTGAGGAGCAATCCATCGCAGGTGATGGTCAACATCAGCGACAACGAATTCAATCTGACCCTCCCTAAGCAACTCTGCGATCTCGCCCTGATTAAGCATCCGAATGCGCGGGCCGATTACCGGGCCATTAGGCCGCCACAACTCTTCCAGCGGAATTCGCGTAACCTTTCTCAACTTGGCATCCATGGTCAAGACCACAATACGCGAATTGGTCGACCAGCGAAATGAGTGATTGCGTGTCTCCAACGATCCAAGCGGAGACCCCACGGAGAACTCACTTCTGTGTCAACAGGAGCTGGACGTACGGTTACGAAAATCCGCAGCGCGAGCCAGTTGCAGTCCTTCTTCGCTGTGGATGCTTTGCATCACCTTCCAGCTTGCGCGAGAAACTCCTCACAGAGCCGACATGACATTCATTAGTCGTAGATGACCTGGCGCGACACTTCACCGCGATGCTTCAATGACATCCATGAGCTGTTCGTCTGCAGGCAAGTCCCGATCGATGCTCTCCAGCAGAGTATTGGCGGCCGGCTTGGTCCTGCGGGTGAAAAGCCCGACAACAAGGTAGAGAAGTAGCGTCACGATGACGGGCCCGCCCACATTGATGGCTGTGGCCATGTCGCCTGCGAAGCTCGCAAGCTTCGCAGGAAAGACGAATTTAATGAGCATGAAAGTGAGTACGCCGCCACTCCAGGCGGCGAGCGCGGCAGCCGGACCACAGCGGCGAAACGGGAGCAGCATGCCGAGCAGCATGGGAATCGCAATCGGTCCCAGAAGCGCGGCAAACCAGAGAATCAGCAGGCCGAGCACGCCACCGAAGCGATTCGCGTAGATGGCAATAAGCATGCTGAGGGCAAGGAAGACGAAAGTGCAGATGCGGCCGGCGAGCAGTTGTGCGACACCGCTCAGGCGGAGGCGGTCCCGGCGCAGGGCTGGGATGATGTCGCGCACCACTACGGCTGCGATGGCATTCGCGTCAGAGGAAGTCATCGCCATGGTGGACGCGAAGAGCCCGCCTAGTACCAGGCCGAGGAGACCGCGTGGCAGCATCATCCGGGCCATCAGTGCATAGCTTTCAGCTGGATCAGCAATATGTGGAAGCAGCAGCGGAGCCGCCCACACCGGGAAAAAGAGCACTAGCGGCCAGACGAGATAGAGAGAGGCCGAGAGCAGCGCGGCCTTCTTTGCTTCTCTGCCCGTGGGCGCGGCGATGAAGCGCTGCGCGAGGTTCCACGTGCCGCCGTTATAGGAGAGGGTGTTGATGAGGAGGAAGACGGCGGCAAACAGCGGTGTGTACGGAGCGACAAAGAGCTGCGAGTGTGAGGGCGGCAGGCGCTGCCATACTGTCCACAGAGCGGAGAAGCCGCCGAGGTGTGAGAACGCTGCGATGAGCATCACGACGCCAGCGATAAGTTGAATACCGAATTGGCTGAAGTCCGTGAGTGCGTTTGCCCACAGTCCGCCGCTCACGGCGTATACCAGTGTGACGCTGCCTGTCAGAAGTACGCCATAGACAGGCGGTACGTGAGCAAGGACGTTGAGCAGGATGGCGGTGGCGGTCCACTTGGCGCCAATATCGAAGATCTTAAGCAGTGCCCCGCTCCAGGCCAGCACCTGTTGCGTCGGCAGGTTGTAGCGAACCACGAGGTACTCGAGGGGAGATATCATGCCTGTGCGCTGGCGGAGGCGCGCCCAGCGCGGTGGAAAGATGCGGTAGCCAATCAGCATTGCCAGGGTGATGGTGCAGGCCCACCAGATGTAAATCGTAAATCCGGTGCTATAGGCGATGGCAGCATAGCCGACAAACGCCGCAGAGCTATATCCCGACATGTGATGAGAGATGCCAGAGAGCCACCAGGGCATGGCGCCACCGGCGGTAAAATAGTCGTTCGCATTCCTGATCTTGGTTCGCGCCCACATCCCCACACCGATCATGAATGCGAAATATGCGCACAGAACTGCCCAGTCCAGAAAGCTCATTCCCATAGGCATCGGAATTCATACACCTTGCCGTGCTGCCAGTTGGATGACAATCCAAGCAAGCGAGGTGTGGGTATCGAGAGCTCCATGGCGATCGAACCACGCAGAGAATTGATCGCGGTAAAACACATTGAAATCGATAATTGCGGCGGATTCAGTTCATGCACCTTTCGCGGTCTGCACAAGTTGATAGAAGCGATCCGGATGGCTGGCTAACGAAGCCGAATAGGCCGTCGCACGCTTCCATTGGAAGAGCAACTGATCTTTCGGCTCCAGGCCGAAGACCGGTTCCAGCTTTGCGGCAGAATCCGGGAAGCGGCCGTTGTCCCAATCCCTGGTAAGTGCCTCTGCGAGATCTCGATCGCGCGCAGCGATGGTCTGAATCAGAAGGTCTGTGTCTTTTCGATCCAGTGGCTTTTTGGCGGCCTGTTCGATGACCATCGATTCACGCCAAAACATTCTCTCGAGATACTGGACGCAGAGTTCAAAAGCCTGGAAGTCTGCGAAATTCTCTATCACCAGTGGCTCGAGCTGAACCAGCAGGCTGCGGATCCGTGTAAATGGATTCGGGCGGGGCGATGCATCTTTGAGCAGGGATGCCAGTTGCTCATCGTTGCTCCATGGAACCGGCAAAGTCAGGCCCATCCAGGAGGCTGTTTCGCGATCCTTCATATAGGGCGCTGCGTCGAAGAGCATCTGAAATACTTCATCCCACATCTCGTTCCATCTTGCTCCATAGTGCTTCTCGACGAAACGGTGGAATCCAGAGGTCTGCGCTGTTGCAGTTCCTTCGTTGAACGCGACGGCGGCGTATGCGAATCCATCCCAGATCGAATTCTGAACGTATCGGCTGGGTATCCAGTTTGTCAGGATAACACCTAGGGAGTTCGGATCATTTGTTTCGAGGTAGGCGTCCGCATAGGCATCAATGTTCCGTAACTGTTCCGTGCCAACGCGCGCGCCCCACTTATAGCAAGAGAGGCCCGGCGCTCCGATTCCGCGAGAGCCGTTGGCGCTGACTTTCTGAAAGGTCTCATGAAACTTCGCGGAGTTGTTGCCTGCGTAGTTCCAATCCATGACAATAATGCTTTTGTTTAACTGGCCGAGGATCGCCGGCTCTTTGTGAAGAACAAAGTCGCCCCACACAATGAATTGTTTGCCGAGTTTCACAGAGATTTGATGGAGTGAATTCAGGTACTCTGCCCATATTTGCACACGGGTCTTCGTCTGCAGCGCTTTGCGGGAAAGCATCGAGCCACCCCAGTTCACTTCATCGCAGCCGCCGTGAAGATAGATCGAGGGAAAAACCTCAGCAACTTCGCGATATAGTTTCTCGAATAATTGCAGCGATTCCGGATTCACTGGAATGATACCGGTGAACTCAGACGAGCCCGTCGGATCACTGTCCAATAAATGAGCGTAGGCTGGAGAACGCGTAATGTATCCTGTGTGCCCGAACGACTCCAGTTCAGGGATCAGGTCGACACCGTGGTTCTGGGCGTGCTCAACCAGGCCTATCAATTGTTCGGGAGTAAATGCATTTCCATGGGTCACAAGATCGGGAACCGAAGAGAAGCGCATCGCACTCCCCTGGTCGTCAGCCAGGCGGAACTGAAGGGTATTCAGCTCCCAGTCCGCACAGAACTCTATCACCCGCATGTAGTAGTCCATGGTCTCCGGAACGCGGCCGGCGTCTACCATAAGCCCGCGCATTTTCCCTCGGACCGCGGCTTTCCGCGGATCTGATTCCGCGGTTCCTGCCTGAGACGTTCTCGCTGAGAGTGGGTTGCCAACGGTTGCTGGAAAATCCGGATTGATTCTGGAAGCGTCCGCTGACAGAAACGGGCTCGCAGCTGCATTGGCTATCATGACGCCCGTCCCTAGAAGAAACTCTCGTCTATTCCTGTTCCTCATACTCAAGTTGTCACTCCACTCCGGCGATCAAAGATATTGCTTAAATTCGTACGATTAGTAGATCCCTTATACATCAGTAATAGAGTGATAAACATCGCTCCACTACCATCCGTCACTGATTCTCAGAAAGTTTGTACTGAGACCGGCAAACTCCAGCCCGGCGTTAGACGATTTCGAGTGCGGAAGAGAGTGTCGAAAGTAAGCACCACGACCCATCGCCAAAAAAAATCGTGCTTGAGCCTGATCGGGCTATCATGGTCCATGCGATTCTCATGACCCACGATAATTCGCAGTTGCAGAAAACGGTGCTTGTGGTTGGGTGTTCCGACTCGCCAGTGACGAGTGCGGTATCGACAGTTTTGTCCTCGTGGAAGCTGGAGTGCGCGCAGGATAACGAGGAAGCGCTCGCGCTGGTGGAGAAGTCCGCTTTCGACCTTGTTATCACCGACCAGAGCAGTTCAGGCCGGGAAGATGTTGAACTGCTTCAAAAGGTACGACTGGTAAGCCCACATACTCGTGTGATCATTGTTGCGGACAGGAGTACGCCTGCGGACGTGACTGCCTCGATCCGCGCGCGCGCGTTCAGTTACTTTACAAAGCCGCTTTCGTCGCAGGCTCTGGAAGAAGTGCTGCAACTGGCGATGGAGAGCTCCCCCTGTGACGAGGCGATTGAAATGCTCTCCGGGACGGATGCGTGGATACGTCTTTCGGTGCGCTGTGATGTATTGACGGCCAATCGCCTGCAGCAGTTCGTTCGCGAATTCCTGAATTTGCCTGAAGCTGACGAGAATCAGGTGGCGACAGCGTCCAGAGAAATGCTGCTCAACGCGATGGAGCATGGCGGAAAGTTTGACCCGCAACGGCGTATCGAGCTTGCCTATCTACGCGCGCGTCACGTGGTACTCATCCGCATTAAAGATCCGGGCGAAGGGTTCTCTTTAAAGGAAAATCTGGATACAGCTGAGAACAATCCGCCGGATGATCCTTTGCGCCATCTGAAGCACCGCGAGGCACAGGGGATGCGTCCGGGCGGATATGGGATTTTGCTAGCCAAGAATCTGGTCGATGAGTTGTTTTACGGAGAAAAAGGGAATGACGTGCTGCTCATCAAATACATCGATAATGAGCGGAGAGGGGGGGCTTCTCCACCACAGTGCGTCTAAGGTCGGAGTTGAAGGATATTCAGGACCTCTCGCTGGGGTTTCTCAACCGGAAACGTTTTGCAGCATGTCCCACGCCAACTGGTAGATGGCGGTGTCCATTTCTTGATGAGGCTCTGTTCGCGTATTGCAAATGATTGCCGAGCAGGCGCCATCCGGGGTGCGGAGCATCATCGCGGTTGAGCCAGGCAGACTTCCGCCGTGCCACCAACTTCCTGCCCCGTTGCTGCTCACCATCCAACCACGCGCATAGCGGGCGTCTCCAGCCGGATAGGCTGCGGCCGGAGTGGTCATGGCGCGGATTGTCTCAGGTTTAAGAAGCGCGGGAATATTGGGTGCTCCGGCTACATGATTAAGAAATTGAACAAGCTGTGTAGAGGAGGCAATCCATCCATCAGTTGAATCCATGCGGTTAATGTTGATCTTGTAAGGATCTTCAGAGTATTGACCGATGTAGACGACCTCGTTGGCGGCGCGTTGCCTCTCTTTGTTGCGGGCAATCTGCATGCCGGTGATGCCGCACGGGGCAAGAATATTGGCCTGGACGTAAGCCTCGTAAGGCTGGCCGGTCACCTGTTCGATTACCCTTCCAAGGATGCAATATCCAAAGTTTGAATAAATCCATTGCGTGCCAGGCTGGCTTGTAAGCGGCATGGTCTCGATGGTCGAGGCGATCAGCTTTGCCAGGTCCCAGCTGTCGTTGTGGAGCATCGGGTCGTTGTCGTCGGCGGGCCAGCCACCGGCGGTGTGAGTCAGCAGGTGGTCTACGGTAACATCCGTCACATAAGGTTTGTAGGGAGGCTTGCCATAATTTGTACCGAGTATTCCTGCGGGGCCAAAGACCTTGTCAGTCAGGTGGAGTTTGCCGTTCTCAATCAGAGAAAAAATCGTAACCGCAGTGATTGGCTTGGAAAGATCGACGATGCGAAAAAGCGTGTCCTGCTGGGCCTGAGCCGTGTGCTCACGGTCTGCCATGCCGCCTGCGTGATCATAGACAAAGCGTCCACCCCTTGAGATGGCAACCGACATGGCAGGTACACGATATTGCCCGCGAAATTGTTCCGCGTAGAAACCTATTCCACGGCGTCGTTGGTTTGAGGCACCGAACCCTGACTGGGCGAGTGCGCCTAGTGCCGGTGTACCGATGGCCGCGTAAGCAGCTGCGCGAAACAAGTTGGCGATGACCGCTCTGCGAGTGAAATAAGAAATTGGCATAAAAGAATGGCTCCGCTTTTTATCGATCGATCATTACTGCGTGCGCTGGCCCTGAAACGTCCCTGTACCGCCCCGATCGTGGAAAGTTCCGTTGAAAGTATTGCCCTGCACAACTCCATCCACTTTTGGCCCATCCACTCTTCCACGAAAAACTAACACTCCCCGGGTTTTCGTTCGAACCACAAGATGGTGCTCGTTGATCGTACCTTCCACTCCTCCGGATTGGTTCGGTCCCTTAAAGTGCCCTTTGATGTTAGTGCCTTCCTGTTTGAGGTCGAGATATTTCGCAGATGTAGTCCCGTTTGGATCGTTGCAGTACAGGGTCCATCTGCCGGTAACATTTACAGGAGGCATCTCTGACGGGGCCTGCTGAGACCATGCAGCCGCAGTCTGGCAGAGAATTATTAAGAGGCACCAATAGACAAAGCTATGTCTTTGCTTTTTCATTCCCGTATATCCTTTTCGCCTTCTGACTGAATCATCAAAAACGATGCTGCGTGCTTTGACGAAACGGTTCAGTTGATAGAGTTCCACGCCCGTCATTCATACCTGATACTTCGTGACTTGCGTATTCATCATTCACCGGACTTGAGATTATCGAAATTGTGATTGCTGAGCCATAGAGGGTACTACACAGCAACAATGTGGTTCCACATAGTCGATCGTGAGTTGAATCGCGACAGGTTGTGAATGATGGATACCGAGCGCCGGAATTGCCACCTAGTATTGCATTCTCGCAAGGACCTGTGAACAGAGTCCCGCTCAGTTCGGCAATGCATGCTCCCACACGGACCTATGTGTGGTTCCACACATAGGTCCGTGTAGGGCCCTCTATATCTTTAGCCTGACAAAGTACATATTCTCGTTTTTATAAGTTAGTCGCCCCCCAAATACACATCTTGAGTCGACCGCGGGAAACCAGATACGTCTCAAACAGAAATCAGGCGAGAGTGAAACCAGCAATTCTTACTTCGATCTTTGCGACTCTCCTCATCGGCGCCACCGGCTGCACGAGCTGGCATGCATTTATGGAAGAGCAGACCACGAAACACGATCGACGCAGCGATGATTTGACAGCAACTGCTTTCATCAAGCCTTTTCCTCCCGCGAAGTCCGAGAAAGGCGCGGAATATATGCGCGCGGTTACCGAGGCCGATTTGCTGACTCTACATATGTGCCAGGGCAGTCACAAATTGTTTGTGAATGAATCTGCTTCCGAACCAACAGAGGGCCTCGCAGACGCGCAAGCTTCAGCGGAATGCGTTGTTGCATTGCAATCAGCGCTACGCGAAGTGCCTGCGACTCATCCCGAATATTCAGAGATACGCATGGAGCTCGACTGGTGGAGCAATAAACTCCTGGAACTTGATCCAGCCGATTATCGAAGACTGAATTCTTAAACCAAAGCGATGACCCTAAATGCAAAGGAATTGAGACCCATGACGGCAGCTAATGAAGAACAAACAAATCTTCACACACAACGCGCTCATAAACGGGCCGAAGCAGTGCGGAAGCCGTTGGCACGTTGATTTTACTCGGGGAGTAGTCGAAACCGGCAATACGACGTACCGGCTCGGAGAAGCCAGCGAGGAATACGAATCCTGGCGCGCAACAGCTCATTGAGCAAAGCATTTCGGCTGATTTTTCAGAACTTTCATGCCGTTCTATCGGCAGCCAAAATCTCGGGAAAGAATGTCGTATCTTTTGTGGATCCGCTACAGTTGGGTATCAGACTAGCAACGTCGTCTTCGAATCCGCTCTCAGAAACTTCTCCATTATTCCAAGAAAAATGGGCTGCCTCCCACAGAAGGCAGCCCGAACTTTCCCGACAGACTTAGTTATTCAGCTGGCGTCCAGCTGGGATCCGGGTTGTAGCTGTAAATGAAAGCGGCTGCTTCGTCTGTCTTAGAACCGAGGTCTTTTTGATAGACAACCCCTTCCCGGCTCAACATGAAGGTCATGATGCCGGAATCTCCATATTTGACCGGAGTAGCCAGAATAGCGAATCCGCCCGACATTTCCCCGGCCACCAGATAGCTCATCGCTCCGCCTTTTGCGTTGTCGCCTTGTGCAGTGAGCGTGCGGAAAGAGTAGCCGTCAAAGATCGGAGGCGTACCTGGTTGTGTGGATACAACGACATCTTGCGCAAACTCGTTCAGACGCCCCAGCGGACTTGAAGGTTCATTCTTAGCAACTTCCCAGTACAGGCCGTCCTGCTTTCTAGGGCTGCTCAGGATCCTCTGCGTGTACTCGTGGGTCTTTTCGCCATCGTGCCGATGCTTGAAATACAGTTCTTCTGCATTCCCCATGGCATAGACTGCGTCAATCGCGAGGAGTTCATTCTCGCCAACGCGCCGTGCCAGAATTTCATCCTTGCCGGCCGCGGTATTGAAATACCACTTTGATGATGCATTCTGGGTGAGCGGAATTGGGTAAGGGTAGTTGTCGGCTCCGATGTAGAGAATTCTGTTGCCATCGGTCATCGTCACCCAGCGGTTCATCCGGTCGTACTTGGTTACGAATGATGCGAGTGCGGCTTTGTCCTCCTTCGGATCTCCGGAGCTCAGAATCGCTTTTGCTTCCGATCCGAGAATTTGAGTCAGAGCACTTTCATCATTGGCTCGCGCCGCTGACTGTAGAGCGTGGCCAGCTTCTTCAGGAGTAGCGAATGTTGTTTGTTCTGTCTTAGCCGCAGCCGCAACGGAAGTCTCGCGAGCTGCGAAGAAAATAGCTCCCAACACGACCACAACAGCTAGCAGGGATATGCCGATCTTTGTTGAATATTTAATATGTAACTTCATCGATTACTTTCCCTTCTGTGGATGAATGATCTTGAACGTTCTGCGCTTTAGCGCCGAAATCCGCCGCCCATGCGGGGAGCACTCATGCGCATTGGCCTTGACATGCCCGAGGAACGCATACTACCCCAGCCGCGTGACGCAGCCGCCCGATCATGAAAGCCATTTCCGTTCATAAAGGAGCGCTGCTGAGAAGCTCCAAAATTATTGCGACCGAACCCGTTCCCGAAACCATTGCCGTAGGAGCCATGCTGTTCGCCAGCGGATGTCGGGTTATAGCTATGACTGGGACTAAACGTTCCAGCGGGGCTATAGTTACCAGCATGTGATGATCCATTGCCGGGAGTAAACCCTCCACCGCCCATGGGATGATAGCCGCCACCTGAGCCTGGGGGGCTCGTACCTCCCGGACCGGATGGGCTGATCGGAGTCGGTCCACCACCTGTCGGATGGTATCCGCCTGGGCCGTACGGACTCACAGGGGGACT
>Ga0206811_1137_pt1 | contig 12877 bp, 12 predicted proteins | sample Alteio_BWOrgCont_53_FD_152886 | JGI IMG/M metagenome (GOLD analysis project Ga0206811, IMG submission 152886) | Enriched cells from forest soil in Barre Woods Harvard Forest LTER site, Petersham, Massachusetts, United States -... | ecosystem: Environmental > Terrestrial > Soil > Temperate forest >... | reverse complement strand
CTGAGGGTGAACGGACCCGGAGCGGGACTCAAAATACGAGTAGACCTGCTTCGTTCGTGGCGGATATTGCTTGTAGTGGCTGACCTTGTAGCTGTCTGTCAACCAGCAAATGTTGTTGATCCAGTCCATTCCGTCCGTCTTTTCAATGTTGCGGACAATGCAATGCTCTCGGAACGGAATTGTCGTTTCCGTTCAGCACAACTGACAATGTGATGGAAACCATCGCCACCTTTGTATTCATCCGATAACAATGATGCCAGAACAGATCGGCACCCAAGGTGGTTCGGGGAACCGGTTGCTTTTTCTCGTGAATGTGCGAAGTTTGACGATTTTACCGGGCAACATCAGGATTTTCCTGATGACGGTTTGGATACTGAAGTGCCTTCGATTGCTCAAGGGTGAATCGTCTGGATGATAGTAAGCATGTCATCCTTCGCCCACATCATGGTCGTTTGTCAATCGGACCGCTGGTTCGCATGGTTCGAAGACGCTCCGCACGTTCCATCCGACGGCGGCAACCCCATGGAAGCCATTCGAACGCTCATGGAATCCTTCGACATTTCAGATTTGAGTAAAGTGCAACACGTCAGTGTGGATGACGGGACAGGCGATCAAACGGAAATCCGTATACCGGATTTCGGTAAATGGTGGCTTAAAACTTCGCCAAACTGAATGCTCGAATTTCCGGTCGTCCAAAACGACTCCGTTGCAGGATTCACCAAGGGATAACAATGAATCGCGTGATGACAATTGTTTCTTTGACGGCGTGGCTGTGGCTGGCCAGTTTGCCGGCTATCGCGGACGAACCGCCGCGTGTTCTGGAGCTTTGGCAGGGCGTCGTTCCCGACGAGCAACCGGGAATTATTGGTACCGAGAAAGAGGTCATGTCCCCGACGCTGGACATCAAACAGGTGGAAGTGACCGAGTCGACGCGCATGGTGACCAACGTCACCCGCCCGACGCTCACGGTCTATCGTCCGGCGAAAGGCAAGGATACCGGAACGGCGATGCTCATTTGTCCTGGCGGCGGCTACTGGAACCTGTACTGGGAGCTGGAGGGCGAGGAAGTGGCGGCGTGGCTGAACTCAATCGGGGTGACCGGTGCCATTCTCAAATACCGGGTGCCGCGTCGACCCGATGAACCCAAAGCGGAACCCGCGCGCCGTCCGTTGCAGGATGCACAGCGTGCCGTCAGCCTGTTACGCAGCATGGCCGGGGAGTGGAACATCAAGTCAGAACGCATTGGTATCATCGGCTTCTCGGCGGGCGGTCATCTGGCGATTGCCACGGCGACGAGGTTCGAAACGCGGACTTACAGACCGCGGGACGACATCGACAAAATCAGTTGTCGGCCCGACTTTGTTATCATGGCCTATCCGGGTTACCTCAAGGCCAGGGACAAGGATGAACTGGCCCCTGAATTAAGCATTCCCAAAGGGACGCCCCCGGTTTTTCTTGTTCATGGAGGTGACGATCTCATCAGCCCGCCCGAGCACAGTGTGCTCATGTACCTTGCACTGAAGCGGGCGGGCATCCCGGCGGAACTGCACGTTTACGCGAATACCGCCCACGACTTCGGCATACGTCGCGGCGACCGTCCATTCTCCGCCTGGACCGTTTCGTGCGCCGCCTGGCTGCGACAAATGCAATATCTGGAATCCATTGAAGACACTCAAAAATGACTCTCAGTCAATAACGACTTTCATTTGCGGTGCGGCACCCGGTGTTGACGACCATGTCGTTCCTGCATCGGCCGATGACTCGCCTTTTCCCGTGTATCCAAGACCCGTACTGGCGGTCGAGCTGGTCCATGACCATTGGAAGGTTCCGCTGGTGGGCTTGAGAACCACCCAATAGCGGGTGTTGGGCAACAGCGCAAAACCATTGGTCGTAAATACCGTACTGGCCAGTTTCGTCGAATATCCACTCGGAGAAATCAGTGTTCCGACAGGCGTCTGCGGCTGGGTGGCGCTGCCTGTGTAAAGTTCGACTGTCGCGCTTCCAGACGACGTCGTCCGGGCGAGAAGCAGAGTGATATCCTGGAGCAAGGCAAAATTCGAACCTGTCACAAAACTTGCCGCGAGATAGTGAGTACTGTCGGCAAGATGTGTTCCCGACGAACTGTCGAATGTATTGTCCGACAGGACATTTCCAGGACTGTTATCGTTCAGAATGGTTCCCACGGCCGAGGCCGTTCCCAGCGTGGCATGATGAGGGCTCGAAAGAATGACAAGGAACGTTTTGTCCGGTTCCACAGTCGTATTGCCAAGTATGGAGACATTGATGGTCCCTGTCGTCTGGCCTGCGGGAATCGTCAATGTGCCACTCGTTGCGGTGTAATCCATGCCAGCGACTGCAGTCAGGTTGGCTGTCACATAGTTCACGGTCACCGCAGTCGTTGCAGCATGCGAGAGTGTCACCGTGAACGGCAGTAATTTGCTTCCCGAATCTCCCTCGGTCGTCGACGCGGGTGCAATTGACACGGTGGGTGCAGCCACCTCGAAGGCAATGTGTTCGGTCACTGTGTTGCTTGTGGCACCGTTACTGTTCACCACGATGCTGACGGTGCGAGTCGTCGTGTCGGGCGCGCTGTCGACGTTGAAAAACGCAAGGGTACGCAATTCCGCCTGATAGGCAGCGAGCGATCCGGTGCCCGTCAGAGTCAGTACCCCCGTATGCTGCGTCAGGTTTTCCGAAAAGTGATACTGCAAGCCCGCGTCATTCGAGAATTCGAGCCGGTCGCCGACTTGCCATTGTGCCACCGAGATCGTTGCCTGACTCAACGTGGTGCTGTCCGGATCGGAAACAACGACAGCCGGCGCAAAATTCAATGGCAGTCCGCCCTCAACATATGTCAGCGTTCCACTGAACCCTGACAGAACGGGGGCGTGTCCAAAGACAATGGTTTCGGACGCGGCCGCGCTTGTCGAAACGCCGTCGCCGACCTGCAGACTTACCTTGCGAGCCGTCGTGACGGGCGCACCGGCCACGTTGGAAAACGTCAGGCTGCGCAAGTCCAACTGATACGCGGCCAGCGTCGCGGTCCCCGACAATTTCAAAGTGGCCACGTGCGTCGTGAGGTTCTCGGAGAATACGTGCTGCAGGGCCGCGCTGTTCGTGAAGTCCAGTCGATCCCCGGCATTCCAGTTGGTAAACGAAACCGTCGCGCTGTTCAACGTCGAACTCTGTGAATCGACGAGGACCACGCTCGAAGCAAAGTCGAGTGGCAATCCGCCTTTGACGTAAGTCATCGTACCGCTGAATCCCTCAACGACCGGCGGCGTATGCTGGAAACTGATGTTCTCCGAGACGCTGTTGCTGAATGCAATGCCGTCGCTGACCTGAATGGTGGCCACGCGCGTCGTCGTGACCGGCGCTCCCGCGACATTGAAAAATGCCACTGTTTGCAATTCCTCCTGATAATCGGCAAGCGATCGAATACCCGCCAGGGTCAACAGCCCAATGTGCGAACTCAGGTTCTCGGTAAAGTTGTACTTGAGCGCCGCATCGTTGGAGAATTCCAGCCGGTCGCCCGACTGCCAGTTCGCCACCGAGACTGTTGCGTCTTTCAGCGAATTGCTTTCGGCCACCTTGATGTTGGATGCAATGTTCAACGGAGCGCCGCCTTGTTGAACATAGATCAAGGTACCGCCGAAGCCACTCAGGACTGGCGCTTGATCAACGCTCGTTCCGCCCACGACCAGTGGCGGGGCGGTCAGCAATCGTCGCGGTTCGAGATATTCGACTTCCGCATGGCGGGTTGCGACCGATCGTCGCTTCCGACCGGGCCGATTTTGCGGGGATAGCCAATTCCCGACGACTCGAATCCTGGAGTACAGCATGATGGAATCCTTGCAGTGAGGAGATAACTGCTCAAATCATTCAGGCGAACGTGTTGGAAGAGTGCACGACTGCTGTCGTTGCGAAGTCAGTATGCGAGGCTCGTTTGCATCATGTCAAACTTCCGCTCGACGCAAAAATATCGCCCAGATTGACAAAATGGAAGTCCAGGCAGCTTAAGCAGATTTGTCCTGCATTCGATTGATCGGGGGAAACATGATCTGAAAAGAAAGAACGAAGTCGACAGAGCGAAAATTCCTGACATGAAACTCCGAGCGCGCGTGTTGGTGCTTCATGTTAAATATGCTCCCTTCCGGGTTACCGACGTTCGGGCGTTGAGAATCCGATGCTGGTTCGTAATTTGGCACCGGTTCGCATCTGTTCGATGATATCGACACCCACCAGGTCGCTCCACGCGGCGATCAGGCGTTGAAAAACGGGGCCGGGTTGGCCGCTCCCGATCGGCTTCTGGTTGAATTTCGTTACGGGAAGCAGGCAATGCGGGGTTGAGGTGAGGAATGCCTCACTCGATCGCGACAGGTCGTCTGGCGTGATTCGAGTAAAAGCCAGTGTCAAACCGATCGATGCGGCGATCTCGGCAACGACGTCGCGGCTGATTCCCTTCAGCACATGCCGTTCTGGCGTCAGGATTGTTGCTCCCTCGACGACACAAAGATTCCCCGTCGCGGTCTCGGTGAGAAAGCCTTCGTGGTCGGTCAGCAATGCCATCGCTGCCGGATCGACTCGTTTGGCCTCAATATCCGCGAGATGCCAGTGAAGCCGGTTGCGATGTTTCACGCGAGGATCGATGACGTCGTCGGGAACACTCTTCACGGAGGTTGTGACCAGATGCAGACCGGTTTCGTATTTGTCTGCCCACAATTCGAATGGCAATGGAAATGTATGCACGCACACGGACGGAGTGCGCGCCTGCGCCATTGCGTCGCGACCGAGATAGGTCAGATTCTGACCTGCCGTCACAAAGACAATGAGCCCAAGGTCATGTTCGGAGGGAATCAAACGGGCGTTCTCGGCAACTACTCGACCGCAAATGTCGTCGAGCTCGACTCGCGTCAGCCCCGGCTCAATCGCCATGACATTCAATGAATGTTCCAGACGAGTCAGGTGATCCTGAAGGCGAAACGGAACGTGCCGAAACGTCCGAGCCATCTCTGTCACCGAGGCACCGGCGACAACTCCGAGGTCAAATACCGACAAGGCCGCTTGTGAAATCGGCACAAGCTGTCCATTGAGATATGCGATCGACTCAGACATCGGCAACACTCACGTTCTGCAAATTCGGGCACCGCGAAATCCTTGCGGATCACAATTCCACCGAACCCGACATCTAATGGGTGGCCCTGTCGACTTGTCCAATCCCGGACAGCAACGTTGGTGCCGGGCGACGATTAGCCACCGTTCGTCGTTGCCTGATTCGTGGATCGATTGCTTCGTCCTGCTGTTCGCGCCGGCGTTCTTCAACCGTCATCTTCAGACGCTGTTCGTGTCGCCAGAACTGATACCCGTAGTCGATCAGAGCGAGCAGCACGAGACTGAGTGACAGTTGAATGCTCAACTCGCCCAACATTCGGGCCAACTGGACGAGCATCGAAACCGGTTCTCCCGTTCCAATGGAACGAAGCTGCCAGTCATGGATCATCAAAAAACGCATCGTCACTCCGACAACAACGCAAAGCCGCAACATCGTTCCCGTGCCTTTTGCGGTCAGGTCCCATGAGACCATTCCACCAAAGCGAAACCGGGGCGAGATTTTTGCGGGAGTCCACAACCAGCCGGTTTGCGTCAGATTGCCCGCCAGCCCACTGAGGACGAGAACGAGCAAGATGGGCCAGACGACTGTCGCAGCCAGTCGGGCTGCCGATTGTGCCATTTCCGCAGCGACGTCGATCGACAGGGATGTCATTGGCGGCGCGGTTAAGGCATTGCGCATCAGCCCAACAAGCCCTGTTGCGGACGTGGGTGAGAGAAACCAGAACAGACAACTGACCGAAAGAAGAATTACGGCAGATGTCAATTCCGTGCTTCGAGCAACTTCGCCGCGCGACCGGGATTCACGCCGATGACGTTCGGTCGGGGGCAGCGTCCGATCGGCAAAGTCATCGTTGAGCATGTGTCAAACTCAAAGAGGCGTTGGCAATCGGGCAAATAGCAGGCACACTCCGTGTGCCGAAGCAAAAGGAAGCGGACGGCACGCGGAGTGTGCCTGCTGCTTTAGCTCTTGAACGCTTTGGAAACGTCAATGGCGTATTCCGTGCCAAAGGCATCGTCGAACGAGAAGACTTCGACGAAATCGTTGTATTGATCGTTGTCCGTTTTCTTCATCGTCCCCAGTTCGATCATCTCGAACACGATTCCACCGATGTCGGCCGTCGACAGGATTCCCCAGCAACGGAAGACGGTCTTCGCCATCATGCCGAAACGGCGCTGTCCCAGGGTCCGAACGCCGTCAAGCAGTTCGCGTGCGGAAATATGTCCACCGGTTTCGCTTTGATGATCGCGCCCATATGCCACTTGCGCTTCGGACAGCGCGTCGGTGACAAAATGGTAGGCATGGGGATGGTACTTTAATTTTGGACGGGGCGATTTCGTGAGAGGCATCTTTTTCGTCAGATCTCATGAGGAACTCAACGGGCAATCCATCGTTAATCTCAGCGGCTCATCCAGAGGGAACCCTGAATATACTCTACATTCTCGAACGAAGGAAACCCCGACCGCCAGACTGATTTTCAAGAAAATGCGTTTTTCGGTTTTCGGCACTTCTTGCCGGGTGGGTTCGTAGGGTATGCCTCCGGCTTGCCCATATTGTTTGGGAAAGCCAGAGGCTTACCCAACGACTCTCGCCGCCACCTTCTAGGTGCAAGTCGATTTTGTACCCTGTACCACCAACGGCAGGCCGATGCTGAATCGCGTCCCTCGGCCAGGTTCACTGTCGCACAGGATTGTCCCGCGATGCGCTTCGACAATTTTCCGCACGGTGGGCAATCCCAGCCCGCTGCCGTCGCGCTTCGTCGAAAAGAACGTGTCAAACATTTTCGCCTGAGTTTCCGCCGTCATGCCTTCGCCGGTATCGATGATGTCGAGCATCACCCGGTCACCGCGAGCATACGTTTGCAACTCAAGAACACCGCCGCGAGGCATTGCCTGCTGCGCGTTGCGTGACAGATTCGTCAAAACCTGCCGGAACAGTCGGGTATCGATATTCACCTGCGGCAGATTCGCCGCCAGGTGCGGACTGATCTCGATTCCCAAATCCTTGGCTTGCGGCTGATAAAAATCGATGAATTCGTGAACGAGAGCGTTCAAATCCGCCGACTGCTGTTCGAGCGAACCGACGCGCGCAAACTGGAGGAAGTCGTTCATCAACCTCTCCAGATGCACGCATTGCGTCCGCAGCCCCGTCACCTTTTGAAGCATCCGACGTTCGCGCGGAGAATCACCCGCCGTCAAATCCTCAAGCAACAGGTCCAGATTCAGCGTGATGGTCGACAGCGGGTTCCGGATCTCATGAGCCAAACCACCCGCCAGCGACGCAATCTCGGCGTACTGCGACTGTAACCGTTCGTGGTCGCGAGCGAGATTCTGATGGTCACGCTGAGATTGACTGGATTCCATCCTGAGCCTACTCGTCGGTATCGGGCTTCGGTGGCGCGTCCCCCTGACCTTCCGCCTGTTCGGCCAGAACGGCCTTGCGCGACAGCTTCACTCGATTCTGATCGTCGATCGCGATCACTTTCACCTGCAGCTTATCCCCGACTTTACAGATCTCGTCGACTGATTTGACGTAACCGGTCGAAAGCTCGCTGATATGGCACAGGCCGTCTTTTCCCGGAGCGATTTCGATGAACGCACCGAAATCCTTGACCGAACTCACGGTGCCGTTGTAGATGCGGCCGACCTTGATTTCTTCGGTCATCGCTTCGACGCGAGCCAATGCGTCTTCCGCGCCTTCGCTCTTCGCACAGGCGATCATCACCGTACCGTCGTCAGCGATATCGATCGTCGCACCGGTTTCTTCCTGAATGGCGCGAATTGTCTTTCCGCCGGGGCCAATCAACAAGCCAATCTTGGCGGGATCGATCTTCGTCCGCAGCAATCGCGGGGCGTTCGTCGAGATCTCGGCCCGAGGTCGGCGGATCGACGTGAGCATCGTCTTCAGCAGGTCGATGCGAGCTTTGCGAGCCTGTTCAAGCGTCGCCCGGATGATCTCTTCGTTGATACCCGCAATCTTCAGGTCGAGCTGAATGCCAGTGACACCCTTCTGGGTTCCGGCGACTTTGAAGTCCATGTCGCCGAAGTGATCTTCATCCCCCATGATGTCGGTCAGCAGCACGAATCGATTCGGCTCCTTGACCAGGCCGATCGAAATTCCGGCGACCGGCTGGGTAATCGGCACGCCAGCGTCCATGAGTGCCAAAGTCGCACTGCAAACCGAAGCCATGGAACTGCTGCCGTTCGATTCCATGATGTCCGAGATGACGCGAATCGTGTACGGGAACTTTTCTTCACCGGGGATCACCGAGTAGACCGATCGTTCGGCCAAAGCCCCGTGTCCGATTTCCCGGCGGCCGGGACCGCGAATCGGCCGACATTCGCCGACCGAGTATGACGGGAAGTTATAGTCGAGCATGAATCGCTTCTGGATCTCGTCAAACAAGCCCTCAACTCGTTGCGAATCGCGGATCGTGCCGAGCGTGATCGTCGCCAGAGACTGGGTTTCGCCACGAGTGAATATGGCCGAACCGTGGACACCTGGCAGAACGCTGACCTCGCAGGAAACGGCTCGCAAGTCTTGCGAGGTCCGTCCGTCAAGACGTTTGTCTTCGAGAATCAAATCCCGCACGACGCGGGATTGCATGCTTTCAAACGCGGCCGAGAACTGTTCGCGGGTCCAGCCTTCCGAAGTCGTTTCCGCCTTGTTGGGGAAGAATGACTCGAACAGTTCGGTCTTGAGTTCCTTTGTCGCACCACGACGATCAGCCTTCACACCCGCGACTTTCGCTTCGCGAAGACGGTTGTAACCTCGTTCTCGCAACGGAGCGTCGAATGGGTTGACCGGCAAAACAGGGGCTGGAAACGCGGGGCGTCCCACCTTCTGCTTGAGTTCGTCCTGCAGCGCGCATAGTTCGACGATCGCGCGGTGTGCGAACATGATGGCGTCGGCCATTTGTTCTTCCGGCAATTGCTGGGCAAACCCCTCGATCATCAGCACCGAGTCTTTGCTTCCCGCAACGACCAGATCGAGACGGCTGTCCTTGATCTGCGAGCGGGTTGGCATGAGGATGAATTCTTCGTCAATCAGTCCGACGCGAACGGCCGCAATCGGCCCGTTAAATGGAACAGGGGCGATGCTGAGAGCAGCACTCGCCCCGATGATCGACAGCACGTCCGGATCATTCTCGGCATCGACAGCCAAAACGTTGGACATGACCTGCACTTCTTCAATATACCCCTCGGGAAAGAGGGGTCGAATTGGCCGGTCGGTCAAGCGACTGGTCAGAATTTCCTTCTGAGTCGGACGGCCTTCGCGTTTGATGAATCCGCCGGGAAACTTGCCTGCGGCCGCCGAGCGTTCGCGATAATCGCAAGTCAGCGGGAAAAAATCGGTTCCAGGACGCGAGGGACCATTCTGAGCGGCCACGAATACCACAGTATCACCGAAGCGGACCAAAACGGCACCGGCCGCCTGTTTGGCCATTTCACCTGTAGTAAGACTGATTGTTCTTCCGGCAAATTCACGTTCAACGACAACTTTCACGGGGATATTCCTGCAAGATATTTTTGAAAAAATGATGTCCGACAGGGTTTCGATGGGTCAATAGCACTTGCGCGCAGGAGCGAGCGGCCAGCCAAAAGACCTCAACATCGAAACCGATGGGTGCCAGCTTGAAGAAACCGGCCAGAATGACCACTCCGGAACAATCGGTTCAATGAAACCGGTCCGGAGGTGACTGCGAATCACTACTTGCGCAGACCGATCTTCTTGATCACGTCCGCGTAGCGACTGGTATCGGCCGCCTCAAGATACTTGAGCAATCGACGACGCTTGCTGACGAGCATCAACAGCCCCCGTCGACCCGCGTGGTCCTTGTTGTGCAACTTGAAATGCTCGGTCAATTGGGCAATTCGGTGGGAGAGAACCGCAACCTGAACTTCCGGAGATCCTGTGTCAGCATCCGAGCGTCGGTATTGCTGCATCACTTCTGTCTTGCGCTCTTTCGTAATCGACATGTCTGAACCTTGACTGAGTTTTCGTCCTTTGGCTGACTGCGTTCATGCGGAATTCCATCGATCTTTATGCGAGACCGGCACGACACCGCAGGCAAACCACTCATATTTCTACACTGTGTAAAGTCGTGGATAGTCTATCGTCTGCCCAGAAAGATGCAACGCTTCCCGTTTTTTCACGCGCGATGATGATGGGTTTCGAATAGCCATGTCGCTTTCGCGTTTTGGCCGTCTTGACATAACCCAGAGTACTTCCGACGCGTCAAATCCGGGCTTCATTCGAGACGTCCCCCGAACGCTTCGTTCTTGCAATTCGCGGTTTTTCGTTCTTGCAATTCGCGGTTTCAAGAGCAGCAGAAAGGCTGAGAGCAATGTCAGAGGTGTAATGACGTGCCAGTAGGGGACGACGATATTCCGTAAATCATTACTGACAACGATCGCGCGTCCGCTATTGAATATGCCCGAATAGATTTTGCGGAATCGGATGCCTTCACGGATCAGAGCAATTTCATTGTAAGTGTCTCTATCGCCATTCCAGTTCACGCGACGTTCGAACCCCTGACTACCACCCCAAAGGCCGACGAACGACATGGCAACGATGAGCGTTGCCAGCCCCGTCTTTCGTTGCCACCCGCGAAAAAATTCGCCCATTATTGCTGCGTCCTTGCCGCAGGTCGTATTCCGCCGACGGTCCAGGCAAGCCGGAGGCATCGCCCGGCTTTGCACCTTCTTGTCCGTTTTGGTCCCAAAATCGGCGGCTTGCTCCTGAAGTCAATTCTCGTGAACGATCTTCGGTTTCGCAACTCGCGGTTTGGCGAGCAGCAAGCAGGCAGAGAGCATCGTCAATGGAATGACGATGGACCAGTACTGAAGACGGAATTCGTGAAACGGGACATTTGCAGTTCGCAGGTCGACGGCCGTTGCAGCGTGACTTCTCAATAAATAACCGGGTGACAAACCGAACGAAATGTCGTTGCCCCTGAATCCACCTGATGAATTCCACGACAAACCTTTCATTTCGCCTTCTGCCGAAATGAAGACATAACTGACCGGGCCCCATTCTCTCCGTGAAAAGTCACCTTTGAATGTGCTCCTGATCCACACGCTCATGAACAACAGCGCCATCACGAGCGTAATGCACCCTGCCTTTCGTCGCCATCCGTAGAAGATGTCCGTCATGAATCACCTCGCGGGCAATCATACAGTCATTCGCGACCATCAGTCATGCATAATCGATTCGTCTCGTTCGAGATTGCGCGATTGCATCGGCGAGGTCATTTTGCCGGTTGTTTGCCCGCAAAGCCGAAACCCTACGAAACCGCCAACTGCAATTTCGCCGCAGTCAATGTGTTCTCCAACAACATCGCAATCGTCATCGGCCCCACACCGCCAGGGACCGGTGTGATTGCCGACGCGATTTCCGAAACCACCGCAAACGCAACATCACCAACCAGTTTGTCGCCGACACGATTGATGCCGACATCGATCACAACCGCACCCGGTTTAACCATCGCGGCCGTCACGAATTCCGGCTGACCAATGGCCGCAATCAAGATGTCCGCCGAACGAGTCATTTCCGCCAGATTCTTCGTCCGACTGTGGCAAATGGTCACGGTGGCATTCGCCGATTCACCCTTTTGAACAAGCATCATGGCAACCGGCTTGCCGACGATCTCGCTACGACCCAGGACGACCACATGAGCCCCATCGATTTTCGTACCTGACTCTTTCAGCAATACCTGTACACCGTGTGGAGTACAGGGCAAGAATCGAGGTCGTCCCTGAACCATTCGCCCCACGTTTTCGGGGTGAAAACAATCGACGTCTTTCAGCGGTGCCACCGCGTCCAGCACAGTCGTCTCGTGGATCTGACTGGGCAAGGGAAGCTGAACCAGAATTCCATGCACACTCGCGTCGGCGTTCAGCCGTGCGATCAGTTCCAGAAGTTCTTCTTGAGTCGTCGAACTGGCCAGACGATGCACGTCACTGGCCAGCCCCGCCTTCACGCAGGCCTGTTCCTTGTTGCGGACGTAAACCTGGCTGGCGGGATTTTCGCCGACCAGGATTGCTGCAAGCTTCGGAATTTGATTCGTGGACTGACGAAACGCCGCGACCTCCACCGACAACCGCTCGCGAATCGAAGCCGCGATCGCCTTGCCATCAATTAAACGAGCCGACATTGGCGGTATTTCCCTTGTGGAGAAAGACACTGGCGGTTCAGAGCAACCGCCAGTGGCACCCCACTTTTAGTCTCGACAATTCACTAGACCAGAATGTCGGTGACGACCTTTCCATGCACGTCGGTCAGACGGAAATCCCGTCCCTGTGCGCGATAGGTCAGTTTTTCGTGATTAATTCCCAGCAGATGCAGGATCGTCGCGTTCAGATCGTGGACGTGAACCGGCTTCTCGGTGATGTTGTAGCTGAAATCGTCGGTCTCACCATAGACAATCCCGGGCTTGACTCCTCCACCCGCCATCCACATCGAGAAATTGCGGGGATGATGATCGCGACCGTAATTGTCTTTCGTCAACGTCCCCTGGCTGTAGACCGTGCGACCGAACTCGCCACCCCAGACGAGCAGCGTTTCTTCGAGCATTCCCCGTTGTTTGAGATCCTTGATCAATGCCGCGCACGGTTGATCGGCCACCTTGGTCAATTGGCGGATCGAACCGGGAAGGCCGCCGTGGTGATCCCATCCCCGCAAGAAGATCTGCGTGAATCGCACGCCTCGTTCGGCCAGCCGCCGCGCGAGCAAACAGTTGTGAGCGAATGAACCGGGCTGCGATAC
>Ga0206811_1136_pt1 | contig 12983 bp, 13 predicted proteins | sample Alteio_BWOrgCont_53_FD_152886 | JGI IMG/M metagenome (GOLD analysis project Ga0206811, IMG submission 152886) | Enriched cells from forest soil in Barre Woods Harvard Forest LTER site, Petersham, Massachusetts, United States -... | ecosystem: Environmental > Terrestrial > Soil > Temperate forest >... | reverse complement strand
GCCAGCACTTCGTCGATCACGCGAGTTCGCTGGGCGAACGCCAGTCCGTACGCGGCAGCGAAGAAGTCGAGATACTCGTAGACCGTCATTTGCCGGTAGGTGCTGAAGTGATCGGGCATGAACCCGATCTTGCGGCGCACCAGCTTTTGTTCGTCGATCACATCGTGACCAAAAACCTTGACGACGCCAAACTGCGGACGCAGCAGCGTACAGATGATCTTGAGCGAGGTCGTTTTGCCAGCCCCGTTGGGTCCGACGAAGCCGTGCAGTGATTGAGGCATCACCTTGAAGCTGACATGGTCGAGTGCCCGTCGTCCCTTGAAGGAATGGACGACATCATCGACTTCAATGACCGGACGCTGGGAATTGCCGTTCGTCGTAGTACTCATCAGGGGGCTTTCGGCATCGGGTGAAAATGGAATCGTGGGTCGGGTGCCTTGCGAAGGCTTGACTTCAGGGTCGTGTGCCACTGCATCGGCCAGTGTTTTTCTATTGTGTACCACTGGCTCTGCCAGCGTTTTTTGTTCAAAAGTACTGGCAAAGCCAGTGGCAACCTGCGAGCGGAGCGGACTTCAGGGCTTTTTCAGATCGTTCGTCGAGAGCGTGATGCAATAAAGGACTCGGCCTTCCTGATGTCCCAGCCGCTTGTCTTGCACGGCGAAGTCGCCCGGCATTTTCGCGTAAAGAAAGACACGAATCATGTTCGGCGGCAGATGCAGTTGCTCCGCGTCTTTTTCACGACTGACCCCCAGACCGCGGGACAGCAACAGATCGAACATCTGACCGTAACGCTCGTCGGGCGTTTGTTTGTTGGTTTCATATCCGTACTGATAACCGTAATTGTACTGACCCTGCTTTTCGTTGACGCGCAGCATGCCCACGACGTTACCCGTCTCGCTGGCCATTACCAGCTTTCCATCCCGCCAGTTGAGCAGATAGAACGAATTGCCGATCAGCGCGTATTGCTTTTCGACGTCCGCCTGCTTGATTCCCTGAACGTCGATTTCCAGTTCGCTGATTCGGCCATCCTTGTTCGCCAGCGAATCGATCGTCAGTTTCGGTCCTTCGTAAGGGATTTTTGCCCGCGACGCCAATTCCCGATTTGAAAATGGCGGGATATCAACTTCGAACACCGCCTCGGCACCATTGTTGATTTCTCCCTTGACCTGTTCGTGATCGTTACAGGTCGAATACAGCGTTCCCGACGCATTGTGCCGAACCGAATAGATGGACCCGCTGGTGACAAAGATGTTCGACCAGCTTGAAACGTCCATCTGCCCGTCAGACAACGGCCTGGCGATCGCCACGGTATGCACGGCCGTGGCCTCGCCATATCCGCGTTGACCGACATACGAGAAGAGCAGGCTGAACAGGGCGACCGTTCCCAGCAATCCGGCATACACGACGCGGAAATCAGACCAGCGCTTTCCCAACAGATAACAGCCGGGAAATATCAGGGCGATGTAGACCCAAAACATGAAGTGCAGCAGCAACCAGTTGTGCTCGGGTTTGGTCATCTGCTTGAGTTGACTGAGAAACGAATTCGATTTGAACGGATCGCTGCCTTCACTGTATTGATTGTGAGCCGGATTGACCGGTTGCGTCTCGTCCACACGATCGACGATATCGTCAGACTTCTCGGCGTTGGGCGGCTGATAGTTTTTTGGCAGGCTGGCACAAACCTGATGCAGTAGTTCTTCGGAGAATTGCGACCGGTTCAGCGGCATTTGCAGAATCCGCCCCGCCCCGAAAAGCTGATCGTCCAGCGGCGTCTTCAGCACGCCGAGCGCACCGGTGAATTCCGGAAATTTGCCGCTCGCATCGTGCAGCACGAGAACGGTACCTCCCAGGTACACCCAGTCGAGAAACGCCTGGCGTCGCGATTCTTCCCAGCGTGGCACGTGGTCGAGAGCGACGAGTTGCAAGGCGTCTGTCGCGGTGACATACGGAGGAAACAGGTTGTCGGGCATGTGAAACTTGAACGCCCCGCCCCTGGCGGAAACGCCGTTGGGATCGTCGAGAATGATACGCTGATACTTGGCAATGCGGGGTGTCCGCAGTTCTTCTTCACCACCCGCAAAAGCCAGACGCCAGTTTTCATTGACAATGCCGTTGTAGCCGCTGTCACTGGTGATATAAGGATAAAACTGCACCCATTTCTGGGAATTGGGTGAAATCGTGACCGTCTCGACGATCGTGGCGTCAACCAGACCCGCACCGCCAAGAGTCTTGCGCAGCAGCATCCTGCCGGTGAACTGTTGCGGAGACGGATTGTTGACGAGGACCGACAGCACGTTAAATCGATGTGGCGCGACCTTCCCGTTGAACCCCCAGCGCGATTCCGCAATGTCGATCGCCGAGGCGACCGACGACATCGACCACCACGACGCCAGGCAGAACAGGACCAGAGAACAACGAGTCGCCGCGCGTGAGCTTCCTTTTTTGACGATCGAGCCACTTCCGTTCGAACCCGGGATCGGCAAGCCCGAAAGACACTGGCAAAGCCAGTGGCACACAATCCGATGTCTCATGTCGCCACCTCGAATATGCATCGTCATGCAATCATTTTGGTATGGGTTTGCCGCGCCCGACCCGATCGGGCACGGGAGATTCGTCAAGGCATTCCGTCTGAGACTGTATAGGATGCCAAGGAGAATTGGAAAATGGAATCGATAAACTGATCTGCCGGATCCCGGACGCGTCAGCCAATAATTTTGATGCGCATCTTTTCTTCCTTTGCGTCTTCGCGCCCTTGCGCCTTGGCGTTGAATTCCGTTCCACGAGATTTCCTTCAATTCCTCAAAGCCATTGCAATCTCTGGCGATCGGGATGTCCAATCCGCGCCCACCGTGATTTCCTTCGCCGGAATTTGCTTCTTCACGAAAAGCCCTGTTTTTCCCGGAAAACGACACAAATCAAATACGCGCCAATTACAAATCATTACGCGCCAAACCGCGGCTCTCTGTGGCTTTGCACAAAAAACGGGGTCTGCCCCCCTCCCATTGCGCTTTGATTCCATGTTAGTCCACTGTGGCCTGGGGTCTGACCGGCTCACCAAACCCACGAAGCGGAAAAGTTCAACGAACGATCTATCCGGCTTCATCCATAAAGCCGGATAGATCGCAATACGTTCGGCTGAGGAAGGCGGAGCCGATGGAATCCCCACTTGAGGTCTTTCAACAAACGCTCGCTGCAACCGGTGGTGACACAATCACGGCCATTCGAACCATCCGCGAGCGATTCGGGCTAAATCCGCGCGAGGCCAAAGAGGTCATGCTCCAATCTGACGGCGCAGCCGACAGATTGGATGAACACCAACGACCTTTCGCCCATTTGGACTCAAACTCCAGCCGTCATCTTACCCGACAATGGCTGGTTGGAATCGGGTCGTCAGACATGAAGAACGAAGAAATCCGATTCGCACATCATGACGACTCGCAACTCGAGTCCGTAGCCGCTGCCATGCGGGCGCGCTGCCACGAAGTGGGTCTCGAATCCGTCATAACGCATTGCACGATCCATAACCTTAATCTCCAACAGACATGGAAATTCGTGCGGCGCTATTTTGAAATCGGGTATGTCGAATTCAAGCAGAAGTGGGACGATCATCATTCGAACGCGTGAGACGATTCACGCCGAACGGCGGTCAACTTGACCCGCAGTCGCTGGCCATTCAAAGTATTGGCGTATTTATCGCAAGCGCGTTGTCAATCGCGGGCAAGATACCTTGGTTCGGCATGATACATCGAGGCAACCCAATGAGTCGTGTTCATCCAACGGTACGCTACCTCATTGTCTGTGAAGACGTGCAAACTGATCCAGACAATCCGCGCCGAGTGACTTTAATCGGTTTGATCAGCGCCATTCGCTCATTGGAGCCAACTCCATTTCCGTTGTTGTATCGCGAGCTCTGCGTGTTCCTCCAATTGACTGAATGTCGCGGTTCCGGAGACGGACGGATCGAGATCCATCACCCCGACTCCGGTCAGGTCGTCTTTCGCACGCGAACCCGATCAATCCCTTTTGGGACCGACCCGCTTGAAGTCGTTGGAGTGACCTTTCGGATCCGAAACTGCCTTTTTCGAGAATCCGGGTTGTACTTGATTCAGTTTTGGTACGATGATGAGGTGATTGCCGAGCAAGCACTGATTTTAAGGTAAGACTATGACGGGCGATGTCAAGACGATCGCAGGATGCCAAATCGTTGGCGAATACGTGGACGAGGGAGACTGTTCGACGAATTCTGCTTGTCATCGGGCCGAAGTGGTGCGTCCGCAAATTGTTGCGAACTTTATCGACGTTTGGGGGCGCGATGACGGGATGCGAGAATTCACGGTCCTCTTCAAAGATGGACGTGTGGTTTACGTTCGCGGTCATGGATTGAGGCATGAACCGCATCCGCTTCCAGGGCAAGATGTTTTTAGCATTGTCGTCCAGACGCAGGTCGAAGAGGTGCAGATTGCCCTTTTTAAGAGCGCCGACGTTGACGGTATTTTCTATGGTGAAATGAGTCCTGATCGAAAGATCGCGTAAAAAGTGCCGAACAATCAGGTCCAGCCGAGTGGTGTACCACCAGCTGACCTTGGTCGTTCGGCGCGTGTTCACTCACAGTCAAAAATGAGGCGACACAATGGGGTTTCCACGCCTTCGAATGGATTTCAACGGCTATTCGCTTTCGAACACTTGCACGGAGGCGGATCTTGAGCGGCAGGGAATCACGTTGCACTCCGGAATGCGGTGCGTTTTCTATGATTTCGACGCCCAAGATGAAGAACCCGGTATCCTGCATTCGGCGGGCACAATTTGGTGGGATGAAACCTCGCGTAAGTTTATGCTCGACATGCGAACCGTTGACCTTCAGTTTACTCCCGGAATTGACGTTGCTGTTCTCGATGATCTGTACGCGGAATAGCGTCGTGCCCACCATTGTCTGATAAATGCGAGCAGTGCCGAACGAAGCCGTCAACTTGACCCGCAGTCGCTGGCGGATCAAAGTGTTGGTTGTTCATCGGAAGCCCGTTGTTGATCGCGGGCAAGTTACCTTGAACGTTCCGCAGGAAGTGCCTGGTGGTCACGTCACTCCTCACTCGAATGGATCGCTGGTTCTCGGCCCATCGACCTGACTACTACGCTCAATTGAATTCGGGTGCCGACGCTGAGCAACTGCGTTTGTTCGAGTCTCGGTTTTCGATCACGCTTCCAGCCGACTTGTGCCAACTCTATCGATGGAGAAACGGGCAGTCCGCAGCGTGTAGCGAATCCTTTCAAGGGAACCGATTGTTTTGCTCACTCGAAGAAATCGCCGAAGCGAAAGACTTGCTCGATGGGATGATTGCGTCCGATTTCGAAGATCCTCGTTACTGGCGGCGCGGATGGATACCTTTTCTTCACAACGGTGGCGGCAGTTATCTGTGCGTTGACCTCGTCGCCCAAGATAGCGGAGCACCGGGGCAACTGATTGAATTCTGGAAGACCGATGATGACCGTCCCGTCAAGTTTCAGTCTATCGAAGCATGGCTGGACGAGTTTGTTCGATCCATGGAAAGTGGAACATTGCGACTGTCGTGATCGGATCGCCGAAGTCGCTGGCGGCTCAAAGTATTGATGTACGAGTTCTCGGTCCGCACTGGACTCGCGCCAGTCTGGTGCAACTGTTCGCCAACGGTCAAGTCATCCGTGAGGCCAAAATCCCGGAGTTGACCGACGCGCCGTTGCCAATGGGGACGAAATGGGTTGGTGGCTGGACGATTCCAAAGCCCCGGCACGACGTCCATCTCGTGGCCATCGCCACGGGACCTGGGATCGACGGGCTGTATTGGCGAACAGCCAAGCCCTACCAGCCAGACTCGTCCGACTGGAACTCTCGCACCATCGGGTGCAGCGGTGCGGTTTGGCTGGATGTCGATCATGATCATCGTCGCACATCGGCTCGCGAATACGCGGAGCGTCTGGTTGCCGCTGCGGAAAATGATTGGGCGAAACTTGTCGCGAGCCTTTCCATCTACGATGAGGCGGTCGCGGCGCAGACGGCTCATCTCGTAAGAATCTCTGGAACCTCGTTACAGTTTGAGCCACTACTCATGGCGTTGAAGACCGGGCGACCAGCGACGCAATCCGGCTTCCGCGCCTATGGCGAAGCGTGGCGCGAGAACGAAATCGCACGCTCGAAGCCTTGAAGAAGGCGATACCCGACTTCATGAAATGGCTCGAAACTCTTGAATTCAAAATGATGCGGGTTCATCTGCCTTGCATTTTGAGAAGTTCATCTTTGTGAAATACGTTCCACTTCAAGAACATTTCGCACAATATCAGGCGTGATCGGGTGCTTCTCGAACCGCCCAACCGATCTTTGGACGAACCGCCAATGTGTGAATGTCCTGGGAATAGGACGTAAAGCCAGCCAGAAACTCCATCGGTAATTGGCGACCGAAATAGTCCCAGATGAATGGCACAGCAGTCAGGCTACCAGGAAGGTTCCCCGTTTGAACCGATGGAACCCATCCCAATGGGTCGCTCGATTTGCTCAGGATTGTCCAGTTTTGTTCTCGTCTTCCTTCGACCTGTAAATAGGGGAAGAAATCAAGAATCCACCCTGTGACCGCATCACCGCCGCTGACCTGCCGCCATTTATAGATATTTCGCCAAAGTTGAACATTTTCACTCCCACGGACGGTGGCAATGATTGCGTCGATTGTGGGCAACAACCGCGATGTCCACCAGGAAAGTTCGTAAGCAGCGCCAAGTGATTCGGCCTGCTCTCTCAATTTCACCCAATCGTCGTCGGTGCCTTCCAGTGCCACTTGAGGAATCCCGCATCTCGTGTAGACCTCATATTGGAAGTAATTTTTCATCGACTCCATCAAGACAATCTCGTTGGCAGCTTTTTCAATGGGGCCGGTCGTTGAAAAGCGAACGACAATTCGTGCGTGATGGTCCTCGCCAATTTCGGCTCTAATATGCCGGGAAAACTCCTCGAATACGGTCTCCCAAGGGTTTTCTGGCGATCCCTTGATGAAGTCGTGACGAATAACCGTGATCTTCGATTTCTCGGCCTGTCTGACGAATTGTGATCCGTATTTTTCCGGCTGTTGGTTCACGTGCAACGCAAAACCCTGAGCGATCAGCAGCCAGAACATATCGGGTGAGAGAATCAGAGGGCGATGATCTGCAAATGCCGAATGCAATGCAGCGATAAACGGATGAAATCGCGAGGCGATGACACGACCCGTATATTCAGAGCAGGCTTCGACCTTCCCCTGAATCAACTGCTCGATGGCTGTCTTTGGAGAGACCTCCGACAACGGCATTTCGGCCCGCTCAAGTGTTCCCAGGTCATGGACGATTCGGTGGCTGCACATATCCCGTTTCCTGACAACACGAAGCCTGGAGAGACTCGTCCAATCTGTCGGCACAATAAGCTTCCCAATCTAATTGTAGCCGGAGTTCCGTCTCGTTGTCTCGGCTTTAAACCGTCACGCCAGGAAGACGGCGCTGATTCAGGAAGTGGGGAAGTGAACGGGATCACGGGTTTGGAGAAATTGTGCATGCAGGCAATGCCTTCCGAAGCATCGCTCTGCCGTCCGGAGTGGTTTGGGTGGCGTTGAGAGAGACGCTTTTGAGGCTGATCAATCCCTTCAACTCATTAAGTCCAGCATCGGTCACCTGCGTTTGACTGAGGGTAAGATATTCAAGTCGTGCCATCCCCGCCAGATGTTTCAGTCCGACATCCGTCACTTGAGTTTGGCTCATTTCAAGTGCGATCAAGTTGCGAAGTTCTTTCAGATATCCCAGTCCAGTATCGGTAATCTGTGTGTTGTCCAGGTGAAGGTAGCCAAGGCTTTTCAACCCTTGCAGGTGCTTCAACCCGGCATCAGTAATCTGCGTGCTGACGAAATCAAGTTCTACGAGCGAGGTCAATCCTTTCAGGCGTTCTACTCCGGCATCGTTCACTCGTGCAAAGGTAAAGTCGAGGGATTTAAGACTCGTCAGCCATCGCAGACGATCTAATTCGGCGTCGGTGACTTCGCCGTGGAATCGGACTGATGAAATGCGATCCAGATACCGAGTCTCATATCGCATTGGAACAAAGTTCTGTATCCAGCCTGGTGTGCAGTCAGTCCAACCGACTTCGCCAATTCCACGAGCTTCAATCTCCTTTGCAATCCTTTGCTCCCGTTGATACGGCAACACGAAAGTCAGCCAAACAAGAATCACTTGAACCATCACGATGAGAACCAATGCAATGACGATGCGCCCAAGGTATGACCGAAGGAACCACCTGGCCACGGATTGCCTGCGAGGAGTCTTGTCCACGACGTCAAATTCTCCAATCAAGCATTGCAAGAATCTCATCGGCGTGCGAAACCCTGGACGTCTTTAGCAACTGCCCGAACGTCATTGGCGAGCTGGTAAGGAGCGGCGCATCAATAAATGTCGTGTTTACTGCGGAACAGCGGTGTAGTTCCACGCGGGTAATAGATCATCGAATTTGATGGTCATTGTATGTTTGAAGTCCTTGGCCACCTTTCGGCCGGTTTCATAGATGTTCCGGATCACCGAGACGGTGGTCGTGAGACCGGTTGTGGTGGCAGCACGCCGCATCCAACGAACGACATTGTCGAGTGTGTCAAACAGCTTGCCCTGGCATGCGCGTCCGACATGGCAGAAGAAACGGCGTTCGATCGGATTGTACTTGGAGCAGTAGCTGGGATAGTGGGCCACACGAATCTCAATTCCCAGGTCGTTGACCAAATGCTGCAGGTCCTGTTTGAACAGGTGTTGCGTCGCCGAGTTGCTGCCCCCACAGTCGCACAGCCACAGCATCGAAGTGGCGGCGGGGTAGTCGTGTTGTCCGAAGCGGTTCCAGTAGCGGCGGAAACTGTCGCAGGCGAATTGGCTGGTGTCATGGGTCAAGCCAATGTTGATGTGCCCGCGGTTGAGGATCAGGTCGTAAATGCCGTGGGGGATGATCACGCCCTCCGCCCAACTGGGAAAGTCATGGTCGTACGCCTGAAACGGTTGCTGTGTCCGCACTCGCCCCTCACGATAGAGTTGTCCCAGGTGCTCCTTGGCCTTGGTGTCGATGGAAAACACGGGATTGTCCGCTTCGAAGTATTCCAGCTGCAATTCGTAGATGCGTTCAAACTGCGTATTGCGATGCGGCGACTGTCCCCCCTCCAAAGTCTTGGCGATCTTGCGTTGCGCCACACCCAAGTCATCCAGCCAATTGCGGACCACCGTCGGGCTGACCGGCGTTCCCAAATTGGCGGCCACTTCAGCGATTTGTCGTGGCGACAAATCCGTCCATACGCTGTCCTCGTCATCGGGGTCGCCCGCAGTCCGGACCTCCAGCACCGAGAACAGATTTTCTTCGAGTTGCGGATCGCTGCTCAACTTTTTTTTCGACCGCCTCCCGGCCGCCGCACCCGACCCGCGGCCGGATCATGCGGCAACTCGGCCAGTTCCTCGATTCCTCGTTCCACGGTCCGCTCCGAACATCCGAACACTTCGGCCACATATCTCATGCCACCATGTCCCAACCGCTGGGCTTCGAGCGCCACGAAACGCCGTTGGTCCTTCTCCGACAAGCTTTCATAAAATGCTCGCAGAGATCCCTCAATCTCAGGGGCGTACTGCGATGTAAACACGAATGCCATCCTTGGCTCCTTCAGTCATGCCGGACAACTCACACTTGCTGACAAGCGTAACCTATCAACAATCCTCGCATTTGCCGACACTTGTTGATGCGCCGCTCCTAAGTGAAGTGCGGCTCATCGCCGAACGATTTGCTCCTGAGTCAAGCAAGAATCGAACCATTTGAGGCTGACCCATCATCGCTGCATGTAAAAGGGGCGTCAATTCGCCGTCAATCAACATCCTTGCTTCGATGTCAGCCCCGTAGGCCAAAAGCATTCGAGCAGATTCGACAATTCCACTTCCCGCAGCACGATGCAATGGTGTTCCGTCCGCTCCCATAACATTGGGATCTGCGCCACCATCGAGCAACGCACGTAACACGGCCAATGCTGCGTCAACTCTGGGGGCGATTTCAACGCTGTCTCGTTTGAGACCAATCTCAGCGTGTGAAACGGCATCGACGGCTGTGTGTAGAAGCGTGAAGCCATCCGACGCCGGTAGCAGTGGACTTTCACCCATAGCGATGAGTAGTACCGCCGCTCCAGCATCTCGTCCCTGAATGGCCCGCAACAACAGGCTTTCGTCTGCCTTCTCGGGTGGTTGGTACCACGGATAGGTGAGTATGTCTTCCCGTAGCGAATCCAGGCTGCGATGTGCGAGGTAATTATCCCAAATCGGGGCCAGATAGGCTGCCATTCGATTGTGCCTCGCATCGCTGTCGATCGATCCCTGGCCGCAGTGAAGGTTGAGTCAAGATAGTCCCGACTGATCGGGGAGCCACGAAGCGTCCTTGTACTCTACCCGTCGTCACCACCAAGTTGTTCCAGAGTCTCAAGGGTGTCAAATCATGACCGCATCTGTGAAAATCGAGAACCCGGACGATGGGAAAAACAGCGGAGCAACAGGGACACAGCATATTGGCGAAGGGGGGAAAAATTGACAGGACGGTTATTTTTCGAATCGCTGACGCGGAGCGGACTTGAAGCAAAGCGGCTTGGAGCGCAGATTCCCGAATCGGGATTCCCGACAACATGAGCAGATTTTTCGAGGAATTCAACCAACGTCGCGCTCGGAAACTTCGACCGTCCAGACTTTGAATGACACAAGCTGATTGACTCCAAAGGTTGTTGTCAGTGCGACGTCTGCCGCGTCGCGACCGCGGGCCATCAGCACGCGACCAATGCGAGGCACATTGTTGCGCGCGTCGAACGTGTACCACTGACCGCCGAGATACGCTTCGAACCAGGCGCTGAAATCCATCGCCGCCGCCACGGGCGGCACTCCGATGTCACCCAGGTAGCCGGTGCAGTAGCGCGCGGGAATATTGCAGTTTCGGCAAAAGGTGATGGCCAGGTGGGCATAATCTCGGCACACACCCTGACGTTCGCGATAGACCTCGAGCGCGGTTCGGTTGGCGCGGGCTTTCATGTAGTCAAACCGGATATGATTGTGCACGAAGTCACAAATGGACTGAACTCGCGACCAACCGGGTTGCGTCGAACCGAACAGCGACCAGGCGATATCCTTGAGTTCGCTGTCCACTTCGCAGTAACGACTGGCCAGCAGATAGACCAGCACGTCGCTGGGCAGATCCTGTACGTATTGCTGCGGTGCATTGGGGACCTGCATGTCGGGCAGACCGCAATCATCGACGATCGCGTCGTTCCGAAAAACGACGTGGCCAGCCGGAACAAAAACCCGGCCGCACCGGTTGCCGTAACCGTCGATGTACTCCTTGACAGGCACCGATGGTTCTACCTGCAAACGTTCGGGCTTGCGGATCGTCGGAGCGCGCAGCGGATGAATATAAAGCATCAAAAGCATCGCGGCAGGCTGGGGAGACTGAAACGCGATTTCATAGCCGACTTTGATCAACATGGTCGTTTCGCGTTCACTTTGTTGGTTAAGATTTGCCAATCCATCCCTGTTTGCGGATGTCGTAACCATTCATGCACTCTCACAATCGTAAGGCGGATTCGTCATCGTCGCTGCGCGCCAGCGATCAAACTTCGGTAATCCAAATGGAAAATCCGTCAGTGACTTTCGATGACACGGACACACAAGAAACCCCGTAACGCAAACGTTATGCCGCCGCGAATTTCCTGGTCAGGCGAGTCTCTGGCTTGCCAAAAAAGCAGGGGCAAGCCGGAGGCTTACCCTACGGGCGGTCAGGCCTTTCGACGATGGCTCTGTCGCTGCGCAATGATTTGTTCGGCGACGGGTTTGGGAACGTCGTCGGCGCGCAACAGGCCCGCGTGGGGGAAATCGTGCGGAGCGCCGTCCGTGAAATGTGGTAGAAAGACGCCTGCCACTCGCGGTTTCGCCACCAGCAGTTCCAGCATCCGGTTAATCCAGTTCGCCTGGCATTTTTCGTCGCTCGGTCCCGGCCAGACACGCGGATTGACTTTGATTTCCGGCGACGCTTTCGGATCCTGACTCGTATTCGAAGGACATACGAGGGTCACGTAAATCGGCACGTCGAGAATGGTCCACGAATCAATCATGCGCGAGCATTCCAGCAGGTCTCGGTGAGCCGATCCGCAGGGCTTGTATCCCATCGCCACTTCCAGATTCACACCGGACAGGCCGACACCCGATCGAAGCAGTGCGTCCACGACCTGTAAGGGAGAAAGGCGGTGTTGGCCACGTGCCTGATAGTCGCCCCACGGTTGATCGATGCGAACGATGAGCTGCGCCTCTTCGTCGACTTGCCGGGCGACATCGAGCACGCGGGCCGTCAGGGTCAGCCGACTCTCTTCATTCAGCGCAAGAGCGCCACCGGTATTCATTCGGTTACAGATCTCCCAGACGCGGATGCGACCGACATAACGCGAAATCGCGGTTTCGACAAAGTCACAGACGAAACTTTGCAGGTTGAGGATGTCCTGTTCCCAACGCGCCAGCCACGCGGGCAGACCATTCGGGCCCAGATCCAGCAGGGGCCCCCCGCGCGCCGTGATCCGTTGCGACTCACACCATTCGAGTTGCCTGTCGGTTGAACTCCAGTTGTATTCCCCTTCGACTCCTTCGATGACTTTCCAGGGAACCGTTACCGTCGCCGTGTTGAACAAATTGCAGAAGAGTTCATTCGCGGCGGGCGGAGGCAACGTTCCCCGCAACTCGCAACCGATGGAGACGGGCAACGTGCCGAAACGTTGCAAGCGGCCCGCCAGTGACTGAGACGCATACGATCGAACGAGAATCTCGGCGGCCTCACACGCATAACGGATGGCTTCGTTCGCCAGCCGACTTGCCTCGTCCGGAAGACTTTGCGATGATGCCGCCTGCGAAAACGCTCGATGAGCCGCTCGATTGGGACCAGCGAAGGCAACAGGCGTCTTCAGACC
>Ga0206811_1135_pt1 | contig 13053 bp, 11 predicted proteins | sample Alteio_BWOrgCont_53_FD_152886 | JGI IMG/M metagenome (GOLD analysis project Ga0206811, IMG submission 152886) | Enriched cells from forest soil in Barre Woods Harvard Forest LTER site, Petersham, Massachusetts, United States -... | ecosystem: Environmental > Terrestrial > Soil > Temperate forest >... | reverse complement strand
CTCCCAAGCTCGACAATGAGGCCATTCAAAGCCTGAAAAAAAAACTGGTCCGGTAACCAATCCGCCACAATCTGGCGAAAATAGAGAAGTTCCCAAGGAAAACGAGCGGCGGGATTCGTCGAATGCGACGGATTCCGCCGTTTCCATTGACTCGCCCAAACGATCGCGAGTCAAAAGCAAATCGGTGCCCGCGACGAAAGGGCAATCGGTTGACTGGAATGGTTTTTTCGAAAACGAAGTTGATCCGGCCATCGTTCACGATCTCGTTGCGGAACTGATCAATGGCCGCAAATACGAAGAAGTGATTAGTTGCCTGGAACAGGCGATCTTGCACGGTCAGATTCAACCGTGGATGCATCAGGTCCTCGCGTTGTGCATGCAAGCGGCCGGGCGGCCAAAACAGCAGATCGAACGGGTGCTGCTTTCGAGTCAGGATCTGATCTCGAACGATCCCAATTCGATGATGGTCCTGGCGGCATATCTCGTCCGATTTGACCGGTTCGAGCGTGCGATTGAACTCTATCGTCAGGCGGCGGCCCTGAATCCATCGCGTCCAGAACCCTACATTATGGCACTGGAACTCGCGGCCCGCACAAAGAACTATCCGGCCGTCGTGTGGTCTGCTCCTGAGGTTCTCTCGTATTCGTGGAGTAAAGGTCGGGAGCACCTGAATCGCCTGGCGGAACAATCGGCGGCCGAAGCGAGTGCGGCGTTCGCGAAGAGCGGCGATTTTGCCATGGCACTCGAGTTACAAACCGCGATGCAGAAAGCTCGACAACTGGACCTGGTCGTGAGAGTGGAATGGAATGGCAAGGGCGATCTTGATCTGCAAGTCGTGGAACCCGGTGGCACGAAGTGTTCGCTAATGCAGCCGATGACGGCTGCTGGCGGAATCTTCGTTCATGACGGGTTTGGTCCGAATCAGGATCAGTGCTACGAGGAATACCTTTGTCCACAGGGTTTGTCGGGTGATTACCGGATTGTGATCAAGCATGTCTCCGGCGATATCATTGGCAAGCGGGCTCGCGTGTCGATCATCCGAAATCGTGGCACAAAAAATGAAGAATCGCTGACGGAAACGGTGTTTCTTGGCCCCAGGGACCAGACACTTCGATTTTCGCTCAGCGGCGGCCGTCGACGACAAGCGAACGCGGAACCGCAAGTGGCGACTCAAAAGTCAAAATCAAAACCAGGAGATCAGCCAACCATTTTCGCTCAGTTGGCGCCTGGCGGCGTGCCATTCCGTTCTGCGTCGGTCGGATACACGCCCGTCATTACGACGATCAATGAGGGAATTCGAATGAGTGCGATGGCGACCGTTTCGGGCGATCGACGCTTCGTCAGGATCAACGCGGTCCCGTTCTTTGAAACGATCACCGACGTTTTCACCTTTAGTTTTCTCAAGTGAATTCTCACGCGCGACAATGACGGGCTTTTCACGCGCGACAATGACGGGTTTCGAATAGCCATATCTCTCGCGCGTTGTGGCCGTCTTGTCCCCTCGCCTTGCGGGGAGAGGGTTAGGGCGAGGGGATTTTCACGCGCGACATTAACGGGGTTTCGAATCGTCATACCTGTCGCACGTTATGGCCATCCCGTGATCGCCCTGATTTTTCATGACCGCGTCACGAGAGAGATTTTTCCGCGATCACCTTATCCAGTTCTTCCCTCAATCGCGGCAGAATGGCATCGTAGGGAAAGGCTCCCAGTTCCAGCGGGCCCTTTTTCAGATTCACGAAGTTGGGTCCGCACCAAAGCCCCAGATCGGCATCGTCCGTTTCACCGGGGCCGTTCACGCGGCAGCCCATCACGGCGATTGTCACGGCATGATCCTCGGCATAGGCCGTCATCTCTTTCACTTGCTGTGCCAAATCGATGAAGGCTTCGTTTTCGACGCGCGAACAGCTTGGGCAACTGATGATGTTCAGCGTCTTCAGGCCGTAATCCACGAACGACCGCACGCGGCCAGAGGCAATATCGTCGAGAATTTTCTTGCCCGCGACGATCTCTTCAGGCTTGCGAGAATTGGGAACGGTCAGTGACACTCGAATCGTATCGCCAATTCCCTGACTGATGAGCTGTTCGAACGCGATTCGCGTCTTGATGATCCCGTCGGGAGGCAACCCTGCTTCGGTCACGCCGAGATGGAGCGGAATATCGGAACGTCGTTCCGCAAATCGACGATTTCCTTCGATCACTTTCTGTGGGTCCGAGTCTTTGAGCGATACGCAGTACCGGGTGAAATCAAGAGAGTCGAGAAAATCGCAGTGCTCCCACGCGCTTTCGAGCATTGGCGTGATCGAATCGGACGGGTCATATTTCTCTTTCTTCGCTGGATCGACGGACCCGCAATTGACTCCGACCCGAATTGCACAATCGTTATCACGAGCCACCGCCGCCAGATAGCGTACTTTTTCTTGCCACGGTTTCTCGCGTTCATGATGATAAAGGTGTCCGGGGTTGTACCGGATCTTGTCCACGTACGGAGCGACAACCTCGGCGAGACGATAGTTCTCTTGCAGGTCGACCGCGAGATTGGCCTTCGTTTGCCGCCGAATTTCCGCCAGAGCTGCGGCGTCCTTGTTGCTGTCGACCGCGATTCGAACAACATCCGCACCGGCTACGTACAGGGCCTCGACTTGCGCCACTGTCGCATCGATGTCCTGAGTCTGTGTCGCAGTCATGCTCTGAACGGCGATGGGTTGGCCTGCCCCGATTGTCGCCGAACCAATTGCCACTGCTCGAGTCGGATTTCGCCGAAGTTCCACTGTCGCCTCCGTGTTGGCACTTATTCGTTTATTGATGAATTGCAGTGCGTTGTCAAAATCTGATTTGGGGTTGTGTGCCGCTGTTTCATTTAAGGGTCAAGTGCCACTGCTTCGGAGTCTTCGGAGAAGCAGTGCGCCTTTAGGCGTGAACGCAACTTTTGAAGACACTGTTTGCCAAGGTCGGCCAAACAGTGACATCTCGATTTCAGGTGATGACATTGCATCGTTGGGCCACCAATGATTCGGTGACCATAGTGACATTGTCGACGCGAAGTCTTCATTTGGCAAGCGGAGCCGCATTCGAACAGGCAAGCTACTCACGTGCCGCGGATTTCGCCTGGAAATCCTGATATTCCGCAAACTGGCGTTCCGCGAGCCGCTCAAGCGCTTGCACGGATTGGTTCGCAATGACCAGCCGTTCGAGGCTGTTTTGTAATTGAGAACTCGATTCGACAACCGTGACTTCCGCCAGCTCCAGGGCCTGGCCAAGTTGCTCGGCGTGCCGCTGCCGATGAAGCACTTGATCGAGGGTCCAGGTCTCGCCTTCATTGAACCGTCGAAGTTCGTCCATGACGATTGTTCGATCGCTGGCGATCAGCTCTCGATCCGCGACACATTTCGCATGGCAGGCTCGAGCCCTGGCGACAGATTGTTGTTGAAGATCTCGTTCCCGCTGTCGCACTTTCAGGACAGTTTGAAGTCGGAAATGAAATGCCATGGAAAAAGCCTCTCACCGATACGCAATGGCGACTTTCCGTGTGCGCGCCCTGACAATGATCCGAATGTCTAATTCAAATCGGCCACTGCGGACAGGTCAAAGTCATGGCAATCCGTCAAAACTGTCACAATGGGATTGTTCGATAAGACCCCGACAACCCGAACGTTCAGATTCGTGAGCATAACGGTTATCACTGTGATAATCGTTTCAAACGTTCTAATCGCTCCAATCGCTGCGTTCGGAACCGACACTCGGCCAAAATCGGAACGTAACACACATGTTTAAAGACACTTATGGCGACAGTCGCATTGTATCGATTATTCCGGAAATAGCGGTGGCACGACTTCTGCGAACTATACCGGATATCGTGATTTCAGCGGTCGCAACGAACAATCCTGTTATGCGGGCCGTTACCAGGATGCCGACGGACGAGGCGTCCGTGCTATAGGGCCACTGACTTCGCGAGCCCTGCGGCCCATAAGCGGCCGCGGGACCGACTGCGTGTATGAGCGTGTACGGTGACCTGAGAGACCGCTGTGTGCGCTGCTTTGATGAACCGTGCGGGTGTGTGGCACCGGCGCGGTTCGAATGGTTCGTCAGTCTGCGCCGACGAGGTGGCACGGCTCGCTTCGCCCGCTGACGGAAAGGTCTTCACACCAACCTTTCCGTCGGCGGGTGTCGAGTGCCGCACCACCTCGTCGGTCAGACACGACGAATCCGATTCAGGACTTCCGCCAGCACAGCGTCTGTGTCGTGCCTCAGACTGCTCAAGTGCGTGGCTTTCTACTCAGGAAAGGTGTTTCCAATGACTGCTATTCTTCGAGGTATCTGGCGAGACGAAGCGGGACTCATTCTGTCCGCCGAACTGGTGATCATCCTGACGATCGCCGTTCTGGGGATGATCGTGGGGTTGTCCAATTTGCAAAACGCGTTGATCGGTGAATTCGCGGACCTGAGCCTGGCCTTTCAGAACCTGAACCAGTCCTATTCCACCCCCTCGTACCGGGGCTGCTGGAAGATCTGGGGCCGTACGTCCTGGACGGCTGGCTCGTGCTTCATTGACTGCTTCGACGGCTGCGTCGGCAATAATCAGGCGGGCTTCAATAACTGCGAAATCTGCAGCGGAGCCAACTCCGTGCTGCCGTCGAATGGAAGCTCCACCGTCGTTGATCCATTCGGTTCATCCGGGACAGGCGTCTATCCCCATAACGGACTTCAGCCGACCCCGGATTCCTCATCGGTGAATTTGCCTGCTCCAACCCAATGATTCAGATGAGGACTTTCTGCGGATGACTCCGGCACTGATTTGATTCGCCGGAAAAGACAATTGGACTGATGGGACGCATGGGACCGATGAGAATTCACGATCGTTCCCGATGCGCCATCAGGACCAATTCGCGTAATCCAGTCCGGTGTGACCCGTAGAATCGAAGGGATCCTCATATCCTTTCGCGTCGCGCTAATCGATGGCGTCAGATTTCTTGACATATCCGTTAACACCCCGACAACACGCTTAAACGTTACGGTCGGAACGACCGGCCCCGTTTCCATCAATACAATCGTCATAACCGGCAGGCTGATATGCCGGTTATGGCGATTGTTTGCATTGATAGTATAATGACGGTTGTTCGCGTGGCACGTCCTGTGCGTATCGTTCCATCGCAAACGATCGTGAGGGCCGGAACGACTTCCACGATCGTAGCGATTAACGCGATTGCGACCGTGTACCGGACGCAGTCGACGACAAACACAAATCTCGATTCAGGGTCGCCACATCGTTTTCCAGACAAACACCCACGTTCTGGTCTTCGATGGCAATTCTGAGTTCCTTGCGAAGCGGCTGCTAACCACAGTCGCTTCGCTTTTCAATCAATCAAGCGCGGCGTCATGACCCGCGCCTTTGCAACCTCGGGCCAGAGAGGTTTCCGTGAAGTCGGAGCTCCGGTTTCATCGGGTCTGGCAAGGGTCACATTGTCGTTCGGCCACACCGAATTGCAGATGACCGTTTTTCGTGCCGGGTGACTGCGTCACTCGACGAATTCGTCTCTCAACCCGCTTTGGAAATGGTTTCACATTATGACTACGATTCACAGATTTATGAATGACGAAACCGGAGTGATCATCTCCGCGGAACTCGTGCTTGTACTGACGATTGCCGTCCTGGCGATGATTGTTGGCCTCAGCGAAGTCGCCGTCGCCATCAATACCGAACTGAACGACCTTTCGAACGCATTCGGTGCGCTCAATCAGTCATTTGCCTTCACAGGATTCCAGAAGTTCTTTCCCAAATTCATCAGCTTCGTGCCTGGGTCGTGCTTCATCGATTTCATCGACGATTGTGACTGGAATTCGTCATGCGACATGGTGTGTGGTGCCCCGCTGTTCAATTGGGGCGGGTGATCCGCCGGATGGGTCGTCGCATGACGACCCTGTCTTCAGCCACAGAACGGCAAGTCGATATCGGCAGGGGCGAAAGCCCCTGTTTTTTTTACGTGGGGCAGGCTGGAAGCCTACGCCACAATGTCGGTGGCCACTGAGCCATGAACGTCGGTCAGCCGGAAGTCCCGGCCACTGTACCGATATGTCAGTCTGGTGTGGTCCACACCCATCAAGTGAAGGACGGTTGCGTGCAGATCGTGGACGTCCATCCGGTTTTCCACGGCATGGACTCCCACGTCGTCCGTAGCACCGTAGGTCATGCCCCCTTTGACCCCGCCGCCAGCCAGCCAGACGGTAAAGCCGGTATGGTGATGATTGCGGCCCTTGGCTCCCTGTGCCGTTGGAGTGCGACCGAACTCGCCGCCCCACAGAATCAACGTTTCGTCGAGCATCCCGCGCGACTTCAGATCCAGTAACAATCCCGCGATCGCCTGATCGCTTTTCAAAGCGTCTCGCTTGTGATCCATGATGTCCCCGTGCGCGTCCCACGGTTGACCGGCACCGTAGTACAACTGCACCATCCGCACACCCCGTTCGACGAGTCGACGGGCGATCAGACAACCATTGGCAAATTCGCCCTCACCGTAAAGTGCCCGGGTCGCCGTGGTTTCCAGACCGATGTCGAAGGCATCCTGCGCCTCGGACTGCATGCGATAGGCCATCTCCAGCGAAGCAATTCGCGCATCCAGTTCGACGTCCTGACCTCGCGCGGCAAGATGTCGTTCGTTCATCGCCTGAAGCACGTCCAGCACCTTGCGCTGTTGAGGCGCGCTCAGGTTTGGATTGTTGAGATGACCGATCACCTGCTTCGGATCGATCCGGGAATTGTTGATGTGCGTTCCCTGATAGATCCCCGGCAGGAAGCTGTTGCCCCACAAGGCGGGTCCGACAACCGGCTTTCCCGGACACAGGACGACATAGCCCGGCAGGTTCTGATTTTCGCTCCCCAGCCCGTACGTCAGCCATGATCCCAGGCTCGGTCGAATGGGTTGCTGGGCACCGCTGTTCATCATGAACAATCCCGGTTCATGATTAGGCGTGGTGGTGTGCATCGACCTGATCACGCACAGATCGTCCGCACTGCCGGACAGGTGCGGATACAGTTCGCTCATCTCGATGCCGCTTTCGCCATGCTTGCTGAACCTGAACGGCGAGGGCATGTACTTTCCACCGGGACCGGCTTGCCCCTCTTTCTCTTTCAAGGCGGGCTTGTAGTCGAACGTATCGACGTGCGACGGGCCGCCGTTCATGAACAGGAAGATCACTCGCTTGGCGCGCGGTTCAAAATGAGGTGCTTTGGGAGCCAGAGGGTTGCCGGCTTGCGAGACTGCGCCGCCGGTATTCGTCGATTCCTGTTCCACGGCGAGAAGGCTGCCCAACCCCAGCATTCCGAATCCGGCACCGGAACGCAGCAGCATGTCGCGTCGAGTCAACGGCTTTACGGCCTTTAACAGTCCTTCAGCCCTGGATGCTGTGAGCATCGAATGAATCCCTGAAAGATCGGGGCACATCTCTGGCGACAGTTCGTTCTTCATGGGAACCCTGTTCGTATTCCGCTAACGGAATTATTTCAGTCAACAAAAGAAAACTCGTTGGTTCCCAGCAGGGCCAGCGCATATTGTTCCCACGCAGTAAGCGAATTTGCCCCCGACGTGGAAACACTGGTTGAATTCAAAAACGACTGCCCCAGGTTGAGTTCATCATCCGTGGGAGTGCGACCGTAGAGCAGGGCAAAGGCTTGCCGAATCCTGGTAGACTCATCGGCGTCGCGGTTGACATTCAACCGGGCTGCCAGCGCGCGTGCCCGTTGTGCCATAAAGTCGCTGTTCAGGACGAACAATTGCTGCAGCGGAACCGTCGTGACGCTGCGTCTGTCGCTGGTAATGTTTGGATCGGGGAAGTCGAACAGCCGCAGCAAATCACTCAACTGGTGCCGGCTGATCGAGGCATAGATGGTACGACGGTGATTGGTACCCGCGGCCAGATCAATCGGCGGGCCGCCGACACTGCGGTCGAGTTCCCCGGTCACAGCCAACGTCGCGTCGCGCCACGGTTCGACTTCCATCCGACGCCGGTTCATCCGCCACAGCAGTCGATTTTCGGAATCGATCTCACCGGATTCCGGGCGAAACGCACTGCTTTGCCGGTATGTGGCAGACAACATAATCTCGCGATGGAGCGATTTCAGCGTCCAGCCAGCATCCATGAATCGCACGGCAAGATAGTCCAGCAATTCGGGATGCGAGGGCCGTTCGCCCAAATGGCCGAAATTGCTCGGGGTTCGCACCAGTCCGAACCCGAAATGGCCCTGCCAGACTCGATTGACGATGACTCGTGCGGTCAGCGGGTTATCGCGCGAAGCGATGGCCTGTGCCAATTCCGCCCGGCCACTTCCTTTGGCCGCCAACGGCTTTCGTTCGCCACCCGTAAAGACAACCGGCATGGAGCGCGGCGCGATGTCGCCGGTTTTCACGGGGTTGCCTTGCAGATAGATTTTCAGGTCGTGGCCCTGGCCCTCCACAAGCGAATGCACGGTCAACACCTGAATCGCATCGGATTCCTTCTTCAAGCGATCCTGTTCCGACCGCAATCCGGTCAGTTGCCGGGTCGCTGGTTCTGGCAGCAGCTTTTCCGCTTCGCTTCCCGGCAGTGCGAGTAGCCCCTGATCGTAAAACAATTCTGACAGCAATTGCGCGTCGAGACGAGCTTGCTGTTGTTCGGACTCGGTGCGAACGGATTGTGCGAATTGCCCGGCGGCTGCTATGACAGTCCCGGGAGCGGGATCGAACTCAAGGCGTGCTCCCGAGAAGACTGTATGATCGCTGTTGATCGAATTGTCGCCTGGACCCATCCCCGCTCCGGTGCTGACCAGTGTCAGGAATTTGGCATCACCGGGAATCGGAATTTCAAACTTTGCGAAGACACCATTGGCTTTGAGCGGCGCGGGAATCTCGCCGCCAAAATAATAGATCCCGTCGTTTTCGTCGATTTTCACGGGCTGGCCATTCACATATCCGGCAATGATCCCGTCGAAGACGTCTTTCTTTTGATGAGGTCTGGAAACAATCACGGCGAGGTGAGCACTGGGCCCGTCGCTGCCAAAAGTATCGTCGTTCAAACCGGCTCGATCGACTCGAAAAACGAAGGTTTGGTCTGCGGGCAGTAGTCCCGATTGACGTAACTGTTCGAGATCGAATGTGATCAAGGCATTGGCGTGCATACCGATCCCCTGCTCCGTTCGCCCGGAATTGGCGGGGAAGGGCTGACCGAGCGTGCGAATCCCGCCCGTGGCATCCCAGCCGTCGTTGATCACTCCGCCATGCAAACTTCCGTCACTGCCGAGTTGCGTGAATTCGAAATGCAGATCCGGAGCAAATTGCGTTTGCTTGCCCCATCCCTGCACGACCCGATTGACGCCCAGACTCTTGTCGCTCGCAGCGGCACAGAACTTGTCGGTCGAAATGGCCGATGCCAGCGAAACTCCCTGAGAATCGTCAAACAGATTTCCCAGTGGAATGACGCCGGGGACGACGACAGTTCGATCGGCGGCGCTCACAAATGCGATATTGTCACCAAACTCCTTGAACAACATCTCGCGAAGCGGCAGCTTCGTTTGAACGAGCGTTTGCAGTTCCAGAGACGACTGCTCGACGCTCGCCAGGGCGGCGGCATCGTTCGATAGATCCAGCTTCGGATCTTGCCTGTCGAACAGTTCGTACCAGGCCGCGAGGTATGGACGATTCTTCTGTAACTCGCCCTGCGCCGCGAGGTAGTCCATCCACCGCTTCAGCAATAGCTCACTCACCTTTTCGTCTTTGGCAATGCGTGCGAGCAGCTTCTTGTTGTTGGGTTTCGCTTTCTGTTGATTCAGCGCCTTCCAGGCGGTTTTCATGTACATCGGTATTTCGCTGACCAGCGTGACTCGAAGTTTGCGAGCTTCGTCATCCATGAACCGATCGACATGCAACTGATGAGCTTTCACGGCGGATTCAGCACGACTCTTCCGGTCGAGCACTTCCTGCGGAACGATCGGCCGTTCCTGATAGTCGGAACTGGCAAAAATCCCGGCCAGCGCATAGTAATCGGCCGTCGTGATCGGGTCGAATTTGTGATCGTGGCAACGGGCGCACGAGACGGTCAATCCGAGAACGCCGCGCGTCAGCGTGTCGATGCGGTCATCCCACTCGTCGGCCAGCGCCTTCGCCTGTTCGCCATTGTCCTGGTAGTAGACCGGGCCGAGTGCGAACAGCCCCAGGGCTGCCAGGCGGCGCGGGTCGCCGGGGCTGCCCAGCAGATCACCTGCGATTTGTTGCGACACAAACCGGTTATACGGCATATCTTGATTCAGCGATTCAACTACCCAATCGCGGTAACGAAATCCCTGCGGATAATTGCGGGCTTTGAACGTGTGCGCCTGGTCCTCGGCATATCTTGCGATGTCGAGCCAATGCCGGCCCCATCTCTCACCGTAATGAGGTGACTCGAGCAATCGTTCCACCACCGTGGAGAATGCGCTCGGTGATGGATCATTGACAAATGCTTCGACCTCTTCGGGCGAGGGAGGGAGGCCGACCAAATCGAACGAGGCACGTCGAATCAGTGTGCATCGTTCAGCCGGTGCGCTGGGCTTGAGTCCGTTTTGTTCCAGTTTCGACAGCACGAATCGATCGAGATCACTTTGGGGCCAATCGCCCTGATTCACGACAGGCACCGAAGTGAGCCGGGGAGGCTGGAACGACCACAGCTTGCTGCCTTCCTCAAAATCGGGTTTCGATGACGGAGATGCCGCGGGTCGGTCGCGAGGATCGGGAGCACCCATTCTGATCCATTGTTCGAAGTCTGCCGTCACGGATCCGGGAAGTTTTCCCCTGGGTGGCATTTCCAGACCGTCAAACTTCAGAGCCTTAATCAGCAGGCTGCTATCGGGCTGATTGGCCACGATGATTGGTCCGGAATCGCCCCCTTTGAGGACTCCCTCGCGATGGTCGAGTTGCAATCCGCCCTTGAGGGATTTTGATGCCGAACTATGGCATTCCTGACAGTGTGCGACAAATACCGGACGGATCTTCGCTTCGAAGAATTCCATTCCCGAATCAGGGGTTTCGGCCGCGGAAGCCGTGGTGGACACGAACGTCCAGATCAATACAGGCGCGATCAGGCCGTTCAACCGATACTTCATTGGGTATTCTCGCGATCGAAGGAGACGGCGGCGGGATCAAGGCGGTTAGGCGGGGTCGAGGCTCAAACATTCGGCAGGATTCAATAGCCCGACGCGCAAGCGAGGGATCTTCAAATTGACAGAGCGGGCACACTCATCAACTCTCATTGATTCTATCTCGTTCTCGGGTGAATCCAAGCTCAAGGTTTCCGAACGATCGGGTCCAGGAGAAAAAAAGAAAAAACGGACATGACCGACCTGTCCCCTGGTTTGCCCGATTGAAGAGCCAAACGCCGTTCAGAAGGCATGCGATACCGGCATCGCACCAGTTCGACACGCTGCTGACGTTCGGGGTCAATCATTAATTGGACTTATCCCTGCCCCCCTGCGACAGGTCTTTCCGAGTCTGTGAACCGCGACCGAATTGTGAAAGAACGACTGGTAAAAACTCAGAACCAGACAGCACGATTCCGGTGAGACCAATTTGCGGAGATTTGGCTGGCCAGTCGGGCCAGTCGCTCCTGAATGACGTTAACCCCATATTCGGATTGCAGATGGGACTGGCCAGCCGACTGGCCACCGACTGGCCAATTGGCCAGCCCATCGCCAGTCATTCATTCTTGTCTACTTATAACTTTCACCCCTCTACTCTCTCGCGCAGCGTCCGGTATTTTAGAAATCAACGCCCGTCATGCGAGACCGGGTTTCCAAACGATTGGAAACCCGGTGAGGCGACCGACTCTCGCTTTTCGTTCCTGTTTACTTGCAACTTTCAAGTCTCTACTCTCTCGCACAGCGCGCCTCTCAGTACCATTTCCAATCCGAGGTTCCTGCAACAAGCACTCCGCCATGACCCCCATTTGGTTCCTCACACCTTTTCCGTCCACACTCCGTCTCCGACAGAAATCAATGCGTCCTGACCCCTTTGCTTCCGTAAAGGCTTCGCGAGCGCTCATCTCTGCCAGCCCAGACATTGTCCGCACCAAAAGAGGCCAGGAGAACGCGACAATTGCCCGAATCCGGGAACCCGCGTTTTAATCCGCTTTGTCTCAAGTCAACTCCCGCGTCAGCAACCTGACATACACCGTCGTCTCACTTCTTTTCCCTTCGCCAATATGCTGTGTCCCCGTTGTTCCTCTTCCGTCGGACTGGGGCACAACATCTTCACTCAGCCCGCGATCGACCTCATTGTTCGCTCGGCCGAGGGCGTGCTGCGCCGGGCCAAAAACCTCTGCGTCAGCGGCCTGATCGAAGCGGTCCGCGGTGCCAACAAAACCATCGATATCGACAATGTCAACCGCGTCCTGCTGCAACCTCACTGGCAGAAGGAATACGACCTCGTCGACTTCTGACCGTGTGGCGTCATGGCACAGACTTCACTTGCCCGGCCCCGATCCCCGATCGACCCTCGGAGACACCGATGATCGACCCCGAACTGCTCCGCCGCATTCGCAACGACCTGCCGATGCCCGTCACCATCGCCGCCCTGGTGCGAAAGGGACCCTCCAAATGGAGCGAAGGCCACTTCCGCTTCCTCTGCCCGGCCTGCGGCGAAATGCGGGCCACCGTCAACCCGCGCAACGACCTCGCCCACTGCTTCTGCTGCCAGCGGAACCTCAACAACATCGACCTGTTGATGACCCTCGGGTACGACTTCCGCTGTGCCGTCGAGATCCTCGCCGCCTGGCTCAACCAACATGAGGCGCGACAAGCCAGGATCCCGTCGGACACGAAATAACCAGGCGAACCCTCATCACACGCCGATCGATTCCCTCACGTCAACGTGCGATCGCTCGCGGCTGCCCGCCCGCTTGCGGTGCATCGCATCACCCCGTTCACGTCGCGCGATTCAACATGCTCTTCACACTGTGCTCAAACACGCAAATTCCTCACGCCATTAATTCGGCGACAGATTCGACAGAATTTGGTTCGACACAGCTCACACGACGCTCGCCATCCCCGCTCTAAAA
>Ga0206811_1132_pt1 | contig 13123 bp, 10 predicted proteins | sample Alteio_BWOrgCont_53_FD_152886 | JGI IMG/M metagenome (GOLD analysis project Ga0206811, IMG submission 152886) | Enriched cells from forest soil in Barre Woods Harvard Forest LTER site, Petersham, Massachusetts, United States -... | ecosystem: Environmental > Terrestrial > Soil > Temperate forest >... | reverse complement strand
GTGGAATGATTCCAGCGCATCAGTGCTCTGAAACTATCATAAACTAGAAAGCTACGTCCATCGGGCCCATCAGGTTGAATGAGCGATGCCTGTTGTGCTGTTTCTAACAGTGGTTTGCCATTAAGGTTTACAACCCCGAGGTGGCTCCATTCGGCAAGTGAATGCTGATGGTCCAGGCCTACTTCAGTACTAGAGATGGCATATTTGGTATTTACTTCCCTGCCCCAATTTAAATCACTGCGCCAGCCTTCAGCGACGATATAATTGGCGATGGAAGCGAAGATATCTGCTTCATTATCCCAAATATCTCGGATACCTTGCCCGTCGTAATCGACAGCATAATGTAGATAAGTCGAAGGCATGAACTGGCATTGCCCCATGGCCCCAGCCCAGGATCCGCGCATAAGCTCAGTGGATACGTGATCTGTATCGATAATCCGAAGCGCGTTCATGAGTTCACTACGAAAGAATTCTGAGCGCCTACCTTCGTAAGCCAAAGTTGTCAGAGCATCGATGACATTAAAGCCACCGCTGTTGTGGCCATAATCGCTTTCAATACCCCATAGAGCGACGATTATTTGTGATGGCACGCCATAGTGGTATGAAATCTCGCTCAATATTTTGGCATGCTCCTGCAATAAGGCACGGCCCTGCTCGATACGTTTAGGGTTCAATATATGGTCGCTATAGGCATCAAAGCTGATGGTCGTTTCAGGCTGCTTTTGATCTAGTTCTATGACCCGGTCGTCGAGTGTCGCGTGATCGATTGTCGCTCGCGCTATCTCTGGCGAAATTCCGTTGGCGATAGCCTCTTGCTCAAATTGTGTAACCCATACTTCGAAAGATGTATTTTGAGCCTGAGAGGACGTTGAGAACGCAAAAAAAGTTAAGCCAAAAATTACGCAGAAAGACAGCTGCTTCATTGCGGCCATGGCGAAGAAATATAGCCCATCATCCAATAAGCGATGAGCCCAGTATATTCATGGATGGCGGCCGTCATGCCGAGAAGATGCTCGACAAGATTAAAGTGCACTTCTGATGTTAGTTTGCCGGTCGAAATATAATCGGCAGGAGCCGGATAAACATCCCATCCGATCTTGCGGAAACATCCTATCGATCGTGGCATATGGTAAGCCGACGTTACCAAGAGCCATTTTTGCTGCGGTTTTGGATGAACTATGGCAGCAGCAAATTTTGCATTTTCATATGTGTTGCGCGACTTGTCTTCAAACGTAATGCGATCTTGTGAAAGTCCAAGCGCCAACAGCACTTTTTTGGCGACATCGGCATCAGACATATCGCTTACGTGTGTCATGAAAGCTGAACCGCCAGTATAAATGAGTTTGGCTTGCGGGTATTCATGTGCCAGTGCTGTGAAAGCGATATAGCGTGAGGCCGAAGAACGCACGGATGGAACGTCGCGTGCTTCTGTCAGCAGTGGGTTTTCGTCGCCGCCGAGCAAAATTATGCCATCAACATGATCCGGCTTTACTGGAGGGAAGTGGTTTTCAAGGGGAAGTAGCATCCAATCCCCAACCGGAAATACAGCAATGAGAAAAAAAATCAGGCCCACGGCAAAACAAAGACGACGTCCAAGGAGCTGCCATGATTTACGCTGCGCCATGGCCATATAGGCTCCGAACACCAGTAACAGCGTCAATAAATTGCCTGGTGCTATAAACATCCAGAGGACTTTTGAAAGAATGAAGCTCATCGGACCAATCGCACTGTTGTTAAGCCTGCTGTTCTAACACTAAGCATTTGATATTGCTAGACGAACTTATTGCCTTTCGCCAGGTATAATATTGACGCAAATAAATCTCACGACAATTTAAACTTATTATGCGCTCTCCCATTACGCGCAGCTTAGCTTTACAAGCACTACACTGCTGTGTTGGATTAGCTAATTGCCCGTCTAATAATCAAATCCACCGGTGATGCGTAAATCTCAGCCTCCAACGGCAAGGCTAATTGAGCTTGATAGTTTGCGCGGCTTGGCGGCGATTTGTATCGTATTCTGGCATTATTCAAGCCATTTTCATGTCCAACCTCTTGGCTGGTTGTTGCGTCCCTTTTACGGCAACGGTTGGATATTTGTTGATTTCTTTTTTGTATTATCCGGTTTTGTTTTAGGGCGCACGTACATTTCTCAATCAAAAAGCATTGCTTTTATAAAAAACATTAAACACCGCCTATCGCGATTATATCCGTTGCACTTTCTAACCCTACTCGCTGCTGCTTTGGGACAACTCATCATCATATGGAAATTTAAATCACCTTTTGTTTACGAATTTAACGACATCTATCACTTTATACTTAACCTCTTACTCCTCAATCAAAGTGGGTTAGAGCGTGGACTTTCTTTCAATGGTCCAGCTTGGGCCGTATCGTCTGAATTTATGATCAATATTCTGTTCTTCTCGATTATCACATTGCCGCGCAAATGGGTGGTTGTGGCTTTCGTTTTACTTTTACTGGCGTCTTTTGCTCTGTTGATCCCGAAAGGTGTATTAACGAGTGATGTTCTTATTATGGGATTTATCGATCCCTCGCTGTTACGCACGGCAATGGGTTTTTTTATGGGAACTTTGCTGGCTCTAGGAATGGAAAGACGAAAAAGTCGTTTTTCATATTCGAGCCTTGCCGACATAGTGAGCTTAGCTATGCTCATAACCATCGTTGGTTATCTGGCGTGGAAGCCGATGGCAAGTGCCGCGCGTTCTGATTTTATTTTGGTTTTAATTATTTTTCCAACTCTGATGCTTTCCATAATAGGTTCGAATTTTATAAAGAAATTTCTACAATTGAAGCTTTTCGTCATTCTAGGAGCAATCTCCTATTCCATCTATCTGTGGCAATTCCCACTTGAGCTAGCTTCACGTCTAGTCGCAGGCGCTTTGCAGACGTCACTGCCTTATGGCCAGCCATGGTTTCTGGTTATTTATATGACGATATTAGTAATCATCTCGGGGCTATCGTATAAATTTATTGAGCAGCCTACGAAGAGATATTTTGCATTTTAAGACATAGTCACTGCTATAGTCATGGAAAGATAAATCTGTCTCCCCATGAACATCCTTAGCTATTAAACGATGACCTGTTAAGCGCCAAGAGGTCAAGAAGCGACGCGTTGCTCGCGTGCCGCAGCCATAAGATTTCTGCAAACAGCTGGCTGTTGATTGTTAATTTCTAACGCATAAACCCGAGCACGAAATAGATGTTTGTGTCGACCCGCCCGAGTAATTCCACAGCTTTGCCTGCAAGTTACCATCAATATTGCTGCATGATACCGTTCCGTTTGGCCACCCGTTTGTTCCACTATTTGTTCTCAAGTCGGAAATCAGAGACCAATAGACCAGTGAGTAACCTGAAGGACAACTCGCTAAGGACGTGCCACCATTGGCGGCTGTTCCATTCGGAAAAGGCGCATTGTTACCCTGTTGGACTGTTCCGTTCGTATCGGCTAGGAAGTCGACGGAGCCAAGGGTAGCAATAATTGTTATGAAATTATTGCTAGAGCTTAAATTGTTTATTTGATTTGATCGCATTGTTCCATTTACATCGAGCGTGACTTGTGGGTTATTCGTATTTACGCCTACATTGGCGTTATTTCCGACCCATAGGTTGGGCATGTTGTGAGAACTGTCGCCTATTGCCGTACCACCACCAGCAACGGTTCCTGTATTATATAGCCAGAACACGGAGTCCGTACCACCATCAAAGGCGAAATCGCCGTGCTGACCACCCATCCAAATATTACCGCCATTGTTGGTGACGCCTACCCCAAGGCCATGACCTAGATTTCCATAGTAAATGTGGAGTGCATCTGAATTAACAAATCCTGTGGTTGGATTCAGATCCGCCACAATATCGACCTGCGCATCAGGCGTACTTGTACCAAAGCCAACATAATTTCCAAAGAAGGCAGAACCATTTGTGTATATGGCGGCATTAGTGGTAGCCGCATCCGAGCTATTCATACCTACAACATTGACACCGCCGTAAGAATTGACAGTTCCTTCGATATTGAAGGCTGAGCCATCGGGATTGATGAGACCTTTGGTCGGGTCATAGGTGAAATTGCTGACGCAATTAATTGCGCTTTGGGAGTTACTCGTACCACTCCAGAACAGTACTTGTGGCGCGCCGTTAGTTGGCAATAAGCAAGGTGCCAACCCTCCACCGGGGGCCGTGGGTGGTAGCATGACAATGTTGGTGCTCGCACCTGTGGTTGTATCAGACGCGTGAGCGCCGTGCACCATAGCGACCAAAATCCCGGCTGCTAGAACAAGTCGTGAATAGCTATTTTGCATGGACTAACCCTCATTCTGATGAGCAGTTAGCGTCTACATTATACCCGCTAGGTTAACTTTAAATGTAAATTCGAAATAAATTAAATACCAAGAATATCAATTAATCAATATTCAATTTATTTAAAATTGTTTGGAGCCATTTGCAAGACTAACTCTCAGTGCACAAAGACTTTGTCGGAACGGCTTTTCAGTAAGAACTGAGACTGCTTCAATGATAACTCGATGCTATTCGTATAAATACATAGAGCAGCCTACGAAGACTTATTTTACACCCAAAAGATAGCTTTGTCGCAATCTTCGGTTTCGCGACACATCAGCCACTTCCGTCGCGTGACAAATCGAAAGTCTGCACGCTCTCGCCGTTTGTGGGCCGTTTGAGAATGTATTCGTGCCGCAGGGTGCGCACAGTGTCGAAGTAGCCCGCGCGCCAATGATCTTCCATACTGGTTCGTGAAAACTCATAATCTTTGAAATCGCCTTCATAGCCATGTGAGTGATAAATAAGTTCAACGATGTTATAGACTTTTCGCACGGCCACGGGCTTGAGCAGTTCGACATCAGGCAGTGTTTTGAGTTCATCCGGTATCTTGTCGAGCAGATTGGCGACTGCATAACGTCGTTTTTGCATTTCGCGGAATCTGTCGGTGCCGGCGCGGGTGCGGCTTGAATATTGAATCTCTTTCTGCCGCGTCATTACTTGCGACATTTCGCGCGGTATGTCGCCTGTGGCACTCCATAAATCGACCTGAAAGGCGAGGGTATCTTTTTTCTGATCGCTGCAGAGCACCCAGTCGAGCGGTGTATTGGAAACAAGGCCGCCATCCCAATAAAACTCGCCTTCGATTTCTACGGGCGGAAATCCGGGCGGTAGTGCGCCACTGGCTATGACATGCTCCGGTCCTATCTTGTAACGTGTGTTGTCGAAATAGACGAAATTGCCGCTGCGCACATTAACAGCGCCGACACTGAATCGCATACCGTCATTATTGATACGATCAAAATCGACCAGCCGTTCGAGCGTGGATTTTAGGGCTGAGGTGTCAAAAAAACTGGTAGCACCCGTCGAGCCTGGAGGATGGAACCACGGCACAGGAACGCGCGGCTTGAAGAAGCCTGAAACGCCTTGGGTCATGGATAGCGCGGCATAAAACTGGTTGATCATGCCGTGGGCGAGATCACCCGAGATGTACGGTTTGATATCGACATGATTTGAGGTCGTGACTGTTTCCCAGAAAGTGCGCAATTTCTCGACACGTTGTTCTGGTGCGTTTCCGGCAATGATTGCCGAATTGATGGCGCCTATCGAAATACCAGCAATCCAGTCGGGAAGAACATTGGCTTCGGCCAAAGCCTGATAAACACCGCCCTGATAGGCTCCCAACGCACCGCCACCTTGCAAAAGCAGGGCGATACATTCGAATGGCGGACGCTCCTTGACCCGGTTTGGCTTATCGATGGGGCGCACGGTTGATGCTTCATGTGGCATGCCGAAACATTAGTCAGAATTTGATCTGTTGACCAGAAAAACTCTCAATCGCGAGATGTATTATGTATGTGTTTGGATGACCAAGGCCTACAAAATGGAAATTGCGTAGTCCTATGCCATATTTTTGCCATACATTTTCTGGTCCATGGTCTAACTCGCGCAATCATTGGTGCCTCAATGAGGACATAGTCTGCCTCAAACATGGCTAGCTTCTCCACTTCAAGACCGTTTCTTTCACTGGGTTCACAAAAGCGCGTGCTTCTGTTTGTGAGCGGCTGAATTCGTTGCGTAACTGGTAATACCAGCGCGCTTGGGTATCGGAATCGCGAATAAGCATGAGATTTTGCTCATGCTTTAGACCTTCTTGTTGCATGACGACTACTGAGCGGTCTTGATTGAGAAACTTACGCGCAAATGGCCTGATGAAAGGCGTAAGCAGCTTTAACCAGGAACTGTTCGTATAAATCGAATGGGTAATCTCAGTTTCGATGTCATTAATCGGTGTGACGCTCGTGAGATTGCAAACGACAATTTTGCCAGCACGTATATGTTCGATGCGAATGCCGGGTAGTTGGAATGAAATTTCTGTCTCTGGTTTGGCACCTAATATCTTATAAGCAAATGAGTTGCGCGATGGTTTGTGTCGCCGCATGGTAAAACCGAGATAGGACGGCTCGAAAGGCTTGCTTTTTTCGTGGATAGAATGACGCGATCGCCACCACCACGAGGTATGGACAAAGGGCCCGTGAGCAGGATCCATCAAACCGACAACAGCATGATCTATATAACAAGGGAACCTCATGATCTCTGTAATCACGGGCGCCTGATCGGGCAAAATATCCTGGATAAAAGGTGATGGCGGTTGGTCTGATTTAACTTTTGCATCTTCCATATATATCCAAAGTCCGCCCTGGGTCTCTCGGATAGGATAGGAGCGAATTTGAATGTTTGAAGGTGTAACGCCTTCATGCCCGATGAGCGACGGAATATGAGTGCAAGTCCCCAGCCCGTTGAACCGCCAACCATGATAACAGCACTCAACCTCCTGGCCATCGAATATTCCATAAGACAGAGGCATGGCGCGATGTGGACATACATCGCGTAGGGCAAAGGCTTTGCCGTCATGGGGTCTGCAAAATATTATGGGCTCGCCAAGTAAGGTTTTGGCAAGCATACGCCCAGGTTTTAATGCCGCAGAAGGCAGGGCAAAATACCAGAGATTGCGAAGAAACGGAGTGGGTTGATTTAACACTAACGGAGATTACAAAAACTAACCTACCGATGCCAAGTCCGAAATAACCGAGTTCTTTTTGTAAGTGCTTTGATCGTTGTTTGAACCATCTTCATCACCAAAGGCCGCCATATGGGCCATATCGTCAGTATTCATCTGTGCCAGTACCATTGTGGCAAAGTAGGAGGAGGAATCTGATTTGATGCCGCTCATAACGGCGGGTAAATAACTTGCATTCGTGGCCGACCCTGATGTATTGGCACTCGCCACCAAAGATGAAGCATAATTTGTGGCGGATGGCGTGCTATTTGCGGCAAGAGCTGTATTCTCGCTGGGCATGGTTGGTGCGTTATCGAATTTTTGGGCGAAGTGCTGGTAAATTTGGGCAAGCGTACGCGGCTGTCCAGACTTATTGTAAAACACCGAAGGATTAGCGGAGGCAGCATCGGGAAGTACGCTAGCGGCCTTTGTATTAGGATTTGATTTCATTTGGTTTAGAAAATCACTTGCACCACCGGCACCTAGAAAATGAGCCAAGTAAAGTTCTGTTGGTCCAATCTTTCCGCCTACGTTCGAGTGCAGAACATCGTTATTTTCACTATCGAGTTCAGCAGCCATGTCGGCTGAAATTTGAGGATCCTTGCGCATCGCTAAAATAGCCTGGCGTGCTTTGGGATCACTGACATGGGCGACACCATTACTGTCGATCTGTATCTGGCTCGCATAATGACTGAGACCGAATTGTGGGCCATAATTTTTGACCATCCGGAGCCAAGTCTGATCAACAAACTGGAACAGCCCTGTGGCGCTGCTCGACGAAGCTTTGGCATTGGGGTCGAAACCGCTTTCCTGGGAGGCTTTGTTGAGGAGGTAGGAAAAATCTACCCCTGTACGGGCACTCGCAAGCTTAATGGCCTGGGTTACCGTTTGAGCCACACTGCTCCCAGTCGCTTGATTTACAAGCGAATTTGACGAATTCTGTTGAGCCGTAGCGTTTAACAAGATGACCCTCTCCCTAGGGTTATAACTTCCACCACCCCTTAATAAGCAATGGGCATGCCAAACCATTTTTTTAGTCATTCCGCTTTCGTGAAAAGGTTTCAGAGGGTAGGGTTTGCTGCATGATTCCCTACTCTCCCCCCCTCGCCGATATCAGATTTCTGCTCGCACGCCTCATTGGCTATGAGCGGCTTGCTGCCTTACCAGGTTGCGAATCGGTCAATGAGGAATTGGCAGATGCTGTTCTCACTGAAGCGGCAAAACTGGCTAGCGAAGTCTTTGCTCCTCTCAATACAGTTGGAGATAACCAAGGCGCACAATTTCAGGACGGCAACGTAACGATGCCTGATGGATTTCGTGAAGCTTACAAAGCGCATGTTGTGGGAGGTTGGAATAGTTTGCCTGTAAGCAATGAGCTAGGTGGCCAGGGCTTACCTTGGTCATTTGCTCTTCCGGTGCAGGAGATGTGGCAATCGGCAAATCTTAGTCTGGCGTTGTGCACTTTGCTTAATCAGGGTGCCGTCGAATTACTTGCCACCCATGGCAGTACGGAGCTTAAGGCATCATTTTTACCAAAAATGGTCAGTGGCGAATGGACAGGCACGATGAACTTGACCGAGCCCCAGGCGGGATCGGATGTTGGCGCCGTACGTTGTAAGGCTATCAAAGAGAACGAGGCCTACAAAATCGTAGGTCAGAAAATATTTATCAGTTACGGCGACCACGATCTTACCGATAACGTTATTCACATGGTATTGGCGCGTTTACCTGAGGCACCAGAAGGTACGAAAGGTCTTTCCTTATTCTTAGTACCAAAATTTTTAGTTAAGGCAGATGGATCGCTAGACAAAAGAAACGATGTTCGCGTTGTTTCCATCGAACATAAACTTGGACAACATGCTAGCCCTACCTGTGTTATGGCTTATGGTGATGAAGGCGGCGCTACTGGGTATTTGGTGGGCACCGAAAATGGCGGTATATCGGCCATGTTTACAATGATGAATAACGCACGCATTTGTGTCGGTATTCAGGGCTTGGCGTTGATGGAGCGGGCTTATCAACAAGCTCGCGATTTTGCCAAAACACGCGTCCAAAGTCGCGATTTACGTAAACCAAATGAGCCACCCGTCACGATCATTCATCACCCCGATGTTCGGCGCATGTTGTTATGGATGAGATCACACATCGAAGCGGCTCGGGCATTGGCCTATAGCTGCGCTTATGCTGTAGACGTCAGTAAACGCGCGGCCGATGAGAAACACCAAAATTGGGGTTTGGCTCGCGTCGATCTGCTGACGCCAATCGTTAAGTCTTGGCTAACTCATCTTAGTAATGAAATGACCTCCGTGGCCGTCCAGGTCTTTGGTGGCATGGGCTATATTGAAGAAACGGGTGTGGCCCAGCATATGCGCGATGCACGCGTCCTTGGTATATATGAAGGAACCAACGGTATTCAGGCCAATGATCTTGTCTTCCGTAAAGTTGCGCGCGACGATGGTGCAGCCTTACGCGATCTATTAAGCGAAATCGGTAGTTTTATGACCGAACTTGCCAAACAACCAGGTGACGATTGTGCTTCTATGCACCGACGTTTAGCGGAAGCCTTGGTTGGTTTACGTGAGGCCAGTGCATGGATACTTAAAAAGACCAAAGAAGACGCCGTCATAGCTGCGTCCAGCGCTGCTTCTTATTTGCGCTTACTTGGCAGTGTCCTAGGCGGCTATTATCTCATTAAGTCGGCTGTCCTGGCTCAACAAGATTTAGGTGTAGCCCAAGGTGATCCAGATTATCTCCATGCTAAGCTTATCACAGCACGTTTCTATGCCGAACACGTATTGCCACAATGTGCCGCGCTAACAATCACGGTCGTGGAAGGCGCCGGTATGATTTTGGCTATGCCCGAAGATGCCTTTTAGGATAATAATCTCTTCAGGAGTGTAACTGTTTTAGAAAAATTAAATGGGACCACATCTCGCCGATCATGGTTCTTGTCGTTTCTGCTGTTTTATTCTTCTCTTAAGAGCGCTGTAAAAGTGACTTTATTGATCGAATATTAACCAAGAGTACGCTTTCGGTTCTGTTTGTCTCTTACCGAATTTGGCATGTTAGGGCGAGATATATAATAGATTCAAATGGTTATGTTAAATCATATGACTAAAACTTTAACGGCAATTCATTGCATCTTAAGCCAGATAGGAGAAAATGCTATAATACAAGGGTTAGGAAAATATTAGCACGTCAATACAGATCTGTTTTGAAACAGGTTTGTTAGGCGCGCCGAGACGCATATAGAATTATTTTGATTGTAAGGCTGAGATTATGAGTATTACATCAACACCATCGCTAACGGCACAGTTATCGCTGAATAGTTTGAGCGGCAATCCCGGTGTATTGTCTTCTTCATCACCTACAAATATCGGCGCCGCACTGACAAATTCAATATCGGCCGCACCGGACGCCACGATTACAGGCGCTCTTCAGACCGCAGCCACACCTCAGATTTTCTCAGCGACAACCGCACCAAGTCCTGTGTCTATTTTGGCGGCAACGATTAATCCAAATGTCGATACACCAACGAGCACAAACTTACAGGCAGCCGTTTTTGGCAGCGTTTCGACACCGCCGGCAGCGCCAAGTCCAGCGCCAACGAATGACGCGCTCAATGCTTACACGACAACGGCCCAGCTGACGGATAACACCCAACAACAGCAAACAACGCCAACGCCGCCGCCAACCGATACATCAAGCTCGACAGATCAAACCGCGAACCAAGCGCCTACGCAAACGACGTCGAGTTTTGACAGTACGACACAAACCGGGATTTATAACTCTGTTGCCAGCACGAGCTCATCGACAATCCGCGGCAGCACGTTTAGTACAGTCGCCTAGGACTTATCTGTCGCTATCGCCTGTAATTTTGCCTTCGTGATAGCCAGTTGCGTTTCTAATGCCTCACGTTCAGCCTCTGACTTAGCAACGCTTATATCCTCGATCAAATCCTTGGCTTCACCCTCAAGCTGGGTAAAATTTAGTTCGTCAACAGGTGTGGCAACTTCTGCCAGGACAGTGCATCGCTCATTGGTCACTTCGGCAAAGCCACCGGCTACGAAAATGCGCGCTGAAGCTTTAGTTTCTTCGTGTTCAAATATTTCAATGACGCCAGGACGCACGGTCGTGATCATAGGTGCATGGCCTGACAGAACACCGTAGTCTCCTTCTTCTCCCGGCACTGTGACCATGATAACCGCTTTACGAACTAGCAGTTTTTCCGGAGATACAAGTTCAAATTCAAAAGGATCTGGCATTATCTACGCCGCCTCGGCCGTCATCTTTTTAGCTTTGGCCATGGCTTCGTCAATTGTGCCAACCATATAGAAGGCCGACTCTGGTAGATGGTCATATTCACCTCCAACAATGCCTTTAAAGCCACGGATTGTGTCTTCAAGCTTAACAAAAACGCCGGGAGATCCCGTAAACACTTCGGCCACATGGAAGGGCTGTGAAAGGAAGCGTTGAATTTTCCGGGCGCGCGAGACGATAAGTCTGTCTTCTTCTGACAATTCATCCATACCGAGGATAGCAATGATGTCTTGTAGTGATTTATACGTCTGCAGAACCTTCTGCACCGAGCGTGCCACATCATAGTGTTCCTGACCTACAACGCGAGGATCAAGAATGCGGCTGGTACTATCAAGCGGATCGACAGCCGGATAAATACCAAGTTCTGCAATCTGACGTGAAAGCACGGTCGTTGCATCCAAATGTGCGAAAGAAGTCGCAGGAGCTGGGTCAGTTAAGTCATCAGCAGGCACATAGATCGCCTGCACCGATGTAATTGAGCCTTTATTTGTTGTCGTAATGCGTTCTTGTAAGGCGCCCATATCTGTTGCCAATGTTTGTTGATAACCCACGGCTGATGGTATGCGGCCAAGCAGCGCTGATACTTCCGATCCGGCTTGTGTGAAGCGGAAGATATTGTCGACAAAGAACAACACGTCCTGACCTTCGTCGTCGCGGAAATATTCTGCTAAAGTTAGACCCGTGAGCGCGACGCGGGCGCGGGCGCCGGGCGGTTCGTTCATCTGACCATAAACAAGAGCAGCCTTTGAGCCGGGACCATCGGTCTTGATAACGCCAGATTCCATCATTTCATGATAAAGGTCATTGCCTTCGCGGGTGCGCTCACCCACGCCTGCAAATACAGAATAACCACCATGAGCTTTAGCGACGTTATTGATGAGCTCCATAATGAGAACTGTTTTACCAACACCGGCACCGCCAAAAAGACCAATTTTGCCGCCACGAGAATAAGGTGCCAACAGATCAACGACTTTAATCCCTGTCACAAGCACCTGTTGTTCTGTCGATTGTTCGATGAATTCAGGGGCGCTGCGATGAATTGGCGAAGATTTCTTGGTGGTAATAGGACCGCGTTCGTCAACCGGTTCACCAACGACGTTAAGAATACGTCCAAGTGTTTCCGGGCCAACCGGTACGGTGATAGGTGCGCCAGTATCTTTTACTTTTTGACCACGTACGAGGCCGTCTGTTGTGTCCATAGCAATGGCGCGCACGGTGTTTTCACCGAGATGTTGAGCAACCTCGAGCACGAGACGTTTACCCTCGTTCTCTGCATGAAGCGCATTCAGAATGGCAGGCAAGTCATCATCAAACTGAACGTCGACAACGGCGCCCGTAATTTGCGTAATCCGACCTTCGGCATGGGTTTGCATATTTTATTTCCTTCTGTCTGTTTTGATCTGAAATACTTGTTTAGACGGCTTCGGCGCCGGAGATGATCTCAATCAGCTCCTTGGTAATGTAGGCTTGCCTTGTACGGTTATAATTTAAGGTCAGTTTGTTGATCATATCGCCTGCATTGCGCGTCGCGTTATCCATCGCACTCATCCGTGCCCCCTGCTCACCAGCTGCGCTTTCCTGCAAGGCGCCATAAATTTGCATAGCCAAATTATGTGGCAATAGTTCGGCTAAAATCGTTTCTTCATCCGGTTCAAACTCATAGACCGCGGCGGCTTCTGATTTTTCCGTTGCCTCAATTTTCTCCACGGCAACGGGCACAATCTGTCGAACGGT
>Ga0206811_1131_pt1 | contig 13165 bp, 13 predicted proteins | sample Alteio_BWOrgCont_53_FD_152886 | JGI IMG/M metagenome (GOLD analysis project Ga0206811, IMG submission 152886) | Enriched cells from forest soil in Barre Woods Harvard Forest LTER site, Petersham, Massachusetts, United States -... | ecosystem: Environmental > Terrestrial > Soil > Temperate forest >... | reverse complement strand
CAGGGTACGGCATCGTCGCCGCCACCGCCAAAGAGACGGGTGCCATCCGGATTCGCGATTCGACAGCCTCGTTACGCTGATCGATCCCGTTCCGGGCATACTCAATCCGCGAACGGACGATCGGTTTCCTCGGCACGGACTCAATTGATCGACTTGAGCAACTTGGGGCTTTTTCCCGCATTTTGAAGGCTTTGCGGCATGTTGCTCATGTCGATCATTGATCGACTTGAGCGGGTTGTTTTCACGTTGTTTTGCAGTCGAATACATGGTGCAGGCATCCTGTCATCCCTCGAAAGATCCCTTGCCGAAAAATTTATCCGGCCTCCAATCGTCCTTGTCGATCAAGGCGAGCATCCTCCGGGCAGCGGCGAGGATTATCGCCACGGGACCGGTCTTTGCGAAGTGGCATCTTCCAAACGTTTGGAAGAATGTGAGGGGATTTTGTCCGCCCCGGATCATCTCGCCCTCGGCTCCCTGGACGTCGGCCAGAGCAAATCAATCAACTCGATTACCTGCGGCCGACAAAAGCTGTCCAGGCGGACGGTTTGCACTTGGGGCGTTTCGCCGAAGGTGACGGGATACCGGTGCAGATGATTCTTCGGCCGCTCGAGCGATGAATGGCAGGTCCAGGATTGTCCCACATTTTGTCCGCTCAGGTAAAAGGATTGAACGCCGTCGCGGTCGACCACTGTCGCCGAAGGAAGCCAGACATTGGAAAGAGGGGCCTGGCGATTCCGGGGATCGGGCTCAAATGCGTGAAGCGTGACTCCGGGCGTCTCGGTCCCGGGACAATACCGATTAGCCGGTTGGTTGAGCGAAGAGACATCACCGGAAACCGTTCCTTTTTGTGGTCTTTACATCCCGGCGGGATGCAAGATCGTGGTTTTGCCTGGCATTTTCCGGTCGATATTGACAATCTGACATCCCGCAGGGATGCGGCACATACCCTGGAACCCGTTTTCGTTGGTGTCGCTTCGCTCAACCAACCGGCTAATTGCTGCAGCCCCTTCCGGGACATCGATATACAAAAGCGATCCCAATTGCTCTCAATGTCCATACGCGACTGAATTAAAAAGGACAGCAGATGTGCTTTAGACAACTATTTGTGGCCGTACTGTCTGGTGCGGTCTTTGCTGCGGATATTTGTGTGCTTCAACGTGAGGCAAAGGGCGAATTCTGGCGATTCCTTCCCGGGGACGCATTTTTTTTATCGGAGCTGACGCAGGAGCTTGTTACGGCAATGGAGCGTGATGCCGATGGTACCGTTAAGTTACTATACAATCCTCGACGGGGTCCGGACTTGTGTTCGGGGTACGGGACCCTTGAGATCAATGGAGTTTCCCTTAAACAACGGCAATTGCTGGCGGCCGTTTATCGACGGGTTCGCAAGCAACAACGGCCTGTGTTCGAGATTACCACTACCGATTCTGGTGAAGTACGGCGCGAATTGAACGGAATGGCGCTCCTGATTTACAATAAAACATTTGACTCCCGCGATTATAATATCGGATTGCGTTATAACGAGAACTGGGTCGAAGATGAAAGGAACTTTGGAGTTCCTATCGTTAGTTATCCAGAACTGGAGCGCCCGCCGCCGCCCTATATCGTGGAGGACTGGTGTAACAGCAAGCTGGTTCCTGCGTTAAAGGCGGTGCTGCCCGTTGGCCGCGGGAAATTTCCCCACGAATTACAGTTTACGCCAGTAACAGTCGAAAGCAGAGGCGTTAAGTTCGTTGTCGTGATGGACGATTTGTTGGAGGATCTGCGGATGAACAAGATGTATGCGTGGTGTTATGTTCTCGAAGACGACAAAGTGACAAGACTAGAACACGACCCTGATGGCTGGCTCACCAAGGATGTTGAATTTGAACCTGTTAAGGATGCAAGCCCATAGAGGTGAAGAACCCGGATTGAATTTGCAGAGGTGGTGTGGTCTATCAACGGTACACATCCGCAAGGCGGCAGAAAAGGGGATAAGACAAACACAAAGGGGAAAGGTCCATAATATGGCGACTCACGTAGGAAATCGGAAACCTCTCGTGGGCGGATTCTGAAATTGTCGGTTTTGTGATGGGAGAGGAAATGGGGTAGGAGAAAACCCGTGAATCACTGTAAAGAGCGTTAACCACAACGGCTTTTCAGGGAGCGATTCACGGATGAACGCAGAATACCAACGGCTGGAAGCCGAGGCGAGTGACGTTGATCGACAAATGCGAGAACTGACGGCAACCATTGAACTGCATTCGGCATTGGATCATGCGAAGTTTGAGCAGCGGATTGCCGAACTTGGCAGGAAGCTGGCCTCGCTTCATCACGGCATGGCATTGATTCGGGCGACGGAATCGCTAGAGATGCACAAACGTGAACGGGAGTTCGTCAAAGATCTTCTGAAGAAATTCCATTCACAAGGAACACGAACGAAGATCATTCACCTTCCGGCGGGGACTACGGTAAAGTTGTCGATCACGTATTACCACCGCTGCAAGACGCAGAAAGCGGGTCAGAACGGTCGTCGCGGCCTGTTTCCCATGCTGATGTTGCTGGGGATCTCGGGCCATTACACCCCTCAGACAAGAAAACAGATGGTGAAGGCGGCGGCGCTGCTGGGGTGCTACGAAGAGGCCATCGAGATGCTGGCGGAACAGGGAATCCACGTCTGCGTCAATCAATTGCGGGCAGTGACGGCCGGTATGGGCCAAATGCTTCGGCGAATGACCAACCAGGGCTCGCTGACCGTCGCGGGCCACGTCACCGGACGACGGATTGTCGTGTCGATGGACGGTGGACGCGTTCGTTTGCGTGAGTCGCGTCGTGGAAAAACGAAGAAGGGACGTCAGCGGTTCGCTGCGAAATGGCGTGAACCGCGATTGTTCATCATTTACGCGGTTGACGATGAAGGCCACATGGCGGACGATTTTTCACCCGTGATCGATGGTGCCCTCGGATCGTGCGATCAACTGTTCGCCTTGCTGCTGGCGTATCTGCGGGCGCTGAATCTGACCGAAGCGGCCCGAGTCCTGTTCGTGGCGGATGGTGCCGCATGGATCTGGAGACGAATCCCCAAACTGGTCAAGTCCCTGGGGCTCAAGGCGGAGCAGATCCAGCAGCTAATCGACTTCTGGCACGCGATGGAATACCTCGGCAAAATCGCGGAGAGCAAGTCCCTTAAAGGCATTCGCAAGACGCGCTGGCTCAAGACTCAAAAGAAACGCCTTTTGCGCAGTGAAATCGGGACGGTCATTGACGAGATCCAAACGCTGATCGGTTCCCATATGACGAAGAACCAGAAGACCTGGCTGAACTATTTCATCACACACGGGCTGACGCACCGCCGAATGGATTACTCCCGATCTCGTGTTCACCAAACGCCGATTGGAAGCGGAGCCATCGAAAGTGCCGTTCGTCGAGTAATCAATCTGCGAGTCAAAAGCAACGCGGTCTACTGGTTGCGCCAGGGCCAGTCAGAAGACACTCTTGACTAGTCTGTATAGGATGGGGTTGAGTTTGAGAAGGAACGCTTGTTTTCTCGAGGAGGAGAGATTCGATGTCCGCCCCCGCGCGGGATCTGCGCCGGTATTTGGCGCAAGTCCCTGATCCACGCGGGCGTAAGGGAACACGCCATCCATTATCCGCTATTCTGACGGCGGTAATTTGTGCTGTTTTGAGCGGGGCTAACGGGTATCGCCCGATTACCCAATGGCTGCACGAACAGTCTGTTGACTTTTGGCATTTTTTAGGCTTCACGCGACGACCTCTGAAGTACGGCGCGTTGCGAAACGTCTTAATGGCGCTCTCGCCCGAAGCCTTTGAAGCCGCGTTCGCCGCGTGGCTGCGTGAGATTCATGGTGATCCGCCTGTGGATGCGTTAGAGGGTGTCTCGATCGATGGCAAGGCGCTTTGCGGAACACGAAGCCTGGATCAACGTGCGATGATGCTGATTAGCGCATTCGATCACAAGACGGCGTGCGTTCTCCAACAAGCCGCAGTTCCCACCGAAACGAATGAACAGAAAGCAGCTCTGGGCTTACTCAAACAATTCATTCTCACTGGTCGAGTCATCACGGCAGATGCAGCGCACTGTCAGCAAGAAACCTGTGAGCAGATTGTGGACTCCGGTGGCCACTACGTCATCACGGCCAAAAACAATCAACCGACGCTGACAGGCATGATTTCCAGCGAATTCGCCGCACTTGATGCGGCCTTTTCCCCCCTACCAAGCACAGCAACGGCGGGATGAGCGCCAGACGCACACCGAGTGCGACAAGGGGCACGGTCGCCGAGAACGGCGGACCATTGAGACCACGACAGCTCTGAATGATGTCGTCGCTCAATTGGGCTGGTCGAGTGTACGCCAGGTCTTTCGGGTCACGCGTCAACGAACGTTTCGAGATCGCGAGACCGGTGCGTTGAAGAAGACCACGGAAGTCGATTATGGGATCACCGATCTCACCCGGGAACAGGCCGACGCCAAGCGGTTGCTTGAGTTGAATCGTGGCCATTGGGGCATCGAAAACCAGGCTCACTACCCACGCGACGTGACGTTCTGCGAGGATGCCCACCAGGCAAAAACGGGGAATGGCCCGCAGTTCATGGCCGCAGTCAGGAACACGGTGATCTCACTTTGTCGACTGTACAAGTACGTGAATCTGGCGGAAGCACGCCGGGAATTTGCATGGAATCCTCAACGCCTCTTCCATATCCTCGGCTTTGTGATGAACTGACTCACCCTGCTGGTTGCGCGACAACGCCGAAACCATGATCCGGCTCCGTGCCTGGATCAAAGCAGGACGCGCCGAAGAACTCTTTAACCAAACAACTTACATCACACCGGCTCTTGCTCTTTAATGCCAACAAATTCAGAATCCGCCCTCGAAGAAGCCGGTTGCTCCGTTTGGTCCGATCACTTCTGAAGAAATTGCTTCTGTCCCGTCCGACTCGCTTACAACAGTGTTCGTGATCGACCAGCCGGATGGGGATCGATTCACATCGATCGATTCGTATAGATCTAAAACTTGAGTTGCGATTCGACTGCGGTCTTTTCGTAGAAGTGACTCCAATTCGATTGTGGAATTCACAGGATAATATCGAATTCGACGAACCGTAGCTTGGGATCCAAATTCGTTCAGAAGCTGTTCAGCATGACTGCGTTCTGTGTTTCCGAGGCGAGCAAGGAATGCTTCCCAATCCACGAGACTGTCCTCAAATTCTGTCAAGCAATGCAGTTGTGACGCGAGCCCAACACGGCAAGATCAAAAAGTGCTGGAAATCCATGTAGTCGAGGCAAAAGCTGCGTTTTCCCTCTTCTACGTAAAATCATATTGGATTTTAGGGGGTTCGCAAACTGAGCTGCCTCGGATTGGTTCACCTGCCGCCGGATGGAGTGGCACGCATCTATTCACCGTGCGAGTGAATCCCAGGCTTTCACATAGTGGTCTGTTCCGAGAGGCGGGGCTTGTCTCGGACTGCATTTGCTCACAGTACGGAGATTGGCGGTGTCCAGAATCCTTGTAAAAACCTGGAAATTCTGGAAAATACGGAAGCGGAAAACCCTGTTTTTAGAGGGGAAAACGTCATGCTCGATACGTTCGGGACGAAGAGATCAAGAGGTCGAACTCGGTCGGTGGCTTCAACATTTGATCAGAATTCCCACCTTGGCGACGACGCTGTTTTGCTGTTCAGATCCCAATTTCGGCGTCCACCCGAACGCGTTGGTGAATGTGACCGAGATGCACTGCATGTCGACGACTCATAACTCTGCCGAGCGATGGTCAGAGGTTCGCCCATAACACGCGTTGATTGGAACCGAGAGGTGAGCCCGGTAGAAGTCGGCGTGGTCTTCGTGGATGCTCGCTGGGTCGGAAGTTCTGGACTTCTGGTCTCTCGGGCGTTAGAACGATGGCACACTTAATCGACTCAAGTCTAGCGGCGCCTTACCGGCAAAGGAGCATTGATGCCACCCGTCGTAATCAGCCTAATTAACCTTAAGGGAGGCGTCGCCAAGACGACGACCACGGTTCAACTCGCGGAATGCCTCGTATCCGAGTTCAGCAAGAAAGTGCTGGTCGTTGACCTCGACCCGCAAACGAATGCAACGATCTCGCTCATCGACGAAGAGAAGTGGGAGGACCTGAAGGACAACCATCAGACTCTGTTTGACCTGTTTAACGACAAACTGACGAAACAAGACACTTTCGTTCTGAGCGACGCGATCCAAAAAGGCGTCTCCAACCTCAAGTTGCCGAAGCTTCATTTGCTTGCATCGAGCATCCAGTTTATCGACATCCAAGACGAACTCGGTGATATTCCGAAACAGGTCCACCACACGATCAATCCGATGGAGGTGTTGAAAACTGCTGTTCATAAAGAGATTCAGGACTACGATTACGTTCTCATTGATTGCCCGCCGAATCTCGGATACATCACGAAGAACGGCATCGAGATCAGCGACTATTACCTGATCCCAACGATCCCAGACACCCTCTCGTCTTACGGCATCCCCCAGATCGTAAGGACCATCAACGATCTCGCGACATCGCGTGCGCTTAAAATCAAGTGTCTAGGTTTACTGCTGACCAAATTTTCATCAACGTCCAATGCCCACGCCCGTGGCAAGCGAAATCTTCCCGCTCGCTTTGCAAAGATTTTTGAAGAGCTTGACTTGGAACAGGCCCCTATCTTCGGCGCGGTCATGCCGCAAGCCAACGCGACCTCTGAGGCAATGGAGTTCAGCCATGGCCAGAATACGTTCCGAAAGAAGTACGGATATTCGGCATCAGGTGGTCAACCGCTCTATCAGTACGTTATCGACTTGACCAAGGAGTTGATGGCACATGTCGGAAGTTGAAAAGGAAGTTCTTAAAGCTCTCGAAACGAAGCTTTATAATTTCGTGCGTTGCGTTATCGATAAGGCCGCAAGCGATGAGCCATTTCGTGTGGAGCTCGAGAAAATTCTGCTTACCGACTCCCTATCCAAAAAGCTGCGAGAGAAGGTATCGAGAGGCGGCAGCAAGCGACCCGCGTTTCAGCCAGTGGCGTTCCTTCACGAACGCGGGATAGAGGAATTGAGACGAAAGCTGGACGACATGACAGACCACGAATTGCGACTTGTCGTGCGATCTGAAGGAATCCGCAAAGGAAAGGATGTAAACGCACTTGAGCGCGCCGTCTTGATTGAAGAAATTATGGCGTCTTCGACTCGTCGGTTGAAACAAGGTTCATCGTTTCTACGTTGAGTCATCGGCCACATGGGCGCGTAGTGGCCCGCACAATTTGGGGCATTTGGCATGGAGAGACCATGTCCCGATTCTCCAGATGACGTGCCGGGACAAGGCCCCGCGGCACCATTCGTCCGAGATGCGCATCGCCCATTCTTCGGGCTATCTGCATCCATCTGTCGCATCGCAATCGGGCTGGGTGTCATCGAACCAACGGTATGCGCGGAGTGTAGCGCACGTCGGTCCGGCACACTGTCCGACACACCGACGTTGGTTCTGGTGGTCGATGACGGTCACACTTGTCACAGAAACCTTGTAGAATACGGTAAAATAACGGAAAATCTGGAAAGTGTAGAAACGCCGAGAGCGTTGCTTGAAATGGCAGAAAGCCTACGAAATAAGCCTTTTTCTGGAATTTCCGCTGGATGAGACCACCGGCCTATGGAACCGACGGTCCTCTTTTAAGTGCTTCTGCTCCAAATGACACGGCCTGCCAACGACCGAAATCACATGACTCTGTTTTTAGTCGCAACCACATCACGGTTGTGAGTGTTTGCGTCAGGTGTCGGCGTTCGCAAACGATTGAAGTGAGTTAATTAACGTCTGCATTTCGACCGGAACTTCACTGACCCTCATCGCGTCAACGATCCCGCCCATCGAGACGGTAATCGAGTATTGCGATTGCAACGATTGATTGAGAAAGCTCAGTGCTTCTTTTCCAGGAACGACCATCATCCGGGACTCGAATGTGAGCCACGACTTATTGAATTCCTTGATGGCCGCCTCATTCATCGTTGCTTCATGTTTTTTCTCGCCAATTTCCTTTTGGTATTTTTTCCAAAAGAAGAGTGTCTGGGCTTGGACATAGTCTCGTTTGTCAGTCGCAAATTGATCGAGAAGTTTTTCAGCACATCTCACATATTCCCTTGGCGTTCCCGATCTTTTAGATCGCTCGGTTACTTTCGCAGCGGCGACTCGGTCTATTGCATCTGGAACAAGTAAAAAATTCTCGATTTCCTTGCATTGATGAATTGTCACATCGGTGCAATACTTCTTGCATTCGTCGGAAATCGATTGACGTTCACTTTCACACCGAAAGTCGCGATCCAAGACGGCGATCGCGTAAACGTCACAACCTAGCGTGACTTCCATTCCAGCCTTCAAGTTCTTCATCCGCTGAGGGTTGAAGCCTTCGACTGGTACAACCGCAAAGCCTCCACGATTCGCGACGATTGGAAACCCCAATTTTTTCGCAAACCGACCAAGGATTTGAAAATCCTTTCCTTCGACGAAGACTGCACGTTTGGTTTTCGCAAGTTGTGTCAAAATTGGATTCAAGTTCGAGCCAAGAATTGAAAAAACATCAATCAGCTGCGATGGATCCTTAATTCGCTGCGCCGCTGTACGGCGCTTGTCTATTAGTACAATATCATTGGACTCAGCCTCGGATACGATCTCGGTTGAATGAGTCGCAATCACGATGTCAGGCCCTAAATTACGCAGAATACTGACAAGCTGGCGCTGCAGATCAGAGTGCAAATAGATATCGGGCTCATCGATAAGAAAGAGGGCTGCTTCTCCTCCCTGGACGAGATGCGTGAGCATCTGACACCACACTTGAAATCCAAAACCGGCCCAACAGAGTTCGCGTGGAATACGTTCCTCAGGGCAAAACATGAATAATCGCGGTTTGCCATCAACATGCTCCATAACAGGCGGGGTGACATCCATGCCTGGCCATGTCGCCATTAATGTGTTGCGGAAGTTGTCGAATTTCTGTGGATAGTAATGCCAGATATTACGAAAATGCCTCGAGGCAGTATAATTGGAGAGGGCACGTTCAGCTGTCTCTTCTGCATAAAGACGCTCGTTGTGTTCTACGGGTCCCAAAATTGGGACAAATCCGATTGGACAATTGAAATACTTGGAAAACGTGACCGGGCTAATCACCGGCTTCTCGCTTCGAGCAATCAAAACGCAACTTCCGCTTGAACGAAAAAACAGAATCAACTCATTGCCGTTGGACAGCTTGAATGAAACGCTGGCCGACTTGGAGTCGTCATAGTTATAGAATATGTTTTCCTCGGCTACGGAGATTGATGTCATATCGACGCGATACCCGATTACGGGGCCATCAGGGCCATCGACGGCCTCCGGCTTTCGTGCGGTAGCACGTTTTATCGCCGTTGCCAAGATCCGAAAGGCGGCGAGAACGGTGGACTTTCCGGCATTATTCGGTCCAACTAAGATGTTGAAATGCTGCAATTTGAGCGTGAATTGACGAAACGCTTTGAATCGCGTGAAAACAACTTGAACAAAACGGTGTTTTTCTCGGGAAGGATCTGCTGCGACTTTCACTTGCGGTTCCGGTTTGAAGTTTTATCGAGGTCCGGCCGTATTCTAACGTCGAGAAGGGCTTCTCACGAGTTTCGGGATATGCGTTAGCCCTGTGCCGTTCGGAAATCGGCCATTTCGCGTCGGCACATCGACGGAACCACGCCGAACAGTAGACGGAATTCATCGCTGGAAAGTGCTGTTCCTTCAATGCCGCGAGCGCACAGCATCGCCTGGGCCGAGGCTGTCGCTTGTGAACCGATCAAATTGATCTTGGTCATCAGCCACTTCGCGCCGCGCTCGAGCGATATGCGCCGACTGAGTGAGTCGGGATGGCAGTTAGTCTGTCAAGCTTGCATCAATGAATGGTCGGAAACGCTTTGCAACAGCCGAATATTGATCGGCTTGAAGAAGCTGCCGTTCGTCAGTCAATTCAATCACTGTTCCGCCGAGAGGAATGTCTAGGTCATCCACGAGACCAACGATCATCTGATTGTCAGACGACCGGTTATCTCTCATGAATTCAAGCATTTTGGTCCAATTCTCGGTGTCCTGCTCCTGCTGTCGAGCAGAGTCTATGACGACTGGACAGAATGTCGTCGTGGAATACTTCTCGATCGTTTTCAGGATTGCGAAATAAAACGCCAGTAAGGCACGGGGCTTGTCGCTGCCGGACTCCTTGATGATGCAATCGACTTCCTTGTAACTCTCCTCATCCAACTCAGTGACATCGAGTTTTTCGAGGTAGACGTCCATCTTCTCGCGATAGTAGTCCTTGATCTCCTTCACACGCTTTGTTTTCGTGTACTTCTTCATATCGCGAGCGGCTTCTTCGACATCCAGATCAGCTTTCCCAACTTGCAAATGAAGTTCGTCGACCTCGCTGCGTAGAACCTTTCGGACTTCTTTCTTTCCTTCACTCCGAAGGAGATCATTCAGCTTGACTTCGCCTTGGCGCGATTCCAAGAGATCGTTGATCTCTCCGATTCGAGTCTGGACTTCGACGGCAAGTTTCTTTCGCTCCTCGATCGCGGCAACGCACACGTCCATCTCTTGTTCCATGTCGACAAGCGCGATTCGAAGCTGGTCCTCATCCGCTGCGATGTTGAACCGCTCAGCAAATGAATTCTGATAGTGCGCGCCACAGATCGGACACTCGACGTCATCGTCCAGCTTCTCGGCGGCGAACGAGAAGTCCTTGCCTAACTCATTCGCGGCTTCGTGAGTGATGTGGATCTGCTGCTGGAGCAATCGCCGCCGATTGTCGAGATTGACCATTTCGTCTTTGATTCGGTCTTCATCTGCCCGAAGCTCATTGCACTTCGCAAGAATCAGATCGATCTCGAGCTGGTACGAAGCGATGTCGATGTCGAACTGAGCGTTCTTCATTAGATGCTCGATCTTCTCCAAGACTCGCATGACAACAGTTCGATCATGGCGGAGATTGTCCCGACGCTCTTCAGCGACGGCCTTCTTTGCCTTTGCCTGATAGTATTCGTTTGGCTTGATCCCAGTATGAAACTCGGCGATCGCTTTGCGTGGGTTGACGAACTGCTTCAATCGCTCGAAGGCACCCCAGTTCTCGACCCAACTGGAGTCTTGATCGAAATAGAACGGCAGGAATAGAAATGCAGGCGTCGCCTGCTCAGGTTCCTTGCTGGATGCGTTAGTCAATTGCAAATGGAAATCAAAAAGCTCCGCCAATGCTGGCCCCAATCCCGTCGTGACGCGGGAGTAATTGCCCAAGAGCTTATCGTCGGTGCCAAAGAGCGAGAACTGTTTACCGGACTTGAGAATGGAATAGCGAATGTCATCCACCGAGAAGTAGAGGTGCAGAGCAACATTGAGCTGCACCCATTTCGGATGAACCACCTTCGGAATCGCGCCGAGAGCAATGTAGAGCGACTTGATGAGGCACGACTTGCCCCGGTCATTTTCACCTTTGATTACCGTCACCCTACTGTCGAACTGCACTGCTCTTGCGGTCTTTTCTGATTCGGCTAGCAGTAGTAGCTCGTGAAAGCGCAACCTTTTCATGTGTTTTCCTCCGTAAGTTGCGAATTAGCCGACGGAAATTCGGGTTGCTCATAGATTGCCACCGTGATGATTGCTTGGAGAAATGTGTCCGAGTACCCTTGACGGACGACTGTGAATTCTTTCGCTTGAACGGCTACCACGTATGCAAGAACGTCAGCCACCGGCGTTCCCGACGCAAAGAACTTGTCTGGAAGTTTAGCCAGTTCTTCATCGACTCGACACTTTGCAGCGATCAAGGCGGCATTTGTGACATCCAGCCGTTTGGCCAAATAGTTCCGCACCTCGGCGTTCACTGGACCCTGACGACGTAGTGGGAACGACTCTTTAATCAACTGCTCCCGAATGGTCGAGGTCAACTCGGTCATTCTGCGTTCACTTGGAACAGTGTCGAGCATCCGCTGCATTTCAGCACGCGATAGTCCCTTGAGTTGCGCAAGCTCACCAAAAGATGTCGGTGAACATTCCTTGTCGTTCTTCCGACGAAGTTCTGAGCGAATCGCCTTGTGGAAAGGAGCGGGTGGAATTGTTCCGTCGCCCTGGTCCTTCAGGAAATCGGAAATGATGCCTTCGGTGTGCCGCTCATGATCCAGAACACTCAACGATGTCTTGATGAAATATGTGTCAGAAAATCCATCCGGCGGGTCAGGAACGCCATGTTCTTTGGAAAGCTTGGCTGAAATGTCGGACTTTTCCGTCGCAGCAAGGTCGCCAGTGGAGAACGATTCTCGCTCAGTGCATGCCGGTGCGGCTGCCATTTTAATCGAATAAGGCGCACTTGCGACGAAACACATTGATCGAACGAAACCGGGAAACTTCAAGTAAGTGCTGTAAAGTTTCCCCAAGATTGACGGTTTTTCGACCTTCGTCACTTTGTCCTTTTCTCGGACCGTTAGACTGCGGGAGGTCCAAGGGGCAGCATCCGACTTGACCTGATAGATGTCGGCAGCGGTCGGAGCGACAGAGTCATTGAGGGCCACCACGTCTTCGTGAATGTCGAACAAGACGCAGTAATCATCAGGCTTCTTGTGAAGCTGGAGGACGAGTCCAAGGCCCCACGAATGTTGAAAAGAAAATCGATTGCTCGATCTGGCCCCACTTCGCTCACGTTGGGGAACGGAGACGAGTAGGTCTGCCAACGAAGATGCGCCGCCAGTGTTTGATGGCACCGTGAATTGCCCAAGTTCAAAGTGTAGCAGCGAAGTTAGAGATGCCGCGACCGAAATTAACCAATCGGTGTCCACTTGTCCAATGGGTTCGGCCAAGGACAATCGTCGAGGAAAGTCAGCTCCCTGGGGACTTCCATTAAAACGGTCGCAATACTCGATTGTCCAAAAATGGATTTCGAAACTGTCCGCAGGTTCTAGAGCGGCGCTGATCCCTCATCACTCACGTCCCACTTGGGAGTGATCCGGCAGTTTTGGGAAAAGAAATGGGAGGCGTTCCGCGGAGTCGCCGACCAATCCAACATCGATCCTTAAAGTTCCCTCGGGATCGTGCTTGTTCGGATGATGGAAGACCCTTGACGAAACGGACATTTCGCGAAACTGACCAAAGTGTCCACTTCAAATTCGTCACTGAAT
>Ga0206811_1129_pt1 | contig 13263 bp, 11 predicted proteins | sample Alteio_BWOrgCont_53_FD_152886 | JGI IMG/M metagenome (GOLD analysis project Ga0206811, IMG submission 152886) | Enriched cells from forest soil in Barre Woods Harvard Forest LTER site, Petersham, Massachusetts, United States -... | ecosystem: Environmental > Terrestrial > Soil > Temperate forest >... | reverse complement strand
CCGAGTTGTGTTGCCATTCGTATCGTCTTCGCCGCCAATGAAGTGAATTAGATTGTGGCTCGAAGCTATGTTTCCAAATGTCCCGGTTCGTCTCGGGGGCTTGGACTGTAATGAATCAAGCGCTACGCCTATCTGTCGCGCTACCTCCGCGTGTTCAGGGATCGTAATTCCATCGACCAGGAGCGTCCAATCGATGTCACTTGAATCTGTGAACTCACCTCGCGCAAGAGAGCCGAACACTACCAAGCTTGTGTCAGGAACGACTAGCGATCGACACGCCTCTAATAAACGAAGCAGCTCCTTTGCTGCCTTCTCTCGTCCAACAGCCAAGAATCGCCAATCAACACCCAATTCCGCCGCAAGCTCTTCTGTCGTCTTCGCTTTCATCGAGTCCCCATTCCATCTCAATTACAACCGTATCAGCGGGGACGCGAGCGTCCAAAAGGATACTGTGGCCAGGCCGGCCACGTTTTCATCGTGCGTGCGTCGCTGCCCTATAGTCCTAGATTATCGTTTACGGCAACAACCAGGTCCTGCTCCGAACCCAGATATCGCTCCGTTGTCTGGATCGACGAGTGTCCCAATAGAAACTTGATCTGCTCCAGATCGCCGCCGTTCTTGCGACAAAGCTTCGCGCAAGTGCGGCGCAGGTCGTGTGCGCCGAAGTGTCCGATTCCAATCTCTTTTGCACACTGCTCGACAACCGACCAAATGGCCCAGTCGCCCAACTCGTCGCCGATCAGCTTCCCGGCCTTCGAGAGCGGCCGCAGGAGCCGGCCGTTTTCGATTTTGGCCTCCGTCTGCCAGGTATTGATCGCGTTTTTCACCCACATTGGAATTGCCACCGTCCGCACCCGGCCGCCTTTGCCAACCAAGTCGACGATGACCCATCGGCCCTCGCGGAGCTGAATGTCTTCGAGCGTTAGTGTGGACAACTCTCTTCGGCGCAGAGCACAGCCAACCAGCAGAGCGAGGATGCAGTAGTCGCGCTTACCCTTGATGGTTGATCGATCCGGCACGGCAAGCAGTTCTTTCGCCTGTTCGCGTGTCAGCCAATTCCCCAGCCGCGTTCCCTGCTGACGCACGTTCGGCACGTCCGTCATCTGCGCGGCCTGCTCCGCATCGAGAATGCCGTTCTTTTGTGCTTCCCCGACCAACTTGCGGATCGCGGAAAGACGGACGTTCACCGTTGACGCGCTCAGCTTCTTCTCTAGCATGGCGGCACGATATTCCATGAAGAGGGCACGAGAGAGACCCTGGGAGCGATTCGCGCAGAGGGAGAACACCTCGTCCAGCGCTTTGGCATAGTTTCGTTTGGAATGTTCGGAAACGATGGAATTCAGGACCATCTCCCGCAACCGCTGAAACGCAGCATTGCGATTGAGCTGCGACTCCTCCGCCGAAGGAATCACCGCCAGGGAGGTGCTCACAGAAGCACCCCAGCGCGTTTCTCGTGGCTACGAAACGTCGAATTGTGGCGATGAATGTTCAAAAGCCAATTGTGCAGCAGGTTGCTGCACAATTGGCTTTTACTGGGCAATCTGTCCCTCAGTGCAATGTCGAACCCTTTATCATTCATTCGGCAGCTCCCTCCGCAAGGACTCCATCTCCGAGCGGAGTTTGTTGACAACCTCCTGCAGGTCCTCTACCGTGGGCAGCTCCTCCCGGATCGGCGCCGGCAGCTCACGGGTCACTCGATATGTCGAGACGCCAATCGGCTGATTGATATTCTCAAGCGCAAATTCCACGATGGGGCCGCTCTTGCTCTCACATAGAAGGATACCGATACTCGGTCCTTCGACAGGCGTTCTCATCGTCCCATTCAAAGCGGCCAGGTAAAAGTTCAGCTTTCCGGCCCACTCAGGTTTGAATTTTCCTGTCTTGAGCTCGATGACGAAGTAGCGGTGCAGCCGAATATGGTAGAAAAGCAGGTCCAGGTAGAAGGTTTCATCCCCTACTTCGAGCGGTACCTGGCTTCCAACGAACGCAAAGCCGCGGCCTAGTTCCAGCAGCAGATCGCGGAGATGGGTCAACAATCCCCTTTCGATCTCCCGCTCATGAGCCCGCTTCGAGACGGTGAGGAAATCAAAGTTGTAGGGGTCTTTGAGGATCTGCTCCGCCAGATCGGAGTCCGGTGGGGGCAAAGCACGCCGGAAGTTGGTCAGCGCCTTCCCTTCCCTCTCGTGGAGGCCGCTCTTAATCTGGAGGACCATTACGTTGCGGCTCCAGCCGTATTCGATGGCCGCACGGAGATACCACTCGCGTAGTTGTGGGTCTTTGAGTCGATCGAGCAGCACCATGTGGTGGCCCCACGGCAATAGTGCAGCAACCTGCTGCACTATTTGTCGATCCGGCCAGGCCTCGGCGAACGACTTCATATACTTAAGGCTTCGTCCACTGAAGCCCTCAGCTCCGGGGAAGTCCGTCTGGAGATCGTGGGCGAGACGATCGATCACCCTTGTACCCCATCCCTCGGCCTGCTGCCTTACGAGAATGTTCTCTCCGATCGACCAGTAGAGCAGGACCAGTTCCCGACTCACAGCGAAGGATGCCCGGAGACGCGCTTCGTGAATGCGGTTCTTCAGGTCCTGAAGGAGTTCGGGGTAGCCGGAGGGGAGTTGGAGGCTTTTTTGCACGAATTCAGCCTAGCACAGAGATTACCGACGACAATTGACATTATCGTTGATGATTGTCTTATTTTTAGTATAGAGCTTTTCAGCTGCCGTTTAGCCCTGCAAGGAAGACCACAATCACTCCGGTCAATCCAGCGGCTCAAGCGTATTAACTGGATTTATTCCGGCATCTCGGCAGAAATGGCCATGGTTCTCAGTGAGCGGGTCTTCCCCGTATTGAAATCGTGACCTCACCCCTAACTAGCTCGCCATTCTCCGTTAGGTAGATTTCCTGGGGCAAAATTGTTAGGGTGGATAACCGCACACTAGCCGCACACTTACCTATAAAGGCTCCCATCCCTTGGAGGCGTCAGATTCAGCCCACGAATAGAGCCTGGTTAACCACGTCCTGCTTACCAGCTTTTATATTCGGGCCCTTCTTCTTCAAGTGGTCCTCGATCTGCCGCCTAGTGGCTTCGACGGCTTCAACTACCCGGTCGTCAATCCGGGTGTTGAGCGTGACCACTTTCCACTGGTAGCGTTTACGGCTGGTCAACTCACCAAAGACGCCGTCCGCTGCCTTGCCCTGCTCGGTCTTAGTGCGCCGGATGGGCTTCGGAGCTGGAGGAGGCGTCAGTTCGGCCTGCTCAACAGGTTGGTTCTGGCGAAACTTCCACAACTTCGGGTACAGCCTCGGCCTCTGGAACAGGGCTCGCGGGGTCTTTGCCCAACATAATGTGGTCGAGGGCATCAGTCAGTTTGCCGGGCCTATCCATGTGCGCCATCATGCCATTACCACGTTGAGACATGCAGCCACCTCCTCAGTCAGATTCGCGCTTATCGCCGATCAGCTTCCCGCTCTTGGAGAGCGGCAGCAGGAGGTGGCCGTCCTCGATCTTCGCCGCTATCATCCAGACGTTGATTCCCTGCTTGACCCACACCGGGATCGCCACAGTTTGGAGGCATAGACGAACTGCGGATCACGAATTTCCATTGATCGCAATTGTTTCCGAAGTGAAAGGGCGCACTTCCTTCGGGAGAACTCGCCGGAAGAGGTGGGTTCAGCCAAGGCAAGTTTTGTCGCCAAGGTGCTAGCGGGCTTCAGATGAAGGCCCGCCGAGGGGTGGATCGCCGCTGAAGAATGGATCTGTTGTGTTTCTTGATCGTGCATGGTAGTTTCTTGTTTACGCATGGTTCATCGGGGGCAATAAGAAAGAACGAGATTGAAAGTCGACTGCTACGCGGCCTTCCCGTCTATGCCACTGCCCTCGCGAAGGAGTTCCTGGTGTCCGAGGACGCCATCCGTCGAGATCTGCGGGCGTTGGCTGCTGAGGGCAAGTGCAAACGGGTATACGGCGGCGGTCTTCCCATATCGCCGGAGGGAGTTCCGCTTGAGCACAGACTCTTGAACGACTCCAAAGAAAAGCGCGCTTTAGCCTTGACCGCCCTGTCCTTGGTGTCTGAAGCATCGACGGTCTTCCTCGACTGCGGCAGTACCAACTTGGCCTTGGCCAGAGAGATGCCGCCCGATCGCTCTCTTACAATCGCCACAAATTCGATCTCAATCGCAAGCGCCCTACTCGAGCGAAAGAGTTTCAAAGTCATTGTTCTGGGAGGAGAGATCGATCGTGAAACCGGCGCGGTCATCGGGCTGTCTGCGAGCCGCGAAGCCGAACGCATGAGCTTTGATCTCTGTTTCCTCGGAGCTTGCGCCGTTTCAGTGTCTCTTGGCATTGGTGCGTTCCATATGGCGGATGCCGAATTCAAACGCACACTCATTGCGAGAAGTGATCGCACCGCAGCGCTTGTTACTATGGACAAAGTTGAGACTCGCGCGCCGTTTCAGGTGGCCGCACTGGCAGTCCTTGACCATGTCGTTCTTGAGTCCGGCACATCGGAGGAGATTGTCTCGATCTTTTCCAATGCCGGCCCCAAAGTCATCCTTGCGCAACCGTAGGTTGCGTCTCGTTCGACACAACCGAGAGCGAGCAGGACAAAGCCTATGACGCAAACACAAGCCATTGTCTTCGATATGGACGGGGTGCTTATCGACTCCGAACAATTGCACGCACACGCGAAGCGCATCGCTTTTGCGCATGTAGGGATCGCGTTGTCAGATGCTGATCTGAGTTCCTATGTAGGCCGGAGCGATGCCATTATGATCGACGAGGTCGGAGCTCGATACGGACTGACTGACGGGCAAAGATCGAAGGTCCTGAATGAAAAGGCGCGGATCTACGAACAAGAAGAACAAGGGATAAAGATAGTTCCCGGTGCGATTGAGTTCGTCCGGTGGGCGGCTCAGCATTATCGTTTGGCTCTTGCAACCTCGGCCACGCCGCGCAATCGAATTGCGACTCTAAACCGTCTTGGCATAGCAAACCTTTTCGAAGTTGCCGCTGATCTGGGAGATGTTTCTGAGCCCAAACCCTCGCCGGAGATCTACTTAACCGTTACTTCGCGTCTTGCGCTTCAGCCGTCCCAATGCCTGGTGGTGGAAGATGCTCTGATGGGAGTCATTTCTGCCAAGCGTGCAGGATGCTGCGTTTCGGCCCTGACTCGAACCTTCCCAGCCCATAAATTGCTCGATGCGGGAGCGGATTTCATTTTCGAAGACTTTCAATCGCTCAAAAGGTCTGCTGAAATCGAGAAGTACTGCCGTGTAGGATAGGGGCTTGCGAGCTTAGGCTTATTGCCGCCTACACTCGAAGTAAGGTTTTGCGCTCAACGCAAGCTCCCTTTGAACCCAAGGAACACTCTGAATGCCCGGCCACAACGAGGTTACATCAAATGCCGCTCTGGTTCGCGAACAACTGAAACGCCTCCTGGCCCACCCCTTGTTCACAAATAGCAAGCGATACCCGGTCTTGCTCGCGTATACGGTAGAACAAGCGTTGCTGGGCAACGCCGGCGAATTAAAAGAGAGAACAATTGGCGTCGAGGCCTTCGGACGTGAACCAAGCTACGATGTGAATCTCGACCCTGTAGTTCGCACCACCGCGGCTGAGGTTCGAAAGCGGCTTGTTCAGTACTATTACAGTCCCGATCATGCGGGAGAGCTGATCATCGAGTTGCCGGTCGGCTCGTATGTTCCGCTATTTCGAGAGCCTTCGCCTCATACCGCCGTTCAAATCAATACCCAGATGCTCTATGAGTTACCTGAGGCATTCCCCCAAGGTCGGATAGAGCCGGAAGCTCGCCTGGCAGATTCCCCTAAAGGATCTGCAGGTCGTACCGTTTATGCCTGGATACCGATTGCGATTGCTCTGCTTGTTGTTGGGCTCCTGGGGTTCGGTATAGGCCGTGTAAGATTCCCGGGACAAACGGCACGCCCCAGCGGTCTCTCAAATATGGACCGCTTTTGGGAGCCAATTACCGCTACTTCCAGCCGAGTTACGTACTGCCTGGGCGCGCCTACTGACTCTATCGATCTCCAAAACAGAACTCCCCCCGCGTTTCCCGCTGGAGAGAGTGGCAGTTTGAATGTTTACGATGTCATCACGCTTGCGCGTTCGATCGCGCCCCTTGTACCGAAAAACGGCGAATTTCGCGTTTTAGCAGGTTCGGAAACCGGCTTCGCTCAATTGCGGGAAGGCCCGTCCGTCATGATTGGCGCTTTTGACAACCCCTGGACGATGCGCATCACCCAGGATTTGCCGATTGGCTTTGAATATGACAATCACATTCGCCAGGTGGTGGATCGCAAGAGTGTCCCTAGAAGAATCTGGACGCTTCAATGGCAGGTTCCAATGAAAGTTCTTGCACGAGACTATGCCGTTGTCGCCCGAATTCATGACCAGGTATCGGGCCAGCCGGTGATCATCCTGGCAGGTATTCTGGGCGAAGGAACTGAGGCGGCAAGCGAGGTCGTCTCGAATTCTGCTTATCTGGACGCGATGTTGCAGAAGGCTCCGAAGAACTGGGACCAACTGAATCTAGAGGCTGTCATAGAAGCGAATGTGATTGAAGGCCACCCCGGACCGCCAACGGTTGTTGCTGTGGAGACGTGGTAAGACGTTTCCATACCGAAAAAGCGGTATCATACATCCCTCGAAACCGCGCCCCGTTCCCTCCTCATCGTATTGAAAATACGTAACTTATACATGCTCCGGCACCGTCTGATACACGATGCAGCTTATAAAAACAATCGGCTCTCCCTAATCTGAGTGCGTTCCAGAGTTCTCCGGAGGATCCGGCAGGATCCCTCGACGAATTGAAGGGGACTTTGTATGAGACGCATTCTGGGATTCGCCCTATTGTCGATTCTGTTTTCGGCCACTGTGATGGTTGCACAGAACTCTCAGACGTTCTATCTTGCCACCCCCGCCCGAGCAGGGAACATTCAGCTTCCTCGTGGAATATACGAGGTCACTTGGAGCGCACCCTCGAAATCGCGAGCGACCTTGACCATCAAGACTGAAGACGAAAAGACATTCAAGATTCTCTCGCACGTGATTGAGGGAAAGCAGGACCGAACCGGCGTGGTCATATCCGTCGTGGACGGGGTTTCGTACCTGCAGGAGCTTTACACCAGCAATGCCAAATTCATACTTCAAAACGGGATCGAAGGGTCCAAATGAGTCCCGTCAGGAGACAAAGCGCGCATAGAGAAAGGCCCGGAGCCTGAATTGTGGAGAACTATCCGATGAATGTTGCCATTACTGCCGACCGTACGAGTAGTGGAAAAGAACACTTTGAAGTGCTGGATGGCTTGAGAGGAAGCGCGGCCTTTCTGATCGTGCTCTTTCACATATTCAACTACCCATTTGGCTTTAAGCCTCCTCTTCACTTAATGCACCACGCCTATTTGGCGGTCGACTTTTTCTTCGGGCTGTCCGGCTTTGTGGTCGCGTACGCATACGACGATCGCTGGACACGGATGACGATGCTTCAATTCTTCCGCATCCGTCTCATCCGGCTTCACCCTCTGGTTCTGGTCGGAGCCACCCTGGGTCTGCTGGGTTACATCTTCGATCCCTTCAGCAAGGCGATGAATCATACTGCCGCTCCGATGTTGCTGCTCGCATATATCACCTCATTGCTCCTGGTGCCGTCACCTCCAGTTGGGGGGAGACTACACGAGACTCAGGCACTCAATGGGCCGGCTTGGTCACTGATGCAGGAGTATCTCGGGAACATCGCATATGCTCTGATTCTTCGCAGGCTGCGCACAATCGCTCTGGCGATCATCGTTGGATTGTCAGGGCTGCTTCTCATTTGGACCGCGAATACGAAAGGATCGCTTGACGGAGGTTGGGGTTATCCGGAGATCTGGATGGCGCCTCTACGCCTTACGGTCTCCTTCGTGATGGGCCTTTGGCTTTATCGAATTCATGACCGCATTCGGTTCCCCAAAATTGGCCTGCTCCTGCTTTCGATTGTTCTTGTAGTGTGCTTTCAAATGCCACAGTTCTCGAAAGTGGGTGGTCTCTCGTTAAACGGTCTTTATGACGCGGCATGCGTGCTCTTCTTGTTCCCGCTCGTCATCCTTTGTGGGGCGCACTCGAATGCAGGCACAGGCCTGATCAGGCTCTGCAAGTTCAGCGGCCGACTTTCCTATCCCCTCTATATCACTCACATTCCGTTCGTATATGTCCTTACAGGCTACTCGTCGACGAGGCATCCGAGCATGGATGGGAAGCTGATATGGATTTTCTTGCTTATTCCATTTGTGATCTTTGTGGCTTGGATTGTTCTGAAGTACTTCGACGAGCCCGTTCGTGCTTGGCTGACCCGTCGTTACGGCATCAAGCGGAGTTCCAGCATCAAGCCAGTGACCGCTTAATCACTGGGCAGAAAGGCCATTGGAAAACACGATGGGTCGGACTTCTAAAAGAACTCGATGCTCTGCCGGGTGGATCCTGATGCTTGTATGGGCGTTAACAGTACCACTTTTCGCGCAGGAGCAGAGCACCTCCGCTATATGGCGCGGTCTTGTGATAAACAGCGTCGGAACTCCGATTGGGGAAGCCAAAGTGCGTCTGAAAGGAACTTCCACCGCTGAATCAACCACGGCGGCCGATGGGAGTTTTTCTCTTGCTGCTTTGCCGGGCGGAAAGTACAAGCTCACGATTGTTGCGGATGGAACGACCACCACCTACGCGCAGACGATTACTTTGACCTCGGACTCACCAGCGGTAGTGATCACAGTGTCGAACAGCCGTGAAATCACAGTGGCTACGCAGCAGCAGACGGATCAGAAGGGCGGCGAGAAACTCTCAAGTCAAAAGGTAAACGAGCTGCCATTGAACGGACGCGACTTCAGCACGCTGCTTCTGCTGGCGGCAGGCACCATGACGGACGCGAATGGAGCTACGAACTTTACGCAGCAGTTTGCGATCAATGGACAGCGTGGTGTCGAAGCGGTGTTCGCGATGGATGGAGCGGACATCAGCGATCCGGAGATGGGCGGGAGCACATTCACGAATTTCAACGTGGATGCGATTCAGGATCTGCAATCAAGTTCGGGCTGGATGCCGGCCGAGATCGGACGGGGTGCCGCCGGTTTCACAAACATCGTGACACGGTCGGGTCAGAGTGGGTTTCACGGATCATTCTTCGAGTTCATAAGAAACTCCGCTCTTGACGCACGGAATTATTTCGATCACCCGTCGATTGCGGAGCCGGGCAGGATCCCACCGTTCCGAAGAAATGAATTCGGATTCACGAACGGTGGACCAGTCGTCCTGCCCCACCTCTACGACGGGCGCGGTCGTACGTTCTATTTTGGGCAGTATCAGGGGTTCCGGCAGGTGCTTGGAACCACACAGGTGCTCGCCGTGCCGACAGCAGAGGAGCGGGGAGGCCAGGACACGGTGACCTATCCGGACGGCAGCACGGACACTCTGCATGTGAATGTTAATCCTCAGATCGCAACTGTACTGGCCCGCTACCCTCTTCCGAACAACCCGACTGGAGCATATGGACCTCGAACATACGCAGCACCGTCGAAGGTCGACACAGATGCAGATCAGTTTTCAATTCGCATCGATCAAAAGTTGGGAGCGAAGGGGCAGTTTCTTGGTCGATTCAACTACGACAACCTGACGGGACCTACGACCAATCCTGACCAGACGCTGCTCGAGCCGACCTTCGGTGTGCAATATGTAGATAGACAACGAAACGTAGTATTCGCCTATACGCGCACAGAGTCGCCGCGATTTCTCTGGTCGTCATCACTGAGTATTACGCGGACGACTCCATCATTTCCGACGCAAAACTACACCGACCCGGCAGTAAAGTTCACGGATGGCCTCTATGAGGCATTTAATTCAGCGGCGGGATCGGTAATGTCCGCATTCGGCAATCTGTTTCACGGACAATTAGATTTCGTTAGGACGACACAGCAGCATGCAGTGAAGTGGGGTGTCGAGGCGCGCCTCAATCGAGACACGACTTATTTCGGCACCAGCCCGAACGGGGAATACGACTTTGGCGGTGGAACGGTCTATTCGCCGGTATTTATTCCTTCTGCATCCGGAGAGCACAACGTGCAGGTGGGCGATCCCCTGCCGGACACACTGAGCAGTTTGCTGATCGGGTACCCGTATGGGTACACGATCGCGGTCGCCCCGCCCTATTTGTCGAACGGAGCACATATTGGGCCGGCGGCGATCAACAGGAACGACGTGAATGCCTATGTGCAGGACACATGGAAAATCAACCAGCAGTGGGCGCTCGATTACGGGCTGCGGTATGAGTTCTACACACCGATAACTGAGCGGGCAAAGCGGACAGCGGGTTTTCTAGACGCGTTTCCACCGGCCGGAGTTGGACAGGAGTATTTGATCAATCCTGAGCCTGGCTATCAGACGGGTTGGAATGGCTGGGAGCCCCGTGTGCAGGTGAATTGGAATGCGCCACAAGCCGTGCATGTGCACATAGGTGGAGCGATCACTGTGATTCCACCGAACATCTGGCAGGACAACTCTCTCACAGGATCGACGCCGTTCGTGATCTATCCGCGCGTCAATGCGACGAAGAACGGCGAAATTGCGTACGGATTCCAGATCACACCCGGCGAACTACCGCAGGTCTATACACCGGATGGCGTGAACGTGTTAGCCAGTGGCGATACGAAGAAAGTTCCAGCGAACACAGTGATGGACGTGAATCGATACCAGGAAGATCTGGCGACACTGTCACCGGGCAATCAGCTGTCTCTGCTGAATCTAAGCGGGATGGATCGCCGCTTCAACAATGCTTATCTCCAGACCTGGACGTTGGGACTGGAGCGGGCATTCGGCGGGCTGACGGCCGATGCAGCGTATGTCGGAACATCCGCGTTTCGCCTTCCCCGGTTTTCATACCCAAACGCATATCAGGGAGCGGGTCCGGGATTCGCGAAGTTTACGAACTTCGACAGTGGCGGCGTCGCAACTGGAGGCTTCGGGTTCGAGTCCGTGATTACCAATACGGCGCACTCGTCCTATAACGCATTGCAAACTTCGTTGGCAGGGCAGGTCGGACACGGCGGTCCGGGATTGCAAGCGGGATACACCTGGAGCAAATCGTTGGATGACGTTAGCGGCCTGCTAGGAGGAACAGGTTCGACGGGCGCAGTATCTCTGTTCAGCCCGCAGGACCCATTCGACACACATGCAGAGAAAGGTCCATCAAACTTCGACGTGACACACGCCTTCACCTTGAGCGCGGCGCAGAACCTGAATTTGCAGGGCCTAGGAGACCAGCCCGCTGGGGTCCGAGTGTTAACTCAGGGTTGGCAGTTGCTGAGCATCTCAACGATCACCAGTGGATCGCCATTCACCATTTACTCAGGGATTCAGCAGACGGGCGCAGGAACAATTGGGGCGGACCGACCAGACCAGATTGGCAAACCGAGCCTCTCGACGGCTCACAGCTCAACTCGACGACGGGAAGATTATTTTGGGCTCGGCGCCGCCAACGCAACGTTCTTTTCGATTCCCATCGGAATACAGGATGGAACCGGGCCTAACTCGGGGCGATTCGGAATGCTTGATCGGAATAGCTTCCGCGGGCCGGCTTATTACGACTTCGACTTTGCTGTCATCAAGACAACGCCGATTGCCCATCGAAGCAGTGGTCTGGAGCGTGCCGACCTTCAGTTCCGCGGGGAGTTCTTCAATGTGTTCAACGTGGTGAACATGGGCCTGCCAGCGAACACGATCAAAGGCTCGGGGTTTGGAGTGATCAGCAAAACGGCTGGGACCTCTCGGCAAATTCAGTTTTCCCTGAAGCTCATCTATTAAGAGATGGCGATAATGTAGGCCAAAGCAGTCATTGAGGTTTAGACAGGGCTTCTGAATACGTCGAATCCCTAATTAACTCTTCTTCGGCAGCATAATCAATCTACGCCCGATATGCGGCTGCGTTTGCATCTTCTGCAGAACGTCCGTTATTACACATGCATTTTAGGCGTGTTCCCGATAAAAGGGCGGATAGCATCCGCCCTTTTATCGGGGGATGGTTCTTCATGAGGTTGGAGGCCATGTGGCCAGATTAAACGAACTATCTCCTATTCCCTGGAGAGAGAACTGAGTGCCGTCGATCACTATCTGGGGGCCAAACCAAAGTTGTGGGGGCTGCGCGCCTGGGAGCACAAAGCTTGCAAAGATAAGACCGCTGCTGCCGAACCACCAGTTGTTATGAGTAGCCCCCCAGTGGCCCTGGCCAAGGTATACGGTGATCGTTTCTGAACCAATAGTAAGATTCACGCCGAAATAGAAGTTCAGATGACTCGGAGAGCTGCCCAGTCCCCCAAACCCTGAAGAAGCATATTCGTGAGAAGCGCCTCCAACGTTAGTATTGAAGCTTTGCGCAACGTCTGGAGTGCCATTTCGATCAGCATTGAGCGTAATCGTCCACACGTTACCATTCGGTGGCGAGATTTGAGGGGTAGCGCCAGGAGAAGCTTGTCCTGCACTCACGACGAGAGAATTTTCAATGTACGTGATGTTGGAGATAATGTTGCTGCCACTCGATATGGTTACAGTATTAGAGTCCACGGCGTCATTCCCCTTTCTATGGGCATGGTTTGAATATTGGAAATATGTCTAAATAAGCTTACGTTCTGGAAAAGATACCAATCCCGCCGCATCTCAGTTGGACCTTTGGGCATTGATCGGGGCAAGACATATTCCGATCTGTACGCCGGGATTACAGATAGGGCTTGTCAATTGATATCCCATCCCTATCACTATCGAATCCACCGTCACAGAACCATTATTCCGGTGGGCTGTAAACTTGGCAGCCGAATCCGCCCCAGCAAGATTTGGGTCCGTGATGGTGATATCGATCGCCAGGTTGCTGCTCAACCCGCTTCCCGTATAGTAGCCAATGAAAGTGACACTCCCATAGGGCTGCAATGTTTGTGAGGAGGGTCCATTTACTGTTATACCCTGACCATCATTGGGGGATGCGTTTACTGTTAATGGATTGGGCGTCTGATTGGTAATTGTGATGACAAAGCCAGCGTCACCCACACCAGGACTAGAGGCCGTTTGGGGGTGGAATGGATAGTTGCGCGCAAAACCCCACCCTCCCAATCCCTGGAAGAAGTCAGACTCAGCAACGCCGGCACCCCAAACGTCTTGCATTGCCTGGTCCGATGGATATTCGTTCATATTGTCCGGGGTCGCAATCCAATATTTATTCCATGTATTGTTTCCGA
>Ga0206811_1090_pt1 | contig 13344 bp, 11 predicted proteins | sample Alteio_BWOrgCont_53_FD_152886 | JGI IMG/M metagenome (GOLD analysis project Ga0206811, IMG submission 152886) | Enriched cells from forest soil in Barre Woods Harvard Forest LTER site, Petersham, Massachusetts, United States -... | ecosystem: Environmental > Terrestrial > Soil > Temperate forest >... | reverse complement strand
ATGGAGGCATGGTATCAGGAGATTGGCCGCGCCGGTCGAGACGGTTTGCCCTCGGATTGCGTGCTGCTTTACGAAGAAGCCGACTTGCTGACGCAAATGGAATTCCTGCGGTGGAGCAACCCGGACGCGGAATTTTACGAACGGGTCTATGATCTTCTCGTGCATCACCGCGAACAGGTCGATGCCTTCGGTCTGGAATGGATGCGGGAAAAACTGCATGCGAAGCAAAAGCACGATCGCCGCCTGGAAACCGTTCTCGGCATGCTGGAACGATATTCCGTAATCGAAGGAACGTGGGAACCGATGCGGTTGAATGTGTTAAGTGAACTGGCGAGTGAACTTCGCGATCAGGACCGACTCGCCACGAAACTTCGTCGCGACCAGCAGAAGCTGTTGGCTCTGGTTCAATTCGTCCGTCATGAAGGCGACCGGAAGGGGTATCTCCACGAATATTTTGGGCTACGAAATGAATAATGCTCGGAAGAATTTGCCCGCGAATCACGCGAATCGACGCGAATAAAACCCGGAAAATCCTGCAGGCCGGAATGTTGGGATTTGCAATTCATTCGCGTCGATTCGCGTGATTCGCGGGCTCATTCTTCATTTCATAATTCTCGTGCCTCTCGTGGTTCAATTCTTCCCTGGTTTTGCGGGGATTCATCATGAAACCACAGGAATCTCGAGTACAATTTGGCTGGCACCGATACGACTGCGGTGATCCGGACCCTTTGAGCTGTCGAGATAACGTATGAAAGCAACCCTGCTGGCAATGTGGCTTTCGGCTTCCATGGCAGCGCTGCTCGGCGCCGAAGAAACTCTCGATACCAGCCGCATCCCTCAACTCATCGAACAACTGGCTGACAAGGATCCACAGGTCAGGGGCGGGGCGGCCGACGCATTGGCACCTTTTCGTTCGGAAGCGAAGTCGGCAGTGCCAGCGCTCGTGGCCCTGTTGTCGGACTATGCGACGTATGGTCAAAACGAGTTTGGGCTCAACGGCTTGTCTGCAAACCGTGTACGTTACGATGCCTTTCGGGCGTTAAGTTCGATTGGTTCAGAGTCCGTCGCTGCACTGACGCTGGCATTGCAAAATGATAACCCGCCTGTCCGGGATCTGGCGATTGACGCATTGCGTGAAATCGGTCCAAAGGCTCAATCTGCACTGAAGACATTGATTTCGGTCTCAAAAGACTCGGATCCCGACGAGCGGGAGCAAATCATTCGCGCCATGTCCGCAATTGACAAACAGGGTGACGAAACGCTTCCGACATTGTTGCTATGGCTCACGGACGGCAATACGGAAATTCGTCGTTCGATCGCGGAATCCCTTGGTTCGTATGGCAATCACCCCAAAAGAGTGGTCCACACGCTGTTACGGTGCCTGGACGACGATGAGCCGATTGTTCGCGGGCATGCGGCTCGATCGCTTGGCAAGCTTTGCAAATCCGCGGATGTCGTTGTTCCGGCGCTGATGAGGCGGATGACCGATGAAGGTGAATATCAGGAGTGTTGTGGATGCGGCTTCTGTCTTGGAAGAACTGTGGCGAGCGATGCAATTGCGGCATTGGGTCAGTTTGGAGAAGAATCCGGAATTGCCGGACCGCAACTCGTCGAACTTCTTGCCAGCGAAGCGGACTTTCCCCTTCCTCGATCAATTGCCCATTTGCTGGGCCGACTTGGTTCAGCCGCCAGGCCGCTTGTTCCACGACTCATTGAGATTCTGAATGAGCCAAAAGTTGACGTAAACGTCCGGGTCGCCGTATTAGAGGTTTTTCGCGATCTTGGCCCCGAGGCGCGTGACGCGATTCCGGCGATAAAGCAAATGCTTTCCAGGCCGTACGTGGTAGAAGACTCGAAGCCCGATTTTCCGCTCGAGTGTGCCTTCGCTCTGGTGTGCGTCGACCAGAACCAGGTGCACAGCAAGGACGCGTGGGAACGAATTCTTGCAGAGCTTCAGCGGTGTTCTGAAAATATGACGGGAGACCATTTTTATTTCGCCAGCATCGATGATCTTCCCGTGTTTCGCGTTATTGCCAGATTGGGGCAACGCGCGAGGCCTGCGGCTCCAGTCCTCAGGAAGATGCTGGAAGCAAGCCCGGAATACTCCCACGGAAGGAGCGAGCAGGTTGCCCTCATCCTGGCAAAAATTGATCCGGAGGCTGACGGAACGATCAAAATGCTGGTTCGGGAACTCGGTCAATTCTCAGACTACGAGATCCCGTTAAAGGCGGCGCTGCTGGAATTCGGGAAACCGGCGATCGAGTCACTGGTCAACGGCCTGACGGAATTTGCGAACAAACCGGATCACTGCATCAGCATTCTCAATGTATTGGGTGAATTCGGCGAGCGAGCCGATTCCGCGATTCCTGCCATCATCGATTTTTTTACCGACGAACGATTGGAAGTCCGTGCGGCGGCGGCGAAAACAATCGGCAAGATCGGAACGTCGCCGAAGGCTTCGGTACGGGCTTTGGCCTGGCTGCTGGAAGACAAGCGACCGGCCGTTCGCGAGCAGGCGGCACTCGGTTTGGCCGCATTCAAAGACGCGGCAAAATCTGCTGTGCCAAAGGTGACTGAGCTGCTCAACGATGAATACATTGATGTCCGAGCCGCCGCCAGATCGGCGCTGGAGTCATTACAGTGATGGTCAAACATGCTGGTCGAAACCGTGCGGCAGACTCACGACGCCTTTCGCCCGGAAACGGCTTGAGGGGCGACAGAAATGCCAAAATGACCCGTTGCTCCGATCGCTGCTTGTTTCCCGGCTGCGGAATGAGATCGACTGAGTTCTGTCGACGTAATAATTCTTGTCGCTGTCATTCGAAATACCACTGCTTGCCCGAAGACGGGCAAGCAGTGGCACGCATTTCGGAACGGGTGGCGGATTACTTCTTTTCGGCGATCCAGATATTGCGGAAGCGAATGGGATTGCCGTGATCCTGCAGGTACAGCGGACCGGGTTCAGGGCCTTCCGCGACGGGTGCTGCGGTTGTCGTTTTTGGAAGGACAACGTCTTTGTGGATCTCGACGCCGTTGTGCTTGACTGTCATTTTCGCGTCGTCTGTCTTCTTTCCTGCGGCGTCATACTTTGCGGCTGTGAAATCGATGTCGTAGGTTTGCCATGACAGCGGGGGGAAACACATGTTGAGGTCGGGCTTCCTGATGCTGTAGATCCCGCCGCATTCGTTGTTCTCGCCCGTCAGGCCGAACGAATCGAGGATTTGTACTTCGTAACGTCCCTGACAATAGCATCCGCTGTTCGCACGGCCCTGGCCGCGTTCGGCCGGGTTGTAGGACAGCATGAATTCCAGATGCAACGAGAAATTCTGGAACTTCTGTTTGCTGGTGACCCCTTGTTCCAGCAGTTCACCATCGAGCTTGCCACCGATCAACTGGTCGACGTTCTTTCCGTCAAACAAGACCACGGCCCCCCTGGGAGGCTCTTCACCCATCGTGGGGCTCTTGCGGATGACCTTTTTGCATTCGCCGATCGATCCGCCTTCATTGTCCTTAATCACCAAAACACCGTCCAGGATCTTGATGTCGGCTTCGGTTGTGAACGCCACCACGCCTCCGTCCTTGATGTCTCCTTCGCTCCGAATGGGATCCGAGCCGTTCCATCCATCGCCAGGCAATCCGCCGAAGTAACCGATCCCCAGGAACTTGCCACCTCCCTGAGCGACCAGTTGCACTCCGAGATTCACCTTGATTCCGTCGCGCACAATTTCTCCGGAGTACTCGCCTTGATACACGAAATCGGCATCCGCCTTTTTCGGGTCGAGAACCCCTTTGACCTGTGCGAGGCAGGACCGATCGACAGACAGGAACGTCGTCATTGTCAGACAGCAGGCAAACGCCAATGGCAAATTCAATCGCATGAACAGTACTCCGAAGTTTGAGAAGGGTGATCGAGCCCACATTGTGCGGTGGTTGGCGCACGGATTCAAGAAACTGCACAGGCGTCGATGAACCGGCCCGGGTTCAACAGGCCGTGCGGGTCGAGCTGGCGTTTGAGTCTTTGCATCAACCCCCAGCCCGGTTCCGGATCGCCGCACATGGGCATTTGCGACTTCCACTCGGGATCGCAATGCAGGACAACCAGGTTCCCCTGCGCGGAATGACCCAGCCGCCGAAGTTCGTTCAGGATCGACATCGTTTGCTCAATCGTCGCGGATTCGTCGGGAAGTTGACCGACGACGATCCCGTTTCCGGCATGAACCTGGACCGCAACTCCCAACTGAGTGGCTCGACCGGCGAATTCCATGCAGCGCGACGGCAGCAGATTGGCCTGAAACGTCAACGGGTCGTCGGCACACGTCTGGAATTCGGTCAGAGCTTCCCACAGACGGCTGGCATCGGGCTCGTTGATTCGCTCTTCCGATTGAACGCCACGGCCGGTCATCTCGCGGTGCAGCGTCTCGATCTGCCAGTCCACTTCGCGAACGGAACCTTCAAAACCGATGCAGAGTACCGGAGCGGAAGGACTCAAGGCGCACCGGGCGGCCGTGCTGATCAGTCTTGCGGCGGGTGCATTGAGGACATCGACGGCGACGGGACGGGTTCCCGACTGCAATAATTGTTGCAGCACCTGCTCGATTTGATCGAATGTCGAGAAACTCAGCCATAACAAGGCGGACGTTTCCGGCAGGGGACGAAGTTTGAGTGTAATTTGCGTGATGATTCCCAGCGTTCCGCGCGAGCCGACCAGCAGCTTGCAAATGTCGTAACCAGCGACGTTCTTGACGACTCGACCACCGGCCTTGAACAATTTTCCCGCAGCGTTGACGGCCGAGATCCCGATGACATAATCGCGAAATGTCCCGTGTCCGAATCGACGCGGCCCGCTGGAATTCGTCGCGATCGCCCCGCCCAGCGTCGCTCGGCCCGCTTGTGCGATGTCGATCGGCAACCGCTGTCGTTCCGTCGCGAGTTTCGATTGCAACTCGTCGATTCTCAAACCGGCCTCGACGGTGATTGTCATGTCGCGGGCGGGATAGTCGACGATCCGGGTCAACTCCGACGTGGCTACGACAAGATCCGAATGGGCGGCAGCACCATAATGCAAAGCCGTACGACCACCCACGGGACAGATCGTCTTCCGCGGACCGTGCAGGTTTTCGGCCATGAATCGAGCCAACTCGGCCTGCGTCGCGGGCACGAATTCAGCGGAGGAAGAGATTGCGGACATAACCGGGAAGACTCGACAAAAGGATTTCAACGGAGGATTGAGAGACAACCTGCGAGTGAAATCACATTCTTGCCAGATTGATGCGACACAGGCAACGCCGTGAGCGATTTTGTGAGTGCAAAAGGTCTCACAAAAAGAGTAATCGAGGTGAGCCGGGCGGTGTTAGCGCCCGAATTCCTTGTTTGATCGAAATTAGACGTGGCTGAGAAAGAATCCGGGGGCTAACACCGGCTAACACCGCCCGGCTCACCTCGGTCATTTTGTTTGCGGGTCTTCGAGCGTGCAGGTCATAGCAGCTCCGATCCGGGCCCCAACGAAAAAAGCGGTACCCACAACAACTGTAGGCACCGCTTTTGTTTTCCGATCGCCGACGTCGAATCAGCGTGACATGAACGCAATGACGCGGCCAATTTCGATCGGCGGTACCGTCGCATCGCGTGGCGTTGGCAGGGCTTGAACTCGTGCTTCCAGGTCTTTCGAGTCGAACGAGACCCAGTCAATCGATTGTCGCGACGAGCTGTCCACGATTTCGCGATACAGCTTCTTGACGTTCGGCCGGTTGCGCAGAGTGATGATGTCGCCAGGACCGACGAAAATCGAGGGTTTGTCGACGGTCTTGCCATTCAACTGAAAGTGTCGATGGACAATTCCCTGTCGCGCTTGCAGGCGGGTCACGGTGAACCCGGCACGACGCACAACATTGTCAAGGCGACGTTCGCACATCACCAGCAGAATGTCACCGGTATTCCCTTTTTGGGCTCGCGCCTTGGCGAAGTAACGACGAAGCTGTGCTTCGCGCATCCCATAGTGGTACTTGATCTTCTGCTTATCGGCGAGCGCCATTCCGTAAGTTGAGAGCTTGCGACGACGCTCTGCCATCCCAGGAGGACTCGGTCGCTTTTCCAGTGCCCGCGCCGCCCCGGCGTTTTCAAACACCATCGCACCCAACCGGCGATTGACACGTCCCTTTGGACCCGAATACCGACCCATGCAATTCACTCCCGCGCAGTGACGCTGCGCCTGTCCTCAAAAAACCAAGCCTCAATCGAAGGGGCGAATGATGGCATGTCAACCTCCGTCCGTCAACTGACACTGATTTATTGTGATTTATTGGCGCATCAACGATTCCGTTCTTCCGCTAGAGTCCCGATCGGCAGAATTTGCCGCTGTGGTTTTGATGGACAGAAATGGAGTTCGATTATGTGCAGGTATTTGATTCTGGCAATTGCTCTTGGTTGGGGGATATCGACGTCTCAAACGGTGTGTGCAAACGGCCCTCCGGAAACCGTCGTGGGTGCGGAGCAGGTCTTAAGTGAACTGATGGCCATTCCTGGCAAACAGATTCCGCAACGATTGCTGGCCGATGCCCAGGGCATCGTCATCGTTCCGAACGTCATCAAAATTGGATTCGTCGCAGGCGCGCGTCGGGGTCACGGGGTTGTGATGGTACGCGACCTCGACGGCGAATGGAGTTTACCACAGTTTGTCACCTTAACCGGCGGCAGCGTGGGCTGGCAAGCCGGTGTCCAGGCGACCGACGTGGTGCTGGTCTTTACAACCCGAAAGGGGGTTGAAGGACTGATGCGTGGAAAGTTTACGGTGGGTGTCGATGGTTCCGCGACGGCTGGTCCGATTGGCCGGGAAGCGGCCCTGGGAACCGATGCAACCCTGCAATCCGAAGTCTTTTCCTATTCACGCAGCCGGGGACTATTTCTTGGTGTGTCACTCGACGGGTCGGCGCTTGAAATCGACCATGAGTCCCACCTCTTCTTCTATGGAACTCCCTCGGGGGCATTGCCACGGCAAGTGCCCGGACCGGCGTCGGAACTGCGTCACTTTTTGGCCGAACTGACCCCGCGAAGTTCGCCCGATGCCCCTGCTCTGACTACGAATGAGCCTGTCGTGGCCGTCGCCTCGCCCCGGGTGATCGAAGGCCTGCGACGATCCCTGGTCCGAAGTTCCGACCAGTTGCAAGCGATTTTGAGTCCCGAATGGCGACCCTACCTGTCCTTGCCGAATGAACTGCAAGAGCCCGGCGTCTATCCGCGATCGGACTCAATGGCTCCGGTGCTGCAACACTTCGCACACGTCAATTCCGCGCCGGAATATCGTCGTCTGGTCCAGCGCCAGGAGTTTCAAACGACCTACGAACTGCTACGCGAATACGAACAGGCGATCATGGCGGCCCGCCCGACTCTCGAATTACCGCCGCCTCCAGTCCTTCCTCGTCGTAACTGATGCGGCTGGAATAATGAGGTCCTGATCGCAAGCGATCACGGCCACCGGGATTCGGATTGAAGAATGAGATAGATGACTTATGGGACCTATGGGTCCCATAAGTCCCATTTCTTCCGTCGGAATGCCGTGCGCAATGAGCATGCGCAACAGTGCTTGCATTTGGCGAGAGGGGTGGCGGGCGGCGCTCCGTCTTCGGAAGCCCCCGGAATATCGGCGTCAAACGAACGGGGGCTTCCGAAGACGGAGCGCCACCCGCCACACTATTTGAGCACAGTCGGGCACTGCCATGGAGATCTCGCATTACGCTGCAGCCGGATGTGATTCTGATTCTGACGGCTTCTCCAGCCAGCTAATAATAACATCCGCCGCCCGGCATGTGGCACCGGTACTGTGAATGCGATTGCGCAGTTGGTCGAGTTCCGCCGTGGCTTTGGCGAGCGATGCGGGATTCTCCAGCCAGCCGCTCACATCGGAGACGATCGAATCGATGACCGGCTGGGGATTTCCGACGCTGAAATACTCGGGCATCATCAGACGGCCTGCGATCAGATTGGGCAGCGAAAAATATTTGCACACGATCACGATTCGGCCCATGATAAATGTGATCCAGCTACTGCGGTACATCGCGACAAACGGAGTTCGGCGCGCCAGCATCTCGAGACTGACCGATCCCGAGACCATGATTGCGCAATCGGCAATCTCGATGATTTCCGGTGTCTTGGACACAAAGAAAGAAAGCGGCAACGTCTGTTGCAGCTTCTCGTATTCCTCGACGCAGAACTGTTTTTGATGCTCCTTGTAATTGGCCACCAGAAAATTGACCTGCGGGAATCGCGAACTCAACTGCTGAACGACGCTCAGCAACAGCGGCCAGCAACGATGCACTTCGTGTTTTCGCGAGCCCGGCAGAATCGCGACGGTCCGCGTTTCGTCCGAGGTCCATTCCCGACAGAATGATTCGTCCAGCGGATGTTCGGCCACTTCGTCAAAAAACGGGTGTCCGACATACATCACCGGGATGCCTCGTTCGGCATACCAGTCGGTTTCAAACGTCAGTCCCGAAAGAATGAGGTCCACAGATTTGCGAACGCGACGAATTCGCCACGATCCCCAGGCCCACAATTGAGGAGGCATGTAGTAAATGACGGGAATTCCGGCGGCCTTGGCCTTGCTGGCGATCCACCAGTTAAAACCCGGGAAGTCGACCAGGACGACCAGATCGGGCTTATGATCGCGAAAGTAGGCTTCCGCCTGTTTGACCAGTTTGTAGAACTTCCAGATCAATGGAAGTACGGCAACGACTCCCATCACGGCCATCGAAGTGAGCGGAAATAACACGCTGCAGCCTGTCTGTTCCATGGCTGCCCCACCAAAGCCCGAGACCCTGATCTCGGGACGACGGCGTCTCAACTCCTGAATCAGGTGCGCGGCATGATTGTCGCCACTCGGCTCGCCGACAGAGAAAAAGATATGCATGGTCAAAACTCGACGGTCTTCGAGAAACAAATTCGGTCGCCAGAGAGGCACCGTTCTCAGAAATCGCCAATTTCGTCAAGATCGAATCGCTTGAGATCCTATCGCGGAACATAGTCGTGCGGGCCGTTATAGTGAGGACTGGACGGCAACCCGTAGCGGACTTCGATCAGGTTGTGCGGCCGACGTGCGCCCGCGGCGACCGCCTGATCCAGCGCTGTTTGCCACATCAGCCACGTGTCCACCGTTCCCTGCAGGATCGCCACACCGTCCACCACTTTCGAAGTCACCTGATTGTCCGGTTCGATGAACGCATAGACGAGCTTGTCACTGAGGTCCGCCTGAATGGCCGCGTCGCTTTTCGGAATCCAGTTCTTGCGCACGGCGAGATAGTCGTTGACGTGAACGACTCCCTTTTGACAACTGGCCGTCCAGACCGCGTGTTGCTTTTCAAAATCGGTGTCGACGTATCCGTACAGGCTGGCGTGCGCATTTTCACATTCGACAATGACGTTGCGTTTCTCGACATAGGGATCGCGAGCGATCGCTCGCCGGGTGAAGTCGGCGATCTGTTCATCCGTCGGCCGCTCGTCCGGCCAGCGCGTTCGCAGATTGTTTTTGACTCGCCGGACGCCAATTGTTTGACGGGCGTCGCGCTCGGCGGCGCGATTGGCCGTTAAATGGCTGACATCACCGGTCAATGTCACGACACCATGATCGACTTGAATCGCCAAATCAAAACTCAGCAGACGCGGATCGTGCTTGAATGCGCGTTGCACGGCTGAGCGGATCTCATCATCTGTCGCCGCCTCGTAGCGCTGGCTCCTCAGCAGCGGATTCGTGTGCCTCCAGTTCACGTCGACACCGCGCAGATCCACGTCCTTTCCCCCTGCGCGCCACGCCAGGTCCTCGGCATAAGACTTCTGGAAACTGCTGGCGACATTGCCATTGACCACGACCCTGGCGTCCTTGACCTCGACCTCCAGATGGACATCGTCAAGCAGCGAGGCGAAGCGGTACAGTTCACGAATTTCGTCCTGCAACTGAGCGTCCGTCAGTTTCTTCTTCGAGTCGACAAGCAGGTCATTTTTGAGATCAGCGACTCCCTTCGTGCCCATCGCCACTTCGCCCGCCAGCATTTTGAGGCCATAGTACGAAACGGTCCCGGATAGTGTAACAGTACCGTCCTCCGCGGTGACATCGACTTTCAAATCGTGTGTGGCCGGATCGGCTTCAATCGCCGCCCGTACCTCCTTTTTGAGCTCCGCGTTATCACGGCGGTCAACAACAATCTCGATTTCATCGATCACCGACTCGACGCCGCGAATCCGTTCCGCCAGACCCACGGCGATTCGTTCGGCCAGGATATTTTTCAGCCGTCCCGACAATGTGACGATGTTGTCGGTCACGTCGACATCGATCGAACGCCCGTCGACAGCCACCGACCGCAGCAATTCATCTTCGACGGCCAATTGGATGTCCCGATCCGAAAGGTCCGGCAAATCGAGCAACGATTCGCGGCGCGCGGGCGATGAATCCGTGTTTGGGGCCTTGCTCGACGCGTCTGACGTCGACGGCAGACCGGTGGCCGCTGGCTGAGAGAACACTGGCGCGGATGTGAGGAATATCAGCCCCGTTGCGGCGATCAATCGCGGGAAGAATCGTGGCGATGAAACCAGAGCCCCCCGGTGTCGTCGACGTGTGGTCGTCAAAGTTTTGGTCACGTTTCAGTTCTCCTGTTGTTTCCGGGCGAAGCGCCCTGCCTGGATCCGTCACGGGCTTCGCAGTCGTTCGAAAATCTGAGCAACCACGTTGCTCCTTGAACGCCTCAATGCAAAAAGCCGACACAACAGAACGCAAAAGGCGTTCCACCGCGTCGGCTTACTTTTTAACGAGCCTCCCGGAACCAACCGGGTTGCTTTTTATTCAGTCTTCCGTTGTTGACGAGAGGCGAGTCGGCATCTCGAATTCTCTCAACCACGACGATGTTACGCCGCTCCGGCAGAATAGCAATGGGATTCCGGCGCTGGATTCACGTGACGCCATGCCCGCTCAAACCAGTTCCCGGATCGGTTCGCCCGAGGGCAGGATCGACAGCGGTCGACCGCTGAAATCCGGGAAGCTGGTGTTATTCCAGTCAATCCCCAGGTGTTGGAACACAGTCGCCCAAAGATCGGTAGGCCGCAATGGTCGATCCTTGGGGCATTCCCCTTTGCTGTTCGTCGAACCGACCACTTGACCCATTCGCAACCCGCCGCCCGAGATCAACACTGACATGGCACTCGGCCAATGGTCGCGGCCGGGTTGCTTCACGCCGGTCTGAGTCCCCACCTGATTCTCGATCCGTGGCGTGCGACCAAACTCGCCGGTGACGACCAGCAGGACTTTCTTGTCCAGACCCCGCTCGTACAAATCCTCGATCAGCGCGGAGACGCACTTGTCGTAAATCGGCAACCGGTTCCTCAAGTCGTTGAACATGTGACAGTTCACCGCGTGCGAATCCCAGTTGTAGACGCCTTCTTTATCAACAGGCAGTCCTGACTGGTAGGGATTTTCGAGCACCATCGTTACGAAACTGGCTCCATGCTCGACCAGTCGACGAGCCAGCAGGCAACGCTGGCCCCAGGCGTGCATGCCATAGCGTTCGCGGAGATTGGCCGATTCGCCGCTGATGTCGAAAGCCTTGTGAGCGGTCGTGCTTTGCAACAACTCAAGCGCTTTCTCACGAGCCGCGCTCATGCTGGCCATTTGCAGCGTGGCATCGCGGCAACGATCCAGTCCGCCCAGCAAATCGAGTCGCGCGGGCATCCGACCGGCGATTTGCGCTAACGGTGCCAGATTGGGGACCTCGAACTTGGGGTTACTCGGATCGCCAGCGAAGATGAACGGCAGGGTTGAAGGCTCGAGGTACGCGGACCCGAAGCCATAAACGTCGATTCCTTCCCGACCCGGATCCGTCACGGTGACATAGTTCGGCACGCCACGACGGACATTTTCGCGACATTTGGACACCATCGATCCGACCATCGGATGGATCGTGACAAAGTCCTCGGGAGTGCCCGGTTCGCGGCCCGTCAGCAGATGCTTCATGCCGTCGCCGTGTCCGGCAAACGTATGCGAGATCGAGCGAATCAGCGAGAACCTGTCGGCCACCTTTGCGTGCAAAGGCAAATGTTCACAGACGTCCAGTCCTGGTATCGCGGTCGGAATCGGCCGAAACTCGCCCCGATATTCAGACGGAGCGTCCGGCTTCATGTCGTACGTTTCCATATGCGGCGGGCCACCGGGCAACCACAGAAAGATGACCGAAGTGTCCTGCAGGGACTGACCGGCTTCTTTCGCAGCAGCGCGACGGGCGAGCAGATTTGAGATGCCGCCACCACCCAGTGCCAACGATCCAAATTTCAGAAATTCGCGCCGTCCCAAAGGCCCCGGACACAGGAAACTCGATTTGTTCATGGAATTCTCTTCACCACAAATTTCAGGCGGTATCGCAAGTCGACGAAGAAGCGATACCGCGAGCTCAAAGAGCCCGCAACTCGCGCCTGCGAATACATAAGCATCGGCTTATTTCGAGCTTGTGGCAAGCCGGTTTTGGAAAATGCACGCTGAAATTTCCGTGTTCGAGAATTGATTCAATTCAGTTCGACGTCAACGTCGGAGTGGTCTCGAGCTTTATCTGCTGCCCGGCGGTTGTGTTTTCGAATTGAACGCGGATTTTTGTCGCAGGAACTCCCGGAACCGGTAGTTCACCTTGCCCGCGATATGGCGATGTCGAATTATCGCATAGGGTCGCTACGCGGGCGAGAATCGCACTCTGCTGCCGTGCGATCGCCGCTTCGTCGTTGAGATGATCAATGGACGTTGTCATGATTCCATTCTATCCATTGAAACCTGCCATTGACCAACAAACTCTGGTCTCCCTTGGTCTCCTTGCATTGGCAAACTCACGAACGTAGGCGTTCGTGCCGCGATGAGCTGGTTGGCTCGGCTCGCGCCGACCGTTATTATTGCTTTTTCGTCGTCATTGAAACGTGTCGGGAATGGTTGGTCGAAGCTTGCTGGAGCCTGCGTGATGGTTTTTCGTTCGATATCGCTGTTGGTGCTGATTGGATTTTTTGGAAGCCGATCGGTTGCCGACGGGGCTGAATTGACGCATCCTCGTGTTCCTGGGTTTGAACGATTCTATGCGGCTCCGCTGCCGAAGCCGGACGATGAAGAGGAACCCCCCATCCAACTGGACTCCGTGACAGGTGGCCGCATTCTGCTTGGCGAACTCAACTGTACCTCCTGCCATTTCGCGGAACGTGACTCGAAGTTTCGCGTGACGCCGAAACAGGCACCGGTGCTCGACCAGATTGGCAGCCGTGTGAAAGTCGAATGGCTGCGGGCGTATCTCGCCAACCCGCACGAAGTGAAGCCTGGAACGACGATGCCGAATCTGA
>Ga0206811_1128_pt1 | contig 13357 bp, 12 predicted proteins | sample Alteio_BWOrgCont_53_FD_152886 | JGI IMG/M metagenome (GOLD analysis project Ga0206811, IMG submission 152886) | Enriched cells from forest soil in Barre Woods Harvard Forest LTER site, Petersham, Massachusetts, United States -... | ecosystem: Environmental > Terrestrial > Soil > Temperate forest >... | reverse complement strand
CGGCTGAGAATTTCTTCCAGTTCGGGAGACAATTCCTCGTCAACCGATTGTTGCTCGGCGGGCTGCTGACGAGCGGCAACGGCTGGTTGCTTCGGTGCATTCCCGCTTAGTGGCGGAGCTTTTTGGACGGGAATCTTTTGGTCGGGTTGAGCCTGTGCCTGTCGCGGCAAGGATTTGGTGTTCGTTTGTGCCTGAACATTTGGGGCAAAACCGAGGGAAATGCCTGTCACAAGCAGCACGAAATCGATTCGAGAAATCTGTCGCATGATGGGGGCGTTCATCCTGAACGGTGGCGTCAGTCATCCATGATCGACACGTGAACAGCGAACGACCGATCCTCCGGTCGAACGGGATGCGGATGCTAGCGGAAGATTTCAAGCAAGACCAGACCGCTTTTTCGCTGAAAATCTTGCGAATTCGGGACGAGTCCTCGTTTGACCCTGGAGCCAACGTTGGCTCCAGGGTCAAACGAATTCACGATTCGCCATCCGAACGTCTACCTCTTTTTGAGTACAATCGCGCACGCTGATTCAGAATCCAGTCTTTAACCCGCCAGAGATTTCAAAATGTCGGATCGCCTGCCCAAGTTCCTGCAAATCCTGGAAAAGACACTCCAATGGCTGGCCGCGGCGATGTTTGTTGCCGGACTGGGCATGATTGCCGTCGCGATCATGGCACCGTTCGTCGGTCTGGGGGTTGTGGACGATTTCCAGGGATTTCGCCTGTTTGGAATCCACCGTCGGCCCCTGGCCTTCCTGGGTGCACGCGTTTCGTTCCGGAGTCTTGCTGCGCTGGTCGCGTTGTTTGTCTGGCGACCTGCTTTGCGGTTTCTCTATCCAATGCTTTCGTCGCGGCAGTTCTACGTGAAATCGAGTCTCCTGGCTTGCAAGTGCTTTTTCTCGGCGTGCGTATTCGTGCTGTGTTCGTATCTCGTCCTCACGGCGTACGATCGCTTTCTGGCAATATCGGCGAGCATGGGCGCTCCGGGAGAATCCGCTCTTCCCGGACACGACAACGAGTTGAATCACAGGAGCATTCGGACCCTTGAACTTTATCCTTTTACGGGCTGGCATCTGCAGTCGAATTTCACCCATCAGGGACCAATGTCCTGGGAAGTGGAGCCAAACAGGAACTACGACGTAAAGACCGGCTCACTCGGCTTTTTTATCGATTTTGATATCGAGAATCCCCCGCCGAAAATGGCCGGTGAGTATCGAATCATTCTGATCGGCGGAAGCGGCGCGCAGGGCTGGGGCGGGCAATCCAACGACAAGATGCTGTACCGGGTTCTGGAAAAGCGATTGAACGAATCGCCGGCCAGTTCGAGGCGATCGTTCAGGGTGATCAATATGGCCATGGGGTCAACGATCACGTACCAGAACTACATCGCCCTGAATCGGTGGGGACATGCGCTTGAGCCCGACCTGATCCTCAGCTACTCCGGACGGAATGACTGGGTTGTCCCCGTTCAGCACGAAGGATTTTCCGACACGCATTATCAGTTCAACAAGCTGAATGCCCTGGTCTACGCCTCGCGAGGGTGCGAGGATTCCCCCAAACTCCGCTGGCTGAGTACTTGTTTTCCGCACGTGATGAATCGCAGCAATCTGGGAATTGCGCTACGGCTGCTGACCGACTACGACGACACGCTGGATCGGGCAAAAGTCGGCTACCGCGAGAGTCGCGGGGTGCCGTCCACTGACGCGCAAACAATGTTCGATGAACGGGTTATCCCGTTTTATGTTCACGCTTTGAAGTCCATCAAGCGGGACTACGAAGGGATTTCCATGATGGTGGCATGGCAGGCGCTGGCACCGGACGAGATCGCGTCGGGGACCGCCGTGCTCGGAGACGATTTCTACAACAGGATGTATGAGGAAGCGAATAGGCAACTCACCGGATATCTCAACGAGAAGTGGTACTTTCTCAATGTCCACCGGCATTTCGAGCACGAGCCCAGGCCACCCGGAATTCGAGCCCATCTTTCCGACGAAGGCCACGGTCTCGTGGCCGATCTGATCGCTCGCGAGATCGAGGCTCAGATTTTCGGACGACCCGGGAACTAGCGTTGCTTCGCCATAAGTCCAGTTACCCGACCAGGATTCGAACCTGGACAAACAGAACCAAAATCTGTTGTGCTACCGTTACACTATCGGGTATTCCGTCGAGGCGTAATCTATCCAATGACTGCCGGTGGTGGCAAGGGGAGGTCGATTTCGGGAAATTCGGTCAATTTATGGGAACGTGTTCAAAAACAACTTCGGAGATTGGAAGGGCATCTGCAGAAACCCCCTCTCCCTGCAAGGGACCCGTTGATTTAATGCCGCAGAAACAAGGACGCTGGCAATGCGCGGGAGGCATGGCTATTCGAAACCGATCATTGTCGCGCGTGAAAAACCTCCAAAATGGAACTTCTTCCGGTTCCGGTTAAACGCGGCTTGAATCCCGGTTCTTGTCCAACTAACATGTGCGCCCCTGCGAGGCGGCTCCCGAATTGGTTGAGCCTGCTCGATGAGGGTATCCGAGCCGTGAATGCTCAATTGGGTTCGCCAGTCTGGCGGGAGTGATTTGCAGTGACCATTGACAAGAGTTTGAAGCGGAAGGGGCGTCTTGCCCGTCTTCGAAGCGTAATGACGCGAGATGAACGTATTACCCAGATGCAGACCGACGAACGCTGGATCGATGGATCCAGTCCGTTTGGGCTGCCAAAGTTGCGCGTCGTGCGACTGGTTGTCGGCAAGAAGAAAAAGAAGAAGGCCGCCGAAGGCGACGACAAGAAAGACGACAAGAAGAAGGCCGCGAAGAAGAAGTGATCTGCCGAAATTGGCATCGCTCGGCTCGTCTCTGGCATTGTCGCAGGCAGGTTTTTCGACAAAGGCAGAAGATCGACACACTGATGGTCGATCTTTCTGCCTTTTCTTGTTGGCCCTGTGGCGGTTATTGTTCCGGATATTGAAGAGCGTCGTCCGCACTACGGAACGTGCCTATGAATCTGGTCGAGCCGGGAATCTGTCGCCGTTCGTTTATCGCTTCCGCCGCAGGTCTCGCTTCGGCAGGTGGTCTGTTCGCGTTGGGAGCGGACCCCGTGATCAGACCGGACTCCGTCGACACGGTTCCGAAACGCAAGCCTCGCGTGGCGGCGATCAATTCGGTGTACCGCCTGCGCTCACACGCCTATCACATTGCCGGGCGATTTATTCACGGCTACACCCGGAACGGGTTTCATCACCAGCCCCCGTTTGAACTGGTCAGGATGTGGAATCACCAGCATCCGTCGAACGATCTGGGTCCCGGCGTCTGCGAACAGCACGGGATCGAGCTTTCCAAAACGATTTCGCAGGCCCTGGGCGAAAAACAGGGACTGGACGTCGATGCGATCCTGTTGATCATCGAACACGGAGACTATCCACAAAACGAACGCCACCAGACACTTTACCCTCGCTATGAGTTCTTCGAACAAATCGTCGACGTTTTCAAAAAGTGCGGTCGCACGGTCCCCGTTTTCGTCGACAAGCATCTGTCTTACGACCACCGTCTGGCGTCGAAGATGGTACAAACGGCTCGCGAAATGAAGTTCGGTCTGATGGCCGGTTCGTCGCTGCCCGTGACGTGGCGACGTCCGGAAATCGAACCGACGCTGGGAACGCCATTCGAAGAGGGATTGGTCTGCTTCGGTTTCGATCCGAAAACGGTGGAAATCTATCTGTTCCATGCGCTCGAGCTTTTGCAATGCATGTTCGAACGCCGCAAGGGTGGCGAGACGGGCGTGAAGTCGGTCGAGTTCCTCGAAGGCGACGCCGTGTGGCAGGCAGGCGATGAAGAACGCTGGTCCTGGAGGTTGCTCGACGCGGCGCTTTCCCGTTGCCCCAGTCGCAACACGGGTCCCCTGCGCGAGAACGTGCTCAAGCCGCAAGCGGTTCTGATTGAATATGAGGATGGAACTCGCGGTGCCGCGCTCAATCTGCTCGAGCAAACTTCGGACTTTGGGTTTGCAGCGACAATCGAAGGCTGGTCCGAACCGTTATCGAGTTGCTTTTACCTTCCCGCACCTCCGGGTGCCCGATTCTTCGATCCACTGACGTTTAATATCGAGAAATTCTTCGCGTCGGGAATTCCGTCGTATCCGATCGAGCGAACGTTGTTGACCAGCACGATGACGGATCTGGCAACCCTTTCCCGTCACGAGGAAAGCCGGGTGGTAACAAGCCCGGCGCTATCCATCAGGTATTCCGCCCCGAAGGACAGTGGTTTCTTCCGCGGCCCGTATATTGATGCGGGGTGATATCCAGTCGTTGTTTTCATCGAAGAGGGACATGGATCTCTGTGAAAGGAAGCACGATGAAACCATTGAATGTCGCGATTCTCTGCGTCGTCCTCGCCTTCGCCGCGTGGGCCAGCGTGACCGTGCATCGAAGCCGTGTCGAGGCCCAGGTTCGGGAATCTTCGGAGCACCCGAAAAGCGGAATTCCGCCGACGAAATCCCCGAGTGACCAGAGTCCCCGGGAAACGACCGGGTTGCCGGAAGAACGATCCTATCCCGTATTTTTTATCGAGGAAGTACTCGCACAACTGACAGCAGGGGCCGACGAACTGATTGAAAAGAATCTCACGAAGAACTCGGATGCGTTGCGCGGGAATCTCGACCGTACCCGGTTTTCCACATCGCTGGCGAGCGCGTCCACAAAGGAACTTTCACTGCAGGAACTTTATCGAAATGTCAGCGAGAGCGTCTTTCTTGTGGCCGGACTGACGAAGCCCGATGAACAGGGGGGCGACTGGCAAACGTCCTTTTCGACGGCTTTCGTCGTTCAGGAAGACGGGATTCTGTCCACCAGCGCGCATGTTTTCGACCACGACGATCAGGATGACGTCGTCGTCGTTCTGGATCGGAAAGGCCAGGTGCATCCGGTTGTCGAGATTCTCGCTGCGGATCTTAAAGCCGACACGTGTTTGTTCAGAATCGGGATTAAAGGTCTGAAGCCGTTGCCGCTGGGAAAAGACGCTTCGCCGGGAACGCCAATTCGGGTGATGGGCCATCCGGGAGACAGTTTCTTCTTTTTTTCCACCGGCGTCATTGCCAACTACGAGCGCGACGATGCGGGCCTGGTTTGGCTGAACGTGACGGCCGATTTTGGCCAGGGTTCGAGTGGCGGTCCCGTGATGGACGCGGCAGGGAATGTCATCGGACAAGTCAGCCGGACATACACGCTGTATGCGGGCGGCCCGTCTTCACGTCGCAGGCGACGACCGCAAACGGTTCGGCAGGTTAGCGCGATTGAACCGGAAAATGAACGACGGGAACATGCTCCGGCAGACGAACCGGAACACCCGAAGCCCGATCCTCAAATGGTATTCAAGGCATGCACACCAGTCTCGGCGATTCGAGCACTGGTAGGTAATTGAGAATTTGCAGAGAAAAATGGCCAAGAAGAAATCCGTTCCCCTTCCGCCGGCACCCGAAATTCGCGACGCAGCAATTTCGATGATTCGAAAGACGCCTGAACCGGTCACGGCGAAGCAGATTTGCGGATTGCTGGCCGTCCTGTTCAAGATCACAGAACCGGTGCTGCTGCCAGTTCTCGACGAATCGGTCGCGAACGGTCTTCTGCAAGCGATCCCTGCGGGGACCGCCAGGGGAAAACCTCGCTATTGGGATCGAGATCTGATCGAGTTCGGTCGACTGCAAATCGAGGCGACAATTCGCAAAAAAGGCCCTCAACCCATCGCCAGTCTGAAGACGGCGGCCAAGGGTCTGGCTGCGGCACAATTCCAGTCAGCATTCCAGAGTCTGATCGACGAACGTCGCGTGTGCGTACATCCACCGGTGGGGAAATCGAAAACTCTCAAATACGGAGTCGAGCCACCCGCGCCGGAGCCATACTTCAAGGACGTGGGAAAACAGTTGTCGAAAGTCGTCGAACAGTTGATCAGCGCGGGGGTCGATCGCAACTCGCTGTTTTCCGTGATCAGCGTCTGGTTGGCTCAGGCCGGACTGACCTTGCCCTCAAACGATGTCTCACCTGGCCCGTCAATATCGTGCGGAAATGCGGATCTCGAGCTGTTGATGCTGATGCGGCAGATCGAACCGGGGGCCGAACGCGGTGCGCTGGTGACGGCGCGCGAACTGCGTCGTGCGGCGAATTCTGACAAACTTCACTTCGATCAAACGGTTTTGAGTCTGGCCCGTCAGGGGCGACTCATGTTGCATCGTCACGATCACGCCAGCGGCCTGAGTTCTTCAGAACGTGATGAACTGGTGACCGACGGTGCCGGGACTTACTACGTTGGAATGGCCTTGCGACGGGTCGAAGGATGATGTTTTGCCGAAACTCGATATCGGGGTTGCGTGCCACTGCTTCAGCGTCTTCGCAGAAGCAGTGTCTTCTCTCTTCATGACCACGTGACAATCAACACGGCTTGCCGAAGACGGCGAAGCAGTGGCACCCTGTCCGCCATTTCAGCAGCCAAAAAGCACTAGCTACGAAAACCGCTTATATGAATCCGTTTCGTGAAAGTATCGTATCGGACCCGTGGCGAGCCTCGGCCGCCGATGTACCCGAGATTCAGGCCAGCGTCTTCCTCGAATGCTTGCAGGGAGTTGAACACGTTCGACGAACGAATCGGTCGGCCGCGTTATTGATTCACGGTGGAGCGGGCAGCGGAAAGACTCACCTGCTCGGCCGACTGCGAACGCAATTGACGCTGCAAGCGCCGACGGCGACCGATCGTGACGAATGCCTGTTCGTCTGGGTTCGACTGCAGACCAGTCCCCGCATGATCTGGCGTCACGTCCGACGCACTCTGGTCGAAGACTGGTTTCGTCCCGTGCGCGGTCAAAGCACACAATTCGCGCGAATCCTGTTTCGTCGATTCGCCGGGATTCGTGTCGCGGAAGGAGATCTCGAGCCCTGGTACGAATATATGCTCGACCATCATCCCGAGGGACTGGACGAATTGCTCGAGCAGGTGGCGGACAGTTTGTATCTCGATCGAAATACGACGATCGCCTTCAAACATCTTGCGTTTGGTCGCCACACTCGAGACCTGCGAGCCTGGTTGGGCGGTGATTCGCTTCCGGAACAGGCGCTCGCGCGGCTGGACCTGTCCCAGGAAGAAGGAACCGATGAAGAACGGGAGCACGAGGCGCGACGAGTCGTACTGATGTTGTGTCGATTGGCCGGAAACGACCTGCCTGTGGTACTCAGCCTGGATCAGGTCGAAGCGCTCCAGACTTCGTCAGCGGATCGCGAAGGCTTGTTCGCTTTCGGTCAACTGGCCAGCACGCTGCACGACGAAACGTCAAACGTCCTGATCGTCTCGTGCGTCCAGTCGGCATTCGCGACGGAATTGAAGGACAAGTCACGAGGCGCGGATTACGACCGGATGACATCGCTGGGTGCCAGGTCACTCACCACATTGACTCGGGTCGAGGCCGGGAAACTGATCGCCGCACGCCGCGCGAACGCCGATTCCGTACCGCCATTGCCACAGCCGCTCGATGCGCTGTGGCCACTTGAAGTGGCGGACTTCCATCGTCTGGCCGCAGTTGATGAACTGACCCCGCGTCGACTGTTATCGACTTGCGCCGAACGATTCGACATCTGGTCAGCGAAATCGATGCTGCCAGGAATCGCCGACGAGGCCAGTGACAAAGTGGAATCATCAGCCGGTTCGACAAACGACCGGAAGTTTTCGATTGATGCCTTCCTGAGCGATGAATGGAAAGAGCGAAACGAAAGATTGCTGGCGGCGAATCTGCCGGAACGAACGGAAGAGATCGTGCGCCACGGGCTGCCGTTGCTGATGACCTTGATGGGATCGCAATGGAAATCGACCAGTGACGAACAACTTCCCGATGTGCATCTGATTCTTGACGGACCAACGGGAGAGGTTGGCATCAGTGTCTGTGTGCAGTCCAACATGCGAAATATGGGTGACCAGTTCAAACGATTAAAAGCCCAGTTTTCCTTAAACAGGCTGACACGTCTTGTCATCATCCAGGACGATCGCGTACCTCTGACAAAGGCAGCCAAAGTCGCTCGGCAGTCGCTCGAGGAGTTGCAAGATCTGGGAGCAATCGTGTCGCTTCCATCGCAACAGGTCCTGGCGGGACTGGATGCACTTCGGGATTTGTTGTCAGACGCCAAGTCCGGCGACCTCGCGTTTCACGGAGAAAATGTCTTGCCCCAGGCAACCGAAGCGTGGCTGGCGAAACATCTACCCGAAGTTCTCCGCAAGTATGTCGAAGATCTGACCGCCGCGGACGGACCGCCACAGGCGGATGATGCGCGACGATGACGGGTTTCGAATAGCGACATCGTTTGCGCGTTGTGACCGTCTTGTCCCCTCGCCCCGGCGTTACGGGAGAGGGTTGAGGGGATTCCGCCTTGCGCATCGGGCGTCTCTTAGCATTAATTGACGAAATCCGCTGGACCGTTCCTTGTGGGAACGCCACAAAGTGATATTTTGCCAGGAGAACAAGGGGGATGCAAGAAACAAACGCCGCCCGGCTCACCTCGATCAGCCTGTTTGTGCGCCTTTTACAATCAAAATATTCTTCACAGCGTTGGTTTGTGGGACGAAGGATGCAGACGAACTTCCAACCGCGGAACGACCGTTACGAATCGTCACCAAACGTCGACTTCTTCCGCAACAGGTGATGATACTGTTGCGCGAATCGATGTGATTCGTCGCGCACGTACTGCAGCAATCGGAGCGCGAACGAATGTTTGCTGAGCATTCTGGGTTCGGACTGGCCGGGCAGAAAGATCTCTTCTTCCCGTTTTGCCAGTGAACAGACGAATGGAGCGGTGACGCCGATGCTTTCCAGCGCGGCCATGGCCGCACCCAGTTGACCTTTTCCTCCGTCGATCAGCAGCAGATCCGGAAACGCTTCGCCCTCTTGCTGGAGACGACGGAAGTGGCGGCTGACTACTTCTCGCATGGAGGCAAAATCGTCGATGCCGTCTGTCGTGCGAATCCTGAATCGTTTATATCCGTGTTTGAACGGCAGGCCGTCGATGAATTGCACGCAACTGGCGACCGTTTCGCCTCCCTGGAGATGAGCGATATCCATCCCTTCAATTCGCCGGGGCAGCGACGGCAGTTCAAACACCTTTTTCAATCCCAGCAAGCCGCGTTTCGGATCGACCTGAAAAACCTCGGGTTGGGCATGCTCGCGCAGGTCGCCGCGGAGATTGAGGTTTTCGAGCGATTTGATCTGGTCGCGAAATTTCGCCGCCTTCTCGAACTTCAACTCCTTCGCCGCCACCTGCATTTCATGTCGAAGTTCCTTGAACAGACTTTCTTTCTTGCCGTCCAGAAACAGCCGCAGCCGACGGATGTCGCGACGGTAGTCCTCGCGGCTGATTCTCTGATTGCACGGGGCCGTGCATTGATGGATGCTGGCCAGCAAACAGGGCCGAAACCAGCGCCAGCGCTCGTCGGCCTCTTTGATGTCCAGCGTGCAGGTCCGGAACTGAAAGATCTGTTGCAGGACGGCGATGGCACCTCGCAACCGCTTGGCATTCGTAAATGGCCCGTATAGTTTCGTTCCCCGCGCACGAGGCTTGCGAGTGAACTCGACTCGTGGAAACTCCTCGCGAACGAAGATTTCGAGGTACGGAAACGTCTTGTCGTCTTTCAGTTCCTGATTGAAGCGAGGCTGCACATCCTTGATGAGGCGTGCTTCGAGCAGCAGCGCATCCACCTCGCTGTCGGTCACGATGAAGTCCAGATCCCTGATCTCGAGCACCAGATTCGCCGTTCGCAAATCTTCGCCCGCCTGCCGGGTGAAATAGCTTCCGGCCCGATTGCGCAGGTTGAGCGCTTTGCCGATGTAGATCACCCGGCCTCGATCGTCTTTCATGAGGTAGACACCTGGCGATGCGGGAAAAGTTTTCACCTTTTCCTTCGGATCGAGAGGAGGTTGAGGTACGGGAAGGACTTCATCCATGAGTTCTGTTCGATATAAATCATTGGCGTAAATGTGACGATCGATCTGCCAGCATTGTCCGATTCCGTACAATGTCTCACAATATACTGTAACAGGACGGTCAACATCTCCCCTCGCTCCTGCGTTGTGGAGAGAGGCAAATGCAAATCCCCTCATCCCAACCCATCCCCCGCAAGGCCGGGGCGAGGGGCAAGACCGGGTTTCAGGTTTTCCACGAAGGTTTATGGCTACATGATCGACTCGATCGAAATCAGCGGAATTCGGCTGCACCTCAGTCAACCCGATACGTCGGAAGGAGAATGGATCGGCCAGCGCGAGATTCTTCAGCAACTGCTGGCGTGCTGGCTGGTGGTCGACGCGAAGGACCTGCCGCTGTCGCCGCGGCTGGTGGGTACGCCTGGAATCGGCAAAACGACGCTGGCGATTTCGGCAGGCCGGGTTCGCCAGCAGCAACTGTATATCTATCAATGCACGGCCGATACGCGGCCGGAAGACTTGCTGGTGACTCCGGTCCTGGCCGAGAGTGGCCGGATCAAGTACCACGCGTCGCCGCTGGTGACGGCCATGGTTCGCGGCGGCATCTGCATTCTCGACGAGGGGAACCGGATGAACGAGAAGTCGTGGGCGAGTCTCGCGCCGCTGCTCGATCATCGTCGTTACGTCGAATCGATCGTGGCGGGCGTGACGATTCACGCGCATCCGGATTTTCGTTGTGCAGTCACGATGAACGACGACGAATCGACGTTCGAGATTCCTGACTACATTCTGAGTCGCCTGCAGCCGACGCTCACTTTGGGTCATCCCAATCGAGGGGATGAAATGTCGATCCTGCGGTTTCACCTGCCATTCGCCGAAACCGAAATGCTGAATCTGACCGTCGATTTCCTGCAGCAGTCGCACCAGTTGAATCTCGATTTTTCGACGCGCGACGGGATGAACATCCTGCGATATGCGATGAAACGTCTGGCGCAAGACAAAGAACACCCGGTCGCAAAAGACAAACTCTGGCAAGAAGCGCTCCTGAATTGCCTTGGTGAAGGAGCCAGCGATCTCGATTCGCTGTCGCAGCGACGGCAGCAATCGCTGGGCGGTAACACAATGCCCATGGGCCTTGGCGACTTTTTCTTCGACCCCGGCGATCCGCTACATCCCGACTACGATGATGACGAGGACGAAGAAGACGACCGATAGCACTTCCAACAGGCGAGCGGGGGGTGTCAGTCCCCTGATCCTTCGAACGTAGCTCGCTGGCGTAATGGCCAAAGAGCTACTTTGACCGACGTCAAAAAAGGCGCATGGCAGACGACGGTCTCATTCATGACCGTTCTTGCCGTCGTAATCTTCCGCGCGATCGTTCGTGTCGCACGATCTTCCCTACCCCGTAATTCCGACCGGATTTTCGCGATCGCACCAGGTGGCCCCACATCCTCGAAATCCGCGACAGGCGACGTGAATCCCCGCATGCTACGCCGCATCCCATCGATCAGTTTTCCTGATTCACGGTCGTTTGGCTGACAAATACCCAACGTCGGACGGCGGTCCACTCAGGTCACAATTCGAGGGTCGAAAACCATGCGTCGAATCCTGTTCCTTTTCATTAGTTCCGTGTGTGTCTCGTTGTTGTGCATCAGCGGATACGCCGACGAAAATCCGCCCGTCAGACCTTACGTTGAACAGAATTCATCGAACGTCGCCGAAACCGCACCCTCAGCGGTGCAACCTGGACCCGAAGCACCGGCAGCGCCTGTGGCAACACCGGTCACCACTCCGGGTGCATCGATTCGTATTCCCAATCTGAACGGCGACTGGTGTGGATCATGGCAAAGCTGTACCAACGGCCACAAAGGCCCGATGCGAGCCAGCTTTTGCCGTTTGTGCGATGGAAACTACAAGGTCACTTTCACCGGGCGTTTCTGCAAACTGATTCCGTTTCGCTACTCGACCACATTGAACGTCACCGGCTATACGGACGGTGTCGTCTACCTTTCCGGCAGCCAGAACCTGGGTCCGATATTCGGCACATTCACATACAACGCCTGGGCCAACGACCGCCAGTTCGCGTCGGGGTACAGTGCGAACAAGGATCAGGGCCAGTTCGTCCTCGCGAGATAGAGCCCGGGGTCGGGTCTGCGAGTTTCCGGAATTGGCCGACGATTTGCGATGAAGCCGGTTGAGCCATGATCGGCCAATTCCGAAATGTCGCGGCCGCGACCCCCCGGAGTGAAGGCGTTCCTGCGATCAGTGATTCCCGCTCACGGTTTCACGGGTTTCGCTGGTAGCGACGTTTGTTGTCGTTCGAGTTGTTCGAGAAGTTCGACAATCTCTTCGTGAACGCGGCGCGTCTGACGAATGACCAGAGTATTGGCGACCGCGCTGGCACTCCCAAACGAGGAGTCGCTGCCGCCGCCCTCGACGCCCGCGGGATTAGGCGTGGCGGGTGTTTCGGCTATGGCACTGCCGGAAACGCCGCCAACCGGAGCGATCGCTTTCGCAACGGGTGCCGCTTCAGCCGGCTTGCTGATCTTCCAGCGATCGGGTTCGACGATCTTCGTGATGATCTCCACCAGTTCTTTCGGCGAGATGTTGGGCAACCGACTGGTGTTGTACACGCGATTCTCAAATATCTCGTCAGCCACCGTACTCGTGGTGATGATCAGCACGTCATTTCGAATGACATAATCGAGCAACAGCGGGCTCAGCAACAGCCGCAAAGAACTCCTGAGGCTGATGCCCGACATGGTAAGTGTCACGGTCGTATCGGTCGAAATTCCTTCTTCGTTCAATGTCTTGTTGTCGATCCAGATGGCAATGTGATGTAGTTCCTCAAGATAATTGAGAGCATCCTTCAACGGGATATCCGTGAAGTTCACTTCGGTGGGTTCTTTCAACGTTTGTTCGATCTTCAGTACGTTCGGGCTTCTCGATTTGAAGTCCCACGACGCCGCGTCTGCGGCGGCAGCGGGCTTGACGGTCGAGGGCGTAATCGTTTCTCGCGGCGCTTTGGGATCGGCACCCCAGGCAGCCAACTCAACTCTCCGAGCCACCGTTCGGGCCGCCGAGGTCGATGTCTCGATTCCTGCCGCTTCCGCGTTGCCTCTGGAAAGACCACTCCACATCAAAGCCCCGCCGAGACCTAATTGGATCGCCCCCGATTCGAGTGAAGATCTTAACCAGGCTTTGATCATCTTTGGCTTGTCAAGAGATTGCATTGTCGCAGTTCCTTTCAAAAGGGGAGACCATTCAGCGAAACGACGCCATGTCGTGTCGAGCTTACAACGTGGTGCCGATTTTACAGTCGATCATTGGACGAGAACAAAGAAATGAGCGAGAGAGATTAGGCAAAGATTCTACTGAATTTCCCGGACCAAAAACAGGATTCGGGCGATGGGATCAATTGCTCAC
>Ga0206811_1127_pt1 | contig 13397 bp, 12 predicted proteins | sample Alteio_BWOrgCont_53_FD_152886 | JGI IMG/M metagenome (GOLD analysis project Ga0206811, IMG submission 152886) | Enriched cells from forest soil in Barre Woods Harvard Forest LTER site, Petersham, Massachusetts, United States -... | ecosystem: Environmental > Terrestrial > Soil > Temperate forest >... | reverse complement strand
AAATTACTTTACCGAGACAAGGCAGCATGTAGCATATTTAGACTGTAACTAAAAAAACAAACTTATGTTAACCATAGGGGATCAAAATTGCTTTAGGACGTAGCAATGAATCGTCCTAATTTTTTGCCCGTTCACCGTATTTTGGAGTCAATCCATGCACATTACACTCGTTGGCATGTCAAATATTGGTAAAACGCATTGGTCTAATCGCCTGGCATCGGAAAACGGCTTCGAGAAAATTGATTGTGATACACTTGTGGAACAAAGGCTGGGAGATGAGCTAAAGAAGCTAGGCTATGCTGGCATCCGCGACGTTGCCAGATGGATGGGTCAGCCCTATGAACAACAATATGCTGAAACTAGTCGTAAGTTTATCGAATGCGAACAATCGGTTATGAACGATATAATTGAAAAAATTAAATCAAGTCCGCAAACCAGACCCCTGGTGATCGATACGACCGGTAGCGTCATATATACTGGCGATGAGATAACTGAGAAGCTAAGAAATTTGACGCATATTATATATCTTGAGGCTTCAAAAGAACATATTGCAGGTTTGTATGAACGGTTTGTGACCGAACCCAAACCAATTATTTGGGGAAACTCTTTTGCCAGAAATCTCGGTGAAACGCCCCAAGATACCTTAAAGAGATGCTATCCAAACTTGGTAGAATTTCGTGCCCGCCGCTATGCTAAGATCGCGCACTCTATTATTCCCTTCACGGCTCACAAAATGGAAAACGCATCCATAGAACAGCTTCGCTGCTTGACAAGAGATCTAGCACCTCAAGAAAATAATAAATCGGTCATTTAATGAAATTCCCAAAATCAATTTTTCTGTTATTTGTTTTAGGTATTTTCACATGTGTGGTCGTCGTGGCCAATGACGCATTCTTGCCTCTGGGTGACGGCCACGTATCGACTGCCCCACAAGTTGGCTATATTTATTCTTGTCAGCAGAATTTTGCGGGTGAAGGTGCCTTTCGGGCGGGAGGTTGGATTATGGGCGATGTCTGGGATCCAGAGGCAAAGCCAGTGGTTCGAGGTGCCGTTCTTTGGCCGAATGCCAACATTTCTGAAGTTGCACAAGACAATATGAGGATGATTGAGACGAATGATTTGCCTTCCCATCCGACGGGAGAATTTCCCATTCGCCCTAGCGATAAGGCCTATCAATTTGATCGCAATCCTAATTCCATAAAGCCTCAATCGGTTATCGTACGGATGCCGCTAAATCCTCAACCCGCCGCGCAACCAAACTGTGTGCCCATGGGAATGATTGGTATCGCGCTTACAGGTGCCGAGATCTTCAATGGATTAGATGGGCAGGGACGCGATGCTGCGGCGCACGAAATTCAAGACGCTTGTGGTGGCCATCCCGAACGGCAAGGACAATATCACTATCATAGCTTGAGCCCATGCATGAAGGATGATGCAGGCAAGTCAGGTCAACATAGCGATTTAGTCGGTTATGCTCTGGATGGTTTTGGCATCTACGGTCAATTTGGCGAAAACGGCAAGCCGCTAACCGATAACGATCTTGATGCTTGTCATGGGCATACCCATGAAGTTTTGTGGAACGGCAAACTACAAACGATTTATCATTACCATTTGACGCGTGAATATCCTTATACAATTGGATGTTTCCACGGCGCCGTGATGCAACAAACAGCGCGAGCAGGGTCACACCAAGAAAATATCCTTGATCTACAACCGACGGATACTTCAGGCGCTATGTTACAGCCACAGCCAGGTGCAGAAAGTGCTCAGCGCGGCATGCCAGATGATCATCGGCGAATTCTTGAAAATGCGGCCCATGAATTTGGCATCGATCCTGAGAAATTACGGCAGGCACTAGGGTCTCCACCACCCGACTTTCCCGCAGCCGCGCGCACCCTTGGCATAGATGAAGATCAACTTAGGGCTGCCTTTGATAGGGCGCGCTCGAGTAATTAATCAAGCATATAAGGACCTTCAAGAAATTGGCTTTTCGGATCCCCCAAGAAAAGCTATGAGAGGCGGGCGATCACACTCATAAAAGGGGGCCCCTTATGGATGCTCATATGACCGAACTCAAGCGCACGCAGCTGTATAATTTACATGTTTCTTTGCAGGGCAAGATCGTGCCTTTTGCTGGTTATGAAATGCCAGTGCAATATGCTGCGGGTATCTTGAAGGAGCATCTTCATACACGTGCCAACGCTGGGTTGTTTGATATTTCGCATATGGGGCAAGTGGTTCTTGAAGGTGGCGCGGATATACTTAAACAAATCGAAAAAATAATGCCGGGAGATTTTCAAGAGTTGAAACCAGGCGAAATTCGGTATTCATTTTTGCTGAATGAACAAGGCGGCGTCATGGATGATTTGATGGTAACGCGCCCCCTTCATGCGGACGAACAGAATTCAGTCTTCATTATAATCAATGCAGCTTGCAAGGATGATGACTTTGCACATATGAAAAAACAATTGCCCCATATCAAGGCGACGATGCTTAATGATCGTGCTTTACTAGCTTTACAGGGTCCCAAGGCAGCTGAGGTCTTGGGCCGCTTTTGCGCGGCGCCGACAAAATTAAAATTTATGCAGGCGGACAAATTCACAATTAAAGATGTTGGATTATGTTACATCAGTCGCTCCGGTTATACCGGCGAAGATGGCTTTGAGATATCTGTGCCCAACGCAACCGTTGAGAAATTTGCCTCTGATCTTTTGGCACAAGCGGAAGTTATGCCCATAGGACTTGGCGCACGCGATTCGCTTAGGCTCGAGGCAGGTCTCTGCCTCTATGGGCATGAACTTGATACCATGACAACACCGGTCGAAGGCAATCTGGTTTGGGCCATTGGCAAGCGACGCCGCAGCGAAGGTGGTTTTATTGGTGCTGCAACAATCCAACAGCAATTAAAGGACGGTGTTAGCCGTAAGCGGGTGGGTATTAGACCAGACGGCAGGGCTTTGGCGCGTGAACAGACCGAAGTGGTCGATTCGGCAGGTAAGCACATCGGAATCATTACCAGCGGTGGTTTTGGCCCGAGCGTTGACGGTCCGGTTTGCATGGGTTATGTCGAAAGTACCTTTGCTAAAGTAGGAACCTCGGTTTTCCTAGTTGTACGTGGTAAGCCGCTGCCAGCTAAGGTCGTTACGTTACCGTTTGCTCCGCACCGATATATGAAGGGATAGTTTCTATGAGCCAGACTAGATTTACAAAAGAACATGAATGGGCGCGCGTTGATGGTGATGTCGCTATCTGTGGCATTACCGATTATGCCCAGAAAGCATTGGGTGACATCGTCTATGTGGAACTTCCTGCTATCGGCAAAAAAGTGAAGCAAGGCGAGCAAGTTGCGGTTGTCGAGTCGTCCAAAGCTGCGAGCGAAGTGTATGCGCCTGTCGATGGCGAAGTCGTAGCTGTAAATGATAATCTCTCGAACGATCCCGGCAAGGTGAATGCGGCCGCACAAAGTGATGGTTGGTTTTTTAAAATCAAAGCGGCCAATGCAGCTCAAACCGGAAGCCTTATGGATGAACCAACTTATCAGAATTATGTCAAAGGCTTATCGTAGCTCAGTAATTTTAAAGGGATATAAAAAATGCGTTATTTGCCGCTTACGGAAGACGATCGCCAGGGCATGCTGGCAAAGATCGGTGTTAAGAGCGTTGACGAATTATTCTGTGATGTTCCCGATGCCGCACATCTAGACGGCCCAGTTTGGGATTTACCTAATCATCAGTCCGAGTATGAGGTAGATCGCGCACTTAGCGCCTTGGCTGCCAAAAATGTCGCAGCAGGGTCATGTCCATTTTTTATCGGTGCCGGCGCTTACCGCCATCATGTACCGGCTAGCGTTGATCAGATGCTCTTGCGCGGCGAATTTCTAACTTCCTATACGCCCTATCAACCCGAAGTTGCTCAAGGCACCTTGCAGCATATGTTCGAGTTTCAGACCCAAATCTGCCTGTTGACGGCTATGGATGTTGCTAATGCCTCGATGTATGACGGACCTACTGCTTGCGCCGAAGCTGTGATGATGGCTAATCGGATTACACAACGTAGACATGCCGTGATATCGGGTAATCTTCACCCACACTACCGCGAAACGACCGAAACCATGGCGCAGATGACGGGCTTTACGTTGGAAATTGGCCAGCCCTCGCCTCAAGCAGCCGAAGATCTTATTAAGCTAATTGATGACAAAACATCCTGCGTTGTAGTGCAAAACCCTGATTTTTTTGGCCGCTTGAGTGATTATACAAAGCTTGCAGCGGCTTGCCAGGCTAAAGGAGCTTTGCTTATCGTGGCTATAGCAGAGATTGTCTCGCTTGGACTAATTAAACCACCCGGCGAGATGGGGGCCGATATTGTGGTTGCCGAGGGGCAGGGCATTGGCAATGGGTTGAATTTTGGCGGACCCTATGTCGGCCTTTTTGCATGTAAACAAAAATATATTCGCCAGATGCCAGGACGGTTGTGTGGTGAAACGGTTGATGCTGACGGTAAGCGTGGCTTTGTGTTGACGCTTTCGACGCGTGAACAGCACATCCGTCGTGAGAAGGCGACCAGCAACATCTGTACAAGCTCGGTCTTATGTGCGTTGGGCTTTACGATGCATCTTAGCCTCTTAGGTGAGAAGGGTTTAACGGGTCTTGCCGAACTTAATCATGCCAAGGCTAGTAATCTTGTGGATCAGCTGGCTGAAATTCCTGGTTGCCGCGTACTCAATGAAAATTTCTTCAACGAATTTACGCTGCAACTGCCAAAACCGGCGTCGGCAGTTGTCGATGAGTTAGCAAAGCGTCCTATTTTGGCAGGCGTGCCTGTCAGTCGCCTCTATCCCGATAAACCGGCATTAGAAAATCTATTGCTTGTGACTGTAACCGAGTTGACATCCGATAAAGATGTAGAAGTGTTGGTTCGGGCGTTGCGTGAGGTGTGCAAATGAGCATGAACACGCAAGGGCGTCCCTCGAAGTCAGCCATTGTATTGGCCATGGAAGCCAACAAGGGGTTAGTCTTAGATGAACCTCTCATCTTTGAACAAGGCGCTGAAGGTCGCACGGGCATCGATTTGCCTGAGCTGCCCAAGTATAAGGAACGCTTGGGTGGCGTTCGCCGGCGGGCTGCGATTGGACTTCCCGGCCTATCCGAGCCGCAAGTCGTACGTCACTATACGCGGCTTAGTCAGAAGAATTTTGGCATCGACAGTACTTTCTATCCGCTTGGTTCTTGTACGATGAAGCACAATCCGCGTCTCAATGAAAAAATGGCGCGTTTGCCGGGCTTCGGCGATCTACATCCCATGCAACCGACCTCTACGGTTCAGGGCGCCTTGGAGCTTATTGATCAACTGGCGCATTGGTTGAAGACATTAACCGGCATGCCAGCCGTTGCCATGGTACCAGGTGCCGGTGCCCACGGCGAATTCTGTGGAATGGCAGCCATCAAAAGAGCTCTTGAAGCCCGTGGGGAACATCGCACGAAAGTACTCGTACCGGAATCCGCGCATGGAACAAACCCTGCAACTGCCGCTGCTCTTGGTTTTACAGTCGAAGCTATACCGGCAAACGCCGAAGGACGCGTTGATCTGGCCATATTAAAATCGAAGCTGGGTCCAGATGTTGCAGCATTGATGCTTACCAACCCCAATACTTGCGGCTTGTTTGAGCGCGATATCGTTGCCATAGCCGATGCTGTACATAAAGCTGGCGCGTTCTTCTATTGTGATGGGGCAAACTTCAATGCCATCGTTGGGCGCGTTCGCCCTGCCGATCTTGGCATTGATGTTATGCATATTAACCTGCACAAAACATTTTCCACACCACATGGTGGTGGCGGTCCGGGCTCTGGTCCCATTGTTATGGCCGAGTCTCTGGCTGAGTTCGTTCCTTTGCCGTATATCGTGCACGACAATCAGGGATTTCGTCTTATTGAGCATGCCGTCGATGCTATGGGCAAAAAACCTTTTGGTCGACTTAAGGGTTTTCATGGCCAAATGGGGATGTTTGTGCGCGCGCTTGCTTACATTCTCAGCCATGGCGCTGATGGCCTGTGGCAGGTTGCAAGTGATGCTGTCTTAAATGCCAATTATATTCTCGCCAGCCTGCAAGACGTTATGAGTGCGCCCTTCAAGGGGCCGTGCATGCATGAAGCCTTATTTGACGACCGTTTTCTTAAAGATACGGGCATTACGACGGTTGATATGGCAAAAGCCTTAATTGATCGTGGATTTCATCCGATGACAATGTACTTTCCGCTGGTTGTGCATGGGGCGTTTCTCATCGAGCCGACGGAAACTGAAAGCAAAGAAACGTTGGACGCATTCATCGCAGCTATGCGCGATTTGGTGCGTGAGGTGAGATTGGGTAATGTCGAAATGTTTAAACAATCGCCACGTTTTGCGCCTAGTCGCCGCATGGATGAAACACGCGCGGCCCGGTCGCCCATTTTGAAATGGACGCCAGCCGACAGAGAAGAAAATGGCGACAATGGCGATATCACGAGAGATGCTGCGGAATAGCTATTAAGGTCGAGTTTGCCCATTGCCAAACACGCGGTATTGGTAGGTTGTCAGCTCTTCTAAGCCCACAGGTCCACGCGCGTGCAGTTTACCGGTGGCAATACCGATCTCAGCGCCTTTGCCAAATTCACCCCCATCGGCAAACTGCGTCGAAGCATTATGTAGGGCAATGGCGCTGTTGACGTGACGCATAAAATTATCTGCTGTAGCCTGATCCTCCGTAATAATAGCCTCGGTGTGTTGCGAGCCATGGCAGTTGATGAACTTTATCGCCTGCTCTGCGCTATCGACAGTTGCAACAGCGATAATGGGTGCGAGAAATTCATGACCATAGTCACTGTCCAAAGCAGTTTTCAACGAAGTGTTAAGCGATAATAGTTCGCCCGGCACCCGCACTTCACATCCCGCTTTAATCAAAGAACTTATGACATCTCGGCCAATTGTTGGAACGATGCTTTTGTGAAGGATCAGGCATTCAGCGGCACCACACACAGATACGCGGCGCATCTTGGCGTTCATTGTAATGGCTATGGCTTTTGATCTATCTGCTTTGGCATCAATATACACATGGCAGATACCCTCGAGATGGCTAAATACCGGGATACGGCTCTCTTCGCGTACACGTGAAATCAAGGATTTGCCACCACGAGGAATAATTACATCGACATATTGATCAAGCTTGAGTAAGGCGCCAACCAGCTCACGGTCAGCAGATGGTACGGTTTGTACGGCAAAACGGGACAGACCAGCATTTGTCAAAGCCTCTTGAATGATGGCGACAAAAATTTGTACAGTTTGCCAACTATCTTTGCCACCACGCAAAATGCAGGCATTTCCTGATTTTAAGCATAAGGCAGCGGCATCGACGGCGACATTTGGGCGCGCCTCAAAAATAATACCAATAACACCAAGAGGAACAGCGCGCTTCTCAATCCGCAATCCATTAGGGCGAGTAACTTCGCCTATAAGCCTATCAATTGGATTTGGCAAAGAGCGAATATTTTTAACGCTCTCGACGATGCCATTTAATCGTGCGTCGTCCAATATCATACGATCAATGAGGGCCTCGGCCATGCCCGATTGCCTCGCTGCAGCAACATCAATTTGGTTGGCAGCGAGGATTTCCTCTTTTTTTTCCAACAATCCGCTTGCCATTAATGTCAAGGCGCTATCTTTTTGAACCGTAGATGCCGAGGCAAGCTCGGTTGCTGCTAGGCGCGCCGCTAGACCTAAAGAATTAAGTGGGTTAGTCATTGTCGATGCGGTGTAACTGGTCATAGTGAATAAAAACAGGCTGCTGCTTCTTGCCAAGGGCCTTACGCAAGGCGGCAGCATCGTATCGTGCTACGCCAAGGGCTAAGACTTTTCCCTTGTCGTCGGTGACTTGCACCAAGTCACCTTTATCAAAGGTACCGCTTATATCCGTTAAGCCAACGGGCAGCAGGCTTAATGTCTGCGTGGGGTTGCGTATCATTTCAGCAAGACAAGCATTGGCAGATACAGAAGCAGGAACAGCATTAACCTCGCTAGCGAGCCAGCGTTTAACGGCATTCCGTTTGCCAGGCACAGCGGCAACGGTTGTGCCGACCTCTTCATTGTCTAAGAGGCGCGTAATAATGTTGAGTTCACGCGCAGCGGCAATATGTGTTCGAATGCCAAGCGCTGCCATCTTGCGCGCAATGTTCAATTTGCTGGTCATACCGCCGCGTCCGCCGGTTGATTTACCTTTGGTATCGCTGGGTATACCTTCTTTCTTTGACCAATCGATATGTGAAATGATTTGTGCCGCGTTGATATCTGGTGATCGGTCATAAACGCCCGCAATGCTGGTGAGAATAATCAGCCTGTCAGCATTGAACATCGCAGCAAGTAATCCGGCGAGCTCGTCATTGTCGGTGAACATCAACTCATCAAGTGTAACGCTGTCATTTTCATTAACAATAGGAAGAATATGTGGCTGCTGCTGCAGGGCTGCGAATAAGTGAGCCACATGTTTGTGATGATCGCGCGTACGAAAATCTTGTTTGGTAAGTAAAATTTGCGCTGCCAAAAATCCTAAAGGAGCCAGTAATTCTTGATAAAGCGTCATCAATTTTGCTTGTCCTAAACTGGCAAGGATTTGACGTTCAGTTGCGTGATCGCAGTTACGTAGGGCTCGCTTATTTTTGAGCATAGCACGACCCGTGCCCATAGCTCCTGAAGAAACTAAAACGACATTATGACCTTTACGCTTAAGGGTAGTTAATTCTCCGACGATATTGCCAAGCAACAAAGGATCGGGTGTGCCGTCCGCACGACTTAATGCGGCAGTGCCAATTTTAACGACAAGATTGAGTTTTTGGTTAGCGGCCATGGTTCTTTTTAGCAGGTATTGGTTGAGGGTAAATACGCAATCTTTGCCTCGCCGCCAGATGCCGGCGTACCCGTTCCTGGTTTGGGATAAAAATAGAGAAGGTCAATTGCAGGAGGGCGATATTTCGCTTAATCTTTACCCATGGTATTTCCAATTTTCGCCGATGTTATTAAGCCTGATTTTCGACCAGAAGCAGGCAAAAAGTTCTCGCTTAAGTCGGATTTTAAACCGGCTGGCGATCAGCCGCGCGCGATTGAAGAACTTACCAAGGGCTTGCTCCAAAATGAACGCAACCAGGTTTTATTGGGTGTTACTGGTTCCGGCAAAACTTTTACGATGGCACAAGTAATTCAGGAATTGCAGCGCCCATCTCTCATTTTGGCGCCAAACAAAACATTGGCGGCGCAGCTATATGGCGAGATGAAAAGCTTTTTCCCCGATAATGCAGTCGAATATTTTGTTAGCTATTACGATTATTATCAACCAGAAGCTTATGTTCCGCGAACGGACACCTATATTGAAAAAGATGCGATGGTGAATGAGCAAATCGATCGCATGCGTCATGCGGCCACACGCGCTCTTTTGGAACGAGACGATGTAGTCATCGTCGCTTCCGTCTCTTGCATCTATGGTATTGGTTCGGTTGAAACCTATCAAGAAATGGTTCTAACTTTGGCCAAAGGCCAGAGTCTATCACGCCAAGACTTACTCGCAGGGTTTGTTGAACTTCAATATAAACGCAATGATATTGCCTTTGGCCGAGGCGATTTTCGCGTACGCGGCGATACCATTGAGTTATTTCCAGCTCATTTAGAGGATCGCGCTTGGCGCTTCATTATGTTTGGTGACGAGATTGAACAGATTGTGGAAATAGATCCCCTCACCGGCGAAAAAGGCAGCACACTTGATGCCGTCAAGATTTATGCCAACAGCCACTATGTCACACCAAAGCCGACATTGCAGCAGGCGGTAGAACAAATCAAAATTGACTTAAAGCAGCGGCTGGCTGAACTTTTAGTCCAAGGAAAGCTTTTGGAAGAGCAGCGGCTACGCGAGCGCACGCAATTCGATATTGAAATGATTTTGGCGACCGGCAGCTGCGCGGGAATTGAAAATTATTCGCGCTATCTTACAGGTCGGGCTCCCGGCGAGCCACCACCAACTTTATTTGAGTATCTTCCCGCCAATTGCCTACATTTTGTTGACGAAAGCCATGCCATGATCCCGCAATTATTGGGCATGTTTAAGGGCGATTTTGCGCGAAAAACAACCCTCGCTGAATACGGATTTCGTTTGCCATCCTGTGTCGATAATCGTCCGCTAAAATTCGAGGAATGGGATCGTATGCGTCCCCCGACCGTCTTTGTCTCGGCGACGCCAGGCGCATGGGAGTTGGAACGGACAGGTGGCGTGTTTGTCGAACAAGTTGTGCGCCCGACTGGTCTCATGGATCCACCTGTTTTCATATGGCCAACCGAAAAACAGGTTGATGATTTATTGTTTGAGGTGCGTGAGACCGTTAAAAATGGCATGCGTGTTCTGGTGACAACACTGACGAAGAAAATGGCCGAAGCATTGACCGAATACATGACCGAGGCCGGCGTCAAGGTTCGTTATATTCATTCCGACGTTGAGACACTCGAGCGCATAGAAATAATTAGAGACCTGCGGCTTGGCGTATATGACGTGCTGATTGGCATAAACCTGCTTCGCGAGGGGCTAGATATCCCCGAATGTGGACTTGTGGCCATCCTGGATGCCGACAAAGAAGGTTATTTGCGTTCGCGCACATCTTTAATTCAAACGATTGGCCGCGCCGCGCGCAACGTAGATGGTAAAGCGATTTTATATGCCGATCGCATAACTGGTAGCATTCAAGCTGCTTTGGATGAAACATCCCGCCGGCGGGAACGCCAAAAAATATATAATGCTGAGCATGGAATTACGCCTGAGAGTATCAAAAAATCCATTGGCGATATTTTGGCTTCGGTTTACGAGCGTGATCATCTCACGATCAAGGCGGGATTGGCAGAAGAATTATCATTAGCTGGCAAGGATTTACGTGGTCATGTGCGGGATCTTGAAAAACGCATGAAACAAGCCGCCGGCGACTTGGAGTTTGAAGAAGCCGCTCGTCTTCGTGATGAAATTAGGCGTCTAGAGGCGATGGAACTAGAATTGAATACAGGCCTTTCCTCTGATACAAATTCCCGCTCAACACCAGGCAACGCCAGAAAGAAGTCGAGAGGCAAGCATTATTAACACCAAACCCACATTTCTACCTTATACAATTATTGAACCTTCAGCGGGGGTCATATCGCCGCTCATCGCGGATTCGCCCCATAGTGGGCAATACTATCCAGCTGATTTTAATTTTGTCTGTCCGATGTCATGGTTGCGCCAAGCCGAGGACTCTTACGTCGATGAACTTATTGTCGATGCTGTGGATGCGGGGGCTACGGTGATTGCAGCCGAGTTTCCACGCAGCTACATCGATGTTAATCGCGCTGAAAATGATATTGATCCGGCTGTTCTTGCAGCTCCTTGGCCGGAACCATTGGCATCAAGTGATCGCACTTTGCAGGGATTGGGGCTGGTTCGGCGTTTGTGTAAAAGCGGCGTGCCCATGTACGCATCACCATTGGCTGTTGCCGAGGTTCAGAAGCGTATTGATGATTACTACCGACCTTATCATCGAGCGTTGGAAGATATAATAACGCGGCGTCTCTTGCAATTTGGTGAAGTCTATCTTGTTAACTGTCACTCTATGCCGAGCCGCAGTGGTGAAAGCTATTTGGCGCCACGGCCAGATTTTATCCTGGGTGATCGCAATGGCACCAGTTGTGATCCTGCCTTCACGCGACGTGTGCAGAGCTTGTTGCAGGACATGGGGTATAGTGTTGCGCTGAATGATCCCTATAAGGGTGTTGAAATTGTGGGCCGTTATGGCCAGCCACAAATCAATCAACATGCTTTGCAGCTCGAAATTAATCGTCAACTATATTTGAACGAGCAGACACTGGAAAAGCACGATGGGTTTGTCAGATTGCAGCAAGATCTTGCGACCTTTTTCCGGGCGCTAATCGTTGAACTTCTTTGGCAGGCACCCGAACAATTGGCGGCGGAATAAAGTGGCTGCCAGCATAAGCAAAGCTATCGGGACTATGCGTCAAGAAGCCGAGCTTCTCCTGCTCGACTTTGACGGAACTTTTTATCATTTCACAGACGAGTTCGACAGTCATTGTGATGATATTGCAGCTAAAGTTCTTATCGAGCTTGGGGTTCCCGGAACTTTTGAAGAACTAAGGGAAAAAGGCAAGGAATCTTATCAAAAACACGGTTCAAATTTCACAATATTTCATACCATGGGCATTAAGATACAGGATTGGCATGACATTTATCATTGCTATCTGGAAGAGTCCTACATAAGCGAATTTCACGTTACAGCACGGCAATTGCGTGACTGTACGATACCTATTGCCATCCTATCACACAGTAACCGTTCCTGGATCACGCGCATGCTGGAGAAATTTGGATTGACTGATGTTGTGCCGCATGATCGCATATTTGGCTTGGAGGATGTCGACTATCTTTTCAAGCACGATGGTGAGAAGGTATACCGTCGTGTACTTGAGGCGCTTGATATTGCTGCGTCAAAAGCGATTATGGTCGAAGATTCCTTGCGAAATCTACGACCGGCTAAAAAAATTGGTATGTATACGGTCTGGATTACGCATGGCAAGGAGTTTAGCCAAGACCAACACCCTTACGTTGATGCTGCTGTAAAGCGACTACCAGATCTTCTTCAGGGTTTGACTTAGTTAGATTGCCGGAGCCAAAGTAAAGATTAAGGGCCGCCGCCATGTTTATCATCCGGAAGGGTTGGATGGGCCAGACTGCCAAAAAGTTGTTTGAAAAAAGTATCGTCGCGTCCGTAAGTGGGCGTGCGGCCTTCGGCGGGTACAATATCTTCTGCCAGTGCTGGATCGAGTTTGGTCACTGATGTCACAACACCCTGATCGTCAAAGCGCACTTCTACGGCTTCTTGCTTCAAAATGTCGGGGTCGAAGAACGACACTTGTGAGGTCTGACGACCGAAATAATACCAGACCTTCTCATCAAAGGTTCCAACCGCCGTCGGTGTGCCTAATTTAGTGGCAACTTCCTCGCGGGTACTGGTGCCAACCTTAACTTGAGCTAACTTGTCTGGATCAAGGATATTGCCGCGATTAGCAATTGTCGGTTCGCAAGAACCAAGGCAGACCACTAAAGCCGTGGCAATGATGAGAGAGCGAGAAAAAGCCAGAATCATATTAGTTTTAAACAACCTTGCTGAGCGGAGGCGTTTCATGCATTCCTTTAGGTTACAAAGCAACAGAAATTTTACTTGGTCAAGGGTCGATTGATCCAACCTAGGCGAGATCATCATGGCGCTTCTTCAACGGTTAAAGCAATTTTTAGTTAAACCCGGCATTGATCCAGGTATTGTTGAGCTATACCGGCGTACTGTAGTTCAAATAAGGCGACC
>Ga0206811_1125_pt1 | contig 13562 bp, 16 predicted proteins | sample Alteio_BWOrgCont_53_FD_152886 | JGI IMG/M metagenome (GOLD analysis project Ga0206811, IMG submission 152886) | Enriched cells from forest soil in Barre Woods Harvard Forest LTER site, Petersham, Massachusetts, United States -... | ecosystem: Environmental > Terrestrial > Soil > Temperate forest >... | reverse complement strand
GTGTTAAAGGCACGTCAATGATTCTCGATGGCATCAACGACGGAGATTTGGCGATCATTCGCCAGACCAATGTCGCAAACAACGGGGACACGGTTGTTGCGCTTGTGGACGGTGGTGAAGCCACCCTGAAACGCTTCAGGAAGGTGAAGAATACGATCATTTTGATTCCTGCGAACGATGAAATGAAACAGATGGAGTTTGCGGCCTCACGAGTTGAAATTCGAGGCGTCTTCGTGGGATTGGTGAGAACCGCTGTCAAGTAGAGAAGAGTTTCAACATTTACAACCATGCCGTCCAACGTCTAATCATCCCTTGGCGCTTGCAATGAAATACCCTCAACTGCCGCTCTTTCTGGTTTTTCGCAACTCGGAATATGATGAGAAAAAGGACAAGCTGGATTTGACGGTGAATATGGATTTTGTTCCCGTGATCGTTGATAACGAGTCCTGCTTGCCAGTGTTCACGACACATCAGCATGCCATCGACTTCATGGAACAATCCGAAATGTCAGGCAAGTCAGTGCGATGTTCCGCATTCAGACTCCGAGACGTTCTCAGCCATCTTATGCCCAAAGCGATTCTTGTTGATTCCGGAATCGACCAGAGTGTTCAATCACATTTTCTGATCGACGATTGTTTTGGATGGCTCTATTCCGAAGTTGCAAAAACTACAGACCGTCTGCCATTTCCGTTCTTCGCACCAACTGACGCAATTGCCGACGATTTCAAGCCGCTTGCAATGATCAATGATAAAGACAAATCCAGAGACTTCTGGCCGCTATTTAGAGATGAGCGACTGGCAAAACAATTCGCATCACAAAATGCTGACAGGCAACGGGAGTGCTATAAATTCAGTTCCGCAGGGGAAATGCTCGAAAACATGCGGGAGGATTTTGTGGAAACGGTAGACGAAGTATGGATTGCTGGTGTGCTGAGCAATCGTAGAACTCTTTATTGGGCCGAGAAAATGCCCTTCTCCAGATTCATCGAACGTGTCCGTTCCCAAGCGTCCGAGGATGCTGCCCGGTAAGTTTGATGTTGCCATATGGACGATGAGTGTAACGAAGTGAGCCATCCAAAGAGTTCTTCTTCGTTTTGTGCAAAGTCATGAGCTTTTTGATCCGGTAGCAATCGACGCTCGTTTGGATTTGAACAGATTCTCCTTTGTGGAAAGGGCGTTATGAAACGAGACTTTGAATTAGTGAAGAAGATCATGCTGCACATCGAGGAGCATGACGATTTAGAGTTCGACTTCGGAGAGGATGATCAGCAGCTTGTGGCGTACCACGTCGCAATCTTGAATGAAGCGAATCTGATTCATGCGGTATCAGTGCCCGCACTTAACGGCACTTATCAGCTTCAAGAAACAGGTTCAACTAGATTAACGTGGGAAGGCCACGAGTTTCTTGACGCCGCAAAGAACCCTTCAGTTTGGGAAAAAGCGAAGAAAAAAGTGGCTTCAACAGGAGGATCGGTTTCGTTTGCCGTGATTACCAAATTGTTGCAGGAAATCGTCACTGAAGCACTTGGAATGAAGTAATCCTCATTTTCGAACCATTAGCTATGGCAGGTCCACGGCATTTGTGATGACTCTCATCGTTTCACTGCACGGGCATATTGAACCGGCAGCAACTCGGGGGCGTTCTCAACACCGAGCTTGACCGCAGCGTGATATGGCCAATACGGATCACGCAACATCTCTCTTGCCAGCAGAACGAGATCGGTGTGCTGGTCCCTGACGGCTTCTTCCGCTTGGTGAGCATCTGTAATCATCCAGCCAACGGCGGTCGGGATTCCCGCTTCTCGACGAATTCGACTAGCTGCGGGAATCATGAACCCCGGTCCCCAGGGGATTTTCGAGATGTCCGGCGTAATGGACCCGTGGCTCACATCGATCAGATCAAGTCCGACCGCCTTCAATCGCCGAACCAACTCGATGGATTCGTCGACTGTGACGCCACCTTCAAGCCAATCCGTCACGGAAAGTCGTGCTGTGAGCGGTAATCGTTCCGGCCAAACTGTACGAACGGCGGAAAATGTCTCTAAAAGAAAGCGAATCCGATTCTCGAAACTGCCACCGTAATTGTCTGTCCTTTTGTTGGCGAGCGGCGAATAGAACTCATGTGCGAGATAGCCGTGAGCGAAGTGTAGTTCCAGCCATTCAAAACCTGCCGCCAAAGCTCGCTTTGCAGATGAGACGAACGCATCTTGAATTTGAGCGATATCCGAAGTGGTCATTTCTCGTGGAAGTTTTGGAAGATTTCCTCCAAAGGGAATCGCAGATGGCGCAATGATGTCCCATCCGCCTTTGCCCGTCTCAATGTGCTTGTTGCCTTCCCACGGCTTGCTGGCACTGCCTTTGCGACCGGCATGAGCCAACTGTATTCCAGGGACTGATCCATGCTGTTTGAGGAAACGACTGATACGAGCAAACGGCTCAACGTGTTCATCAAGATAAATCCCGCTGTCGGCAGGGCTGATCCGGCCTTCCGGTGATACAGCAGTGGCCTCGACGATCACTAGCGCAGCACCACCCACCGCACGGGAACCGAGATGGACGAAATGCCAATCGTTTGGAAAGCCGTTGTCCGACGAATACTGGCACATCGGCGAGACTCCGATGCGATTCTTCAGCACCACGTCCTTCAATCGGAATCCCTGAAACAGACTCGCCATCGTCGCTTTCTCCTTGTCACCAATACCGACTCGTGCCGATCTCTCAGGGAACTTCGCCGAATGTACAATGATGGTCAAGCCACAAGTACCGTTAGATGACAACGGCGCACGCAACCGATTGTTTTGTTTCTTGCGAATCGGTCTACGCAGTCTTCGGCGCTCAACTCGCAGCAGTCTTTTGTCCTTCTCCCGTGTTTGCATTCACAAACGGGTCAACGCCGCAAAGCACCAGAATGAAAGTCATGAGCATTGCCAGCAGAGCGGCGACAACGATGCCGCCGACGACCCCAACCAATCCGCCGAGAATTGCGCCGATCCAGCCGTAGTGTTCCCAGCCCTGATATGCACCCTCGAAAAGCCCTCCCGTCATTCCCATCACTGCCCACGACGAGATCAATGGAACGCCGACGAGTCCCCCAGCGATGCTCCCGGCGAAAAAGGCGATGACCAGATACTCCAAGAAGCCCGTCCACCCAAAGTTGTGAAACGACCAGACCACGATCCCGCTAAACGCCGTCAGGACCACCGGGGCGACGGGCCGAAACAGTTCCAGAAGCCGGTAAGTTTCAGGTTTTTGGTCGGTCATTTACAACGTCTTCGCTCATACGGGTTCGATTCGATAGCAACCGTTTTGACTTTCTCCAATTCTTCCAAGCTGCTGGACATGGCAGAACGATTTTACATTGCCACTGTTAATTCTCATGTCTTGAAGTCCATCCCCTTCGCATTCAAACCTGCACGCAACGTCTTGATTGCTTTCGGCCCCATTCCATGCAAGTCGGAAAGTTGCTTCTCGGTTAGTTGAGCCAATTGATCGAGGGTCGTGACGCCCGCAGCCACCAATGCTCTCAGTGCAGGCTGTGCAATTCCCGCTGGGAAATTGTCCCTGATCGCTGCCGTCTGCTCGTCGGTTGCTAAACGCAGACGAGGATGCGACGTGAGCGGACAGCAGCCTTCCTTTTCGTTCGATTTTGACTGTTTCTTCATCACGTTCCTCATCGTCAGTTTTACTTCGATAGTCATGCGGCATTTATTGCCGCTTCCCCTGGATAAATGCAACGATTGTGCGGACGGTTACTCTGAGCATCCACCACTTGAAGGCAAAGAAATGATGAGTCGATAGGACTGCCGATTGAAATCTGTTTGACCTTGAATCGCATGATGAAGGAACAAAATGCAACTCAAGTCGATTTCACTCGGGCTGGATGGACACTACGTCGCAATTCTGGATGACGGTCAGGAAAACGATGTCAGTCTTGTTGCGATGTCGCTTGATCAACTGCATTCGATGATTCACGAATGCCTCGACAGCGCTGAGGGAATGCACGAGGCGGATGACGTTCTCGATGACTTCTTGGAATCCCTGATAAATGATGCGGTCGCCAACCTGAACACGCTGCACGCCAAATTTCGGCTTGTTGCGGCGTAACCTTCCAGCGCCCACGGTTGAACCCAGTTGTCTCGTCCTGCTCAATCAGCTTGTTGGCTTGCTTCGGAAGGTGGTCAAATTTTTGGCTTACTCGACACAAGCCGGATCGCCAGCCACGGGATGAAAAAGAACACGATCACCAGCAGCTTAGACAACCCCATGCCGCAGTAGAAGATCACGTCCATTTTATGTCTCGACAGTCCGAACCACTTCTCATGCAGTCGATAAACGACATCACCCGCCAAAATGTACAGGGCGAACCAAAACGACACGAACAACAAGCCAAAGATCCAACAACGAAACAGCACTCTGTAGAGCGTCATGAAGAATTTCGTCCGTTGGTTTGAGATCGGTCATAGATGGATCTCCAACGGACTCTCACTGCACCTGCACAGCCTGAACCTGCTTGATCGCTTCAAGAGCGGCGTCGGCTCCACCAACTTCACTGAGGAACTTGGCGGCTGATTGCAACATGGCGAAATCAACCTTCGAGTGGCGAGCGGTTTTTCGAGCTTCTGCCTTGGCAACTCGCACACCAACTCTTCGTCCACGCTTCGACGAGCCAATGCCGAGCTTCTTCCGAATCGTGTAAAAGCCCACTGCAAAGCTGCCCTTGTTGATTGTCGCACCGGGATACTTCGCCGTAATAGCATCGGCAACTTCCGTGCTGCTCAGCTTTGGATTCTCTGTCAGCAACTCACGAATCGCTTGCGACATATTGAATTCGGTTGCAGCGGATTTCTTGGCCATTTGTCGTCTCCTGGGAAAAAGATGGTAAGGGCGGATTAGAGGGACGGGGTTGGTGGGAGTCAAGGAGCGATGGAACACTGAAGGTCATTGGCGGGTCGATTGCGTTTGCCTGTAAGATCGTCGATTCCTTTCTGCAAGCGTTCTATCGTAGACGTGCAAGCAAAAACTCCGTGGTAACAATGCTGGGCAAGCCATGATGAATTTCGAAAAAATGACGACTGACGAATTGAAAGACGAGATGCCACCCAACGAAACCACCAAGTGGGAGTACAAGGATGCAGCGCTCCTGCTGAAAGAACACAGGGACAAACTGAAAACTGAACTCGAAGTCCAAACTTCAGCATTCGCCAACAGTGGTGGTGGCTTTCTCGTTTTTGGCGTCAAAAAAGGTGACTTGAGTTTTCAACCCTGTCCACTGACTGAAGGAAACGGAAAAGGCGAACCAATGGAAGAATGGTTGGCGAAGAGAATTCAGACATCAGTTGAGTATCCGCTGTTTGGAGTAAAAGTACATCCGATCAAGTTTACGAACGATCCTGAAAACGCCGTATTCGTGGTCGAATTTCCCGACAGTCCCAAGGCTCCCCACCAAGCGAAGACTGATAAGAAATACTATTGGCGAACGAACTACGCTTCCGAACCTGCGCCGCATTACTTTCTCGACGCCTTGCGAAGTAGGCCATCTAAAGCAACTCTTGAAATTGAAGTGCATGATTTTCGGATCGAATTGAGTCCCCAAGTTACAAATTCCGTTACTCTTCACATGACACTCTATACCTACGTCACCAACACATCGTTTGTCACAGCAGATGGGTGGTGCGTCCATGCTCAAATTGAAGAATCTCCGATCGACTGGGGATTGCTGCCTGAATTGAAGACTGAAAGTTCCTTACGCCCACCAGTAAACGACAGGCAGCTTTTGCCTGACGAAATCCGGGAAATTTGGATCGATTGTCAGGCATCAATGACAAAGAAAAGTTGGAGTACGTTGTCTACCGACGACAAATTCAAAGCCTTCACGCTGCTGAAGGTGAGGTTGAAACCCGCATCACATAATTTTGTGGGACAGCAAATCGAATTCAGTCTGAAGCAGGATGAAGAAACTGAAACAGCAGCGAAAGTGAAGTTCAGAGATTTGGTACATAAGTGATCCTTGAGGTACGGTTTGAGATCCTAAGTGGCAGAATCCCAGCCGTGAGGGATGAGATTTCTTAATCAAATCATCTCCCGGTTGAGCACGGGATCAAGTTGACACAATTCCCGTAAGGCAGGGGAATAGAGGCCCGTTCAGTGATCACCTTAGGTGATGACGGACAAACGACCGTCGTGACACTCAACCCGGACGTTTCTGACGGCGAACATCCTGCACAACATTCTTCAACGGTGCGCCTTCTGGACCTTTGATGTAGGGGCTGTGCCAGTATTTCTCGACACGGAGATTGATGCGAGGACCGACGACTTCCCCGCATTTGCGACAGGCTTGGCCCAACAGATCGTGACGATGAAGATCCCCGCATTTCGCACAATAAACGAGTTCGTGGAAAGTGCCAGCAATTTCAATTCGATGATCCCAAGGCTGAGGCGTTGACCGCTCTGTCTTGTCGTCGCCAACAGATGATTTGCTGTCACGGCTGATGAACAACAGAGAGACTTCCCGATCTGATTTGGATTGCGGTTCTGACGCTTGCCCTGACGCCGGTCTACTATGACGGTGTGGCTTCCTCGGAACTTGCTCGTACCGAATTGAGCGACTCGTCACGAAGTCCCAAAGATTCCTCGCTATTCGAACGCAGGCATTCGTGATCATTTGTTCCAATTCCGTTTCAGGTAGAATCCCAATCTGTATTCGCACCGCCTTGCCGAGAGATGAAATGCAAAATCCACCAAACCATGTGCAGATGGTTGCCGGGAACCGCCCACCCTCATCATTCGTCCTCTGCCAATAGTCCAAATAGAAGCTGACAACGGCGGCGGGAGCGTCTGGAGCGCCCACAGCTTCAAATCCAACCCCACGCAATCTAACCCCTCGTTTGATCTTCTCGGCAACCTCGATGGGGCGATAGAACTCGATTAAGCATGGATTGTGTGGCAGATGTTGAAGTTCTGCGGCAGTGATGTCGCTGTACTTGGAATCAGCGACAGCTTTGGCGGTCTTGTCGTCGAGGAGCATGATGTGGGTGTCGGTGCTTCTCAGGATGTGAACTGCACACCAATTCAATGCGCCAGCAATTTTTGCCCCGCAATTTGGCAAGTCGTCTTCTTCAGATAACTCCCGTTTGGGATATCCCAACTGCTTCAGGGTCTCAAGTGCCAGCAAAGGTGGCGAGTCCGTTAGTCCATGTCGTTGGAAGTCAGTCGCCAATTGATCTGGTGTCAGCGTAAGTAGACGCTGAACCGGAATGTTCATCAGATCAGCGAGAGTCATGAGCCTAATTGAATACTGCTGCTGATCCCACGAACCCGTCTTTTCCAAGCCCTCACGAACCTTGTCTATCCACAGTTGATGGTGTTCGATTCGATGGCGAGGATCGTAAATCATTGCGATATCCACTGAGACTTCGATTTCGGGTCCGCTCCTGGAGCCGGGAATTCCACCAATGATTGATGTATCTTATCGAGATTCTGACGCCTGTGGGCAGTCCAACCGAAGTCAGGATCGGAGACTGAGATGGCCAACTCAACTTCATGCAAGTGGTCATTTGATGAAAGCTATTGAGGGGCGATAGGAGAGCCGAGTCGTGTTGAAACTTTTGATCGATACCTGCGTCTGGATCGACTTGGCGAAGGACCACCACCAGCACACCTTCCTACGGGGGCTGGATGGCCTGATGCGGGAGGGAAAGGTAGCAGTTATGCTTCCGCCACTGATCCTTGAAGAGTTTGAGCGAAATAAGGTGAACATCGTCAACACGAACAGACAAAGTCTGTCCAGCGCCCTGAAGCGGGCGAAAGACTTGCTGGACCAGCACGGGCAGGGGGACGGGAAAGCCGAGGCGTTAGGGCAGTTGAACGCCATCGACCAACGGCTTCCCAGGCTGGGCGACCTGTCCGGGATAACCGCCTTCGTGGAGCAGGTGCTGAGACAGGCTGAAGTCATCCCGATCACCGACGCCGCCAAGTTGCGAGCGCTGGACCGGGGGTTGGCGAAGAAGGCTCCGTTCGGAAAGAAGAACAGCACGGCAGATGCCATCCTGATCGAAGCCTTCGCCGATTTAGTCAAGGGCAAGGGGACGACAGGCCACCAGTTCGGATTCGTGACCCACAACAAGAACGACTTCAGCCAGCCGGACGGCGACCACCGGCAGCACCATCCCGACTTCGACGGCATCTTCACGAAGCGGAAGGTCCGGTACTTCACCACGTTAAAAGACGCCATTATGACGGTTGACAGCAACGTGGTCGAAAACCTGGAGTACGAGGAGTACAGCGAACAGCCCCGTGCCACGGATGAGATTGTTGACGAGATCGGCGTGTTGATCGACAAGGTTTGGTACAACCGGCACAAGGTTTACGAAGAGAAGATCAAGGCCGGTGAAATCAAACTTAGGCCGTATCCCGGCAAGTACGACCCTGACGGCTGTGACCCTGAAGTGTGGAAACGGGCGCTGCTTGCGGCAAAGAAGAAAGAAGAGCAGTACGGGCTGGAAAACCTCGGCCCTTGGGACGATTTCGAGTGGGGAATGTTGAACGGTAAGCTGTCCGCACTGCGATGGGTTCTCGGCGACGAGTGGGACTCCCTGGACACCTGAGAAATGCTCTTGGCGGCACAGCAAGTGGCTGGCGATTCGCTTGAGAGTTCTTCCGGTACGTGACAAAATTTGTAGGTCTGAGTTCGAGAGAATCAAGGCGAAACTCCTTGATATCGACAGAACACGCCCTGCTATTGGCCCAAGCGCTGGTATTTGCCACGGTTATGAAGGCCGATAAGAGACCGCTTGGGAAAGAGTGCCGAAGGATGCTTTCTCATGCCGTGTCTGCAAGCGGTAGGGGATTGCCTTCCAATATTTGATCTGTTCCCGTCGTCTCGCCGAAAAGTTCCAGGATAGGTACTCCAATCGAGTTTTGGATCTCCACGTTTTGAGCCAGCATCGTTGGCGGAAATTCTACTTTTTGAACTCCCGGCGCAATTGCCTTGAAATGGAAAAAGGCAACACCGCCTTCACGCCGAATTCCATTTGAATCGATGGTCACGAGCCGTCCGCCTTCATTTAGCCGAGCGTAGGTCTCTTGCGGTGCGTCATCGATTCGAATGTCAAATTCTTCGTCTACGAATACCTTGGTCTCCTCACCACAATGGAAAATTCGTGTCATCTTTTCGCCCATCTGCTTCTGATTTCTGAGTCAGTATCTACTTTTTCGTCGTAGCTTTCTTAACGGCTTTCACTGTCTTTTTTACGACCTTCGTGACTGACTTTTTCGCATTTTGCCCCATCTTCCCAGCGACCTTCAAATCTTTCTTGACGGTCTTTGCGACTGCCTTCGTGGCTTTGCTCGCAGTCGTCTTCGCCTTTTTGGCGAGATTCGAGACTTTTTCACCTACCGTGTTGAGAACAGAAGTTTTTTTCTTCGCCATGCTTTTGCCTCCCCTTGATTGGAAACGTGATTCGCAAGCGATGTTGAGCAATCTGTATGCCGTGTCAAGAATCGCCTCAACGGCAGTCAGTCAATGCAGCCATCAATCGCCGATCAACTGGAGAAGAAATACGTCATGCAGAGTCTGGGCACTGTCGAACCGAAAACCACCTGCCGTGCGATGGGGATTGCCACCTGCAAGAGATTCATCGACGCTACTCCTTGAATTGTTCCGACTCGCCCCACGGTCCATCGTGTCGATTCTTGACTGACAGCAACATGGCATCCTCGGACGAGTACACATTGCGGACTTCTGGGTTTCCAGACCTGTAGTACGTCTCTTTCGACACGATCCTTGAACCGACCGGCAAGGCAAGATCGACCACGAAGGCATCTCGCTCGCACCATGCGTGTTCGATCCGCTTCCCAAGCTGATCGCTCCAGACCGAGCCATGTACGACGAGCCAATCTTCTTCGGCATCGTTCGCCCACCGCAGCGCCGCTGTGTAACAAAGGCGAGTCCAGTCTTTTTGAAGGATATCATCTGGCTCTTCTTGAAGATCATCCTCATCATCCAAGATGCAGGCTTCGAGCATCAATTCCAAAGATTCGGGGTCAGCCAAACGGTGGTCGCTTCCAACTTCAATTAACGTCCAGAATGGCAAGCCACTGTTCCTCACCAGATCCTCACTGTCGGCAAACGGAATCACGTCATCTGCCCGACTATGCAGGATCACTGCGTCAGGTCTCACCGTGTTGGCGGTTCCCCAATTCTTCCATGCTGGACACAACAGGACGAGTCTTGCATCGCCGCTGTTGATGTTCATGGCAACGGCACCGCCACGGGAGCTTCCAACCACGACCGGAGGTTGATGTCTGTCGAACTCTGCTTGGGCAGTCGCAACAGCAGCCGTGAAATCGTCGTCATCAAGGGCGGGATTGATGACCTTGTGGCCGTGATCCTTTAGGTAGGTCGGCTTGACGCCACCGGGAACTGAGTGCCAGCCGTGAAGGAAAAGGATTTTCATCGCTTCATTTTAGTCAGCGACACGCCTGACGCTCAATCTCTGCTTTCAATTCAACGCAGACAGGTGAGAGAGCGAGTGTCCATTGCCGCTTGTTCGTCGTATCACTCGGCGGAACATACTTAATCGGATTCAATCCAAAGAGGTCGCTCGGAATCTTCAACATTTTTCCTTTTGGCATGACCATGAATGTCCTCTTTCTTCCAAGCTGCCCCATGAAAAGGCCGAGTTCGAAAATCACATTATCACGGGGAGCCACGGACTGTGATTTTCTACTTCTCACGACATCATCGTCGGCGATGACAGCTACTGCGAAGTCTGATTCGAACACTTCTCGTTCAAGGTCTTCCAAAGTGTATTGCGACGGTCGAAAGACCCCGTCGGTCCAGACTCGCACTATGCAGCTAAACGGCTTTAATCCTCTTTGAATTGCTTTTGCGACGGCGTGGTTTTCCGACGAAGAGCAAATGAAGATTTGTGGCAATTCGTTGCGGTGCCGGATGGAAGAATTACGACCACGAAGTCGATCACATAATTCCATCGCCATTCGCCGCCATAAATCAGGATGCTTGTCCGCAGTCTTTGCGAATACTGCGTGACTAACTTTGGCGACAACTGATAATTCTCCCGCTTTTACGGATGCACATCTTTTAGCTTTGCCATCGATCAGGGCCATTTCACCCACATGTGTACCAGACTGTCGGACCGCTACCAAACGGCGATTTACTTCAATATTCAGACTACCCGAAATGATGAAGAAGAGATCATTGTCTTGGCCGTCCTGAGAGATGAGGACATCCCCCTTTTTTAGTTCCACGAGTTGTATTGACCTGAACAGTTCAGAGGCGATTTCATGGTCACCGTTAATGATGGTTTGGCTTGCCAACGTTGTCAGCAACAATTTCTTGCCAGTGGTCCCTTCAAATCGCTCTATCATTCCGGGGGGGGTACTCCGCCTAGGAAGTCTACAACTTGCCCAAGTGACATCGTTTGAATTTCTTGCCGCTTCCACAGGGGCATGGCTCGTTTCTCCCAATGCCTCCTCTTTCTCGCACGGCTTCACGAATTCCTCTTAATCCATGCGATCTGTCTTGGCCGGGCCATTCAGCGATACTTCCATTCAAACGTGACATCGCCAGCCGCCGCTGATAAATGCGCTCCTTAAACAGAAACGTGTGAACCACGGCGAACAAGTCGTTCAATGAAATCGAATCTGCAAAGTCGATGCCCGATTCAATCGGAACAAAAAGACACAATCGCCAGTCCGGTTCAATGTGACTATTGCCGCCATTTTTCCAACGGTCTCGATGACTTTCGAGATAAACATTTGGATGCTGGTTCCTCACAGGAAAGGTTGGCGGATATTCAACTCGAAGTCCGACACGCTCATAGATGTGCCCATGTTCGGATGTGACTTCAAAAATGCCACGTAGAATTGCCGTCCCATCGCCGCTAATTTCAGCTTGAAAATCTTGCAATAATTCTGAAGCAATCGTGCGTTCCTGCTCCCACCGCAAAGGAGCTTGTTCATGCCATTGCACGGCGTTACTCCGACATCCACGGCTTGGCGGCGGCAGAAGCAGTGGTGGTCACTCGCACTTGTCCGTTCGTAACCCTTGCCCCAAGCTTTCCCTTCTCTGCCGCCTTTTCTTCCCTCTTCTCGTCCAACCTTGGAAAAGTGAGATCCGTTGCGACGTAGGCAGAACCTCGTTTGACAAACTCATCTCGCAAAACTTCATCTTCGAGTTGATCATAGACTTCAGATGTAATTCGAATCTGTTTTTCCGATGAGATGGATTGGAGCCTCTCGGCCTCAGTGACCTCCTGTCCGAAGCAGATCGTGATCCGTTCACCCTTCTTGCCGAGCCGACTTACGATCACCTTGCCAGCATCCAACCCAATAGCGACATGAATGTCCTTGTGGTCCGCCAAATGTTCGTTCAGGACACGTTCCATTGACGATTGCAGCCCAATCGCCAGATCAACTGCATCCTGACAACGCTTTTGGTGATTGTCGGAGCCAGATGGAAGATGGAGAATTCCGAGAATGCAATCGCCACGATGCTGGAGCACAAGACCCTCGTAATCATTGCCCCCCACCGATTCAAACTCCGTGCGAATCATGTGAAGCTGACGAATCAGGCTAATCACTTTATCGTCGGTTTCGGCTTCCTGCACGTATTTGGTGAATCCATCAAGGTCGGCATAGAAAGCCACTGCTGTCGTCCGCTTACAGTTTCGTTCGGTAAGTTGCGAGACATCGATCAGAACTCTCGCATCCGTGATTTCGATCTCGCTCAATGGCAGGTCGTCTCGGTGTTCCTCGGTTTTCTTTCGCCACTTTTCGGGCTTCCATTCGATTCCGAGAGTTTTAGCCAAGTCTGAATGGGTACTCCATCGCACGCCAGTCGCTCGATATGTTTGGACACCGGATACCTCCGCATCCTTCGTGAAGACTTCTTTGAGGCAGTCGGGCAGCACGTCATACATTTCGGACGTGATCGTAATCGTATCCCTGCTGCCTATGATCTTTGCTGCAAGGTTGGCACTGGTGCCGAGCGAAATCAATTCACGTTTGCCGGATTTTCCAATGTTGGCGAGATAGCTCGTACCGCTGGCTAAGCCGACAGCACTGCTGAAATCACGCACGTCGCTGAACACAGAATTGAAAACTTCCAATAGGTAAGTGTTCTGAGTGATGGCGTGGATCACCGCAGTTTTGGCTCGCTTATCTGATTTAGAAATTTCATTGCCGTCATACGGTTTGAAGACGAGTCCATGCGCTCGGACGGTTTGACGTTGAATATCGCCAACATCGTCATCTTCCATCAATTCGCCTTGAATTCGACGCAACACGCTGGATGCCCTAACGAGTTTTCGTTGTTTTTGCAGGTCGTTTCCTGCGTCTTCCACCGCACGATGAAAATTCGGAACATCCACATAGAGATGCACTCCCTTCGCTCGCCGAACGTCTTTCCTGCCGAGGTTCGAGAAATCCATCGACCTAGAAAGGTCTTGGACATTGAGATCCTCGTCCTTGAAATCGTTCGCTTTAACTCGTTCTTTCGACCGTTTCTCATTCCATGCCATCTCGATTTCTCCATTCAGACC
>Ga0206811_1124_pt1 | contig 13565 bp, 8 predicted proteins | sample Alteio_BWOrgCont_53_FD_152886 | JGI IMG/M metagenome (GOLD analysis project Ga0206811, IMG submission 152886) | Enriched cells from forest soil in Barre Woods Harvard Forest LTER site, Petersham, Massachusetts, United States -... | ecosystem: Environmental > Terrestrial > Soil > Temperate forest > O... | reverse complement strand
ACACCGTTCGTGTCGAAGTTGTTGAGGGTGTTCCCATTCTCCGTTCCCAGGAACTGCGGAAATTCAAGCACCGCCTGCTGAACGGTCTGTCCGGGGAAATCGTTGCCGAAACTCGCATACGGCTGATAAAGACCGCCAATCTGAGCAACGCCTGCGCTTTGAAGAGCTGCCTGGCCGGCAGCCGAATTCCATGGCTGAAGCAGGGCCTGTCCCAGCGAAAGGTATCTAGGATCAAGTTGGTTCGTCGGGTTGAGAGCAGACACCAGATGAACACCATGGTTGCCCACATAGCTGGCCGAGACAAAAAGGTTCCAAGGCAATTCGCGCTGAATGCCCAGGTCATACATCTGGGAATAAGGCTGACGGATGCCGCTCTTCTGGAAGACGTGCAGAACGCCCGATCCATTGCCTATGGTTGCGCTCAAAGGAGTATTCTGCGGGTTCAGAAGGGTGCGAGCATCCCAGCTGCCATACGCTGCAACGTTCGTTCCGCTGGAAGTTACCTGATTGGTGCCCGCCAAAACATTTCCGTAGTTGTTGGCAGTCTTGTTAGTGCCGAACTCGTATGCTCCCCCATCCAGAAAGATGATGGAATAGCCGCCGGAGAGCACCGTTTTAGGATTTACCGCATAGGAGAAGCCGAAACGTGGTCCAACGTTCTTCCAGGGGATATCGGCGCGGCTGAAGCCGGCAGCTTCCGGCCCATGCCCCAGCGCTGTTGCAGCACCCAGCAACGGGCCGTTGGGGCCAATGGCGCCAGGGTTCGGCTTGTTTATGTCAAGGAAGGTAATGTTGCCGGGCTGGTCCGCCGTAAACGGTACAAGGATGTCCCAGCGCAGACCCGCATTGATCGTGAGCTTCGGGCTGATCTTGATATCGTCCATAATGTAGGGCGAAATCGAGAAATTGCGCAGCCTGGTTTCAAATGCTTGTTGACGGAAGGCGCTATCCACCTGTCCAAGCAGGAAGCTGGCAAAAGCATTTCCGGTTGTGTTCTCGTTCAGTTGCGCGCCCTGGTTCGTAACGCCGTTGCTGGTTGTAAGGCTGGAGAAGGTGAACCCTCCGGTGCAGCTGTTGCACTCGTGGTCATCCTGGTAAGCACGGCGTGTTTCAAAGCCGAAGTTAAATGTGTTGCGGCCGTGCAGGTAGAGGTAGTTATTCGCAAATGCCAGGCCCAGCTTGCGATTGATACTGCTGATTTCACCGTTAGTGTTGGCTCCCCAGGTTGTCGGCGCATCCGGCGCGAGGCCGGCAAAATTGACCGTGGGGAACGTTGTCCCTTGCTGGACGCCTCCGAAGTCGACATTTTGATGAGCATTGAGCTCGTTATTGATCTCGCCCATCCAACCGAAACCGGCAGTAACGATCAGATTGCTTGACAGCGTGCCTGTATAGTTCAGGAAAAAGCCCGAGCCCAGGCGCGGCTCCGTCTTCAGACCCGACAACTCATTGGCGAAGTAAGCATTGTTATCGATTGCTGGAGAGTTATGGCTGTCACGCCATTGGCTGTAGTGCAGAGAATGCCGATCACTGAAATTGTGATCGATCGTAAAGCCCCAGGATGTCTGTGTAGTCTGCACCACTCCAAGCTGCGAATTGATATTGTTGGTCAAGCCAGGCAGCGTCGGATTGGGAATCTGGTTGAGTACGCTCGATGACAGCGCACTGAAGCAGCTCTGCGGAATGATATTTCCCGGGAACTGCTGGCCTGGCGTGAGGCCGGCACAGTTCAGCCCTGCAGGCACATAGATGGGCGCATAGCCGGAGAAATTACCCTGCTTTGCCTGTGCAGTCGGCACGGTCATGGTCGCAGAAGGCTGCTGGTTCCACTTGAACCACTCAGAGCTGGCATGCCAGAAGGTGCGGTTGCGGCCATTGTAGAGATGCGGAATCCAGACTGGTCCGCCAAGTGAGAAACCGTAGTTGTTCTGCTTATCGACTGGCACGTGAGGATTGATTTGCACCAGTCCGCGCGCGTCGAAAAAGTCATTGCGGTTGATTTCGAATGCGTCGCCATGCAGCGTGTTCGTGCCGGAGACGAAGTTGTAGCTCGCCGCACCCTGGCCAAGTCCATACTGGGTTGAGAACACCGAGCTGGCAACGTGAAACTCGTTGACCATCTCAAACGGCGGATTGATGTAGCTCTGAAAGCCTTCAGTCTCAGATTGGACGGCTGGAACACCCTGGAAGAGGACTTCATCCTGGAAGTCTTCGCCGCCGGAGATGCGATGGCTGAACTCGCTGCCCGTGACGCCCGGGGCAAGAAACAAAAAGTCGTCGATCTGGCGCCCCTGCCCATTGACCTGATCGGGCAATTCCTGCACCACCTTGTTTTCAATGGTGACGCCGACCTGCGGGGTCTGCTCCTGGAGCGAGATCGCCGAGCTGGTGACCTCGACCTTCGTACTCACCTCGCCAACTCCCAGCACCAGGTTCACGGCCGCAGTCTGTCCCGTCGAGACGATCACCCCGTTTTCCACTGCGGTCTGAAAACCCAGCTTTGTAATGGTGACGGTGTATGTGCCAGGAATGAGGCTGGGAATATTGTAGGTGCCGGCCGAACTGGAAACCGCGTTGGTGATAACGCCGGTGGCAGAGTTGCGAACGTGAACTTGGGCCCCGTCGAGAGTTGCGCCTGATGCATCAGTAACTGTACCGCCGATACCGCTCTGTGTCTGGGCCAGGGCCCCGCTGATGCAAACCAACGAAAACAGCACAAGCGTTGGAACAAGAAACCTCCGAAAACATGGGAACTGCATTATCAACCTTTCTCCTGACAGGTATGCACAAGGTGTGCGGAATGATCACGTACTAGGTTTGGCAAATGACGAGCGCGTGATCCGGTGGTATGGTTTCCATTACTTATTGGTATCGATTCCACCAGAAACTAGAATTGTTGACTTAGTGCTTAACATCTGTCAAGTGTCAGGGTTTTGGGCTCCGTCAACTCTCAAGAACTTTCGATCTTGCGCATGAATTTAGAATGCATATTAGAACGCAGAACTCTTAATACCTTTCTCATGGAGACATCGATCATTGCAGTCCATATCACGCCGCCGTTTTTTGCAGTCTGCCAGCGCACTTTGCGTCTCCACTGCTCTGCCGCTTCCAGTTTTCACCGTGCCACAAGGCGCTGAAGCCGCTGATCCTTTGCGCTGGGTCGATCCGCGCATCGGCACTGGAGGACATGGCCACTGTTTTCCCGGAGCGAGCCTTCCCTTCGGAGCCGTCCAACTCAGCCCGGACACCTTCAACGACGAGTGGGACTGGTGCTCCGGATACCACATTTCCGACACCTCCATCATGGGCTTTAGTCACACGCATCTCAGCGGCACCGGTGGCGGAGATCTCCTCGATTTCCTTGTCATGCCTGGTACCGGCCCCGTGAAGCTGATTCCCGGCCCTCGCACCAATCCCGAGCAAGGCTATCGTTCGCGCTTTTCTCATGATGACGAACACGCTGAGCCCGGTTACTATTCTGTCCTGCTCAAAGATTCAAATGTACGTGTTGAACTGACGGCTACTGAGCGCACCGGCCTGCACAAGTACACTTTTCCCGAGAGTGACGATGCATGGCTCATCGTTGATCTTGCCCACAGCTATCTCACAAATGGCGTTTCCTCCGTCTACTCGGCCGAGTTGCGGCAGGTCGCGCCCGATACCCTTGCCGGAGGACATGTGACACGGGCCTGGGGAAATGGCCGCCACTGCTACTTCAGTTTGCAGGTCTCTAAGCAGCCAACCAGTGTCGTGTTCTACTCCGACGACAAGCCAGTGAGCACAGGAAATATAGACGGCGATTGTCTGAAAGCCGTCATCCATTTCAAAACTAGCGCCGGAGAGGTGATATACGTCCGCACCGGGATCTCTGGAGTCAGCGCTGATGGCGCTGCAAAGAACCTTCGCGCTGAGCAGCCGGACTGGGACTTCGAGAAAACTCGCGCCGCCGCTCAGCGCAGTTGGCGGCAACAGCTCTCCCGCATCCAGGCAGAGTTCGCCAAGCCAGAACAGAAGCGAATCTTCTACACCGCCCTCTATCACATGTCTTTAGGGCCGCAGCTTTTTGACGACGTGGATGGTCGCTATCGTGGCATGGACTGGCAGATTCATCAGCTTGCTAAGAATGAGCATAACTACACCACATTCTCACTGTGGGATACCTTCCGTGCAGCCCATCCCGCCTACACGCTCATCCAGAGCGACCGAGTGCCGGACTTTGTCAACACGCTGATCCGCATGGCGGAGCAAAGCCCCGCGGGTATGCCCGTGTGGCCTCTCCAAGGGACTGAGACGGGCACGATGACCGGTTATCACTCGGCAAGTGTCATCAGCGAAGCAATCTCCAAAGGCTTTCCGGGGATCGATGCGGAGAGGGCGTACCGCGCGATGATGCGGCGCGCGGTAGCGGAAAACTATGAGGGACTCGGCTACTATCGTCGTCTGGGCTACATTCCAGCCGACCGCGAGGGAGAGTCCGTTTCCAAGACTTTTGAATATTGCTATAACGACTGGGCTATCTCTCATGTAGCCGAAAAACTGGGCCATCGTGATAATGCCGCGATGCTGCGCGCCCGCTCGACAAACTATCGGCACTACTTCAACTCCGCCAGCGGTTTCATGCAGCCCAAACTCGAGAACGGTGAATGGGCGCGGCCCTTCGATCCGATTGAGATGGGCCATAGCAGGCAGTGGCGCGACTACACCGAATCGAACGCCTGGCAGACAACCTTCGGGACTATGCATGATCCAGCGGGATTGATCGCACTCTTCGGAGGGCGTGAACCGTTTCTGGCGAAGCTCGATGCGCTGTTCACGGTTCCTTCTACTCTGCCGCCTGACGCACCTCCTGATATTGCCGGCATGGTTGGCCAATACGCTCACGGCAACGAACCATCGCATCATATTGCATATCTCTACGCATACGCTGGCGCTCCGTGGAAGACTCATGCGCGCGTACGCTCACTTATGGACACGATGTACAAGGATGATCCTAACGGCATGGCTGGAAATGAGGACGTCGGCCAGATGTCCGCGTGGTTCATCCTTTCAGCACTAGGCTTCTACTCGGTCGATCCTGTAAGCGGCAATTACATCCTCGGCTCGCCGCTGGTGCAACATGCAGTGCTTGAACTCCATGGCGGCCAGCGACTTGAAATTGACGTCAAGCGCAGCGATCCAACGCACGCCTATGTGCATTCGTTCACACTCAACGGCCAGCCACAGCAACGAGCCTGGTTTCGCCATGCGGAGATTGCTGAGGGTGGTCACATTGTGCTGGAACTGGGGCCGAACCCGAATACCTCATTCGGAGCCGATCCAAAGCTGGTTCCGCCTTCTCTAAAATTCTGAAGGATTCGCCCTTCCATTCACTATCACTGTGCGGCAGCTGTGCGCTATCGCGCGCGCTGCCAGACATTAAGTCGACAAAACCGAACGATTCGTAAGGCGGACGAAAGAAACATCGGCACCGACCACAATAGGGTCCAACAGCGATCCGAACGGGTGCCGGTATTCTGACCCTGAGCGAAGCCGAAGGGGATGAATCTCAGTATTTCGTCTGCACCGCCCCTTACCTGAGCGCCAACGTCTGGTGTGCTGCAAGAGACCGCGGCTGAATGTCACCGCTCAAATCAAGGTCCGAGTTCCCAAGGCTGCTGTAAATTCACTATCCAGTGCATACCGGGCTTCAGTGGAGTCTTGGTTCACCCCAAAACGTTGGATCACTGGCGTCCGTAGCCAGGCTGCATCCATCATTGAAGCACTCGGTCTTTCCTGCTTCGCGGTATTCGACACCTCCCTCCTTGAAACTCTCCTCCCCGCCATAACTGCCCGAAAGTTTGGCGGAGATCCGCCATGAAGGAGTGTCTGGAAGGCTGGCTTCGGTGCAGGCAGAGGTGGCTGTTGGGACTCTGGTAAGCGCTCTCGTTATTGCCCGGGCGTTTTCAGGTATTTCGCGGGCAGCGTCACCCCTGGTCGCTCATCATCAAAGATGAGGCTGGCGATCCAGAAGCGTCCGTGAACATGCCCAATCTGGAACGAATCGATGCCTCGCGAGGATGGCTGGGCGTCGTCCTTCGCATCCCGGCTTTCCTTCGTACTCCACACCTCGACAAGATTGCCAAACTCCTCGACTCGCTTTCCGATGCTGCGCTCGAAGAAACCGTTCGTCTTGAAGTAGGGATCGTTTTGCTGCACGAACATGTCGGGAGTCAGGAAAACGGCATCACCCTTGCGTGCCGGTGCGTCCTTTGTGGTCGCAGACTCCGGAACAATCCAGGCAAGCCGACCGTCGGGCACAAACAGCGCGCGGAAGCGGTCCCAGTCGCGCTGTCCAGCGGGGCCGGAGACCACGTCATAGAGCGTTGCGAGGAGGTGGTCCACAGTGTCCACGTCGCCGGGGTTCTTTGCCGCAGGCCAGTCTGGATGCCCTGCAAGTGTCCCGACGAGCGGAGACGGCGCAGATGCGGCAGGAGTATTCATCTCTTGCGATGTGACTTCTCCTTGCTGAGAATATAAGGGTGCTCCCAGCATGAACACGAACACAATACATATCAAACGTCGGATTATAGGAATGAAAGGCATTGCCATCCGTTCGGGCAGACATTAGACCTCTGTCCGGTCTTCGTTAAAGTTCGCGAACATCGGTGGGATCATGCGTTACAAAGAACATTTTTCCTCCGAAAACAAGTAGTGTTGCTCAGGTCCGACTCCATTGACAGTTACTCGTTTGAAGCAGGCGGGACATCGATGTGTCGAGACACTTGCTCTTTCAGCAAAGAGACCAACCGAGGGTCCATGTAGTCATAGTCATCGGTGATGCCTAAGACTATGAGGCGTTTGGTGCGTAGGCTCGAACCGAAACGCTCGTTCAACCTGCGACGGTGTATGCCCTCCATAGCAAAATCACGTCGGCCCAATCCACCAAATCGGCAGAGATAACCGTCACGGCGTCCGGACTTGTGCCCGCGGATAGTGCGGCGTAGCCCTCCAAACCAGAAAAAATGGTTTCGGCGATCGGACTTCGAAGCCGGTTCCGACTACAGACGAAGAGCAGATTCATTCGTAGGAGATTCTACCTGTACGGTCGTTGCGGTTGGTATCGCTCGCGAAGGGTGTGTCTGGAAAGTCAGGTTGTCGGTAAGTTGCTCCTCCTGGGGCAGTGGACGAGTTCCGAAGAACCGTCTTGCGGGGACTGATACTCAAGTTCCCGGTATGAATCCGACGATCTCGAGATCGCTGCGACGACAGTTAAGTTTGAAGCTGAAGACTGCCGTGTCATGCTGCGAAGCGCCTGCTCGATGGGGCAGGCTGATCTGCCAAATCCATTTATGTGGAACTACACGGGTGTTTGTGTAGTGTCCTCTATTCATTTCGACGGCCACCTCTCCTACTCTCGTTCTTGACGATTGCGTTTCTAGCGATCTGTTCTTACGATCTGAAACCGCACATTGCGCAGCCCACGCTGGGATCCTTCCCACGGATCATCGCTTCACCCGGAGTAATACACATGTTTGCGAAATTTATGAAACAGTCTTTGCCTATTGTGGTCTGCTCGACGCTGCTCTTAGCGGATGCGCCAGCCCAGGTTCTTCAAGAACAGGCGTCGTCGCAGGATGCCTCACAACCCTCGGCAGCTCAGAACTCATCCACAGCTCCAGCAGTCGCGCCGCAGACGGCAGACCAACTCAATGCGCTGGTGGCACCGATCGCTCTCTATCCTGACGCTCTCGTTGCGCAGATATTAGCAGCAGCGGATTATCCCGAACAGGTAGCCTTCGCGAACGACTGGCTGGCGCAGAACTCAACCCTGACCGGAAGTGCGCTGGCGCAGGCGGTCGATCAGCAGACCTGGGATCCCAGCGTGAAAGCACTGACACAGTTTCCTTCGGTACTGGGTGACCTGGCGAAGAACCTCGCGTGGACCTCGAGCCTCGGGCAAGCCTTCATCAATCAGCAGTCCGATGTGATGACCGCGGTACAGACGATGCGCGCCAAAGCTCAGGCCGCCGGAACTCTTCAATCGTCATCGCAGATCACCGTTGTGCAGCAAAGTCCTTCGACCATTGTGATCAAGCCTGCTAATCCTGACGTGGTTTACGTTCCGCAGTACAACCCGACTGTGGTATACGGAGCGCCAATTGTCGTTCCTGCTTACGTGCCTCCGCCCTTGCCAGTGGTTGCGGCTGGCGTCTTTTTCGGAGCAGGCATCGCAGTTGGAGCTACTTTTGGCGGCGCTGGCTGGGGTGGTGGCTTTGGTTGGGGCTGGCACTCCTGGAATGTGGGCTGGGGCGGTGGAGGTGGCAACGTCATCTTCAACAACAACACCTACATCAACAAGACGGTCATCAACCGGACTACTTACAACAACTACCATCCGTGGGGACCGAACAATCCCAATGGCTATCGCCCCGGAACTGACACGCACTATGGCCCGAACGGCGCGTATCATCCCAATGGTTATTACGGCCCGAACGGTGGCTGGCATCCAGATGGCCCTGTTAACCATGCGGGCGGCGCTACTGGAACCGAAAACCATGCATGGTACGGAAACGACGGCGCATATCATCCGGACGGCAACTATAAACCGGGTACCGACACGCACTATGGACCAAACGGCGCGTATCACCCCAACGGTTATTTCGGTCCCGATGGCGGCTGGCACAACGACAAATCCAACACCAATCCGAGCAATCAACCGAACGGTGGGAACAACGGCAACCACGGCTTGATCGGCGGCAATGGTGGCGTGCAGCGTCCAGCGGCGGATTATGGCAGCCAGAGAATGCAGGCCAGCAATGACCGCAGCAACTTCGGGAACGACCGCGACAACTTTGGAAGAGTGAATCAGCCTCGCTCATACATGAACGGTAACGGGGCCAGAGACCGCGCAGCAGCTGATCGTGGCAGACAGAGCATGCACCCCACCGCTATGAGGTCGCGCCCCGAGCAGATGAGCGCTCCTCGGAATATGGGCGGCGGACACCGGCGATAGGCATCCATTGAAACCATAGCCGACCTAATACGCAAAGGAATGGTGATACTCGATGAAACTGCAAGGTAAAAACATGACAAAAAGCATGCTATTTTCCGGGATGCTTCTTCTCGGATTGCTCTACATCTGCGCCTCAAATAAGACCACTGTACAGGCGGCCGTAGCAGCAGACGCTATACCGCAAACGTTCCCCACGCCCGAACAGGCCGGCGAGGCGCTTCGGGCAGCAGCAGGCACCGGTAACGAAAACGTACTGGCGGAAGTCCTGGGACCGGATTCGAAGACCATACTCTTCTCCAGCGACGCAGCCGAAGACAAAGCGGCCCTGGCCGAATTTGTGACCAAGTATGACCGCATGAACCGGTGGGTGGCGATGACCGACGGCAGCCGTGTGCTTTACATCGGCGTGGACAACTATCCCTATCCGATTCCTCTGGCGTTGAACGCATCCTCCCGGTGGTACTTCAACACCGCCGCCGGCAAGGATGAGATTCGCGCGCGGCGCATAGGAAATAACGAACTGTTGGCGATCGATGCGGTCTCTAAGATGGCCAACGCCGAAGAGGTGTACCTCCAGAGTGGTCATGACGGTAATCCTCCGAACCGATACACCAACAAGATCCTCAGTAGTCCGGGCAAGCAGGACGGGCTGTATTGGGAGGTTCCGGTAGACCAGCCCTCGAGCCCTCTGGGCCGACTGAATGAGTTTGCAAAGGATGTCGTGGCGTCGACGCAACCCGGCGCGGCAACGATATTCGGCGGATACTCAATCCGAGTCATCGCAGACCAAGGAAATAGCTTCACCATCGTGGCTACGCCAGTTACTTATGGCGATTCCGGCATCATGACTTTCATTCTCAACAAGGGTGGCGCGGTTTATCAGAAAGACCTGGGTCCGACGACTACCGCAATCACAAGCTATGGTCCCAACAACGGGTGGACGCAGGCCGAATAAACGCGGCCCTCCCACTTTGCTCACTCCATCGCGGCAGTTGTATCGATCGTCCTATTTCTCCGACGCTGTGGACGAAGATTCACTTCTTCACCTTTCCGGAGTGCAGTCGAACGAGAAGCCTTGATCAGTTAGAAAATCCTTTGGAAAGCCTATTCGTTTGTTCATAGGCGAGTGATAGGTAGACGAGGTTCGGGCCTAGTGCCCGCAAAGCCGTGGCGGTCTCAACTGGTCGGTGCAACACCATCTGATATGAATTCATTTCTGAGGGTGGTGTTTATGGCACAAGGAAAACGGGACAGGCTCTCCACGGAGCAGAGGATCGACATGTGGCGCCGCTGGAAGGGGGGCGCGTCGTTGTATGAGATCGGCCGCGCCTTCGGTAAGGGCCATGGTTCTATTCGGTTCCTGTTGACGCAGCGCGGCGGTATAGTTCCTGCTGCTCGCCGGCCCTCGCTGCGAACACTAACGCTGGCCGAGCGGGAAGACATCTCAAGAGGAATTGCTTCCGGTTCGTCGATACGTGAGATAGCTAAGGGGTTACAGCGGCCTGTGTCGACAGTAAGCCGGGAGGTGGCGCGTCATGGCGGGCGTCCACTCTATCGAGCCAGTGAAGCAGATCATCAGGCTTGGGCTTCGGCTCTTCGACCCAAGGTATGTCTTCTTGCCAACCACGAGACATTGAGGACGATCGTGGCCAGTAAACTGATGCTGGACTGGTCGCCGGAACAGATTTCGGCATGGTTGAAGGTACGCTATCCCAACCACGAGAGCATGCATGTGTCCCACGAAACCATCTACCGCAGCTTATTCATTCAGGCCCGTGGAGTGCTGAAAAAGGAGCTGATTCAGCATCTCAGGACCAAGCGGCTTATACGTCCCTCACGACATTCTCGGGCTGGCGGAAAGTCCCACGGTCAGATCGTCGATGCCATCTCTATCAGGGAAAGGCCTGCCGAGGTTGAAGACCGCGCTATTCCCGGTCATTGGGAGGGCGACCTGCTCGCTGGCAGCAAGGCAACCTCGTCGACCCGAAGGTCGTAGTGCAGAAGGCGCTCTGCCGGCGGGGATGCTTCATCGGCTTCGATCGCCAGGGCAACCCGGGAGATGAGCAACAGGTGCCGATGGTGATGGCTCTGCTCGAAGCCGGCTTCGTGAATAATCTGATGTTCTCGTCCGACCTGTCGTTTCTTCCACAGACGAAGCACGGTGGCGGCCCGGGCTATGCGCAGATGTTGACTGTCTTTGTTCCTAAGCTCAAAGCGGCGGGAGCGACAGATGAGCAGCTCCATACGATCATGGTGGACAATCCGCTCCGTTTCTTAGCTTACGTTCCGAAAAAGCCTCGCGGAGGCTAGACAGTGGCTTGCTTCGCGGCGGGTGGCCCAGGCTCCGGCCAAGTCGTCCAGCCTCGAACGAAGTAATGTCCCCCGAAATCCCGCCATCTGCGTGTATTGAAGTCACTTGAAGTGAGTTCTTTGAATTGTTCTCGTATTGTCAGCAAACCGGACATTTCGACCCGAAACTTCCAGAAAGAGTTAGTTGGGGCCGCCGTCAGGCTCGAGCGCTTCTAGCCATTACAGCTCCTGTCTCAGGCTGTTGGCTTGTCCCAACCAACGGGGCACCCGCTTCTTGTACATAAGATAGGCCTGACCGAATGCTGCTTCCAAAGTCCGTTCTTCCCGAGGCACGAGTACGAGATTCACAACTAGCAGCAGTGCGATACATCCCAGAAGAACGGCCCGGCTTGCGCCCACCCCAGCCATAATGCTAGTTCCGCGACATACATCGGATTCCGCGTAAATCGATAAGGTCCATCGGTGATCAAGACCGAGGGCACCAGTTCGAGCCTCACGGTCTTTGGTGCATGCGCAATTCCTATGATCAGTGTCCAAATAAGGAGAGCCGTGGCAACGCCAACCGGGATCGGGCTTGCATCCTATTGTGCGTCCGAAAAGGATCGAAGTACGGGCTTTGGTACGGCAATCATGTGTACGCTTTGGAGCCACAGTCGAAGGCGGGGCGATTCGCGGCAGTAAAGGTTCATGTTGTCGGCGAACTTTCAAATGATGTCATTACAATCACGTCCATAGCCCCAATTCCTGCGACACCTGCCCCAGAATCGCAGCGGTAATTTTTCACGAAATACGCCGAAACCGATTTGCCATCCACTTTGAAGCCTATTGGGCCTGAGTAAGTTCCTTGCACGAGTTTGTCGATGTTTCGAAGGGAACGAGGTAAATCCACTTAGATTCCGAGGAGCTTTAGGCGCGCGGATTTTGCAGAAAACCCTTTCAATGTAGTCAATCTCGAATCGCAATTTGGCCCGATAGATGCTTGCTAAATTTCCGATTGTATGGAACGCTCCTTTCTGGCTGGCAGCGGGCTGGCCAAATCCCCCTCGAGAAACGGAGTCTAAAAATGCGGTTTCCCCCAACGTTATTCGCACTCGCTCTCTGTGCGGCATCGCTCACTACTGCGCAAGCCCAAAACGCAACACTCGCCCCGCCTCACACACGGACGAATCAGGCTCCCACCGGCATGATTTTTAGCTACGACGCCGAACACGGCATGATTAACGCTAATGGCATGCAAAACAAGCCAACCCCCATGGCGAGCACCAGCGCCCCGTCCTTCACTGGTACCGTCAACGTAACGATTAACATCAAGATCGCCAGTAACTTCAGGCCAGGTACTTTATATCACTGCTCGGCGTCGTTTGTTGGCGGCGAACTCGACACGGATTCCGGCTTGGTGGCAGGCGGACTTGAAACCGCCAACGGCTTTGCCAGACGTACGGGTGCGGGCACAGCAACCTGCACCTTTACAATCCCATTTGCCTGGTCATTGCCTAGTGCCCCTTCAACTGATACAGGTCTGGTCATCGCCTTTGGGGCACGGGCAGTCGACTTTAGCGGCAAAGAGAAAGAAGTATCGCGCTCCACCTTCCAGGTCGATGGAATCCAAAACCTCCCGAGCGATGCATCTACCTCGAGCTTCGTGTTCGACGTCACGCTTTAGAAGTCGGTTATTTCCCAGACAGATGGAAGATTAAGGCTCAACCTCGCCCAGTGTTGTCGCAACTGGGCGAGGTTGAATCTGCCAGGTACCAGATCTTTCTCCACGGCAAGCGGCTAGCAGCTAATACCGGGGAATTTACCGGGGACGCTGCGGGGACTAAGCGGCAGGTAAACGGGTGCAAATCTTGCAAAGATACTGCGAGGTTGAGAGACGCATCTCCACCGCATATACACTGGCGTTTTGCTAATTACGACAAGTCAGTGCAAATACCTCAAAGTATGCTAGAAACCCTCTTTCACGGCGACAACACGGTTCGAATTCCGCAGTCGGTAAGTGTAGAGCGATGTTATAAGGCTTTCCCACTTGTCGAGTGACCGGTTACCCGGAAGCAATCCTGCGCGGTGCCGGAAAAGTCAGCTTTTCAATAAATTGCTTTCCGATGCTAGAAAAAGCAGGCAAGTTACCTGAAACACTGGCGGTCTCAACCGGTCGATGCAACACCATCTGATGTGAAGGTGGTGTTATGAAACAAGGAAGACGGTATGGTCTTTCTGTGGCGCAGAGGACTGAGATCTGGCGCGGTTGGAAGGCTGGAGAGTC
>Ga0206811_1123_pt1 | contig 13604 bp, 9 predicted proteins | sample Alteio_BWOrgCont_53_FD_152886 | JGI IMG/M metagenome (GOLD analysis project Ga0206811, IMG submission 152886) | Enriched cells from forest soil in Barre Woods Harvard Forest LTER site, Petersham, Massachusetts, United States -... | ecosystem: Environmental > Terrestrial > Soil > Temperate forest > O... | reverse complement strand
AACAGGCGGCGATCGGCGGAGCGGCGCACCTGATCAACTTCAAGGGAACGGATAATGTCGCCGGACTGGTGTTGCTCAACGAATTCTATCACGATCCGTGTGCCGGATTCTCGATTCCCGCGGCCGAACACAGCACAATAACTTCCTGGGGCCGGGACCACGAAGTTGACGCCTGCCGTAATATGCTGACGCAATATCCCACCGGCCTCGTCGCCACCGTCAGCGACAGCTTCGACATTTTCAATTGTTGCAGAAACATTTGGGGAGGCGTCCTCAAGGATGAAGTCTTGACCCGTGATGGCGTCCTCGTTATTCGCCCGGATTCCGGCGATCCGCCGGTCGTGGTGGTGAAAGTCCTGGATATTCTCGGCGAGAAATTCGGCTTCGCCGTCAATTCCAGGGGCTATAAAGTCCTGCACCCGAAGGTCCGGATCATTCAGGGTGATGGCATCGACATCAGAATGCTGGATGTCATCCTGAATGCAATGGAAAGCGCCAAATGGTCGGCAGACAATATCGCCTTTGGCTCCGGCGGCGGCTTGCTTCAAAAACTCAACCGGGATACTCAGCGGTTTGCCTTCAAGTGCTCATCGGTGACGGTGGGTGATGAAGAACGTGATGTGTTCAAGGAACCCGCGACAGATCGCGGCAAGAAGTCCAAGGCGGGCCGACTGAAGCTGGTCTGTGAGCAAGGCAATCCGGTAACCCTCCTGACCACAGTTCCTGCCAGCGATCCCCGCCCCGATCAATTGCAATTCGTTTTCCGTGACGGAGAATTGCTGGTCGACAGTACGTTCGCCCGGATCCGGGAAACATCGCTCCTATTGACCAGTGAACAATCAACATGAATCACCAGACAACATCTGACGGAAGAGCTTTGATACTCGTCGCGTGCCTTGTGGCGGGACTGATGTTTCCCGGGCGGTCGCTGAATGCCGCCGATCCCGATCCTGCGAAGGTCGTTTCCGACGGGAAGGGATTCGTCCCGATTTTCAACGGCAAGGATCTCAAAGGCTGGGACGGCGATCCGCAGTTTTGGTCGGTTCATGACGGCGTCCTTCGTGGTGAAACAACGCCGGAAAAGGCCGCCAGGCACAATACCTTTCTGATCTGGCGTGAGCAGCAGCCGAAAGATTTCTTCCTGACGGTCAAGTTTCGCATCCAGGGAGAAGGAAATTCCGGTGTCCAGTTTCGGAGCAGGGACCTTGGAGACTGGGAGGTGGCGGGATACCAGGCCGAGGTCGCCAATGACCGTTCCGATCCTGGAATCGGTGCGGGTTTCATGCACGACGAACGGGGCCCGCGCGGACACCTGGGACATGTGGGCGAGTTCTCATTGATTGATCTGGGCGGTAAACGGAGTGTGATTGCAAAACTCGCCGATACGAAGGCACTGCTCGCTGTCGGTTATTACAGGAACGAGGAATGGAATGAATACACGATTGCGGCCCAGGGCAATCGAATTCGCACCTGGGTGAACGGCTACCAAACACTGGAACTGATCGACAACGATTCGCGGAAAGTTGCCGGGGGAATCATTGCTTTGCAGCTTCATGCGGGAAAACCAATGCTAGTTGAATTCAAAGACATCATGCTTCAAACCATTGACGCTCAAGTGAACTCCGGCGGCCGCAAGTTTAACGACCAGGGACAAAGCGGCTGGGTCACGGCACCCGAGTGAATTCACCAATGCGTTTCAATTGTGTCACTGTCGGCCCCATCGACCGAACTTTGATCGACATTTCCGGCAAGATCGGGAACTCGACGCTTGAATTGTCATTGACGAACAAGAGAGCAAGTCATCGACGCAGTCCGCGTCAGCGATCGCCAGACGCAGGTTTCGCGATTTCAGGTAGGCAATTTTGATGAATGAGCCATTCAATCGACGAGATACAGATCAGGATTTGGCCTTTCTCGCCAGTGACACCGAGATGGGCGAACGCACTCGTGCATTTGATTGGTCGAAGACACCCATAGGTCGGCTCGACGTGTGGCCGCAGAGCCTCAAGACTCTGGTACGCACAATGCTCGATTCCCGCTATGCCATGTGGCTCGGCTGGGGACCGGAGTTTACGTTCTTTTACAATGACGCCTACGCCCGGATGACCCTTGGCCCAAAGCATCCGTGGGCGCTGGGCAAGTCGGCCTGTGAGGTGTGGTCGGAAATCTGGAACGACATCGGACCTCGTGCCGAGTCCGTAATCCGCACGGGCAAGGCGACGTGGGACGAAGGACTGCTTCTGTTTCTGGAGCGGCAGGGTTTTCCTGAAGAGACGTATCACACGTTCTCGTATAGCCCGGTCCCCGACGACCGCGGCGGTGTGGGCGGGATGCTATGCGTCGTCACGGAGGATACCGAGCGGACCATCGGTGAAAGGCGATTGCGCACGCTCCGGGAATTGGCCGCCAGGACCAACGATATGGCCAGGTCGGTCGAGGAGGCATGCCAGACCGCCACCCGGACCCTCAGTGGAAACCGGCACGATCTGCCCTTCGTTTTCCTGTACGTGTTGAGCAACGATGGTCAGAGTGCGCAGCTCGTTGGCCAGACCGGACTGGAGCCGAATTCACTCGCCTGCCCGGCCGAGATTGATCTGAACAAATCACCGTGGCCGTTTCATCAGGTCGCCGGCTCCGGGATCGCACAGGTCGTCGATGACCTCCAGAATCGCTTCGGCCGCCTCCACGGCGGGGCTTGGCCGGAACCGACTCAACGGGCAGTGGTTCTGCCAATGGCCAAGCCGGGGCAAACCCGTCCCACCGGCTTCGTCGTGGCCGGTATCAGCCCGCGTCTCGTTTTCAACGATGGGTATCGGGGCTTTCTCGATCTCCTGGCCGGTCACATTGCCACCGCCATTGCCAACGCACGGGCCTACGAAGAGGAGCGGCAACGGGCCGAGAAACTGGCCGAGCTCGATCGGGCCAAAACGGACTTTTTCTCGAACGTCAGTCACGAGTTCCGCACTCCGCTGACCTTAATGCTCGGGCCGGTGGAGGACATGCTGGCCAGGCCCGCCGCGCAAATGCCGCCTGACAACAGAGAATTGCTGAACGTCGTTCACCGCAATGGGCTTCGGCTCCAGCGACTGGTGAACAGTCTTCTGGATTTCTCCCGAATTGAAGCCGGGCGGGTCCGGGCGGCATATGAGGCAACCGATCTCGCCGAGTTCACCAACGACCTTGCCAGCAATTTCCGGTCGGCCTGCGAGAAGGCCGGACTGGAACTGCGGGTCGATTGCCCGGTTCTTCCCGAGCCGGTGTTCGTGGATCGCGCCATGTGGGAAAAGATCGTACTCAACCTCCTGTCCAACGCTTTTAAGTTCACGTTCGCGGGGGAAATTTCCGTCTCACTCAGACAGTCCGGCCATGCTGTCGAATTGCGGGTAAAGGATACCGGCACGGGCATTCCTGTCGACGAAATGCCCCGACTGTTCGAGCGGTTTCACCGGGTCGAGAACGCACGGGGGCGGACGCACGAAGGAAGCGGCATCGGACTGGCGCTCGTTCACGAACTGGTTAAATTGCATGGTGGCTCGATCACCGCCGAAAGCAAATTGGGAAAGGGAACGACCTTCATCATTTCGATCCCTTTCGGATCAAAACACCTGCCTCGGGAACAGACTGGTGGCAATCCGACGATCTCCTCGACCGTCACGAGTGCCACTTCGTTCGTTGAGGAAGCCTTACGATGGTTACCCGACAACCAGGGCAACCTCGGGAAACTTCCCGATTTGCCACCTCATGAAGACTTTTATCCAGTCATACAATCCGAAGAGGCCAGGGGCGACAGACCCCGTGTGTTGGTAGCGGACGACAACGCGGACATGCGACAGTACGTTGCTCGTTTGCTGTCCGGGAAGTATGCCGTAGAAACGGTGCCGGACGGCGCTGTGGCACTGGAGGCCGCACGCAGGCACAAGCCCGACCTGATCCTTTCAGACATCATGATGCCCCGGCTTGATGGTTTCGGCTTACTGCGGCAGTTGCGGAGCGACCGCGCTACGTCCACGATTCGTGTCATTTTGCTCTCGGCACGTGCGGGTGAAGAGAGCCGTGTCGAAGGTGCCCAGGCAGGCGCGGACGACTACCTGGAGAAGCCCTTTAGTGCACGAGAGCTTCTCGCCCGTGTCACCGCACAGTTGCAAATGGCACAGATGCGGAGGGAAGCGGACGAAACAATCCAGATCAGCGAGGAGCGGTTCAGGGCGCTGGTACATGCCACGTCGGATGTTATCTACCGGATGAGTGCAGACTGGACCGAGATGCGCTACCTGCGAGGGCGAGAATTCATCCCGGACACCCAGGAACCCAGCCAAAGTTGGTTGGCCAGGTACGTTCCCCCGCCCGAACGGCCTCGCGTCATGGAAGTCATTCAGTCCGCGATCAGGTCCAAAAGCGTGTTCGAGCTGGAACACCGGGTCATGCGTGTCGACGGCACGCCAGGATGGACTTTCTCCAGAGCCATTCCCCTGCTCGACGGCAATGGCACTATCCGGGAGTGGTTCGGTGCAGCCACAGACGTGACAGCACGAAAACGAGCTGAGGAAGCGGCCCAAAAACAGTCGGAGCAACTTCGTCAACTGGCCGAGGTCGCCACCCGGCTGAACGCGCACGAGGTCTCCTCCATCACCGGAATTGTCACCGAAGAGGCCCGACTACTCATCGGCTCCCATCAGGCGGTGACCGGCTTTACAGTGGATCAGAACTGGGCGCAGTCAATCAACACGGTTTCGCTCTCCGAGAAGTATGCGGCCTATCGGTGCTACGAAGCAACGCCGGACGGGTCGGGGATATATTCACTTGTCTGTCGCTCGAACAAGCCGTTGCGTATGACCCAGGCCGAGTTGGACAAACATCCGGCGTATCAGTGGTTCGGCAAACACGCGGCCGACCACCCGCCGTTGCGGGGCTGGCTTGCCGCTCCATTAGTCGGCCAGGACGGGGGGAACATCGGACTGATCCAGTTATCCGACAAGTTCGAAGGGGAGTTCACCGCCGAGGACGAAGCCATTCTCGTCCAGCTCGCACAAATGGCCTCCGTTGCGATCGAGAACGCTCGCCTGGTTCAAGACCTGCGCGATGCCGACCGCCGCAAGGACGAGTTTCTGGCGACTCTCGCCCACGAACTCCGCAACCCGCTCGCACCGATCCGCAACGGCTTGCAAGTACTGCGGCTCGACGGGGCCTCGGGCGAAATGGCCAACGAAGTCCGCACGATGATGGAGCGGCAGCTTGGACAGATGGTGCGTCTCATCGATGACTTGCTCGACCTCAGCCGCATTAGCCGGGGCAAGATCGGACTTCGCAAGGAGCGAGTCGAACTGGCAAGAATTGTGCAGCAGGCGGTCGAGACCAGCCGCCCGCTGATCGAGCAGGCAGGCCACGACCTGACGATTAACGTGCCGCACGGCCCGGTGTATGTGGACGCCGATGTAACCCGGCTGGCACAAGTGTTCTCGAATCTGTTGAATAACGCCGCCAAGTACACTGAAAACGGAGGACGGGTCCGGCTGAGCGTACAACATCAAGGAGCGGAAGCGGTGGTGTCCGTGCGGGACTCCGGTATCGGCATTCCAGCACACATGCTGCCGCACGTCTTCGAAATGTTTACACAAGTTGATCGTAATCTGGAACGCTCGCATGGCGGCCTTGGCATTGGCCTGTCCATTGTCAAACGGCTGGTCGAGATGCACGGTGGTTCCGTCGTCGCCAGGAGCGACGGTCACGAAATGGGAAGCGAGTTTGTTGTCCGGCTGCCGATTGTGCTGTCCGTCGTGCAAACGCAGAATCACGAGGCCGAATCGGCGAGCCCATTCAGTCGGCGACGTGTCCTGGTGGTCGATGATAACCGGGATGCGGCGGTGAGTCTGGCGATGATGCTCAAGCTCATGGGCAACGATGTAAAGACGGCCCATGACGGCCTGGAAGCGTTGGATGCTGCGGCTGTCTTCCGGCCCGACCTGATCCTTCTCGACATCGGGATGCCCCGTCTCAACGGATATGACACAGCCAGGCAGATTCGACAACAGACATGGGGAAAAGGAATGCTGTTGGTTGCGCTGACTGGCTGGGGTCAAGAAGAAGACCGGCGTAAATCGGATGAAGCGGGTTTCAATTCGCACATGGTGAAACCTGTTGACCCTGCTGCATTGGAGAAGCTTTTGGCGAACCTTCAGGCGGACACAGCCTGAGCATCGCATCTTGTTGACCATCGCATGTCGTCGAGTAAATGGATGATCAATTCCGGCGTCGTTCGATCATGGAAATCCGGGGCGACTTCTCAACAGATTTTATCTACGCTGGGGTCCGTTGAGTCTCTGTTGGAAGCTCAGACACCTCGGGTCGTTACTTTCCTCTGGAAGGCATCTCATGAAATGTTTTGCGTTGATGTTGAGCTTGTGTTTGATCACGTCCCTGCAGGTGATTGCGGCCGACCCGGCCCCTGACCAGCCGGGCAGTAGTGCACCCGCGAAGAGTACCAACGGTCGATTGCAGCGCGTGCTCGTCTTTTCGGGAACCGGCTGGTTTCGGCATCCTCAGATTCCCGCCAGTAATGGTTGGCTCGTTCGATTGGGCGCGGAACACGGCGTGCAAGTCGACGTGACCGAGACGGCCGCCGACATCACCCCCGAGCGGTTGGCGCAGTACCAGGTTTTCCTGCTCAACAATGCCAACGAGTTGGGTAAGGTACTCGACGAAAAACAACGCGACGCGGTCCAGAAATGGTATCAGCAGGGCGGCGGGATCGTCGGCTTGCACGCGGCCCTGGTCCATCAACAGGGCTGGCCCTGGTTCAATGATTTGGCAGGCTGCGACTTCAACAGCGACTCGACATTCATCCGGGCGCGGGTGGTCGTGGATCCGCAGGCGAAGGACGATCCGCTGATCCAGGGCCAGGCGAGTGAATTCTGGTACCAGGCCGACTGGCATAATCACGACAAGTCGGTCACCGGCCTGCCCGGCATTCGCGTGTTGCTGAGACTGGACGAATCGACGTTCGAGCCCGTTCAGGATTATTTCAAGACCCGCGGCGGCAAGCCGATGGGGGCCGACCATCCGATGACTTGGACTCGTGAACACGACGGCGGACGGTTCTTCTACACCGAACTGGGCCACGATGTGCGCTCGCTGGATACGCCATTTGGCAAGAAGCTCGTGATCGAAGCCATGCGTTGGACAGCGAATGCGGAAACGCCTAAGTGAAAGCAACAACGAAGGCGGCGAGGTGCCTCACAGACTTCTACCATTGGAACCGGCCTGACAAAATCGGCCATGGATCAGATGAGCCACATCGACCGTTTTTTTGAACCAACGAATTTTGAATCCATAGCCTCGCCCCGCTGTTAACGCCGAATCTCCAATTTCGTTTGTCAATTGGAGTGCGAAAGGGACTCGGCTGTTAACTCCGACGCCAACTTTGGACAGAGCGTTGGAGAGTTTTTGCTGGATTCGGGTCCAAGATACCAAAATCACGGAAATCGGAAATTGCTCTTTGGTGGCCAAGTTGCCGATTTGAGAGTTCTTCCCGTTCCGCGCGTCGTCGCAACATCTTGCGGGAAAGGCGGAAGACGCCTGGAGGAATTCCTCTCGGAGTCTTCTATTAACCCGTGTGTATCGCGGAATCCGTGACACGAAAATCAGCTCCCCGACTAGGGCTCGAATCTGACTGGATTTCATGACGATTTCAGCGAAAATCGCATGATTTATAGGCTGTATCGACGGTTCCAAGCGATCACAAGCAGTTGCTTTCCGTACCATGAAATCAGAACGAATAACGGTATTCTGGCAGAATTCCGGTAATTCGGTAGGATTGCCAGTGTCATCGCCAGTGGCAGGGCGCGCCCGCTTTCGGGGCAGGTTCGTTTCGGACGTATGCCGAAGGGCTGGCGGTGATCGTTTTCCACGAATGGAAAAGCAGAACGCCGGTCACCGCAGCCCAAATCCTGACGGCCTTCTGATCGTAGCGACACGCGCAAGAGCCTTCATGTCATGTTCGGAACTGGCCCATAAGGTGAAATGATGGAGTTGAAACGAAACCAGGTTTACTTTGAGGGCGAGAATCCGATGGTGATGACCGAGCTTCCGGGCGAAGTCGTCACGCTGACCGACGATCAAGAACGAATTCTCAAGCAGGTTTCGGGGTCGATCAAGGCGTACATCCTCGCCGCAGAGGAACTCGCGAATGGTAAGTACGCACACTTGCGTGAAATGATCCCCGCCTACCTTTCCACGCCGGGGCATGTACTCGTTTCCTGCGGGCTCGACGGAATTGTCGTCCGGTACGAACGCAAGGTCGATAGTCGCCGTTTTCTCAAGGCTTGGCGCGATGAGCCACTGGTGGAATTCGTGTCCGAACTCTCGCAGGGAATTGTCCGTTGCGTTCCGCCCGGCCTGCAGCCCGAGATCACCGATCAAGACGGCTTTCTGCTGTCGACGTTCATTAATAACCCGACCACGGGCGATCACAAGGATATCAGCGCCGCCAGACTCGTCATCACCGCAGTCGTGCAACCGCCGGAGAGGTTTCCACAGCCACCGCACAAGCCCTTTTGCTTGGTATCTGTACGCAGCGACTTCGCATTCCATCTTCACGGCGAAATGATCGACAGGATCACGGGCGATGTTCAACCGTTCCTAACATTCACGCCGTTTCGGATTCCGGTCGGGTGGGACTGCATCGAGGTCTTTCCGTTTCTCGACCTCGCCCAATGGGTTCCGGAGAACGCCGTCTCATGGGCTGAAACGGATATTTTGGCGGCGGTCACAGCCCGCCAGCACCATCACGCCACATTGACCTCCCTAGACCCGAACGCAGGCGCGCGTCGGGCATTCGCGGCGGAACTCGGAGCGTTCAAAGACTTGCTCGACAGGAGCCCAGAACGCGAAGAGGAGCTGCATGTCTTCCTGAAAGCGCACCCGCACTTCATTTGTCCGAGCTACTCGAAAATGTGGTCGAAGCTGCCTTTTGGCAGCAAAGAATCTGATTTTGTTTTCCGTGACGCCGCCGGAGACTATCTACTCGTTGAGATCGAACGCTCCACTCTTCCGCTCTTCATTCAGAGCGGAGATCCATCGAGGGACCTAAACCATGCTCGCTCCCAGATCACGGACTGGAAGCGGTATATCCAACAGAATTTCTACACTGTCCAGAACGAACTCAAGCTCACCGGCATTTCGGCGAATCCACGAAGCCTTGTCATCATCGGGCGATCCGTAAGTCTGACTCCCGAGAACCGGTCCAAAATCGCCACGATGGAAACGGAGTCGCTCAATCAAAAACTCATGACGTACGATGACGTCTATCTGAACGCGAAGGCCGTCATCGAGAATATGTTCGGCCCGCTGGAAATTCCCATCCCAGACACGCAGATATTCTACCTGCCCAAACCATGGCCGCATACAAATCGGTAACTCAACCTGAAGGTGGTTTCATTGTGGAGCGTGGCCAAAGGGGACAGTTCGGACAGGTCCATATGATATGGACCTGCCCTCTTTGGCCTCACCACACTGGCATCGCCACGGAAACTTCGACGCAATTCTCACAGTGATGTACAGCGTTCTCCCACTCCCAAAATAATCAGTGCGCCATCGCGTCTCGAATCCTGTCATCTCGCATCGGGGCGCAGAAAACGGGATACGTCCAATATATTATGCTTTGGTGCCGTCAGCGGCCTTTCGCGGTCGACCACGGGCTCGAAAGGTGGATTCAAGTCCAAGTTGTTTCGCTGTGGACTCTTGCCATGCATCCGAGCCGAACGGACGGCCGCGCAGCACCGCTTCGAGTTCCTTCTTCGTCAACGCTCGACTGACGCGCGTCACCCAGTTCCCCGGACGTGAAAGCGGCCAGGGGCAAAGAACGGGTTTGGCGTCATTGTCGGAAGGATGCGTCCATCGCCACAGGCTGCCCCATCGCCAATCTTCCGCGCGTTCCGCGAGCGTCGGTCGTCCCGGGTTGCGTTCGACATAACGTAGCACCATGTAGAGATGGTTGTCCTCTTTGATCGGGATTTGTACGTTCCTTGGTACAAATGACCGGTCCCGCCGGTGCGATGATCCAGGTGCCAGCGGCGCACATGCGTCGTCGTCAATCGCTGCATGAACCGCCCCAGATCTCCGTCGCTCAATGGCCAAAGAACCAAGTGCCAATGATTGGGCATCAGGCAATAGCTCAGAATCCGGACGAACACCTGTTGCGGAGTCTCGAGCAGTACCATTTCGACGACCGCATAGGCGGCTTCCTTGTCAAAGATCCCGTCGCGCGCGTTCCCACGATTCAAAACGTGAAAGATCATTCTCCCCGGCACGTGACGTGCTATGCGTGGCGTGGCGTGGGCAGACAATAATCCGCGTTGCACGCCCGTGTTAACCGTTAATTGGACTTATCCCCTGCTCCCCCCGCTGTCCACTGTCGAGCAGCGGTTGAATACGGTTGAATAAAGATTCGAAGTGTGCGAATTCCTTGACATCGAAGTCAGCCGCCTTCTCGGCGAAGGCTTTCTTGTCGCCGGAAATCTCAAAAACAAAAGTCCCCGGATAAACTGGATCTCCTTGCATTCCGTGGGCAGTGAGCAACGAATCGTTGAAATAGTGTTCGATCTCTAAGAGGCGATGGACAGAATCACTTGGCACGAACTGAGTACGGTGTTGTGGGATCGGTAGGAGCGTCGCGTGCACGTCCCATTGTGAATGTCGCTTGTGATCAACGTCATTGCCCGAGATGAATTCGGGTGCCTTAAGGCCCGCAAATTGAGGCGCGCCCTCTCTGTCGTTGTCGAACACCGCTACGACCGTTTTGTCGAAAACTCCAGACCAGTATCGAAGGGCTGCGCCTAGCGTCTTTGCCCCGCCTCCACCTGTCACCGCGACACCAATCGGATTGAAAGGGATGTCAGCGAGTGGGTGGAGTTTTCGCCACGCAATCGCAATTAATTGGGCATCGGTTTTCCCCTCCAGCAGCAATACCGGCTTCGGTTGCGCCGTCGCTTGGGTCAAAATTGCGTCTTGAAACTTCCGCGTTTGAGAAAGTACATCGAAGGCGCTTAGAAACTCGCTGTAGCGCTCCGGCTCGATTTTGTTTCCAGATGGCATTTCCAAGAGAGTAAAGCCGTCGTTACCAAAAACCGACTCCATTCCAAGGACGACCAGCGGCGCGTGCACCGTAATTATAAATTGGACACGAGGGAATAATGCTATTAGGCGTGGAAGGACGCCGTGCTGCAAGCCCAAATGAAGATGAAGATCGGCCTCATCAATCAGTACGATTCCCCGAATCTCGTCAAGGGCACGAAAGCTCATTTGCGCTTGGTCGGCGTCACGAATAATCGAGGCAAACAGACAAAACAGCGCGCTTTCTCCCGCGGACAGACCGAGAAGATCTTTTTTCACCGCTATTGACATTCCATTGCGAATTATTTCTACGCTGGCAAGGCGATAATGGCGATTTCCAAAAGAAAATCTGACATCGTCCCCGTCCTGCTCGGTTAGAACTTCTCTGAGAATCCTCCCGACCGCTTGGAACACATTCGCGTTGTGCTCGTCTGGCACCTCCTCTTGAAGCAGCATGTCAAAGCCTACGGATATCAGCCAGTCAATAGTTGGTTTCAATCGATTTCTCGATATTACGCGCCTCTCTGTGCGCCGCTTGGTCAGCCTTTGTTCGGGCAGGTGTAGGTCTGACGAGAGATCCTCAACATTCAACCAATCGGGCGGCTCGAACCGGTCCGCCGGAAAGAACAAGAGGCAATTAGATTTATATGCTTTTTCCGTGTCCTGTTCCGTGATTAATCCGCCGGGGAGCAGGTTGAAATGGGAAAGGTCGTATGGACCAATGTTGTTCCAGCTTTCCTTTGCGGGCGTCCATCCCAACTGACTTTCAAAGTCAATCCGTGGCCGGTCGAGTTGCCACTCTCCACAACGAACGTTTTGCTCAAATGTGAGTCCTGCGTAGAAGTAGTTCGCACCGTGGCGTACCCCAAGGGGAGACCGGACACGATACACGCGCCCAGTTTCTGTTTCGCCCTCGTCGAACAGGCGCTGCTTGAATGCCAAGATCGCGTTAACGATGAACGATAGGACGGTAGATTTACCGCTTCCGTTTCGACCAACTAATACAAGTGGCTCGGGGAAATCGCCGTTAAAGGGCAATTCGAGTTTGAGCGATTCAATCGGGCCAGTATTGTGAAGTTCAATTGATTTTAGATACACGGCAATCCTCTTTTTTCCAGAACACCGTAGACAAGGAAAAGACGAGGATAAGTCCAATTTCCCCTTGTTTTTCGATTTTCGATTTAGTTGGACTTATCCCCTGCCCACCGATGTGATCGGCTCTGGTCTCGGTTTCGTTCATGTCTTCCCGTCATCTTTGGGTTTTCCAAGCTTCCCGGGTTTTGGCAAACGTTTGAGCTCTTTGGCAGCGCGATCCAGATCATCATCGATTTGGCGCGGCTGCGCGTCGATGAAGTTGCGATACCGTTCATACTCGATTTCGGCTTTGAGTCGAGCATCGACGGCGGAGATTTTCCCGGCATGGTCTAACAGTTCCCGTCCGGACAGTTTCAGGAACTCATTGAGTTTGGTGATCCAGTCCAGCATTGTCATCGGCTTGCGGCTCATCGCCTGGAGTTCGGCGAATTCGAGGTAGGCGGTGACAATGCGGTTGAGTGTCCGCAATTCCTCATCGTCCAGATAATTTTTGGCGATCGACACGTCGTCTTTTCGGATCACTCCGCCGGGTCGCGTCGATTTCAAACCCATCAGCGGCAGACTGGCGTCGGCTCGCTTGTGGATCACTTCGGCGGCTGTATGACCGTGTGCCGCCCAGTGCATCTTGTTTTGCACCGTCGCAAAGAACTGTTGCGACATCTCGACGTCGGGGGTGTAGTCCACGCTCGTCGCATAGATGTCCAGCACCTTCTGATAAAACCGGCGTTCGCTGGATCGGATGTCGCGAATGCGTTCCAGCAGTTCGTCGAAGTAATCCGCGTGTCCTTTTCCAGGCGGGTTCTTGAGCCGCTCGTCGTCCATTGCGAACCCTTTGACGAGGTATTCGCTCAAGCGTGCGGTCGCCCATTGTCGGAACTGCGTGCCGCGATGACTGCGGACGCGATAGCCGATGGCGAGAATCGCGGGCAGGTTGTAGTGCCGCAGGTTGCGCGACACGTCGCGTCCTCCCTCCCGGCGAACTTGTAAGTAATCCTTACAAGTTGCCGCCGGATCGAGCTCGCCTTCTTCGTAAATTGCTTTCAGATGGATGGTTACGTTCTGCGGCGTCGTCTGAAACAACTCGGCAATCATCGCCTGCGTCAGCCAGATCGTGTCGTTCTCGAAACGGCACTGGATGTGGGTACGACCGTCTTCCGTCTGGTACAGAATGATTTCGGACTGAGGCGTTTCGTCGGCCATGCTCTGTCCCTGCAGTTGACCTCGGAATTCAAATCGTGGGGAGACTCAAGAATGTACTGCGCTATGGAGGGAATGACTACCGGCACGGGATGGCCAGCGATGGCCAGCTTCGGGACCAAGCCGTTAATGAGGCTTGCTCCGTCGCCCCGACCCTGATAGGCAACGCCGTGAAGGATTTTTTCGACCGTCCCGAACCATCAGAA
>Ga0206811_1122_pt1 | contig 13693 bp, 9 predicted proteins | sample Alteio_BWOrgCont_53_FD_152886 | JGI IMG/M metagenome (GOLD analysis project Ga0206811, IMG submission 152886) | Enriched cells from forest soil in Barre Woods Harvard Forest LTER site, Petersham, Massachusetts, United States -... | ecosystem: Environmental > Terrestrial > Soil > Temperate forest > O... | reverse complement strand
AACTCGACAAGGCCTACGACTTCATGGTGAAACTCGGCCTGGAGTTTGACACTGTGACCGATGTGGGCCGAAACCGGGAAAAGGCCAAATCAACCGCCGAGTCAATCGTCAAACAATTGAAATCGTATGCTCAGGAGCACAATCTTGAATACAGGGAAACGGCGGAACTGACTTATGAAGAACTGGCGATTGAACCGATCGGAAATGCCTTCGAAGGTAAGGGGCGTTCTCCTGTCGTCAACGAAGTCTTCATGCCGGGATCGAGTGGCGAACCGCGAATGTCGCTGTATTCGCCGCGCCGCGCCGATTCCAGAGCCCAACGAGGAGCATTCGCGTACTGGAAAATCGCCGATTTGCCCGCCCAGGTCTCAAACCTTAAAGACGAAGCGGTTCGTCAAAGGGTTGTCAGCGCGTGGAAATTCGATCAGGCGAGATCCATTGCCAGACAACGCGCCGACGAGCTGGTGGCCCGAGTGAAGCTGGTCGGGAACGATTTGCCAGCGGCATTGTCTGGCGAATCCGTCACTGGCGTCAAAAGTGATCCGGCGATCAGTGTGATTCCGACTGACAAATTTTCGTGGCTGACGATCAATCAAAGCGTTCCGAACGCGTCGCGGGGACCGGTGATCTCGTCCATTCCACTGATCGATAACATCGGCAATGACTTCATGAAAAAGGTATTTGATGATCTGGCCAACGGCGAGACAGGAGTCGTCGCGGATGAGCCAAGGTCGATTTATTATGTCGTCAAGGTAATGAATCGCGATACAGCCAACGGCGACGCGGATGGTGGCGTAGAAAAGCGGGAACAACGCGAGCGGTTCATGAAAGAGGAATTCGCATCCCGGCTGTTTTTCAGGCCGTCACCGTACCAGTCAATGGCTCAATACCCTCAACAATTGATTGATCAGGCCTGGCTGCGGAATATGGAAGAGCAACATCATGTGGTCTGGGAAGAGAATACAGCCCCGCCGCAGCCTCGTTCTCGACGATAAACCGGTCTGTGGAACGCTGGTTGCTGGAATCAGCGTTTCCCAATTTGTTCTGCCGAAATGACGGCATTTTGAGTGTCACCACACTTTGCGTGAGATATGACTGCATGAATAACTCGGCTGGTGCGATGATCGAGGCGATTGGCCTCAGCAAATTCTATGGACCATTTGCGGCGACGCAGGACGTTTCCTTTTCCGTCCCGCGCGGCCAGGTGGCGGCATTCCTCGGGCCAAACGGCGCCGGCAAATCGACCACAATGAAACTGCTAACCGGGTTTCTGGCTCCCAGTACCGGGACTGCCAAAATCGGCGGGATGGATATGTCGACCGACCGGCTGAAAGCGGCCGAAATCCTCGGCTATCTTCCGGAAAACGGCCCGCTGTATCTGGAGATGACGCCGTCCTCGATTCTGCGATTTCTGGGCGAGGCGCGCGGAATGGGCAGCGAACGATTGGCCGAACGGCTCGACTATGTCGCCCAAAAATGTTCGCTCAAAGGCGTTTGGGGCAAGCCGATTGGAAAACTCTCAAAAGGGTTTCGGCAGCGCGTGGGGATGGCGCAAGCGTTGTTGCACGATCCCCAGGTGTTGATCCTGGACGAGCCGACCAGCGGCCTCGATCCCAACCAGACGCATGACGTGCGAGAATTGATCCTTAGTCTGGCCAAGACCAAGACGATCTTGCTGTCGACGCACATTCTGACGGAAGTCAAAGCTGTCTGCAGCCGTGTCATCCTCATCAACGATGGTCGAGTCGTACTCGACGGCACGGTTGACGAACTGGAACAAGGCGGTCAGGGAATGGACTCCCGGTTCCGACAATTGACTGGAGCGGGACACTAGTGCTCCGCTACCGCTTGAATTTCGGGTTGTGTGCCACTGGCGGCGGCTCTGAGCCTCCAGTGTCTTCGTATTTCCCGTGTGCACAAACACACTGGCGGTTCAGAGCAACCGCCAGTGGCACCCTCCAATTAACCTGTCACTTTAACTCATTACGATAGGGATCGCCCACAGATGCGTTCGCATGTTGTCCTCGCGGTCTTCAAGCGCAATTTCTGGAGTTATTTCTCCGGAGTCATTGGCTATCTGTTCATTGTGGCGTTCGTTTTTCTGGGAGCGTTTGCCGCTTTCCAGGAAAAGTTCTTCGCCAACAACGTCGCCAGTCTCGAACAGTTGAACGAGTGGTTTCCACAGTTGCTGTTGTTCATCGTGCCCGCGATCACAATGAGCATCTGGTCCGAAGAGCGAAAGCTGGGTACCGAAGAGTTGCTCTTCACGCTGCCTGTATCCGATCTGGAAGTGTTGATCGGCAAATATCTGGCGGTGATCTCGGTCTATGCGGTCGCACTCGGCTTTTCGCTCACCAACGTCGTGACGCTGAGCTGGATCGGTGCGCCGGATCCCGGCCTGATTTGCACGACATACCTCGGCTATTGGCTGGCGGGATGCGCGCTGTTGGCTGCGGGGATGGTTGCATCGCAGATGACGAGCAACGGAACTGTGGCCTTCGTGCTCGGCTCGGCGATTTGCGCGATTCCGGTCTTTGCAGGACGCCTGTCGTTTTTCGTGAGCTGGCTGGCTCCGGACTCCAAATTTGAACCGTTGAAAGCGGCATTTGAGGGCTTGAGTCTCTCGTCGCAATTCAAACCATTTGGAATGGGACTGATTCCGTCGCAAGGTTTGTTCTACTTCTTCGCCCTCACCGGACTGATGTTGTATCTCAACTATGTCCTGATCGGTTATCGCCACTGGAGCGGTGGGGTCAAAGGAACGAATATGGGGGTTCAATACTCTATTCGCGCCGTTTCTTTGTTGTTGATCCTGATCGGTGTCGGAACTGTATTTACGCGAATCGGTTTCCGATCCGACTGGACTTCCGAAAAGCTGTACTCGTTTAGCCCGACGACGAGACAAGTTCTCAAAGACCTCAAGAGTGAACGCCCCGTCACGATTCAGGCATTCGTCAGCCGTATACCTCCGCGCGATTATGTCGCCGTGAAGAGTACCCTCCTGGGGTTGCTCGGTCAGTACGGTCAGGCGACGTCGAACGCGACCGTTCGAATCGTCGAAGTCGACCCTTCGAGCGAACAGGCTGATGAAGCCAAGCAATTCGGTATCGAGGCGCGAGACGTTCAATTCGAACTCGAAGGAACGACCAGGGTCGAGAAAGTCGTCATGGGGGCCGTCATCAACAGCGGTTCCAATGAAGTCGTCATCCCCCACTTTGGCCAGGGTACACCGATCGAGTACGAGTTGACTCGTGCCATTCAGACAGTGGCCACCGAGAAACGCAAGACAATCGGAATTCTGGAGAGCGACGCGAAAATCACCGGGGGATTCGACATGTCGTCGTTCCGTCAGTCTCCCGAATGGCGAATCGTCTCCGAGTTGAAGAAGTCGTACAACGTCGAGAGCGTTCCGGCAGCAATGCCGATCGATGAATCCAAATTCGACGTTCTGATCTCGGTTCTGCCCTCGTCATTGGGGATGAACGAGCTGAACAATCTCGTGAGCTATATTCGACAAGGCAAGCCGGTCCTGGTTCTGGACGATCCATTGCCGATGACCAATCCGTCGCTCGCACCTCGCCAGCCGAAGCCGCGGCCGGGTGGAAATCCCATGATGAGCATGGGAATGCCACCGAACGAACAAAAGGCGTTTGGCGGAAGAGCAACGCCGCTGGTCGATTTGCTGGGGATCGAGTGGAATTACGATGAGATTGTCTGGGACGAAACGTCGCTCTATCTTCATCCCGAATATGAAAAACTGCTGCGTGAAGAAATCGTCTCGGTCAGCCCGAAAAGCGGCAATGTGGACGCATTCAATCTCAAGAGCCCGGTGACTCGCGAATTGCAGGAAGTGATGCTGTTCTTCTCGGGATCGATCAAGGAACGGGATCTCAAGAAAGGCCAGGAAAAGACCCTGGAATTTCAGCCGCTGTTGCTGACGGGCAGACGATCGGGGCTGCTGAAATGGGATGAAGTCGTCAAGAACAGTATGTTCGGAATCTCGATTGATCCCAATCCGGTTCGCATCATGGACGACTACGCGCATATTCTGGCCGCTCATATTACTTCGGCAAAAGGTTCAAAAGGCGACAAGGTCAACGTGATCTATATCGCAGACACCGACGTCGTGTCGGACTTCTTCTTCCATTTGCGAGAAACGAAACAGTTCCGGCTCGATCTCGACAACGTCACCTTCATTCTGAATTCCGTTGATCAACTGGCGGATGACACGGCCACCATCGATTTGCGTAATCGCCGTCCAAGACACCGCACCTTGACCTCGGTCGAAAAACAAACGGGACAGTTTGTGGAAGAGGCCAATACGGAACGCAAGAATGCGGCGCAAGAGGCCAAGGACGCATTAAAAGACGCGAAAAAGCGGCTGCAGGAAAAGGTCGACAAGATCAAGAACGACGATTCGCTGGATGAAGAAAGCAAAGTCCAGGCTCTGTTGTTGGCCCAGGAAGAAGAGAAACGTCGGCTGGAAGTCGAAGAGGCCAATATCAATCAGGCCAAGGAAAAGCGGATCGAGGCGAGCAAAACCAAAATGGACCGTCTGACCCGCCAGGTGAAAGACCGCTATTACACGCTTGCTCTGCTGGCCTCGCCAATTCCCGCGATCATGCTGGGGCTGATCGTTTTGCTGGTTCGGACGATCGATGAACAAAAAGATGTGGCACCAACTCGTCGAGCCGGTCGCATCTCTTGATGTTCACACGGACAAGACGGTCTCATTGATCGTTTTCGGATAGTCATCGCCAATTTTTCAACACCGTATTCATTCCGCGAGAGCTTCGTCATGAACGAAACCATGCGAACGACTATTTTTGTCGCTGCCGCCATTGTGTCCCTGATCGCCGCGCGGTTCGCCGGACCATCCGTCCCCAGGTCCCCGCAAGAGTTCAGTCAGGTTGGTACGGAATTCTATCCGGAATTCACCAACGCCAATGCGGCAAAGTCGCTGCAGGTGGTGAGCTACAATCCCGACACGGCCGCCGTTCGTGTATTCGGCGTCGAGCAGGGACCGGACGGCGTTTGGCGAATCCCTTCGCGTCACGGATATCCCGTCGACGGCAAGGATCGATTGGGAAAAACGGCTGCGTCCGTGATTGGCATCAAACGAGACCAGCTTGCCGGACCGCGAAAAAATGAGCACGCGCAATTCGGCGTGCTCGACCCCCTGGGTGAGAACGTCAGTGATTTCAAAGGCGTTGGCAACCGTCTGACTTTGAAGGACGGCAAGGATGGAAAGGTTTTGGCGGATCTGATCATCGGCAAGGAAGTCAAGGGACGCCCCGGCTTCTTTTACGTTCGCAATCCAAAAGAAGACCCCACGTATATTGCAAAAGTCAGTATCGACGTGTCGACAAAGTTCGCCGACTGGATTGAACCGGATCTGCTAAAGCTTGACGGAAGCAAGTTGCGAACCGTCATCATCGACAAGCACAGCATCGAAATCACCCCCGAAGGCGGGAAGCTGGTTGGCAAGGAAACGAACAAGCTGACACGCACCAGTTCCACCGACAAATGGAAGCTCGATGGACTTGAGGAGGCAACGGAAGAGGTCAACGAAGATGAAGTCCGCAAGCTGGTTCAGGCGCTGGACGACCTGAAGATTGTCGGCGTTCGGCCCAAAGGCGAACGACTGAAGAAGAGATTGCAGGACGACAAGGCGATCGTGCCCGACGATCGGACCCGGATCGAGATGCAGGAAATGGGCTTCTTCTTCATTCCGACGCGGGAACGCCGGGCCATGGCGATGATTTCTCAGGAAGGCGATATGTTCGCGACCACCGATCAGGGGGTCGTCTATGATCTGCATTTCGGATCTGTCTTCTCAGGCAGTGAAGAAGAAGTCGAGGCTGGCTTCATCAAGCAGGGAGACGACGAAAAGAAAGGCGACGAAAAGAAAGAGTCTGAGGACGACAAGAAGCCACAGTCCAAAAAGGTAAAAAGTCGGTATCTGTTCGTTTTGACTCAATTCGATCCTGAAGCTCTTGGTCCAAAGCCGGAAGCGCCCGAGAAGCCCGCCGAGCCCGCGGAAGACGTCAAACCGGAAGCCGCTGATCCCGACGCGCCAGCCGCCGCCGATTCGGCGGAGAACGCAACAAACAAGGTTGACCCGAAAAAGGTTCATGAAGCCGCAATGGCCAAATACGACCTGGATCTCAAAAAGTACGAAGGCGACGTGAAAGCTTATGACGAGAAAGTCAAAGCTGGCGAGAAGCTGGTCAAGGATCTGAACCGTCGATTCGCCGACTGGTACTACGTCATCTCCGGCGACAGCTTCGAGAATCTCCGCCAGGGTCGACAGACCCTCGTCAAAGCGAAGGCCGCCGAGAAGGCCGCGGATCAGGGGCAGAAGAAGGACGAGTAAGCCAGATTCCCTCAAAGGAGAGGGCGCTTTTGTTGCGCATGGCTTAAACCGTAAGATTGGCTTCCGAGATATGGCAGCCGCTAATCGCGGGCGGTGCGATGCGATTCAAAACAGCCTCCGAAGTGCTTTTTGTTCTCAATTCCGTCTGCACCTTGGCTGCCGTTGGTGTGGGGGTGTTCGTCTTTCAGCTTATTGGCATGATGCTGTACGATTCAAACGTCGCAGTCTTCCGCGATAAACTGAACGCAGATGACCGCAGTTCAATTGCCAACACAGCACAACAGGCGGTGCTCATTGCGGTCGTTCCGCTGGTCGTCACGAACTTTGTGTGGATCGCAACGGTATGCCTTGCAGCAATAAGATCCGAAGTCGCGAACGATGAAAACGGAAAAGAGAATTGATTTCCGTTGGGTAAATGGCTTCTGTTTCGCAAAGCCAGTCGCTTCGTCATTTTCTTAGGCGCTGGCGCGAAGTTCGTTCGGTGGATCGGTCTTGTTCAGGTGGTCGAGGATCTCGTCGATTCTCTGGGAAACTCGCTGCTGAGACTCTTCCAGCATTGATGTGGATTCGAGAACCTCGATTTCGCGATGGTCGAGTTCTCGCGTCCGATCGGTGATCGCTTCGTTGAGTTCCTGAATTTGCCCCAGCAGTGCGTCGAAGACCACCTGCTGTTCCTCTGTGGCGATTGACAATTCGTCGATCGATCCGCTTGTGGCGGGTTCATCATTGGCGGCTTCAATCGCGCGCAACAATGCGTCCCAGCCCGCTCGCTGTCCATCGGCAAATTCGGCCACCATCGATTGCTCGGACAGAATCCGGTCACACAATTCCTCGGCGGTCAGCAATGCGAGATCCTCGGTCATCACCGCTTCATCGGACCGGGCGATACCTTCCGGCTGGATCAGGATCGTGAATTCGGTCGCGCCGATTTTCAGGCGATCGTCGTGCCGCAGGGCCATTCGTCGATAAGGACGATCATTGACGATCAAGGTCGCTTTGTCATCAGCCGCTTCAATCCAGATTGCGCCGCGCTGCAAGTGGATCACACTGTGCAAGGCGGGAATCGATGGTTCAACAAGTGTCAGATCGCACCGTTGGCTGGTCCCGATGGAAAAACCGTCGTGACGGACAAGGACCGAGGTCCCTTGAGACTGTAAAGTCAAAACAAGGTTCGCCGAATCGTCAACGCTCGATGGATCCGGAGCCGAGAGAGATGACCGAAATGGAGAAAACATAGTGGACCTCGTTCCAGCGTCATGTCAGACGGATGGCCGAAGAGACCATGGCCGCGTCTCTTCATCATCGAACGTCGAAACGGATCGCCATGACGGAATCATCCCCACACTCGTCGCAGATGTTGGAACCGTTTCCTGACGACTCGCCCGCGCACGTAAAGTCTGCCGGTGAATGAGGATTTACCGCTGAAAAACGGGTTGAATCTGTCACAATGGAGAGGCTGCGTAACACTTCAGGGTTGTAACGACTCTGGCTCAAATCTCACTCAGGTAATCCCTGATACGGGACCCGTCAGATGGACCAAGCCGGGCCGAACAGACCAACACTCACTTCTTCGCAGGCGGCTGGCCAAACTCTTTTCCATGCTTTTTCATCGCCGTTTCGAATGCAGCACGAGCCGTATCCCAGGCCGATTCCATCAGGGGAATATGACATCCACCCTTGCCCTTGCAGTCGTTCATGCCTGGATCTGTTCCGCACCCACCCTGTCCCTTGCAGTCGTTATGGCCACCGCAGGTCGAGTCGGCCACGCTGGCACAAGTTCCCTGTCCGGCGCACGCGTTGTCCTTGCTTCGCCCCGTCTCCTTGCACGAATTCAGTCCACGGCAAGTATGCGGCTCGTCCAGAATCAGGATCTCCGCGGCCTCACTGAGCGACACCTGAGCTGGCGGTGTCGTGACCACGGGGAGTGGTGTCAACGGCTTGGCAGGCGTACCTGTACCGCCATTGTTGCATCCCACAGCCGCGCCCGCGATGACGCCGCTGAGAGCGGCGAAGGTCAATTGGTGAAACTCGCGTCGATCCATTCCGGAGTGATTCATCTGTCTTCTTTCCAGCCAAATTGTTTGATCGCGCCAGACACATTTTTATAAACGGTTTCAAGCAAAAATCGTCTTTGACTACAGCCGGTCGCACGAGGGTGTGCCACCGATTCTGTCAGTGCTCATCAGCTCAAGCAGGTAAGAAGAACACTGGCGGAGCCCAGTGGCACACAACCCCAATGTTAAGCGTTGGCAACGCACTAGAGCAAGTCGCGCACATCGCTGACGCAACCGGAAATTGCCGCGGCGGCGACCATCGCGGGGCTCATCAACAAAGTACGACCGGTCGGGCTACCCTGTCGGCCTTTGAAATTGCGATTGCTCGACGAGGCACAGACTTCGCGTCCCTTCAGTTTGTCGGGATTCATCGCCAGGCACATCGAGCACCCTGCTTCCCGCCACTGAAAGCCCGCCGCTTCAAAGACCTTGTCCAACCCTTCCGAAATCGCCTGCTCGCGCACCAGTTGCGATCCCGGAACGACCAGCGCCTTGACGCCCGTGGCCACATGTCGGCCTTTGGCGATGGCAGCGGCTTCGCGCAGATCCGAAATGCGACCGTTCGTACACGATCCGATGAACGCGACATCGATCTTCACTCCGCGGATCGGCTGCTGTTCCTTCAGGTCCATGTAGTCGAACGCATCCTGGATTCCCTTTTGATCATCGGGCGTGAATGTCGTGAGTGCAGGCAGTTTTTCGGTGACGCCCACCGATTGCGAAGGGTTGATGCCCCAGGTGACAGTCGGCTCGATCTGGCTGCCGTCGAACGTGACAAAATCGTCGAACTCGGCATCTTTGGGTGACGCCAGACTCGACCACCAGGTTGCCGCACGATCGAAGTCCGCACCCTGCGGAGCGAACGGGCGTCCCTTGATGTAATCGACGGTGGTCTGATCCGGATTGACGTACCCGCAACGAGCCCCGCCTTCGATGCTCATGTTACAGACGGTCATGCGTTCTTCCATCGTCATCCGGTCGAAGACTTCGCCCGCATATTCGTAAGCGTACCCAACACCGCCCTGAACGCCGAGCTTCCGAATGATGTGCAGAATCACGTCTTTGGCATAAACCCCCGCTCGCAGGGTTCCAATCACTTCAATACGTCGCACTTTCGGCCGACTGAGGGCCAGTGTCTGGGTCGCCAGCACATCCGCCACCTGGCTCGTACCGATACCGAATGCAATCGAACCGAACGCACCATGAGTGCTGGTATGACTGTCACCGCAGGCGATCGTCATACCCGGCTGGGTCAAACCCTGTTCGGGACCTACAATATGGACAACGCCCTGTCGTTTGTCGTCCAGATTGAAAAGTCGCACCCCGAAATCCCGGCAGTTCTTTTCAATCGCCGACATCATCTCTTCCGCCAGCCCGTCGGCAAACGGACGAAGCTGGACGTCGGTCGGAATGATGTGATCGACCGTGGCCAATGTTCGTTCGGGATACCGGACCGTCAGCCCGCGATCTCGCAAGATCGAAAATGCCTGCGGGCTGGTCACCTCGTGAATCAAATGCAGCCCGATAAATAGCTGGGTCTGTCCGCCGGCCAGCGAACGGACTGAATGCAAATCCCAGACTTTGTTGAACAGATTTCGGCGGTCGGTCATGGCAAGAAACTCAATTCCCTCAAATGTTGAAATGGGTCGCTCCACATTCTAGCAATCCGATGGTGGTCGTGCGAACCCGTGTTGGACACGGGCGTCCCGCGATTAATGCAGATCAGTCGCGGGGGTCGGTTTCGCAACTTGAGGCTTTGGGAACAGCAGGTGCGCGCTAAACAGCGTCAGCGGCAAAACGATCGACCAATATCCGTGGTCAAACCGTTTTCTCTTTCTTCAAAGGAACTGTCGAATCCGCCGGAAGGCTGATCGTCGTCGAATTCCGCTCGTAGCTCATGACATTGGTATGCAACGTGAGGTCTTCATCCAGCGTTCGATGCGGCGTAATTCCCTGACGATACAGTGCCGAATGATAGGCTTTCACGGCTTCTTCGGGTTCGATCGTTCCATCCGCGACGTGACGCAGGAACTCGATGAATATGAGCTGGTTCTCGGCCTGATTGATTTTTCGACCGAACAGCGCCGCCCGGCCACCGTACTTTTTCGATTGATGCAAAAGCTGAAATGCATCCAGCGTCGTCCCGGCTGCTCCACCGAGCACACCGACAACCAGGTGAGGATCATAGGCCACCAGTTCTTCCATCGCCTTGGGGCCGTGATAAGCGATCTTCAGGAAAATCGGCCTTCCCGCCCGGGTGACGCCTGCGAGCGTTCTGGCGATCAAATCATTGATAAATCCCGGCAGTTGTTCGGCGGCGACAGCGTTCGGAACGTTCGGATCAAATACTTCGAGAAAATGTCGAAATCCTTTTCGTTCAGCCTCTTCGCGAAATTCCTTGTATCGCGTCAGTGTTTCATGATCCCGGTCCCGGTCATTGACGAAAGTCACGGAATACAATCCCAGGTTCGTTCCCAGAGCCCGCTCCTCGATCGAACAGTCCAGATGTCCGCACTGGATATGATCAATATGAGCCGTCCGAAAGGGGCGGGCCGGCTCGGTGTGAACTGTTCCGCCTCGCGGCAGATGAATATCAGTGGCGTCGTTGGCCCGCGCGGCTGCCGTCACGGGCGAATTGTCGAACCGCCGCTCGACGATCGACATTTGCTCGCAAGTGCTGGCGGACATCAGAACAATGTCAACAATTTGCTGATCAATGACCTGCCGGATCTGATCGCGAAATTCTTCCAGAGTCTTGTGACGAATCTCACCTCCCGGCGATCCCGGTAACAGACCGGCCCGAGTCACTCCCGGTGCCGACATGCCAAACGCCATATCGGCGTCCTTGGCGTCGGCAATGATAAATTCACGAGACCCATACGGGTCGCTGTGAATGGACCGCAGTTTTTCATCCAGCGATTTCTTGACCGTCATTCGTATTGTCCAGGAACAAGGGAGAAACAGACTCACGAGTAATGTATCGCCCTCGCTTTGGATCTGCGAGTTTGTCGTGGGGCAGCAAGAAGGCATGCCTGCGCATGAGAGAGGCACGATGAAGACGATCGTCGGGACTTGTGTCTTTACTGACAAGAGATTCTATTCACGAAGTACCTCGACACGTCCCGTCTGCACAGCCGCTACGAGTGCTGCGTGGTCGAGTTCAGTTTGATTGCCGTACATTTCCGCAAACTCGGCGAGCGCATTGGCAAAGGCTTCGGACTTGCCGATATAGCCGGCAATTTTGGCGATATCGCCAGTGCGAGCGTGTGTACGAGCCAACAGCGCTCCGCAAACCCACCCCCAAAACTCGAACGGTTCGCCGGTGAGCCATTCAATCGGCATGGACGCTTTGAGGTTTTTCATCTGTCGGACAAAATAATGCCGACCGTCGATCGTGGTGTATCCCAGCATCGGATCACCCAGCGACTGCAGACCGCGCTGAGACACGACGACTCGACGACCCTCATGGTTGATACGGAGATCCACCTGCGGCAAATAGGGAGCGTGAGCCGGCACAACCGCTTCCTTAACCTGAAGAAACAGGGGATCGGAATCGCCGTTTCCAAACAGCAGCACGAGGTACGCTCGCAGCCCGACGCTGCCGACGCCGACAACGCGGTGGCAGACATCCGCGACCGAGTAGCGGTGCAGCATGAACCGATACTCCGGTGCGAGAGTTTCTGCGTATTCCACCAACGATGCAATCACCGATTGCCGCGTGGCCTGATCGAGCTTTGTCAGGATCGGCGGGTCCTCGACAAATCGCCACGTCCCGTCCTCGCGCCGCCGGGCAATCTTCGGCAACAGCGCCTCGCTGTGCGTTCGCTGAGCTTTTGCCAGGGCTTTACTGACAACCGCCCGGAACTTGTTGCCAATCGGAATCCCCACGTCCGCGAGCGCGGCCTTGTTCCGTTCCAGTTCGGCGTAGGCGAACAGTGACCAGATTTCGAGGATTCCCGGTTTCATCAGCCGCAAGGCATTCAAAGAATACCCGCCGACGCATCGCATGACGGCTGAATGCCGTTCTTCCGGATTGAGCCCATTGTCGCGGCCCGCCACGTTCACGCTGGCAACCAGCCGCTTCAAATCCCATTCCCATGGACCAAGAGTGGCCTCGTCAAAATCGTTGATGTCAATCACGACATCCCGCTGAGGAGTCCCATACAACCCGAAGTTGCTGATGTGCGCGTCGCCGGCGATCATGACCTGAGGCCCGCTGATCGGCGTCTGAGCCAGGTCCGCTGCCATCACGGCACACGCACCTCGCAAGAACGCAAACGGCAACTCGGCCATACGTCCCATTCGCAGCGGTACCAGGCTTTCCTCGCGACCGACATTGCTCGCCAGCAATGTGGCCACAGGGTCAGCCCTGTTTGTCGCCGGTGTCCATACCGCGTGAGACTCACGCGGCGTCTGTTGTCGCAGCGCCTTGCCATAATCGTACCGGGCCTGTACCGAGTCCAGTTTCCGCACTGGATCGAACGCAGCGGTCGTCTGCCAGAACTCGCGCTGGACTTTCATCTGCTGAAGTGCGGCAATCGGTGCCGCGGGTTGATCCGGGAGTCCGGTCGAATTCGGCAAGCTTGTGGCTGGGTTCTCGGCCATGACCGCTCCTGATGTGCATTTCCAATAACGTCGACTCTGTCTTGAACGAAGCTCTTCAGGGTGAATCGGCAATCATCATTTGTTGTACATCGGCAATCGGTTGCTGACTCACTCGCAAGAGCCCTTCCGCCGGACGGTCGATGTCGGCCGTCATCATGATCACCAGCGAGAACGCCAGGGCCAGAACCGGCATGCCCCACAGTCGCCGCATCCCGGACATTCCGACTTGATATCCGATGGCGAGCATCGACAGCACGGATAGCAGATACACGACAAACCAGACCGTACCGGGAATCCGGTACTGCAATCCAACCGTTACACGGCTTTGATGCAAGTCAATCAATTCATTCAACGAGGCGATGAACAAGCTGCGCAACTCGGAGTCCATATCGAGCGTGACCAGTGATTTCGCCTGGGCCCACATTTGGACGTGGATCTCTCCCGATTTTTTCAACACTTCGCCAACTTCTCTTTTCGCGGTATTCAGGCGAACATCGGCGTAGTCGCGCAGCAGTCGCCGAACTTCCAATCCCTGATTCTCCGGCAGCAAGCTTGCTCGCAAATACGTAGTTCCGATGGCATTGGCTTCTTGCAGCACCAGTTGCCGACGAACGTCAAACCGGGAGGCGGCAAATCCAAAGGTGAATGCGAGAATAAA
>Ga0206811_1121_pt1 | contig 13973 bp, 9 predicted proteins | sample Alteio_BWOrgCont_53_FD_152886 | JGI IMG/M metagenome (GOLD analysis project Ga0206811, IMG submission 152886) | Enriched cells from forest soil in Barre Woods Harvard Forest LTER site, Petersham, Massachusetts, United States -... | ecosystem: Environmental > Terrestrial > Soil > Temperate forest > O... | reverse complement strand
AGTGCGTTGGCTCGCTCTCCATCGGGCTCGCTCCGGTGGAGGCAACGACTGGCCTGCTGCGCGCGTGTAATCCCGTGCAAGTTCCTGGCGGCGAGCGATCAAGTCGCTGCTTCCATCCGGGCGAGCCGGAATGGAGAGCTTCGTTCAACGGATTGGCTTTTGTAGCTTGCAGTTGCGGGTCCCATTGGGGCAAGCCCAAAGGAAACCCGGGAAATGTTCCACCCTCGCGGAAAAGCCGGGGGAGGTGTGCTCTCCGGATTGGTCGCTCCGCTGGACAACGCTGTGGAGCATTTTTCTTCGAGAAAATCGCGAGTTTCGCAGGGTTGAACCGGCAAAGGCGAACCCGGTGGTGCCAGCAGCGATATGTCTTGTATTTTGGCCTGAAAGGCCACCACATATCAGCCCAGGGCAGAGCGAAGCGCCCGCCCTGGGTTGGCGGAAAAAGAAACGGTCAAGCCCTGTTAGGCCGCTGGGGCGGCGCAACCGATCATTCCCGCGATTGTGTCGCCCTTAACTGGGCTTTGGAATTTTTGACCGACGTAACCCAGGGCGGCGCTCTGCGGCGTTCGCCGCGACGCTGTGCCCTGGGCTGATATGTGACGGCCATTCAGGCCGGAAGAAATCAAGGATGCCAGCCATCCCCGTTTGTGACACTCGTTGATTTCTGGCGGAGAGGGAGTGTGGACGGAAGGGGTGTGAGGAACCACATGGGGTTATGGTGAAATGCTTGAAAGTTGCGAGTAAACAGGCACGAGAAACCCGAGAGGTCGATCGTCTCACCGAGTTTCCAATCGTTTGGAAACCTGGTCTCGCATGACGGGCGGTGATTTCTAAAATACCGGACGCTGGGCGAGAGAGCCGAGAGCTGAAAGTCGTAAGTGGCAAGCATGAATGACTGGCGATGGGCTGGTCAATTGGCCAGTCCGTGGCCAGTCGGCTGGCCAGTCCCATCTGCAATCCGAATATGGGGTTAACGTCATTCAGGAGCGACTGGTCCGACTGGCCAGCCAAAATGTATTGACGCGTGTTTGACTTGTGTTGTTTTTCGGAAAAACAAGGCTCTTTGTGAAAACGCAGATTTTGGCGAAGGAAATCATGGTGGGCGCTGAAAGTTTGTGGAGGAATGAAAATGGTGACCGATGCCCGGTACGCAGCCAGTAACCGCTCACTGGCTGATGGACGGTTTTCCTGACTCACGAACGAGGGCATTCGTGCCACGCGGACAACTTGAAACTCGCAGCCCGAATACCGGCAAAACGACGACTTGTTGAAGATGCCGTCTGGAAAAGTCGATGTCGAATTGGTATATGTTGATCTATTGGAGGTGCGACAGACGATGCTCGACGTTCTCGGTTCACATAAGTCTTTGTGCTGCAACGGTGCCAGCAGACGGGATTTCCTACGAGTTGGCGCTTTGGGGATGACGGGACTGGCATTGCCGGATCTCCTTCGATCCAGGGCAGCGCTCGGCAATTCCGCTGCGACCGTTCCCGACAAGACTGTGATCTGGCTGTTTCTTTCCGGGGGACCAACCCAGTTCGAGACGTTCGATCCCAAACCGGATAACCCCCTGCCCTACCGGAGCGTCGTTGGATCAACGCAAACGAATGTACCGGGGACGCACATCGGCGGACTGTTTCCCAGGCTGGCGAAACTGGCGGACAAGTATTCGATCATTCGCTCGTTCGCTCATACGGCGGCTGACCATACGGCGGCGACGCACTGGTTGCAGACGGGACACGATCATCCGCCTGCCGGCAACGGAGCGGCACCGATCAGCCCGAGTATTGGTTCAATCCTGTCGAAATATCGCGGACCAAACCATCCAGTGACGGGGATGCCAACGTATGTCGGGCTGGACCACCTGTATGCGGAAGGACCGGTCTGGCTGGGGGCGGCCCATGCGCCATTTGATGCGCGCGGGAACGCACAGGTGAATATGGCTCCGCGAATCTCGCTCGATCGTTTGCATGACCGGCAAACGTTGCGAAATTCGCTCGACCAACTGGATCGCACCATCGATCAAAGCGGGATGATGAGGGCTCTGGATGAATTTGAAAGCCGGGCCGTGGAACTGGTTCGCGGAAACGCCCGTGAGGCATTCGATCTGTCCCGCGAAGATCCCAAACTCCGCGATCGTTATGGCAAGGGCGACAAGAAACTGGGCGAGAATTTGCTGCTGGCCCGGCGATTGGCCGAAGCCAATACCGGCATGGTCACCGTCTGGTACGGTGGTTGGGATTCACACGGGACCAATCCGTCGGTCAACCACGGTACGATCGAAGAAGAAATGCGCAAGCTGGCTCCCGAGTTCGATCATGCCGTTTCCGTGTTCATCGAAGACCTGTATGACCGCGGCCTCAATGACAAGGTTTTGCTGGCGATCGTGGGTGAGTTCGGTCGATCGCCGCACATCAACAAAGACGGCGGTCGCGAGCACTGGCCGCAACTGGGCAACCAGGTTCTCGTCGGCGGCGGGATGAATATGGGTCAGATCATTGGCGAGTCGTCTCTTAAAGGAGACGTCCCCAAATCCAATCCGGTCTCTCCGAACGATCTACTGGCCACTCTGTTCCAGTTCATGGATCTTCCGCTCGATCTGCAATACACGACGCAGGCGGGCCGACCGACCCGGATGCTCGAAACAGGCCGCCCGATTGCGGAATTGTTTTAATGCTCGCGGCCATGATTTTTTTAACGCTCGCGACCATGAATGAGGCACTGATTGACAGCCCGTTTCCGCGGATTTCGCGGGAATCTCAATGATTATGGCGCGGATTCAGGGAGCACAGCTTTTTCAGATGTCTCATTCCAGCGCGGAGAATATCAATGTCTGTGCCGGAAAAATCTGATCGCCCGTTGCGGGTTTGCAGCTTTGAAAGTCGCCGCGGACCAGAGATGAAGTCGCTGATTGAGCGGCACGGCGGCATTGCCACAATTGCTCCGTCGATGCGCGAGATTCCGCTCGACGACAGCTCTGATGCGTTCGCGTTTGCACGGGAACTGTTCGATCAGAAGATCAACGTCATTGTTTTTATGACCGGAGTGGGGGCTACGGCGCTGGTGGATGCTCTGGAAACTCGATACTCGCGCCCGGAAATCTTCGCGGCACTGGAGCGGGCGATCATCGTGGTTCGTGGGCCGAAGCCGACCGCGGTCTTGCGCGGGTGGGGTGTTCGAATCGATTTTCGCGCACCCGAGCCCAATACGTGGCGAGAAGTCCTCGGACTGTTCGACGCGTCGATTCCTCTCAAGGATCGCCGTGTGGCCGTACAGGAATATGGTCAGCCGAGTGTCGAACTGTATCGCGAATTTGAAGCGCGAGGGGCCAGCGTGCTGCCGGTGACGGTCTATCGTTGGGCTTTGCCACTTGACATCGAGCCGCTGAAAACGGCGATTCAGCAGACAATTTCGGGCGAACATGACGTCCTGATGTTTACGAGTGCGCAGCAACTGGTCAATGTTTTCGAGGTGGCAGAGCAAATCGGGTTGCGTGATGCGTGGCTGGATGCGGTCAATCGCAAATGCGTCGTCGCATCCATCGGTCCCACGGCGACTGCGGCACTGAAGGCGGGAGGTCTGCGGGTCGACGTAGAACCATCGCACCCCAATATGGGGGCACTCGTTAAGGAAACGCTTGTGAAAGCCGGAAGTATTTTGAACGACAGGAGTTAGCAATCTCACCCTCGTGCATTGTCGAGGCTAAAAAGTGGGGTGCCACTGGCGGTTGCTCTGAACCGCCAGTGTCTTTCTACACAAGGGAAATGCCAAGACACTGGCGGCTCAAAGCAGCCGCCAGTGGCACACACAACCCCAAAATCAAGCGTGAATCGCGCACTAGCCATCTCTGACGGTGAATTCAGCGAGATTCCTGTCTGGACTCGCTTTCCGCTTTGTTCTGTAATACTTCCTGATTGTTCGAAAGTCCGGAGCGCGCTGGATGCGCGTGGCTTATGGCAGGGATGCGGAATCCGTGAAAACGTGGAGTCGGCTGTGGTCGTTTGTCTGGCCGTATCGGCGAAAGCTGATGCTGTCGGTCGCATTTGGCGTGCTGGCCGCACTGCTGTGGAGCTTTGAACTCCTGCTGACGTTTCCCATTACGGTGATGTTCGGCGAGTATCGCACTCTCGCCAATTACGTACGGCACGAGATTACTGAAACGACGAAGGCGATCGAGTCACGAAACGGGGAACTTGACAAACTGGAAGTGCAGCTCGGACTTCTTCCCGAGGATGGGCGGCGGCGGCGGTTGTCCGAACGCGTCACTGTCATTGATGCCCAGCGACGCAAACGTATTGAACTCGATGTCTATACGTCCAAATTGTGGATGTTGTCCCTGGTCGAATCCCGCATCATTCGCAATTTGCCGAATGACGAGTTTCTGTTGTTTGCGGGCCTGTTCTCGCTCATTCTCGTGGTGACTCTGGCCAAAGGAGCGTTCAGCTATTGCCAGGATCTGCTGGCTGGAAGCGTTGCCGAATTGGTTGTCATTGATCTGCGGAAAGAACTGTTCCGTCGCTCGCTGCAGCTCGATCCTCAGACCCTGTCTCGGGACGGGACGTCCGCCTGGCTGACCGATTTCACGTTCACGCTACAGAACCTCGCCAACGGTCTGGGGGAACTTGGAGGCCGCGTGGTACGTGAACCTCTGAAAGCCATTTCGTGTCTGGCTGCCTTGTTCTACCTGAACTGGCAACTGACGCTGGTCTTCCTGTTGTTCATGCCCGTGTTGGGCGGATTATTTCATTGGCTGGGTCAAAGGCTGAAACGAGCGGCGAATCGTGTGATCGAAAGCATGGGGCGACTTTACAAGGGTCTCGAAGAGACCTTTCACAATGCCAAAGCGGTGATTGCGTTCGATCGCGCGGGCCGTCATCGTCGCAGCTTTCATCTGGAAAACAAGAACTTCTATCACCAGGCGATGTGGCTCGTGCAAATCGACGCCATGAGTGCTCCGATCGCCGAACTGCTGGGAATGCTGGCCGCCAGTGCGGTGTTGTTACCCGCCGCGTTCCTTGTACTCAGGGGCACGACAACGATCTGGAACATTCCGCTGGCCAGTTCACCGCCGACATTTCCGGATCTGGCGCTGTTTTATGTTTTACTGGCGGGCGTATTGGAGCCGCTTCGCAAATTCTCGAAGTTCTATACATCGATCCGATTCTCGACGGCGATTGCCGAACGGTTGTTTGCCCGAATGGATACTCAATCTCTCATTCAGACGCCTGTGGCCTCGCAGTTTTTGCCGGCTCTCAGTCAGAAGATCGAATTTCGTGACGTGCATTTTCATTATGCGAGCGCCGCGAACGAACATACGGATCGCGGTCCGGTTCTCAGCGGACTCGATCTGACGATTCACGCGGGCGAGACGATTGCGGTCGTCGGTCCCAACGGTTCGGGCAAATCGACGCTGGCGAATCTGCTCCCTCGCTTCTATGACCCCGATCGAGGTGAAATCCTTCTCGATGGAATCAACCTCAAGGACGCGCGGCTGCGCGATGTTCGCGAACAGATAACCTTCGTCGCGCAAGAGACGATTCTGTTCGACGACACGATCCTCGAAAACATTCGATACGGCCGCCTGGATGCGAGCGACGCGGATGTTCGCGAGGCCGCTCGTCGAGCCCACGTCCTTGCGTTTTCAGAAGCATTGCCGCAAGGATTGCTCACGCCCGCGGGCGAACAGGGCAAGCAACTGTCGGGCGGACAGCGACAGCGAATCGCGTTGGCCCGCGCGATCCTGCGCGACTCGCGGATTCTGATCATGGATGAACCAACGTCCGCCGTCGACGCTCAGAGCGAGCAACTGATTCATGCGTCACTGCGCGATTTCGTGCGCGACCGCACGACGATTCTGATTACGCATTGCCTGACACCGACTTTACTGGAGTTTGTGACTCGCATCGTGGTACTCGACCGGGGCCGTCTTGTGGCCGCGGGCAATCATGCGGAATTATTGGCGGCTTGCCCCGTGTATCAGCGGCTTTGGGATGCTCAAACACAGCGTGCAGCGGCATGACCGATTGTGCCGCCGGTGATGGCCGGGCAAACGGTAGCGATTGTATCGACCGGTTGCGATTCGAAGAATCAGGGGGCTGACACCCCCCGCTCGCCTGGATCGGAGAAGAATCCGGTGGTGCTGTTTGCCGCAGGGCTTCGTTGCATCACAAGAATCGAATTCGAACGGTGCCTCGACTCGTCTCGCGAATGAAAAAGTCGTTGAAACACGAGAATTGACTTCGGTTGAACATCAAGAACTCCGACAAATGAGCAGACAACGGGGGCTGGCTGTCCTCGTTAAAAAAAATGTGTCGATCGGAAAAATTGTGAAGTTGAAGTGGGTGAACTGGCGAGTCGGTCTGGTGATTGTTGTCATTGCGCTCAGCGCAATGATGTTCATTCCAGGTACCGGCGTGCGCGAAATTCACAATGCCGAACAGATCTCGAACTTCGCGCTGGTGGATCCGCGTCCGGGCCCGAACGACTGGCCGTGGTGGCGTGGAACTGATGGTCGAAATGTCGCCGCGTCGGATCGAGTGCCGTTGCAATGGCCGGTGAGCGATAGCGAAGGATGGCGCATTACATTAACGGGGCAAGGACATTCGACTCCGAGCCTTTGGGGAGATCAGTTGTTTCTGCTGACGTCAGATGCCGCGACCCGGCGAATCTCGTTGCAGAGTTGCAACCGCGCGAGCGGCCGAGCCAATTGGCGGACGGATCTGCACCAGGGCTGCTTCCAGACCGTCAACAAGGAAATCCCGCTTTCATCGGCAACACCCGCATGTGACGGGCAACATGTGTTTGCCGTCGCGCCTGTTCAAAACGCGTTGTCGGTCACGTGCGTCGATTTCAATGGACGGATCGTCTGGCAGCGTGACGCCGGGCCGTTCGGATCCCGGCGAGAATATCGTTCGTCTCCGGCACTGTTCAAATCGCTCGTGATTGTGATCGCCGATCAAGAGCGCGACAGCTACATCACGGCACTTCATCGGCAAACAGGAGAAATTATCTGGCGAGTCCGACGGCCCAGCGGAGACAGTTCGGGAACACCCGTCGTAGCAACGATTGGCGCGCGATCGCAGTTGATCGTTGGCGGGAAGGAACGTATCTCGAGTTACGATCCGGCCACCGGAGACAAAATCTGGACATTCCGCTGGTCGGCCGAGCGGGTTTTGAACTCAGTGGCATTCGATGGCGAGTACGTTTTCGCGGCTGGCATGCATCCCGATGACGGAGTCGTCTGCATCAAGGCCGATGGGTCGGGTGATGTCACCAAATCGAAACTGGTCTGGCGTCAAACAAGGATTGCCGGCGAAAATCCCTCGCCGGTGGTTCACGCGGGTTTACTCTACATCCTGGCGGATGACGGTCGGCTTACGTGCCTTGAGGCTGCATCCGGCAAGATCGAATGGCGCACGCGTCTCGAAGGAAAGTTCTCGGCATCGCTCGTCATTGCCGGAGCGTATCTCATTTGCAGCAATGAAGCAGGAGTCAGTTATATTGTACAAACAGGTACAACCGGTGGCGTGATTGCCGAGAACGCACTTTCGGGGGGAATCATCGCATCACCCATTGTTGCGGGCGGCTCAATTTTCGTTCGAACACCAGGCAGCCTGCACTGCATCGTCGCACCAGCTTCTGAAACAGTCGTCCAAAAGCCGGAACCCCTGAAACGTCGCCTGTAATAATCACCCACAGCAACTATTGGGCGGCAACACTGGGTGTGATCGTCACCGGCGGAAATTCTTTCACGAGTGCTCCGGTTTCCGCGTTGAACAGCCGGATAAGGCCGTCGAGACCTCCCGTTGCGACTTGCAGTCCGTCGGGCCGGAATGCAACCGCGAAGACTCCTGATGTATTCCCCTTGAGCTCCGCCAGCGGCTGTTCCGTATCGGTTTTGTAGACTCGAGCCGCACCGCTCGTGGCATTGCTGCTGCCGACGACAAACTTTGAACCGTCGGCATTGAATTGCAGGCTGCAAATCCGGCCGGGAAGTTTTGTATAGCCACGCAGGCGATTGAAGTCGTCACCAATCTGGCGGGCCTGGGTCCGGAAGATCTTGTAGAGCTTGGGTTCGCCGTCGGCACCGCCAATCAAAACCTGCTCTTCCTTCGGATGCCGCTGAACGGCCATCAGGCCGCCCTTGAGCGCACCGGGGGTAATGCTGGTGATGTTGTCAATAAACTGGGACGTCTTCAATTCGGTCAGCTTCATCGACATGTCCCGGCTGACACTGATGACGTGATCGTTTTTCAGCGAGAAGGTTGTGCCGAAAACCAGATCCGTATGAGCCTCCATCGACATGACCTGCTTGCCGTCGGCGACCTGAATCGCGCGAACCCGGTTGTCAAACGTGCCGTAGGCCAGCAACGAACCGTCGTCGCTGAAACTGATCCCGTAGAGCGTGTCGAACCCGATCGTATCCGAACGGATCAGCTCGCGCTTCGCCACGTCCCAGATCTGAATCTCGCCGAACAGTGACGGTGCCCCGCCCGCGGCAGCCAGCTTCGTTCCGTCGGGTGAAAATTTGATCGACGTGATCTTGGGTGAACGGCCAATCAACCTCGCGACGAGAGCTCCGCCATCGGCCTGATGCAACAGCACTTCATGATATCCCGAGACGGCCAGCAGGGAACTGTCCGGCGAATAGGCCAGAGCGGTGATGACCGGTGCCGACGTATAAACCGGCGGCTTTTCGGCCGAGATATCGTCTTTCGCCGCAGCAGGAGTATCGTCGGTCCCGCCCTGTTCAATCCAGGTGCGAATCGTGTCGATCTGCTTGCTCGACAAGGGATCGCTGTTCAGCGGCATTTCGGGTTTCGTTCCCGAGATCTGCTTCACGATCAGACTTTCGTCCGGTTTACCCGCCGAAAAGGAAGCTCCGTTCTCGCCGCCCTTTTTGAAGAGATCGTAGGTCACCAGTTGCAGGTTGCCGCCTTGTTTGGCGGGCTGGTGGCAACCGGAACAGTGTCGCTGAAGAATCGGCCGAACCTGGCGATAGAAGCTGACCGGCTTTACGACGGGAGCGGCTTCATCGGCTGCGGCGATGCCCGCGAAACAACTGGCCAAAGCCAACAAATACAAAGCGATCCGTTTCATGACTTCGGTTTCCGCGTTCAGGCAGGAGAAATCGGGCTGGAATCAATCTTGGCGGCATTTACAGGATACCCGTCGCCAATGGGCGGAGTAAAGTCGTTCGCGTCGCTCTGGAGAGACAGGACCGGGAATTGAACGCACTGACGCAAATCCAACGCGCCATGAACCTGCCGGTCGCAGGTCCATTCACCCCATTTGCAGGATGAATGCATGTGACGGTGCCGCCTTCATTTGTCTTTGGATTTCGCTCGACTGCCGAAGGCCATGCCAGACAGGCGGGCCTCCACTGGCAAAATAGAATCCGACCGCGATATCGAGAATTTCCACAACGCGCGGACCACGCGGCATTCATGAATGCCGATCGCTTCACACGACGACGCCGCGTTGCGTATTCTTCGAATGCGAAATCCCTTGTGCGATTCCCGCTGACAAGCGATATCTTTTTCGAATCCAGGAATGACACATTATGGCCGCCAATCATGCTCCGCGATTCTTGCAGTTGGTCGACGCCGTGCGCATCAACATTCGTGAATGCACTGTCCAGGACGTGCAACGGCGAATCGCTGCGGGTGAGACATTCTTGTTGTTCGACGTGCGTGAAGAAAGCGAGTATGCGGCAGGCCATGTACCGGGCGCGAAATCGCTGGGCAAAGGGATCATCGAACGGGATATCGAATCGCTCGTCCCCGATGTTGATCTCGAAATCGTCCTCTATTGTGGCGGCGGATTCCGTTCGGCACTGGCGGCGGACAATTTGCAAAAGATGGGATATTCCAATGTCATCAGCATGGACGGAGGATTTCGCGGCTGGAAGGAAGCCAAATACCCGATCGAAACCTGAGCGACAAATCCCGCAGAACTCACGAACATCGTCCGCGTGTGGACTTGTTCGGCAATTCGACCGTGAGACATTCTTTATTCTTATTCGCGTCCATTCGCGTGATTCGCGGGCACTCTCTTTATGATCGAAGAACTGGCCCGCGAATGGACGCGAATAAATGGCACATCCTGAAACGCGATTTGAATGGTCATTGAAATCGCGGGGCCAGCTTGTCGACGATGATCTTGCCGATGTTGAGTGACGCCGTTGCTGCGGGCGACGGCGCGTTGCAGACGTTGACGACGAGATCGTTCTCCAGAATCAGGAAGTCGTCGACCAGATTCCCGTCGCGCGTCAGGGCTTGAGCTCGAACTCCGGCAGGGGCTGGTACCAGGTGCTCATCGCGGACTTCGGGGACCAGACGCTGTAGTGCCGCGACGAAGGCCGACTTGTTGAACGAGCGGTAAATCTCGCTCCAGCCGGCTCGCCAGTGCTTCCATGCCATGCGCAGGAAGCCTGGGTACGTCAACGATTCCAGCGTATCGAACAGATTGAAGCTGGTCTTGTAATAGCCTTCCCGGGCAAACGCGAATACCGCGTTGGGCCCACATTCGACGCCCCCGTGAATCATCCGCGTGAAGTGAACGCCGAGGAACGGGAACTCGGGATCGGGTACCGGATAGATCAACGCCCGGCACAAATGGTGGGCCGACGGCTTCAACTCAAAGTACTCACCGCGAAAGGGGATGATCTGGGCTTCCGGTCGGGTTCCCGACAGCCATGCGACGCGATCGCTGTGCAGACCCGCGCAGTTCACCACCAGTCGAGCTTCCAGTTCCCCGGCATCGTTCTGAATGACCATGCGATTGTCGTGACGAAACATGCCCGTCACTTTGGCACTCATCTTCAATTCGCCTCCTGCCGCTTTAATTCGTTCCGCCAGTCGTTCGGCCACCTGGCGATAGTCGACGATGCCCGCTTCGGGAACGTGAATCGCCTGAACTCCGACGACATGCGGTTCCAGTTCTTTCAGCCGCTCGGGCCCGATTCGCTCGCAACGAATATCGTTGGCAAGCCCTCGTTCGTGAATTCGTTCCAGTTGGGGAATTTCGTTCGGAGACACGGCGACAATCACTTTGCCGCAGCGATCGAACGGAATGTTCTCTTTCTCGCAGAACGCTTCCATGGCCAGTTTGCCGTCGCGGCAGTTCGTGGCTCGCAAAGAACCGGGACGGTAGTAGATTCCGGAATGCATCACGCCCGAATTGTGGCCGGTCTGATGCTGGGCGACTTCGCGTTCCTTTTCGAGGATCGTCACTTTGCGACCTGGAAACCGTTCCAGCAACCGATACGCGGTGGCCAGGCCCACGATTCCGCCCCCGATTATAGCCACGTCTGTCTGCTGCATGTGCGATCCCGATGTTCTGCAAACCGGCCCTGAGGCGACAACCACGTCGAACAGGGCGAAGGACGGCAGTATAGACCATCAGGATTCCCCAAGGTAACCGTCAGGCCACGAACGGAGGCTGCATGGTTCAGGACGGGGCAGAAAATGCCTGGCGAAGGCGTGACAGGCTCTTTGGCACGGCGGTCAGCGCGTCTTCTTTTCCTTCGAATTCGAGCGAGACGTAGCCTCGATAGTTGTGCTTGCGCAGGATCGACGCGATTCGGGCATAGTCCAGATCCAGCGTGTACCACGTGCCGCCGCCATCGTAGGTTTTGGCCTGGACGAGAACGGCCCGGGATGCAATGGCATCCATTTGCTCGTACATCTCGTCCAGGAAATTACCCGTGTCGAGCGTGACTTGCAGCCAGGGCGATTTGATTGTATCGACGACTCGATTCACACCGGCGGCCGTTCGTCCGAGACCCCAATGGTTCTCGAGTCCCATCACGACTCCACATTCTTCGGCTCTGGCGAGACATTGGCTCAGCCCGTCGACGACCCATCCGTATCCCGTGTCATCGGTGACACCGGGAAGCCGCGGCTCGATTCCCTTGTTCGCCATGAGTTCATCGAAATCTTTCGAGGTTCCCCAGCGACCGGTGTTGACGCGAATTGTCGGAATGCCAAGTCGATAGGCCAAATCAATGCAATGCAATGTGTGTTCGACGTTCTTTTGTCGAACCTCCTTGTCGGGCGTGACGAAGGTCTGATGCGTCGAAAATCCGCAAAGATCGATCCCGCGCCGGAACGCGGCCTGTTTCAGCTTCTGAAGATAGCCGTTGGATTCGTCTTCCATCTGTCGATGAAGAATCTCGACGCCATCGAATCCCATATCGGCCGCGAGATCGATGCACTTTTCGATGCTGCGAAGCGAATCGTTGCGAAACTGCCAGAATGAGTAGGTCGACACGCCGATTCGATTGCCCCGTCGGGTACCGGATTCGGCACTCGTCGGCTTCGCCGCAGCGGCCCCGGACTCGTCCGCGATGGCATTCGATACGCATGTCAAACCCAGCACAGAGGCCGCAACCACAAACTGACGTCGATCGGTTCGCATGGCAAACTTCCCCCTGATTTCCATTGCTGAAAAATGCGCAACTTCAAAACGGGCGCATCGGGCTAACGTCGGAATCAGCGTGACGATATCTGATCGTCCATCTGACGTGCGTCTTCGGCATATTGACGATCGAGTTCCGTGAAGTCGATACCCGTCAAATCATCGAGACCTTCAACTCGCTCGCGCACTCGTTCGTCCTTGCTGTAGAGCTGAGCCAGATGTTTGACGAGCGCTTCGCGATACCGGCCTTTGTCGTGGTGCATGAAGAACCTCGCCAACCCCGCAGCCTGAGTGTAGTTTTTGGCGAGTTCCTGCGCCGTTTGAAAGTCCTGCATTCCGTAGCCCGAGAACTCGCGCAGCGGCACGTAATAGTTGAGTTCCAGCAAGTTGTGGCGAGCACCGGTGAACCGGATGTAGTTCGGATCGCCCAGCGAGAACGCGCCGTTTTTTTGCTGAAACGATTCCATGTAACAGGCGATGCCCTCGATGATCCAGAAATGATGATTCTCGCAGATCGTTCGATTGGCAAAGTGGCTTTCAAAAAACAACTGGTGCGTCGCTTCGTGGAATAACGTTCCTTTGTGATCCTGGTTCGGGTCGTAGTAAAAGTGGGCGATCCGATCGCTGGTCATGTAAACACCGTTGGTCTGATCGATCGAGGGAAAGAATTTCCGCAGTCGCTCAAGGTATTCGTCACGAGTTCGATAGAAATGGACTTTGTAGGGCGGCTTGTCGGCGGGGCGAAACTGTTTTGCACTGTCGTTGAACAGTTTCTGCAACTGTTCGGGCGAATGGAAGAAGCCCGCAAACGTTTCGATGAACACACTGTAGAACTCTTCCAGTGCCTTGCCCATCTCCACGCCGCTCTCGAGGCTGACATTGGTTTTGATGAGATAATGCTCGGTGCGTATCTCCCAGGCGGAACTGAAATCGCGCCGCAGTTCTTTCTCTTTTTCCGCGCTGATCCAGCGATCATTGAAGCGCCGCTCGCCCGCGATGTATTTTTCGACCTGGGATTTTTGCAACCAGCCAAACTCTTCGTTCCAGACATTTCCCTTCTTGATCTGCCAGTGAGCGAACGGCGTCACCCATTCGTTTCCCAGTTGCACGTATCCCAGAATCTTTCGAACGTGTGGATGATCGGGATTATGAATGGCCGCTTCACGGATCAGGTTGTACGCGTATCCGGAATATTCCTTGTTCAAGGCCTGCCGCGATTGCACGTAAAGGTCTTTGGCGTACTCGGTTTCCAGAAAGCGAAGTTGCGTCTGCCAGTGACGTTCATCACCGGTCAATTTGGGAGAGATCTCGGGCCGAAGCTCGGCAGGAAGTTTATCGACGCGAAGAGATTGTGAATCAACCACGATCGCACGAGATCGAACTTGTGCCGCTTCCTTATCCAGCCCCTTTTCGTCACAGCCCTTCGCGAGCTTCTCAAGTTCATTCGAAAATTCGCGAAATCGATCGCGATGCCGTTCCTGAATCAGTTGCAGCCCGTTCTTCATTTTTGCCGGTTCGGCGGCTGCGGGCGACGAAAATACCATGGTCAACAA
>Ga0206811_1120_pt1 | contig 14049 bp, 15 predicted proteins | sample Alteio_BWOrgCont_53_FD_152886 | JGI IMG/M metagenome (GOLD analysis project Ga0206811, IMG submission 152886) | Enriched cells from forest soil in Barre Woods Harvard Forest LTER site, Petersham, Massachusetts, United States -... | ecosystem: Environmental > Terrestrial > Soil > Temperate forest >... | reverse complement strand
TGTCGAGGATGGTCTCGGTTCCGCGCAGGTCGAGGAGGGATAGCGCCTCTTCGGCCATTGCCGCCTGCAGCGCAGCGATGCGGTCATACTCGGATGCGTTCCATTCTGTCATGGTTCGGGCTCTGGATTAGATCAGAAAACGATCACAGTGTAATTGGCTGCGGGTGCGAGGAAAAGCGGTGTGGTCCTTCGGACGCGAGCGGTCCATATCTGATCCAACGGGGATGTGAGTGTTGCCCCGTTTGAGGACAGTCTAGCAGGTCGCCAAGGCTACAGCTTTTCTGAAGGAGTCGGTGCTCTGGACGGCTGATCGGCTAACCTTGGGTCGCAGAGCTGACTCCCAGGCCTTATGATCGGCTTCACTGGCTCGATAGAGTGGCCGACCGCCGTTGCGTGCCACCTCCCGGCTCACCGTAGACGCTGCCCGTTGCAACCCTCTGGCTATCTCTCGAATCGACGAACCGGAAGCAATGCCTCGTGAGATGTCTTCCCGTTCGGCAAGCGTGAGCGTTCCCTGCGAGCGGTGATGAATGGCTGGAGCTATCCCGCCGTGCTGCGACAACAGGAACTGAATCGAGCCATGGTCCTTGCCTAAAGCGCGACCAATCTCATGCAACGACTCTCCAGCCTTCCAACGGCGCCAAATGTCTGTCCTCTGCGACCCAGAAAGACCATACCGCCTTCCTTGTCTCATAAACACCACCTTCACATCAGATGGTGTTGCATCGACCGGTTGAGACCGCCCGCGTTTCAGGTAACTTGCGAAAACCAGGTCAGGAATTCGCCAATGGTATCCCCTATGGTGAGGGCAAGCAGTTATGGAGGAAAAGGGACGGATTCTCTTTACTATGGACATGAAAAAGGCTATGGGAAAGTTGAGCCATGGCTAGTCATCCGTCCGCGGAGTGAAACGGAAGCGCAATCGGAAATAAGATTGTAAGAAGTTTCTCAGCCCACCGGACAACGCCAACACCGCCCCTCACCTCCTAGCTATCAGACGATCGCACGCAAAACTCCCACCGAGGTTCTCCCAATGGGACTCATTACACCAAATGACTTTCCTAATCTGACTGAGCTCTACACGGCCCAGCTTCGCTACCTTCTTTCCACCGAAAATCAGATCGTCAAGGCTCTCCCGAAGATGATCGATCATGCGAACCACCCGCAACTCAAACAGGCTTTTCAGTCCCATTTGCAGGAAACGCAAGTTCATGTCTCACGTTTGGAACAGCTTATCAACGACATGAAGAACGATGTTGATGACAAGAAGGACCCCATCATTACCGCAATTATCGGCTCTGGCGAAAACATCACTAAGGAATCCGATCCCGGCGCGATTCGGGATGCTGGCCTTATCGGCACCGCGCAGAAAGTGGAGCATTACGAAATCGCTTCCTATGGCACAGCCCGCAATTGGGCTAAGCAACTTGGTCTGGCTGAGCATGCAAGTATACTCCAGCAAACGCTAGAGGAAGAAAAGCATGCCGATCAACTGCTGACGGAAATTTCAGAGGGAACGAACACATCTGCGGCGGCTGCAGCCTAAAATTCCCCTTTGTTCCGGCCCAAGCCTTCCGGCTTTGGGCCGGAGCGATATTTGCCTCTGCGCATTATTTCCACGCCTTAGACCACCTGCCCAATCGCCTTCGCCGATTAGAGTTGCCTCATTTGGATTAAGTATCGTTCCATAAACGGGCCACGAGCCGGGCCATTTTCCCTAAACCACAAAGGCTTGAAAACGGACTCCCCACCATCTTCTCAACATCGGGAGGAAGGGTTGTACCGTCCCAGCTACGTGCGAGCTAAGCGGATAGACGGCCGCACCCAGGAAAGGATCGGTTCTCAGTTTTCGACGGGTGTCTCACTTAAGAGATGCAGCCCGCGCAGTGAGAGATGAAAAACGCCGACGCCTGTCTTCTTCGTCATGATGAAGCAGCAGGCGTTGAAGCGAGGCGCACCCGCGTCAGCGGCTGACCAGCGAGGGACCGTACTAGCCCATAGGCAAAGAACATGCTTTCCGCCGCAGCCCCGACAGCAGAGCGAGAACAAAGCCCGGCGTGTCGATTGGACGAATACCGAAAAGGTATTCGTCATAGCTCGGACGAGCGGTTACTGCCGGTTTCATGGTGGAGAGCGAAAAATTTGGTTGTTGGAGAGCCTGGAAAAGAAAGAAAACAATTTGAAAGCAGCCAGATGCACTCCTATCGCAGACAATCAGAAATGCTCGATCATCCACATACAAAGCCGCTTTCTACTTATCTGATCAAACTGGCCAGACTCGGCGGCTATCTTGCCCGCGCCCACGATTCACCTCCCGGCAACATGGTTATCTGGAGAGGGCTCTCACGCCTAACTGACCTACAACTCGGCTTCCTTCTCGGGGCTCAATTTATGGATAATTGAAAGGCTCAGCTCACGCTTACTTTCTGCCATTGTGATCTTGCGTTTTCAGCGCCATTTCCTAATGAAATCATGCGGCGTTGGGATGTTCGAGAAGATGCTTAGCAAATATCCCAGGACCATGACTGCAAGGGCCACCTCGATTATCGGAGAAAGAATGTCTGATGTGGTTTGCATCTAGACATGTCGGGGTCAGGATTGATTGCGCGGCTGTCTTTCAAAGTGAAGGTGGGGAGCTTTCCAAGTTCAGTGTTCTTTGGAATCTAATCGGATAGAATGGCTGACAATTTATCGAGAGGCCTATCCTATGGACTTTCTGAAGAGTCGATGGCGTGCGGATATTCTATTCGTAATTTTAGGCGCCATCCCAATAGCCGTGGCGAGCAGAATCGAAGAGGCGAAACATGCACTAACGTTCGACCTATGCAAGGATTTCGGAGTTGTGATCGTGTCACTTGCGGTGGTTGATCTGCTTTGGCAACTCGTGGCGGGCGGCGAGCCACTCTCGCGGGAAATTAAAGAGATCCGCGATCTTAATGGATTGACGCGACAATCGCATCGTATTGGCCTTATTGACGCCGCAGAGCGAAGGAGCGAATTGCTCGATGAACACAAGTCTTTTACAGAGCTAGTAGGGCGTTCAAGCGCGCGCATCGATATAAGCGGATTTACTCTACACATACTGGTGGAAAATCAACGTTTGTTGAACCTCTTATTGTCTAAGGCAAAGCAAAAAGTGGCAGTGCGGATATTAATTTGCGACCCACAGATCGCGGGTTTAGCGGAATGTGTTCAAGACCACGTCTTAAACGGGATGAGAGCGGAGATGGAAACCACGTGGACTACACTGTTGCGTGGTCTGGCGACACTCGCTCCCAATGAGAAGAAGTATTTCCAAATACGCAGACTCAAGCAAAAAATGATGAGCGTGTCTGTGTTCAGAGTAGACGACATGATGAGCGTGGTTCACTATTTACGATCGAAGACAACAACCGACACACCGGTTTTCGTAACGACAGGACATGGGTATCTCTTCAACACCTATGTCCAGCGTCTGGAAAGATTCGTTTCTCAGACGCCGGTGTCTCATTCCCGTTGACAGCTTCATAGAGTGGAGGGCAGAGGGAAAGACAAAGCTTCCTTGGATATTTGCCATGCATGATGACGAACCGTTTGCACTCGGTGGGTGTGGCGTCACTGGCGGTCACCAGACGGCAAAACGCAGATGGATACCTTCGCAATCATCACCACGGAGCCGAATGAATTGCTTGTCGAAAAGACTGGGCACGACCGTATGCCTGTCATCATCAAGCGACAGGATTACCAACGATGGTTGGAACCGGGCAACAATGAGCAACCACCTGTTGACCTCTTGCGCCCTTTCGATTCAGAGAAGATGAAAGCTTGGCGCGTCGATCAGCGCGTAAACAATGTGCGGAACGATGACGCTTCCCTGACTGAGCCATTGAAAGATGAAAACGAGGGTGGCCAGTTGGGAATGTTCGGCTGAGTCCATGGCTGAGCATCAAGGAACTCCATGATCTCGCTATACGCGGCCGCGAGCTGCGGTCAATCATAGTTTTTAATTACGTGACGTCGCATGGATTCATCCTGTTTTGATCCGGACCAAGCGCGACGATGGAGAAACCACCACCCGCAAAGACCAAGCCCAACAAAACCCACTATCAGAACAATCCAGACATACAAATGCATCACTTCTCCATAACTAAGTAGGCTCTTTCGAGACATTGGGGGAAAGAGAGCCGCTAAGCACCTCCGCCATATCAAAGGAACAGATCCGGCGTTCGCATGCGGGCTGCGTCATTGGTCGATGTTACAGTCCCAAATTGTCGTTGACAGCGATGACAATTTCCTGCTCAGAGCCCAGATAACGTTCCGTTGTTTGGATCGAGGAGTGGCCGAGGAGAAATTTGATTTGCTCCAGGTCGCCCCCATTCTTTCGGCAAAGCTTCGCGCAGGTCCTCCGTAGATCATGCGCCCCGAAGTGCTCGATCCCGATCTCTTTCGCGGATGCCTCGACCACACTCCAGATTGCCCAATCGCCCAACTCTTCACCCAGGATGCGTCCGCTTTTCGAAAGGGGACGCAGGAGACGACCGTCTTCGATTTTGGCCGCCGTCTGCCAGGCGTTAATCGCGTTTTTCACCCACACCGGAATTGCCACCGTCCGCACCCGACCGCCTTTGCCAACCAAGTCCACGATGACCCACCGGCCCTCGCGGAGCTGAATGTCATCAAGCGTTAGTGTGGACAGCTCTTTTCGGCGCAGAGCACAGCCAACCAAAAGAGCGAGGATACAGTAGTCGCGCTTGCCCTTGATGTTCGATCGATCCGGAACTGCAAGCAGTTCTTTCGCCTGGTCACGCGTCAGCCAGTTCCCTAACCGCGTCCCCTGCTGACGCAGGTTCGGTACTTCGGTCATCTTCGCAGCTTGCTCCGCGTCAAGAAGGCCGTTCCGTTGTGCTTCGCCGACTAACTTGCGAATCGCAGAAAGGCGGGCGTTCACCGTCGAGGCGCTCAATCTCTTTTCCAGCATGGCCGCACGATATTCCATCAGAAGAGCGCGCGAGAGGGGCTGTTGTCTCATCTCGCAAAGCGCAAAAACCTCATCGAGTGCTTTTGCGTAGTTTCGTTTCGAGTGTTGCGAAGCAACGCTCAGCAGCACCCTGCGCCGCAGCTCTGCAACGGCGGCAACGTGTACGGCCCAGTTCCCTGCCGGTTGTTCGCGCAAAACCAGTGCGGTACTCATAACCCTGTAGGTGATTCGCTTACAAGTAGCGATTCGCCCTTAGACAAAGACCAGTGTCTTATCATGGCTCCTCCACATCCGTTTCTTGCACCTGGCGGGTCTCGTGCAGTTCCTTGCGTAACTTTTCGACCACCTCTTGCAGGTCTTCGATGGATGGAACCTCAGATTGAAGTGGTTCGGGAAGTTCGCGGGTGGCTTGGTAGGTCGAAACGCCGATCGGGCGATTGATGTTCTGCAACGTGTACTCCACGGTGGGACCACTGCGGCTTTCGCAAATCAGGACTCCGATGCTTGGACCATCGACCGGCGTCCGCATCGCCGCATCCACCGCTGAGAGGTAAAAACTCAGTTTGCCCGCGTATTCTGGCTTAAAGGCGCCGTTTTTTAGCTCTTCTGTGGCGCAGCCAGTTATGTGGCGTTCAGCAATGCGGGCAGCCATATTCACTCCGTTTCAGTATTTGAACGCCACATAACCAGACTGCAGGCTTGAAGGAGGCACAGCACGGCACGGCATAAACCCTGCTTAGGGAATGTCCGCGAGTGAGGCCACAGCAGTTCTGCAGCCACTCGCTCTCCCACTGCTGCCCCTCGACTATATCTTCCGGGCCCCGGCTTCCTAAGCTGGGGTTCACACAATGGTTTTGCAATAGGCGTCTACTTCGGCATGCATCGTGGCAAGGTCGATTTCCCCCCGCGCGAAGCGCTCCATGATCTCCCGCGCCTCAGGCTCAAGTTCCATGCCTTCGATACGAAGAGAACCGAGAGCACTGTCCACCGCGCGACGGCGGTCAGCGAGTTCCGCTTCAATCAGAGCAGGTTTTGGCCGTCTCGCCATAGCATTTTCCTCCTTTCCATTATTGTCTGAATTAGCGTGTTTCGGTGCGATGATTTGCGCTGCAACGAGCTGTATGGGGTAAAGCCGACATTGATGTCGCCTGACGGCCCTCCGCACAGATTTGGAAGTCAGGAGGCCGCCCCAGCTCGTTTTTGCCCGAGCATCTCATGCCCTAGAACAAAAGACTTACACCGCGGTGACATTTCAGCCCCTGTCTATCGGGTAGTATTGGGTGAATCCAAGGCAACAGAGGAATCTTTGCAGCCACTTAATGCTGTGCTGTGGAGCCGCGTGTGTGCGCTTGGAAGGTTGTCGCAATGACGTTGATCTACAGGATACAGATTTTTGCGTGGCGGTCTGATCATCCGCTGCTCTAGTCTCCTATTTCGCTGTGTAAGAGATGCTCTTCATGACAGAACCGAGATCAACGCATGCACGACGGGGCCTCAACCGCGCTATGATCGTGTTCTCTTTTGCAGGAGTCTTCGCATTTCTGTATTTGAGAACGTTTCTGCTACCTGCCATTCCCTTTGTTGCGATCGACGATCAAGTTCTGTTCTTCGCTCGCGCTGTGCGTATTGTTCATGGTCAGGTCCTCTATCGCGATTTTTTCGAGCTCGTTACTCCCGGCACTGATCTCCTTTATGCCGGAGCATTCCGTCTCTTCGGTATCCACGCCTGGATCATAGAGGCCTGGAGTATCTGTGTCGGGCTGGCCCTCTTTTCGATAGTCACGCTGATTGCGAGCAGGATATTCCGCGGTCCTCTCGCTCTTCTTCCAGGCCTGCTTTTCGTTGTACTTGATTTCAATAGCGGCCTTAACATGACGCATCACTGGTACAGCACTCTAGCCGCGATGGCAGCGGTTGGCGTGCTTACAGGTGGTATAAGCCTTCAGCGGATCTTCGTTGCCGGGTTGCTATGTGGAGTCGCAGCTCTCTTCACTCAGACACAGGGCGCACTGACTTTCGCTGCGTTAGCTGCTTATTTGTTATGGCGCCGGCCCTCAAAATCACAGCAAGGAAGCGTTCTGCGGCAGTTCACAGTTCTGCTTCTACCGTTTGTCTTCGTGCTCTCTTGTGTTCTCGGGTATTACACATACAAAGCAGGTCCTCGTGTTGTTTTTTTTGATCTCGTTGTGTTCCCACCGAAATTTATGAGCACCATTGAGATCAACCAGCCGCGAACCTATCTTGATCAGATCGGAGGCTATGCTAGTCAGTTTGCACGAACACACAAGCTTACGGATCTCCTTAGCCTAATCCCTGTAGTGTTTATCTACGCGACTGTTCCTTATATTTATTTCCTCGGACTTTACCAGTTGCGACGGAAACGCGAAGTGTTGCCTTCGACAATTCGGGAGGGCCTCGTTCTCCTGCATTTAGTTGGTTTAGCCCTCTTTATGGCTGTTATCAACGGTCCTAGATATTTTCGCCTCTGTACAGTTGCTCCACCTGCCATTCTGATCTGCGTCTGGCTCGTCAGCCACCAGAGCCGCGCACAGCGATTCACGCGGAATCTACTATGGCTCGTGATGGCTCTCTTTGCCTTACTGCTCCCAATGCGACGCCAAACTCAATGGCATGCCACCCTGAATTTACCGATCGGCCGGACGGCTTTCAACGACGTTTCCACTTTTCACGAGTTTCAATGGCTTGCTCAGCGGACTCGCCCCTCCGACTTCTTCTTCAACAATTCAGCGGTAAGTCTCTACCTCGGTCTGGATAACCCTACTGCCTCGGAGTTCGTGACCTACGATGAGTTCAGTCAACCCGACCAGATAGCTGCTATCGTCCGGGCACTGAAGAACCATCCGCCGAACTTCATCGTGCTATTACCGAAAACAATAATCTCCTCGGAAGTCCACGACCACGCTTCGGGCTTCCGACAATTCGTTTACGACAATTACAGCCTGGCGCAGATCTTGTACGCGGACCACTCTCTCTACGAGCAAGAAATATGGGAACGCAAGTCGAATCCAATAATCGGGCCAAGTAAACCGGGCTACTGATCCGCGTGCGGAAGGGTTTCACCGATTTGCGCTCCACTTTTTTGAGTCAAGGCTGACCGCACTGAGGGTAAGCCGCCCAGCACAGCGTACCGCCCCGTACTGTGGACGCAGCGATCCACCACCTCGAGGTCGGCCGCGCGAGATGAACGCGCAAGTGAGTCGTGTGTGATCGGCCAGGGGTATGTGAGAACAGTCAAAATGGCGTGACCGGCGCCGATGCGCTGATCCTGGGTTAGGCTGTGAGCTCAGAAGAAGGCACAGCTCAGAGCCACAAGCAAAGGGGCGCACCGATTCGCTTACTCAGATAGCTCGACTATATTCGGAACCGTTCTTTCACTTCTACGAGGAAGAGGTTCCGAAAATGTTTGAGCAACTCTTTGAACGATCACATGCGTTGACTCGCCAACGCACCGCGCCCCTGGCCGATGAACGCCGTCGTTTTGTTGTCCACTGTTTTGAACAAGGAATGGCCAGGAGTACAGTGCGGCTCACTGCTGAACTGCTAATCGCCGTCGAGAAGTACTTGAAGCTAGCCGAGCGGCCCAACTCACTTATCGACCTACCGGAAATTGAAGATGCGGGGGAACGCTGGTCCAGGCGCAAAGCCGTGCCGCCGATCAGGCTATGTCCGAGACTATCGAAACAGCGGTTCATTTGTCAGGCCGTTCGGTGGTTAACTTTTATGGAGCGCCTCCAGCCGGCCTGCACTCCCGAGAGACCGCACGAAGGGGAGATCATCGCGTTCGCCGATTTCATGCTTCGCGAACGCGGCCTCTCGCCAGTGACGATTGGGCTTCGCTGCCACATGGTACGCCTGTTTCTCGACCAGCTGTGCGGCGAAGGCCGGTCGCTCCACGATGTGACTGTTTCCGAAGTCGACTCGATACTTGCTGCCAGAGTCAACGAGGGGCATTACGTGCGAGCGTCGGTTCAGACCTATGCATCGTCTCTGCGCTCGTTTTTCCGATTCGCTGAAATACGCAGATGGTGCAAGGAAGGCATCGCGGCATCCATCATGGCGCCCCGGGTCTTCAAGCAGGAGTCTTTGCCGTCCGCGCCAACATGGTCCGAAGTTCAGAGGCTTCTCGGCAGTATGGGCAGCAGCACTCCTTCCTCGATTCGCGACCACGCAATTCTGATGTTGCTTGCTGTATACGGAGTTCGCGCCGGCGAGGTAGCCCGGCTACAACTTGGGGACATCAACTGGGAAGCTGAATCGATCGTTTTCATGCGTTCCAAGGGACTCGGCAAGCATAACTTCCCACTTGTTCAGTCTGTAGGTCACGCGATCATCCGATATCTAAAGGAAGTGAGGGCCCCCTCGCTTCATCGAGAGGTCTTCCTCACGGTGCGAGCTCCCTTTCGACCTCTGACAGCTGGAACGCTATGGCCGGTGGTCGGCAGACGGTTGAGACCCGTATCTACCTCCATCAAGCATCACGGCCCCCATGCTCTGCGCCATGCCTGCGCCACTCGATTGATCAACGAAGGTCTATCTCTGAAGGAAGTCGGCGATCACCTTGGACACCGCAGTCTTGAGACCACGCGCATTTACGCCAAGGTGGATCTCGTCCGGCTTCGCCAGGTTGCCAGCTTCGATCTGGGAGGTCTGCTATGACCCTTCAGCATGTGGTCGAAGAATATGCCACCTTCCGCAGGACCCTCGGGGAGAAATTTGGAGTCAACGGAAAATTGTTGAAGGCCTTCTGCAGGGCAATGGGGGAAGATACTGCCCTTCAGGATGTTGCGCCCGGACGAGTGAGTGCATTTCTCAATGGTATCGGCCCGCTGACGGCCTCATGGCATGTCAGACACAATGCGCTACTGGGCTTCTATCGGTATGCGATCAGCCGCGGATTTGTCGTCCATTCTCCGTTGCCGATCGTGATACCCAAACGACCGCCTGCATTTCAACCTTACATCTACTCTCAAGCAGAGCTTCGCCGTCTGATGGATGCCACATCCTCGTATCAGCGCAACCGTGGGAGCTTGGAGCCGCTGACGGTAAAGACTATTCTCCTCCTAATGTATGGCGCGGCATTGCGTGCGTCGGAGGTGCTGTCGCTGACGAATGCGGACGTCGATTTGCTCAACGCTGTTCTCACGGTTCGCGACTCGAAATTCTTCAAGAGCCGCCTGGTGCCGCTTGGGCCTGTGACAACTCAGACTCTCACCGAGTACGCAAGCAGACGCAGCCCATCCGGCTCTCCGCGTGAGGCAGAAGCGTCTTTCTTTGCGGGGAGAAAGGGCAAAAAGATACCTCTCGACACCCTCGAAGGGGCGTTTCAACAATTGCGTGAGTACGCCGGCCTGCATCGGGCTGGAGGATCGCGCTGCCAACCTCGCCTCCATGACCTGCGCCACACCTCGGCAGTTCATCGCCTGACAGCGTGGTACCGCGAAGGCAAAGATGTGCAACTGCTGTTGCCTCAACTGTCCGTGTACATGGGGCACACATATTTGGCGGCGACCCAGGTGTACCTCACCATGACGCCGGAACTCCTGCACGAGGCAAGCCTACGTTTTGAACTCTATGCCGGACGGGAGGGCCATCATGACTGATACAGCCCTTCTCGGACCCTGGGTCCGGCGTTTTCTTCTTGAGTATCTGGTGACCGAGCGCAACCTCGCCCGCAACACTCAGCAGAGTTACCGGGATACGCTTTGCCTGCTGCTTCCATTCGCGGCCAGGAATACGCGGAAGGAGATCGATCAGCTCACCGTCATCGATGTGTCTGCGGACCTGGTTCGACTGTTCCTACAAAATCTGGAGCAAGTTCGCAAGTGTGGGCCGGCCACGCGGAATCAGCGACTGGCTGCGATCCACTCGCTGTCTCGTTATATCGGTCTGCACAGCCCTGAACACGTCGCATGGTGCGGACAAATCCGTCTTATCCCACCCAAGCGGGCTCCCCGGTCGTGCATCACGTATCTTGAGAAATCTGAGATGGACGCACTGTTGGATGCCCCGGACAAATCTACCGAACAAGGGTGTCGGGACTATGCGCTGTTGCTGTTCCTATACAACACGGGCGCACGGGCCGATGAAGCTGCACAGGCGACGATCGGAGATCTGACACTGGCGAAAGCCTACAGCAAGGAGCATTCTTTGGTTCAGGTGCACGGAAAGGGTAACAAACTGCGACGCTGTCCACTGTGGCCGCAGACGGTGGCTGAACTCGTGCGCTTGACTGGCGGGCGAGGCGACACCGGGCACGTCTTCCTTAATCGACGGGGCGAACCTATCACGCGGTTTGGCATCCACACGATGGTCGAGAAATACGTCCAGAAAGTCTCGCCCCTCATGCCATCTCTCCTAAACAAGCGCGTGAGTCCGCATACGATCCGGCATACCACGGCAACACACCTCCTACGTGCCGGTGTCGACATCAACACGATCCGCGCATGGCTCGGCCACGTCTCCCTCAACACCACGAATGTCTACGCCGAGGTCGATCTGGAGATGAAGGCCAAAGCGCTTGCGACCTGCGAAGTCAAGACTGGTAAGGGACAAAAGCACTGGAGGGCAGATCCCGGGCTGCTGCGATTCCTTCAAGCCCTGTAGTCTGTTATGTGGCGTTCAAATACTGAAACGGAGTGAATATGGCTGCCCGCATTGCTGAACGCCACATAACTGGTTGCGCCACAGAAGACCTCTTATGTGGCCGACCACATAACAATTCGATCACAAAATAGCAATGCAGCCGGAGATGGTAAAAGAGCAGATCGATGAAATAGGCCTGCCCATCGACTTCTAACTGCACCTGGCTTCCCGTTCCTGTAGCCCGGTCGAGATGTGATGGGTAAGAACGTTGCGGCTCCATCCGTGTTCGATGGACGCCCGCAGATACCATTCCCGGCTCTGGCCGTCTTTGAGCCGATCGAGCAGCACCATGTGATGTCCCCAGGGCAATTTTGCAGCAAGCTGCAAAATTTGGGGGTCAGGCCAGGCCTCGGCGAAGGAACGCATGTAGGTGACATTTCACGAAACGGAACGCAACGTACGCTAAGGCGAATTCAGTTCACCTAAGCCTTTCGTAATCAGCAAGATCTAAGTAGAGAATGCGCAGCTCTTGGACACAGCGCAATTCGGCGTTGCGGTCCGGCTAAACAATTGAGAACAGAACATCGACTCTCTGCAGACGTACATGAATGTCCGTTTCGTGAGGTGTCCCCTCTATGACTACGTAGGGCCTCATGGTCTCAGTTCTCACGGATGAGTAATCCGTTTGGCTGGTTCCAGAAGCTGATGATTTCGAGCGACTCGTCTGTCCAAACCGTCTTTGCCGCTCCCCACGACGTTCATTCCGAGGAAATCGTGTACCGGGAGGATCAGCTCTGGGTTTTGCGGAGTAGACTTGTCGGCATGGGGAATGAAGACTTGGCACTGATGGACCAAGATGCTCTCTTGGCTGAGAAGGAGAGGCTATTGATTCTCCAGGAAAAGTGTCGTCAGACGATGTTGCCACTTTCCCGCGGCAAGCACCGCGAAGCGTCTCCGGAATTGGCTGAGCAGAAGAGAGAGTACGATCGCATTTTCGGACGCCTCGGTGTGCTGGAAAAACTGCTGGCGAAGGGTCTGTAATTATCTCATCACCGCCTCCACGGAGTCGGCCGTCACCGAATCGGGAGTGGGAAGACGTCATCGAACGCCTCGTATGGATGACCGATCGCGCGTGACGTGGAGCTCTTTCCTCGGGTTCTGATACCACTTGGTTCTGGAACTCATGCTGCGTGCAAGCTCGATCGTCCAGGACGAACAACTTGCGAGTCCCGGGGACACCTCAAGAAAGGGAATCTTATGTACGTCTGCAGAGAGTCGACGTAATGTTCTCAATAATTTGGTGGGACGGCGGTGTGGTTTGAGGAATTATTTGTCGTAGCTTTTGAGGAATTATTTGTCGTAGGCTGTAGGGGTGCAAGCGCTGGCCGACATGTCCGAAGTTGAACGCAAGGTCGCCCTAGAGCGATACAAGCTACTTGAGCCTCACCTGCAAAATGGCCGGGAGTTACGATCAGTGTCCGAGGGCTCAGGAGTCTCGTTCCGTACGCTGCAGCGCTGGGTATCGGGTTACAAGCGTGAGGGTTGGGTGGGGCTGGTCCGGAAGGGCCGCATAGACTCTGGTGGACGGCGTATCGTTACGCCGCGATTGCGCGAGGCGATTGAGGGTCTTGCTTTGGAGAAGCCGCCCCTTCCTCTCACCTCAGTCCATCGTCAGGCGAAGCAGTTCGCGCAACTTATCGGTGAACCCGCTCCAACCTACTGGGTAGTGCGCGACATCGCACTCAACCTGCCGAATGACCTCCGGACGCTTGCACAGCAAGGCACCCGCAGATTCGGCGAGCTATACGAGATGGTTCATCGCCGTGAGGCTTCTAGACCGAACGCGCTTTGGCAGGCCGATCACGCGCAGTTGGACATTCTTCTGCTTAAGGAGGACGGCTCAGCTTGCCCCCCTTGGCTCACGGCCGTGATCGATGACCACAGCCGCTCGATCGCAGGCTACTTTCTCAGCTTCGATCCACCTTCATCACTCCGGACCTCTCTCGCAATGAGGCAAGCGATCTGGAGAAAGGCCGATGCGCACTGGCAGGTTTGCGGGATTCCCGACGTTCTGTATGTCGACAACGGTGCGGACTTCGTTTCTAAACACCTAGAGCAGGTGGCCGTCGACTTGAAGATAAGGCTTGTGTTCTCGACACCGGGTAAACCGCAAGGCCGCGGCAAGATCGAACGCTTCTTTCGGACCGTGAATGAGATGTTCCTCTGCGATCTGGAAGGATACACGCGTCGTGGTCGTCGCAAGCCGACTCTGACGCTTGATCAGTTGGATGAGCGGTTCCGCGCATTTCTGATTAAGGTATATCAGCGGACGCCTGTGGCGCAGGCAGAGCTTGCGCCTTCAACCAAGTGGGAGGAGGGCGGGTTCTTGCCTCGCGTGCCGGAGTCGCTAGAGCAGCTCGACCTCTTGTTGATGGAAGAGGTCCGACCGCGAAAGATTCGCCGCGACGGCATCCACTTCCAGGGTTTCC
>Ga0206811_1118_pt1 | contig 14220 bp, 12 predicted proteins | sample Alteio_BWOrgCont_53_FD_152886 | JGI IMG/M metagenome (GOLD analysis project Ga0206811, IMG submission 152886) | Enriched cells from forest soil in Barre Woods Harvard Forest LTER site, Petersham, Massachusetts, United States -... | ecosystem: Environmental > Terrestrial > Soil > Temperate forest >... | reverse complement strand
CCCGATGAACTCGCGATTCTCGCCAAGACGACCGGTTGGAAGACGGACGACCAGCAAGCGCTGGTAGGTGCCTGGCGCGGAGGCGAACCGACAGCGGTTTATGAAGCTTGGGTGAAAGGCAATCCACAAGACACGGCGGGAGCAGAACTGGCGGGTCGCCAGACAGACGTGAAACGCCTGTTGACCCGGCTGACACAAGACGCTGAAAAGAACAAGACCGCGCTGAAGCAAGACGTGGCCGATTTTGACGCGGCGCTGGGCAAGGTATCGGGTTCGATGCCCGCCATTTCCAACCTCTCCGGTCCCGTCAAAACGCTAAAGACATGGATTGAAGCGAGAAAACTGATCGATGTGGCCACGCCCGGCAAAGGCGCGATTGCCAGACTTCCGAATGGAAGCGATGTCACCCTGATTTTCGATCCAAGTTTGTCATCCGGTACGGCCATTGTGCTCAGCGACCAGGCGCTGCTCATCGGTCACGAAGGACACAGTTCACTGGTGATTTCCACGGGGAATGCCGCTGAGGCCCTGGGACTGCCCATCGTCACCGGAAAGCCACTGGCAGAAGCCGAAGGAGAGGAACTGACCGAAGGCGTCCTGATCATTAATCCGCTCAGCTCGCGGGGCACAATCAATTACAACATCAACGGCAACCACTATGTGGCGGAAGCCGGCATGCAACAGAAGCTGGCCCCGCTTCCCAATGGTCGCACCTGGGTCATCGAATTTGATCGGGGACAGACTTTCGGTTCAGGTTCCCACACGCTCGCGCAGGGAACCTATCAGTTCGCCCCGACCGATCGCGGCTGGCAGCTTTACCGTCAGCGATTTGAGATTGTTCTCGACAATTCGCAAAGTAATCAGGAGTTCAATTTCATCTTTCATGGCGAGGATCTGACAGTGCCCGCCAGCGGCGCAAGGACGCTCAGTTCGAACTACCCGGTGGTCGTGCGGTTTGATCGCGGGAATGGTTCGAAGTTTGTTGCCAAATCGACTCCGATGACTGTGGGGACCTTGCAGATCGGCGTCAACTCGAACGACAACCTGTGGGACTTGTTCCCCACCAGCGGCAACCGACGCGAAGCATCGAATCTGAAACCGTTCAATGCAGAAGTGCAAGCAAGTCGGCCGTAAATCATTCTTTTGCGATGATTTTGTAAGCGTTCAAGGCTTGTCTCGTGGCGACAAGCAGGATTGGGTCCGCAGGAGATTCGCCTCCGGCCCAACCGACTTCAGGAGTCATTCCCTGGACATTGGTGGTCGCGATGATTTCGCCATTTTCGACGTCAACCACGTGCACTTGCCCGCCACGCACAGCGACCACCAGCCAGGGCTTACCGACGGCGAGCATGGCAGAATCGATATGCGGCGGGCCATCGCCGTCGGGAAGGGTTAGCGTCCATTTTCTGCCGCCATCCGACGAAAGCGCGGTCAGAATTAAAGTCGCCTGCCTCGGTGGGGCGACCAGAGTTGAACCCCCGACAAACATCATTGCCGTCTCATCGGCTTTCGACAGCTTGCCGACGCGAACCATGTTGGCGTAGCAACCTGCATCAAGATCTTTGCGGCGATTTCCCTTGTTGTCAAATACATGGACCTTGCCTGCCGATGATGTCGTCACTGCTTGAGACGTCCCATCGCCCAACACGTCTCCGGAGCTGACGTGCCAGACGTTGCCGATGGCGGCGGATTTCCAGCGAACCTGTCCGTCCTCGTCCAGGACGTGCAATCCAGTGCCGCCATTAAATCCGACGATTACATCGCCAGCCTTTTGCTCGTTCGATCGAGCCGTCCAGACGTCGTCGATGCCGGTGATTCGCGGATAGCTCCAAAGCTGCTTTCCCTCAAGATTGAAGGCCGTCAATCCACTCGACCAAACGCCAAACGTCAGCAGAGTTCGTCGATTCTGACCGGGCCAATCCGCGAGTCGCAGGACGGTACCACCCGCTCCTTTCAGTTTGAATTCACGACGTTTCTTTCCTTTCAGGTCCAATTCAAGGCAGTTTGCACCGGCATCGAGTGCGTAGATCACCTCTTCGCCTTCAACTCCCGCAACGCCGGTCCAGTCCCCTGTCAGTGACCAAGTCAATTTCAGTTCTCTCGACGCGGGATCTTTGTCCGAGCCTTCAATTGAGCCAACAATCAATACGCTCAGTCCGACGAACCAACAACAAATCTGTTGCAAGAAATGATTTGCCCTCATGAACTGGCTCCTGCGATAACAATTGCCGCGCGTCCGTTCGCGTTGAACAGCGCAGAGAAGGAAATTCCTAAACGAGTCGCTCTTCGTGCTCGCTCGGTGGTAAGATCCTACCGCTTGTCAAACGCTCCAACAATCAGCGTCTGATTTACGGTCGATTTTGCGATCGCACGTTACGCTCCTGCCAGCCCATGCTTTCGCGTCCACTTCTTACAACGTCGATTTCGAGACCAATGCGATGCGCGTTCAGTTCCTGTTGGTGCTCGCCGTGGGCGGGATGTCGTCATGCGTACTGAACGCTCAGGAGGAATCCGACGAAACTGCTGCCATCAGGAAAATTGAACTGTTGGGCGGCGAGGTCGAGAGAGACGACAATTTGCCATCTCGCCCGGTCGTCGCTGTTTCGTTCGAACGGAATTACAGATTCAGCGACAATTACATTCGTCTGTTGCGCCCGCTCAGGAACTTGACAACTCTTAACCTGAATTCCACGAAGATTACGGATTCGGGTTTGAAGGAGTTGGCCGATTGCCAGAATCTGACGATGCTCGACCTCGGCCGTACACCGATCACGGATACGGGCCTGAAAGAGTTGGCGAAACTGAAGAAGCTGACCACGGTCAATTTGGCTGCGACGGACGTGTCAGATGCGGGCGTGAAGGAATTGGGTACGCTTGAAAACCTCACGAGCCTTAATCTCACCGGTACTCCGACTACAGGCACCGGTCTGAAAGAACTGAGACGATGCAAGAATCTGACGACGCTCGGACTCACGATCACTGACCTGACAGATGAAGGGTTGAAAGAAGTCGGGGAACTCAAGAGTCTGACGACCCTTCAGGTCGGCCATACGCGGATCTCGGATTCCGGTCTCACGTCGTTGAGCGGACTGATCGGACTGAAGGCGCTGGACCTCGGGAGTACTTCAATCACGGATGTTGGGCTGAAGGAAATCAGGGGACTGACGAACCTGATCGCGCTCAATCTCCTTGGCACCCGGGTCTCCGACGATGGCCTGACGGAGATAAGCGAGCTCACGAACCTCACAATGCTGAATCTGCGATCCACCGGGATCACGGGAGCGGCCTTGAACGAATTGAAAGGCTTGAAGAATCTCGCGACGCTCTATCTGGATCATAATGTGCTTGCCGACGAGGGTCTGAAAGCGTTAGGAGCATTTGAGAATCTCACCACGCTGGGCCTAAGAAATTCCATGATCACAGGAGCGGGATTGAGTGAATTGAGGCGACTCAAACGCCTCGCGACGCTGGATCTCGGCAACACGCAATTGACAGATGCAGGCGTGAAGGAAATGTCGGTTCTTCAGGGGCTTACAACGCTCGACATCTCGCAAACTCAAATCACGGATGTCGGTTTGAAAGACCTGGCCGAACTGAAAAATCTGACGAATCTCAACCTTGCCGAAACCGGGGTCACAGATTTGGGGCTGAGAGAATTGAGCAACCTCGGAAATTTGACATCGCTCGGTCTCGACCGAACGAAGATCACCGATGCGGGCCTGATCGAATTGAAGAATCACCGGAATCTTTTATCGCTCGATCTCTACGGTGCTCCAATCACGGATACTGGTCTCAAGGAAGTCGGGAGACTCAAGGATCTCACGGCACTTCAAATCGGTCATACTGAAATTACGGACGCTGGTTTGAAAGAATTGAGGCAACTCAAGAGTCTGACGCGACTGTTTCTGAATAATACCGGGATCACCGATGAAGGTCTGAAGGAGCTGAGCGAACTCACCAACCTCACGAAGCTCGATCTGTGTGGCAATCAGATCACAGATGCTGGCCTGAAGGATTTGAGGGAACTCAGGAATCTTCGTGAACTCGTTCTCAACGACCTGCCGCTCACAGACGCAGGCCTGCAAGAGTTGACCAGCCACAAACACCTGACGACTCTCTTTCTCAGAAACACGCAGATCACGGACGCGGGGCTGACGTTTTTGAGTGACTTCAGAAACTTTACGACCATTTTCCTCGGTGGTACCCGGATCACGCCAACCGAGGAACTCAGGACGTCGTTGCCGAATCTGGAGATCAGCCAATGAGTGCGGAGCCAGGGATTCGGCAAAAGTAGCCCAAACACTCCGCGAGAGGGCTACCTCGAAGAGACCATGTCGTCGTCACGGGGTCGCGTCCGGTTCCCTGCGTGTCCGCTCGATTTGAGCAATCTTGGCATTCCGGCGTGCATGGCGTCCTCCTTCGAATGGAGTGGACAGCCAGACTTCAATCATGCGGGTGGCGAACTGTTCGCCTAACAGGTCGGCGGACATACACAGGACATTCGCGTCATTGTGGTGTCGGCTGATTTCCGCGGAAAGATCGTCGTGACATAGCGCCGCGCGAACCCCGCTGAATTTGTTCGCGACGATGTTCATGCCGATTCCCGTCCCGCCAATCAGGATGGCTCGATCGACTTCTCCCCTGGAAACGGCTCCTGCCGCCTTGGCCGCATAGTCCGGGTAGTCGCACATTTCTTCGTTCGAGGGTCCGAAATCCAGTCCCTCGTGGTGCAACTCGTTAATCAAGGACAGAATCCTGTCCTTGGCTTTGAATCCCCGGTGTTCACTGGCGACTGCGATTTTCATAAATTCCGCTCGATTGCGATGTCATTGGCCGGAAACAGTTGGACCGGCTTCTGTATTCTCAAGTTTTAGCCAATCGGGCGGGTGGCGCGTACTCACGATCCGCGATTCCCTGCCTCGGATCGTTGGAGACTTCCGGTCGTGAAACGGTTGTTGACGCCAGTCTCCCGGTACAAGTAATGGAATGGAACCGTGATGCGTTCGTCACAATTCAAGTGATAAAATATGCCTGTAAAACCCGGTCAGGACCGAATATGACGACCCGAGAACCAACGTGGCTAGTGCAATTCGTTCGACGGCATGCCGGACAAATCGTGATTGGTGGAATTCTGGTGGGCATGGTCTCCGGTGCCATGGTTGTCCTGATGCCCTATCTACTGGAACAAAGGATCGCACGGAAGATCGAATCGATTGGCGGGAAGGTTCTGTACAAAGATCTCGGCCCGAACTGGAATTCGAAGAACGTTCGATTTCGAATGCCGTTTTGGGACCGAGTCTATTGCATCTACAATTTGCGTGGTCGCACCCTGCCTGTGGACTTCATTTCGGAGATTGGCTCGCTTGAGAGTCTCGAAAGACTCGACCTCAGTCACACTCGAGTCACCGATACACACATTGAAAAATTGACGGGATCGGCAAGTCTTCAGTGGCTCAATCTCGGAAAAACGCGAATCACAGATTCGGGGTTACGGTATCTCACACGTCTGAAATCCCTCAGACAGCTCTACCTTCGAGAAACGGATACCAGCGATGTCGGCCTGGAACATTTGAGCGAACTGATCGAACTCAACGAACTGTATCTCAGCAAGACGAACGTCACCGACAAGGGGCTTGAGGACCTGAAACCGCTGACTCATCTGAGAGTGCTTTACGTCGACAGTACACGTGTCACCGCAGAAGGCGAAGCCATGCTTCGGGCGACGCGACCGAAATGTGAACTCCGATCACCGTTCGGGATCTGAGTTGCCTCAGCAGTCCCAGTTTCACTTCGTCAACTCATGGGATTGTCGTTCCCTGAACTCAGCCATCGCTTCAGCCGCATCACGAGCCGTCGTTGCAACGGCAAGGTATGCCGCCGAACGTCGATGGAGTTCTGCTAACTGCGCTTCGTCGCCAACTCCCGTAGTTTCGTCGTTTCGGGAGAAATGCGTCCGCTGGACGATATCAATTCAACGCGACACTTGATACGATTTGCTTTGTAAAACAAAGTTACCGGTGGCATGAAGTGGATTTTCGCTGAACATTCTGGAACGAAATGAATGGATTGTGAGTCCGATGGAATCGTGGATTCCATCGGGCGGTACACCCGTCCCGCCAGGCGAAATGCTCCGTACACAGGGTGAGGCTTCCCGATCGTGAAATGGCTGATGGAGAATCTGTTGCAGCGTCGGGCAGAACGTCTGGTCCGATTTGTCGTGCCGGACCTGCCCGGGTTCGGGTCGATTCTCGACGTCGGATCGGGCACGGGGCACAACGCCGAATACCTGACTCGCACCACTCCGCTCGAGGTCGTTGAGGCAGACGTGGTCGATATCCACTTGGTGGGTCGAGGTCCGGTTTTGTTCGACGGAGTGTTGCTGCCGTTTCGCGATGCGGCGTTCCCGGCGTCGATCCTGTTGTTCGTATTGCAGTACTCGCAGGATCCAGTTGTGCTCCTCAGGGAACTACGTCGAGTCACTTCCGGGCGGGTGATAGTCTTGCAATCGACCTATTCGGGAACGATTGGACGGTGGATCCTGAGCACCCGGGAATTTGTCACCGGCCGGTTCGCGTTTTACGTCGTCCGAGCCCTGGGACTGCTCACTGCGAGAACATCGGCTCTGCAGCCGAAACAATACTTTACACGGCAGAGTCTGGACGACATTTGGGACGCGTCCGGATTCCGGGTGCGTGTCGTCCGCCGATTTGACGCGATCAGTTCCTGTGTGAGCCGCGAGTTATACGTGCTGGAGCCGATAGCGCCATGTCCATAATCGTTTCGGTGATCATTCCCGCGCTCAATGAAGAGGCCCTGATCGGCGAGGCGCTGGAAAGCGTGCGATCGGCACTCGATCTTCTGCCGCCGGATGCCGCGTCCGAAGTCATTGTTGTCGACAATGGCAGCACCGATCACACCCGGCGAGTTGTCGATTCGGCGAGTGGTCTCGTTCGATTGATCGATTGCCCTGCAAAGGGCGCGGCCCGGGCGAGAAATCTTGGTGCCAGATGTTCACGCGGCAATATTCTGATTTTTCTTGATGCGGACACGACGATCCCCCCACTCTCGATCAATCTGATTGTGGAGCAGTGTCTTCAAAATGGAATCGGCGCGGGGATGACAAAACTCGCTCCACGGAAGTCGGGATTCCGGGCGAACTGGTGGTGGATCTTCTGGAATTCCGTGCGCTGCCTTCCATTGGCCTATGCCAAGGCCATGCCGGCATTCATGTTCTGTACGAGGAAAACATTTGAAGAATTCGGGCCATTCAACGAAGACGTTGCGATCGGAGAGGAATGGCCGATTCTCGCCGGAGTCTATCGACGGCGTCGACGCGAATTCATCTATCTGCGATCCGTAACCGCTTACACGTCGAGCCGTCGAATGGAACTCGTGTCGTTTGGCTATGCTCGACTATTCCTGAAGTACATATGGGCCATCATCGACTATCGAGGTCGCGTTCATTACTCCACCACGATCCGACAAGACGCCGCCGCGTTTCAGGATTTGAAATAAGATGAATCTCCGGGAAAAGGCAATCTCCAATGGAATTGGCCGACGAATTGAGGTATCGCCTCGTCTCCTGGCTGGGAAACAGATTGGCTGGCGTCAAAATCAACAAAGTCCGCAGAATGGACGTCAATCGACGAACGTACTGCGCAAAACGGAGACGATGGTTCGGATCACTGTTGATTGCAACTGGAAACATCTATCTGAAGCGAACCGGAGCCGGCGTTCGCGCGCTGCCGAATCACCAGTGGCAACTCCGGGAATCCGAGGTTTATCGCGTCGTCCATGATCTCGAACTGATGACGGACTCCAGTGGATGGCTTTTGATTCCGGAGTTTTCGGGGACTGTTTTGGCAACGTATCTTGAATCCGAGGCACATAGCGAGACAGAGAAGCTTGATGCAATTCGGCTGGCCTCGCTGTCGCTGAGTTCACTTCACTCAATCGAAGTTCAATCGCCCGACGGGCAGCAGCGCCCCTTGAGCCACGGAGACGCGACCGCGCAAAATGTGATACTTGGTACCTCGCCGATGAAAGCGTCATGGTTCGATTTTGACATGACCCACGACAACTTGCGGGATACCCATTGGCGGCACGCGGATGATCTTCGTGCACTGACGTATTCCGTCGCGGAACGACTTCGCGCGGCGATGTTCCCCTCGCTTTCGACCGCAATTGTCGAAGGCTACTGTGGTGCCGAACGCGATGTTCCGACGCCAGTGCTGGATGCGCTGGCGGAATCGGTGTCTTACTGGCAAACCCGTCCGATCAGCTTCCATCTGGCCCAGGCGCGCGTCGGATATCGAGAGCGCCGGTTTCTGGATGGTGCCTTGCTCGATGCGATACGCTGTCGCAAAAATGCTGGCGGACCGGTTCAGTCCCGTGTCGTCACTTCCTGATCTTCTTTCAGGATTTGAAGTGCCTCAGCCAGCTTTGAGGCCCCACCGGAGTCCGGGCGAAATCCACGGGCATAGATTGACTCGATACTTTCGACGCTGGCCTTGACGATTTCGTCCGCAGTCTTTTCTTCTTCGGCTGTCGGAGTGTCATCGTTCCTGGCTTTCAGGTCGCGTCTCAGGACTCGAATCGCAGCAATGACTTTCCTGGCCGCTTTTGTATTGGGGTTGTAGCCGGTGACCTCCAGGCGCTGCAGAATTCCGACGACTCCGTTAAGTGTCATTTCCTCTTCTTTTTCTTCGTCTTCTTCGGCGGGTGGCCCAACCTCAAGATAATCATTGACAACTTGATTGAGCGAGATGCCGTCGAGCATCAGGACACATTTGACGACCTGGACGATGGCAACTCCGTCGACCAGATCCAGCGAATCGATGGGCCACGGTTGCAGGCTTCTGTCGATTTCAACTTCCATCTGAACCAGTGATTTTGCCGCGTAGGATGCGTTGTAGTTTGCGAGTCTGGACTTGTCTTTGCCTTTCAGGACCTCCGCATAGTCTGCGTCCGCTTCCATCCTTGCGATTTCCCGCAATTCGGCCATCACGCGCGCCATTCGTTCGGCGGCGGAGGGCGGTTTGACGGCGGCGAAATGTTCCCGAGACACGGGCGTGCAGACCGAGACACTTGTCGAATTTTCGAGAGCGGAGGAAACTTCGGCAATGGCGGCATTTTCCTGAGGCCCGGCACTGACGTACGTCCTCAGTCTGCTGGCCGATATCGCGGCGGCTGCCGCAACGAAAACGCAACAAAGCAATACCAGATTCTTCTGCATTCTTTCGTCCCTCGCCTGTTCGGATCGATCGGAAGCGGATTCGCAATCCCATGTACGTCTTGATTCATTACTGGTCAAGATCATTACGGCGTATCGCGAGGCCGCCCTCCTCGCTTGAGGCGCGACTGTCTGTTCCGAATCAAACCGACGAACGAGGGCGTTGAGGAACTGAAAGCAACTCGGCCGAAGTGAGGATATCTTCGATGAGGATCTATCCGGAGACCGACTGACAACGCGGGTTCTCGCACATCGTGGTCACGGTGTTGGTTCGGGCTGTTGCGGCTGATCGAATAAATCGACCGTGACTTCGTGAATGCGACCCTGACGCTCGATGCGAAAGTGAAACGGGCCCGGTTCTGCCAGCACTCGCAGCCGCATTTCTTCCGACGATGCAAATGATCGACCGCCCAGTTCCATAATGACATCGCCCGCCGCGAATCCCGCTCGATCCGCAGGTGAATCCGCCACGACGTGTGTGATTACGGCGCAATTCGGCAGTGCAGCGTCGTCGACCCAACCTGCTCCCAACCGCACGGGCGAACCCGGAAGCGTTGCATTCACCTCGAACGGCCCGTTCGCTCCCGGGCGCTCGAAACGAATTGGCACCGGATTTTTTACGACTTGTAATGTGGTTTTCAAATCCTGGAGGGAACCTTTTTCCCACGACCCCAATCGAGTGATCCGGTCTCCGACGCGAAGTCCCGCATTCGACGCGGGCGAGTTCGCTGTGATCTGACGAATCTGAAGGATGTTTTTTCGGCCGAGTTCTTCGTCCCAACTGACGCCCAACCGGATGGGCGCATCCATCGCGGCGCGCGGAGTCATCCACGTTGGTGGTATTTCGTGGGTCGCTGCGCGCCGAAACGGCGGGAATTCGGGAATGCTGGCGGCGTCGAGGATAATCCGGTAGGCGAACTCGGTCATTCGCCGCAAACCTTCCCAATTGAGCTTTTCGGGATCATCACTGGGGCGGTGATAGTCTTCGTGCTTGTCCGTATCGAGATGGATTGCGGGAATTCCGACGGCATAAAAGGGATAATGATCGCTGTCAGCGATCACCCGCGGCTGGTAAGCCAATTTCAAATCGTTGGATACATTGTGAGACGCGAGAAACAGACGCAGGCCGGGAGCCGAACGCCAGCCACCGGTCACGACGCGACCATCGCGTAGTCGCCCCAGCATGTCGAGGTTCAGCACGAATCGGATATCCTGCAACGGGAGTGTCGGGTGCGCAACCCAGTGTTTGGATCCCAGCAACCCGGCTTCTTCCCCATCCCAGAAAGCAAACAGAATCGTTCGCGGGGGCGGGCTTTCGAGCGATGAAAACGCTTCGATCAATTCCAGCACCGCCGACGTGCCGCTGGCGTTGTCGTCGGCACCATTATGAATCTGCCCAAAGGGCCCATGGCTGTTCGATGCATTCCCGTATCCGACATGATCGTAGTGTGCTCCCACCACGATGACTTCCTTGCTCAGTCGCGCATCCGAACCCGGAAGACGAACGAGCAGATTCTGGTACTCGCGCCCGAATTCCTGCATTTGCTCCTGCGGCAACGGACGCGATTCGCGCAGCTTTCTTAATTCGGACCTCAAATAGGCGGCAGCCGCTTTACCGCCGCGAGTTCCCGCCTGTCGCCCTTCAAACGCATCGCTGGCGAGCGTACTGACGTGCCGTTTCAAATCGGCATCGCTGATCCGGGATAAACCCGCTCGAAGAGCGACTGCGTCTTCGGCCATTGCGATTGGGTTCGAGACCCCGATGAGTCCCGGCGAAACCAACCAGAGCAGAACAACTGGAAGCGAAGACTTTGCCGATCTGGTCACATTCCAACCCTTTTTACGCTCGAACCCGCGAACGAGGGATCTGCCGCAAACCCGTTTCGTCAACCACACGCGAATCTCATCGGTACGCCACAGCGGCACGACGTGCAAAACACTCTGGCCAGCCCATAAAGTTCGCATCTGACAGATGTTCTGACCGCCTGCCACGTGCTTTCCTGCGGACAATATTCGTATCGACATGATCCAAACACAATCGTGAATTCTGACGGTGCAGTATTCGTTCCGCCGACCTTTCGAACACGCAATGATCTTGTGGTCGATGCAATCCGTCTGGCAGTTTTTGCCGGAGTTGGTGTTGACGGAAATCTTCGTTTCTGGAAAAACCTGCCGAACTTCGTGATGGCGTTCGCGATCACGGTCATTTCCAATTCGGAATCGAGGCAAATCCGGTGTGCAATGTTCTATTAAGCTCACTTGCCATCTTGTTCTGCGACCTGCCAGACTCAAATTCCCCACCGGCGAAGCCTGACCTGAGTGTTGCGGCGGTGTTTCGCGATGACGATCAATCGTCGAACGCTCCGATTGTCGCTCCGATTGTCGCGCGGCAGCGAACGATAAAAGGTTCTTCGTCACAAGCGCCGGTGGTTCGCGGGCAAGGGCCAGGCGGCATGTACGATTCGCCACCGCCGACAGCACCGCTGGGTGGGCCGTATCAACCTTATCAGCCTCAAAACCCGTTTCTGGCTGGACCAGATCCCGTGATGCCCTATTTGACCGAGCCGGGGCCAACAATTATCTCGGGAATCAACGGTCCCCAGCCACAGCGATTTGGATATACCCCCTATTTTGACGCGACGTACATAACTCCCTCCACCGCGAAGTTTCCCGGACAAGGTCATTTGGCGGTCCAGCAGTACGACGGGGCGCTGAAGTACGTTTCGATGCTGGGTCCGGACTGGGTCTTGTCGAATACAGCCGAGGGTGGTGCTCGAATCTGGGATGGTCCGGCCAAACCCGATCTGCCAGGATCGGTGTTTCGATTCGGCTGGGACCTGTTGCTGCATTCCCCTCAATATGGACGATGGAGCGCCCAGCTCGATTTCAATCCGTCGATCAATTCGGACTTGAACGCGTCGCTCGGCCGGGAAGCATTCAATCTGGACGCCAACGCGACCGCGTTCTATATGGTGTCACGTCAATTGACGTTAGTGATGGGTGTTCAGTATTGGGATCGAGTCGATAACATCATCATCCCCAACGCGGGTATTGTGTGGAATCCGAACGACCGGCTCGAGGTGCGGCTACTCTTCCCCAAGTCGCGCATCAGCTATTTCATCGGCAACCACGGACCTGCAGCTCACTGGCTCTATGCCACGGGCGAATACCACACCGAGGCGTATCAAGTCTCAATGCCCGGTTCGAGTCACGATCAGATTCAAATGACAGACTGGCGAGTTGCGGTCGGGTTGCGAAGCGATCATTCGTGGTACGACAAATACATCGAAGTCGGTTATGTTTTCGGCCGCCAGGTGGAATTCCTCAATTCGGTCCCCAGTTTCAATCTCGGCGACGGCATCATGGCGCGAATGGGCGTCAGATTCTGATACCCGATTTTGACATCATGACGATCAGATTTTTCGGCATTGAACCGACGTTGGAAGGCCCTTCATGGCTCGCTGGCCCGACAACTGGAAGTCAAATCTGCTGGGCTTCCTGATCGTCTTCGTGCTGTTCCCGCTGCTTTGCTGGCTGGCATTGTGGTGGATGGGTCCATAGCTCGGCGCGCGCATTTTGAAGTCGCGCAGTCTGGATTTCCCTGAAACGACCATGGGTGAGTTCTTCAGAGGATGGCGACGAAAGGCGGGATTCGCGACGCTGTCGATGGCGTGCGTGTTCGCGGCAGTATGGATGCGGAGTGAAGGGACTGTTTACATCGTCGCTTCGCGCGAAAAAGGAATTCCACTGAGTTTCATTTCAGGCTGTGGGGAATTTGCCTTTGTCGGCAGTGGTTATTTTGGTATTCGATGCCTCGATTATGAAAACGGTACGAATCCCGAATTCTATTTTTCTTACCCAGTTCGACGAAGGGGCAGGCGAACCGAAATCCTCAGGGAATCATGGGAGGCGCACAAACTGAAGGTGTTTCGTCAAGATTTCCCCCGTGCCACAGCGATAAGCGAGAACTTCACGCAGATCACCACGGTCCCCTGCTGGTCCATCGTTCTCCCCATGACCATGCTCTCCGCATGGCTGTTGCTCAGCAAACCGCGACCGAAGAAATCCGCAGAATCAACCTGATGTCACAATTCGACCCGAAAACGCCTCGAAAAACTTTTGACCCACGATATTCCCGCACTACCGTTTTTTCGCTTTCACTTTGCACAAGCTTGGCCGCCTGCTATTCTACTTGGCCCGAAACGGCTGCCCACATGGGCTCGAATCAATCAGGCAACCAAACGCGACGGTGATGTCGCATTGAAAATGCAGGAGCGCTGACCAAAATGGCAAAGAACACACGCAAGGTTAACAAGGCGAACCACGGTACTCGTCCGGCCAGTTCGAAGGCTCGCAAGGCGCGACGCCGAAAGCTGGGCGTCTGATCCGCCAGGGCGATTGTCACGTACAAACGCTGCGACTGGATTCGATCGCACCAGAATCGGCACGAGGCGGGGAAACCCGCCTTATTTCGTTGACGGAGGTCGTGCTTGCGCTCAGGGATGGGGGCCTTTGCCTAACTGGAGCAAAAACCGGCTTCCCGTTGGGCGGAGACTGGTCGATCGTGGCCCCACTCGCTCTGCTCTCCGCGTATCTGCTGTTCAGCAAGCCTCGAATTGCAAGATCGAAGATCGTCGGCGAGATTTGATTCCCCTGGGCAAGCTTCAGACCTGCCAGGGGAAGCCTCACAAACTCGACACCAGTCTCAACCGGCTCGACGCTCTTCGACCGTTAACGCAGCAGCGGCCGAGGGATGTCGTGAAGGAAGATAAATCGGTTTGACTCCTCGCTTCTCGAAAAGCTGCGCGTAATGCAGGTGGCTGGTGAAGACCAGAAGCTGCTGGCCGTCACGCGTGAAATCGAGCAGTGTTTCAACTGCGGCATCCGAGCGTTCCTGATCGAAGTTGACGGTGACATCATCCAGGACCATCGGCAGGTCGACGTCGTTTTTGGCGAAGGCCTTGACCATCGCCAGCCGAATCGACAGG
>Ga0206811_1099_pt2 | contig 14690 bp, 16 predicted proteins | sample Alteio_BWOrgCont_53_FD_152886 | JGI IMG/M metagenome (GOLD analysis project Ga0206811, IMG submission 152886) | Enriched cells from forest soil in Barre Woods Harvard Forest LTER site, Petersham, Massachusetts, United States -... | ecosystem: Environmental > Terrestrial > Soil > Temperate forest >... | reverse complement strand
CCGGCACAATTGACGCTCACAGCTGGAGGGCAGAGCACGGCGTCGTTGACAATCACGGCAAATGCAGTGGCTGTGTCTTCGTTCTGGGGGCGCGGCATCGGCCTGCTGTTGCTTCCGCTCTCCCTCGGCTCGCTTGTTGTGGTTCGCCACTCCCGACGGAAATTGCAGGGACTCGTCTGCCTACTAGTACTTTTGCTTGTCGCGTGGCGTTGAAGGACGAGGAAGCTTGACGATCGAGGCGATCACAAGGATGCAGGACACGAACTTATTGCATTACATAGATGGGCTTTACGGCTATGCTATGGCACTCACCCGCAACCAGGCCGATGCGGAAGACCTAGTGCAGGAGACTTATGTTCGCGCTATCCGGGGGGCGGAAAGTCTGCCGGCTGGAAGTAATGTGAAGTATTGGCTCTTCACTATCCTGCGAAATATCCGGCTCAATCAGCTGAGGCAGCAACGCATCGCGCCTAAATTTATTGAAGTCGACGCCGACGAAGGCAAGACGGACATAGCTATAGAGACATATCCAGACCCATATGCACATGATGTTGGGACGACGGAGCGCGAACGTGTGCGCGAAGCGATCCAGCAGCTTTCCTCGGAGTTTCGCGAAATAATCCTGTTGCGCGAGTTTGAAGAGTTGACCTATCAGGAGATCGCCAACCTCTTAGACTGCCCCACAGGGACAGTGATGTCACGTTTGGCCAGGGCTCGCTCCAAACTCCGGACCTTCCTCTGAGCCTCCGACGCGACGCTGTCGTGAATATGATTGCGCTGGGATGTCATGCTGCTATGCCTTCAGCGGATAACATGATGCTCTGAACGAGCTAAGACCAACCCAGAGGTTGGGTGACATCTGGCACATGTTTGGATGTATAAGTCGCTGCGATGAGGAGTGCTTGGTGTACAAGTACTGAACTCAGCTGAAGCGGCTGATGTAGAGACATCCAAGGAGGCTCCACGATGGCCAGTATGCGCTTCATCGGTTTAGACATTCACAAGAAGACGATCAGCTATTGCATGAAGGACCCCAGTGGGAAGGTGTTGCGAGAGGGTACAGTTCCTGCCACGCGACAGAGTTTAGACGAGTGGATGCGTTTACTTCCTCAGCCGTGGACAGTAGCGATGGAAGCGACCATGTTCACAAGCTGGATCTACGACTAATGTCACAAGCACTTCTCCGGATAGCCGGTTTATCGGCCACTTGCCGAAGACATAGTCAGATTTGATCAGGATGCGGCCTCGCCAATCAATACCCTTGAGAGCGTCAGCTACTCTGACCCAATGTGTGGCAAGAATGACGACATCGCACTCGGCTGCCTGCTGCTTCGTGCCGGCGATGGCGCACGTACCAAGATCATCGACAAAATCAGCCAGTGTCTCCGGACCTCTGGAATTGGATACAACAATGGTGTGACCAGCGTTGATCAAGTGACGACCGAAAGTACCTGTTACTTTACCAGCACCTATAAACCCTACTTTCATGACGAATCTCCTTTTTCGGTTGGAATTGCGAATGAGTTTGCCATTCAATTGATTGCCGCGATCAGCCGAGTTTCACCAGATTCAGGCGATCGGCCAGAAACCGGCCGATCTCATCGAGTGCCTCCTTGGAGGCGGCCAGCATACCAATGCCGAACGGAAACCCGTGCGGCATGCCTTCCCACACGTCAACGCGAGCATCCACCCCGGCCGCAACAGCCCGCTCAACATAACGAAGCGAGTCATCAAGCAGCACCTCATCGTCGCCGACATGGACGCGGATCGGAGGTAGCCCGGCGAGTTTGCCATACAGCGGAGAGGCCAATGGATCAGCCGGGTCATGACCGCCCAGATAGGAGCGTACAAGCTCGGCCGCCTGCGATCGGAGGAAGTAAGGATCGGCCGAGGCGCGTGTTTCCCAGCTCGCTCCAGTCAGGGCCAGATCAGTCACGGGCGAGAGCACGACTGCTCCTACGGGCGCCACTGTGCCTGAGGGGCTGTTGGCCGAGAGATAAACAAGAAGGCCAAGGGCGAGATTTCCCCCGGCCGAGTCGCCCATGACGGCAATCTTCGAATAGCCGCGTTCGACCAGACCGAAGTACGTTGCGCGGACATCTTCTGAAGCTGCCGGAAAGGGATGCTCCGGGGCGAGCCGATAGTCCGGCACGAATGCTGCCACACCAATGCGAGCAGCCATATGGCCAACGAGATGCCGGAAGGCCTGCGCCGAACCCCAATTGAACCAACCGCCATGGACGTGCAGGATGGCTTCGCCGGACTTAGGATCTTCCGGTCGGCACCACCAGCCAGAGACGCCTCCCACGGTTGCCGCCTCGTAGGTAACGCCAGGCGGCGCGGCTACCCGCTCCATGATGGCGTCGAAGGGGACGCGAGCGCCCGTTCCTTGCAGTCGCCCTTTGTGGGGTTCAACGATAACCCGCATGGCGGACATCGCAGTTTTATCTTCCGCACTGATCCGATGGGTGGTTGACCAGGTGCGATTCTCTTGAATTGTCGTGTTCATGGGCATTTCTCCCGCGCGGTTCGCTCTCCACGAATCGCTCCTTATATTTACTAGACGTAAAGGAAATACTTTAGATGCAAATTTATTTGTCTTTCCGTTCAGGTAAGATAAAGGCGTGTCCGGATCAGCCCATAAATCTATGCGTGTCGGCAGGCCACGCGGCGAAGCGGCTGTCTCCCACGCAGCGATCATGGATGCCGTCTATGAGTTGCTGCAGGAGAAGCCTGCACGTGAGCTCACGATGGAAGCGGTCGCGAAGCGGGCAAATGTAGGTAAGCCGACCTTATATAAATGGTGGCCATCCAAAGCCGCGCTCATTATGGCCATGTTCCATGAGAGGCTTGACCAACCTTTAGAGATCCCAGTCACGGTAACGGCAGAAGAGGCAATCCGCGCAAGGATGCGAAGGCTTATTAAGGTGGTTAACGGCCTCTTTGGAAAAGTAGTGGGCGAGCTTATCGCAGAAGGTCAAAGCGATCCGGATATCCTGCGGGAATTCTATGAGCGGCACGTCAGTCTGCGGAGAGCGTCCGCTGTTGCGGAAATTGAGCGAGGCAAGGCAACAGGTGAGTTCTCCACTGATACGGATGCCGAGCTACTGGTCGATGCAATTTTCGCACCCGTGTATTACCGGCTCCTGCTTCGCTTCGCGCCTTTGACGGAGAAGTATGGCAATGACCTGATTGATCAGGTCCTGCTCGGAGTGCGGATGAACCAAGAGCTCTCTTCTCCCAAAGGTCGTCCTGGGTTGCGTAGGAAATCTCAATGAACTAGGGCTTCCTGTCGGCCTACACCCATTCGGGCGCAAATCGACAATAAAATAATGGGAAACGGGATTGGTACTACGATCTCCCGCCAGTCGTCAATAGGCGCATAATCGCCAAGGCACTCACCGACTGGCGGTTCAGTCTTGAGCCGTCCACTTCTGTTGACGTGTGCGGAGGAGAGCATTGTGCAATCTCAGCACCCTTTTCAGCACCCTCAACCTCGACTAAATTAGGACTTCTGCGCAAAACCTCTGCCCCGCGAGAAGGGCAGCATTCTCACCAGCCGTCCGCCTGACTACCGACAAGCTGACTTGTCGTTACTCGCACGGAATGAAGCCAGCGTGGAAAAGAATTACGTGAGGCTTTCACCGTGCCGGCCACAGCTTCATGCATCCGGCCGCATCTCTGCGATGCCTTGCTTCCACGTCACATGCGGTACATAGCCAAGCTCCCGCTCAGCCTTCTGAATATTGAGCGTGAACGGCTTACCAATAAGTCCAAGCATCTGCCGGGTAATGGGTGGTTCTCCCTTAAGCCGCAACAACTTCCAGAAGAAACCCATAGTCCCCGCCAGCATCCAGGCCACTCCAAACGGGACTGACTTGTCACCCGCTTTGACGCCGCGCGTCGCAAGAAGATCGCCAATCACGCCCTTCAACGTTCCTTGTTCCGCATCCGCTACAAAGTACGCTCCCTGGCCGCGGTCCACTGCGAGTAACAGCGCATCGACGAGATTGTCGATGTGGCAGGTAGATACCGCCTGAGTGCCGCCATCCGGCCATTGCCAGCTGCCCGACTGCATCACAGCTACCATCTGGTCGAGCATCGGCATGCCCGCGCCCCAGATCATCGGTGGCCGTATGGCAATCGTCTGGAAGCCTGTGCGCCGGCCGTCGCCCGAAAGCAGAATCTTCTCTGCCGCAGCCTTCGAGGCACTGTAGGGCGCGAACTTCGGTTCCTGAACCGGTGTGTGCTCATCGATGTTCACCAGCGGCTTCGGGTCGCCCTGCACCACGGCACCTGCGCTGACCATCACGACTTTGCGGACGGATGCAGTGCCGATCGCGGCCTCCACAATGGCGCGCGTACCGTTCACATTCACGTCGTTGAACTCCTTCCGGCTTCCCCACATCTTGAAATGCGCCGCAGCATGGAACACCATCTGGCAACCGGTCATCGCACGCGACAGTACGGCACGGTCTGTAAGTTCTCCCACAACAGGCATTGCACCCAGAGACTTTATCTTCACCACTGTCTTCTCGCCGCGCGCCAAAGCTCGTACCTCCCAACCCTGCGCGATCAATGCCTCGATGAGCCTCCCGCCGACAAAACCCGATCCGCCCGTCACAAACGCCTTCCGCGCTCCTGTTTGCTCAACCATCACGCTCTCCCTTCAAGCAATCCAGTGATTGGACGAATGTTCAATGTAACAAGATTCAAAAAACGTAAGTTGTTCGATGGCATATTCTCCAATAAGGACAACGAGAAGCATGCAGAGCGAGAAAGCCATTGCCGACGAAACACTGACTTCAGAGAAGATTCTGGACGTCGCACGGGAGCAGGTGCGCCGTTTCGGCGAAGCGAAAACCAACGTGATGGACATCGCTCGCGCACTGGGGACGTCGCACACCACCATCTATCGCCACTTCCGCTCCAAGGCAGAGGTCTTCGACGCCCTCGTCGTTACCGCCATGCGAGACGAAGAAGAGCTTGCGCGAACCTTCGTAGACGCGAAGGGTCCTGCGTCAAAGCGGCTCGAGGGCTTCGTGCTCGCCCTGCACAGGCGCAAGCTGGAACGCTTCACAACCGATCCAGAGGTCTACCAGCTCTATCGACGCATCATCGAAGAGCGCCCGGACATCATCCAGGACTATTCCGTGCGCATGACAAATCTGATTGCGGCGATTCTTACCGATGGCGTCCGTAAAAAGGAATACAAGATCGACGACATCGAAGCGGCCGCAGCGGTCGTGCGCGATGCCGTCACCGTCTACGCGTATCCAGCCCACGTAGAGGCTGCTGCGAAGGCAGGCTACTCCATGGAGCCAGATCTGAAACGATTGATGATTACACTCGACGTGGCATTTCGTTCAGGAGTCGCTCTCGACGCGACCGCCAGGCAAACTCGACGCCCGGCTGACGATTAAACACTCGCGTTTGATTCAATACTTCCGACCTCTTCACGTTCGACCGTGGCCCAATCGGTCCTGAGAAACGCGTTTTTATTGATCAATAGCGTCCTGCATTGTCTCGGCACCCTGTTCAGCACCCTAGATTGCCAAGAACTTGGATTCTTCATTACGAATCCCTGCTGTGCACGGGCAGCATTCTCCCAGCAGTCCGCCTGACTACCGACAAGCCTTAGTAAATAGCTCTTCCGTCGCAAACTCAGCGTTAACTTTTAGCGTCGTTAGTGTCGTCCTGTCGCTGCAAGCGTCTGACACTGACACTATTCCGTCAAGCGATCCGGGTACACCATATTTCCTTAATGGCTCTAGTGCTCTTGGCCACCGCTTCGTGTACGGTGTCGTATCCAACGGAACTATATGTGATATTGCCTATCAGGTCACAGGAATTGTTACGCCGAGTAATTATCCCGGGCAGCTTTATTTAAAACGAACTGCTACTTATGATGCATGGCTGGATCCTGGCCAGCAACTAACATACTCCAAGACAAATTGGGATGATACCAGCGCGGACCCATTAGTAAATTACTCCTCCGGAATTATTTATGATCTTGATGGTCCGGGAGAAGCCATTTACGGGACCGATGCGGTTGGAACTATACGTAGATTGCGCATAAATTTTGACGAATACGCCGTACTGGGAAGCCGCAGCTCAACGACTAAAGTATCGACACAAGATCTTCTCTTTTATTCAAGAAGCTCTTGCGGTAAAGCCAGCAGTACGAGTGTAGTATTTGATCAAACCTACAGTGGCAAACCTACAGTGGCGACAATCAAATCGGCATGGGGACTACGCCGCTCAGCGATAATCTTCAACAACAGGAGGAGATGCATCGTGAAAAGCACATCTAGATTTCTTATGATTGTTATGTCTATGTCGTTACCGCTTTGGATGCACGCGCAAGAATCCAAGTGTCCCGATGTCGATACTAGCAGCGCAGATAACGCCGTGACGTTGCTCGATCGTCTAAGTCCAAATACTACTGACATCCAAGAAAAGATTTGCATTGAACATGCAATAGGTCGTTTGGCTCAAAGAAAATCCGACAGAGACATTTCCGTACTTATTCCATATTTAACTTTTAAACGGAGTAAAACTGCGGAAGAACAGAATGGTTTTTATCTTCACCCGCCATCAGAATTACTTGAATATCCGGCCATCGGAGCTCTCGCGCGTGCAGGCATAGCGGTACGCAAGCCCTTAGTAGATGCTATCGCGGGAGCGAACTCTCAAGAGGCAATACAAAATGCTACGAAAGCATTGCTTTTATCGTATCAATGTGGCAACGGAGAGAGTCCGGCAAACGGAATATCGTTGTTGAAGACCTCGGCCCAAAATCAAACCGAAACCGGGACTGCGCATCTCATAGAGGCAATGCGCTATGGGCTAACACTGGATATTTGTAAACAAAGCCATAATGAGTGTGACAAAGCAGCCCAGTAACGAGGCCAAGTGTATCAGCTCACACTTGAGCGCAAAGGTGCATTTTCCGTCACAATTTTCTCAACGTTGAATGGGGACGGCGACGGCAACGGGAAAAATAGCAAGGTTTGAACTACACGACAATCGGAGCGATCTGTTTTCCTATGAATGTCCAAGGGCAAGTAATGGTATGTTGCGCGGTTCTGATCGGAACCGCTGTCGTACCGATGGCACTGTCGCAGACTGCTTCCGTCATCGGCCGAGAGATATCAGTCGCGGAGCACCTTCGCGATGGTCAGGAATATGAACCATCGCTCCGTCAGCTTATCTATTTCGGCGACATAGATGGGCGGCTCGGCAAGATGCAAATACTCCGCCATCGTCCCCCGTACGCACCGTTTTCGATCATGGCTGCAGCCCCTAATATGACGCCTGTTCGGAGTAAGTTTACCTCGTTAGCGATGACGATCGAGGAGAACGGCGTCGCTGTCGCACGCCTCGTTCCGAGCGAACGCTCAATGAGCGCATCGCCCTGTTCGCAACAATCGAAAGCGTGAGATTGGTGGCTTTGCTGTTGCAAGTGGAATGGATGTCCACTGCCAGAGATCGGGGCTCGGAAACGCCACCTATTTGAGCGGGCGTGAGCCTGCGATGAAGATATCCACCAGTCTCCTGGCGCTTTGTTGCCAATCGGCGCCGGAGCCGACATGCGATGCGCCGATCAGCGCTCGGAGCAGGTCGAATGCGTCGAGATCTCTGCGCAGATCGCCACTCTTCTTAGCGCGCTTCACCAGCCCATCGATCGCGTCGTGGATCGTGGAGCGTGAACCTTCATAGAGCCTGGACGGGCCTCCGACAATGCTGTTGAGCGCGGGCGCAATGATGTGCTTGGCTGCGATGTAATCGACCAGCAGAAGCATCCAGGCTCGAAGCGCTTCGATTGGAGACATGGTCTCGGCAAAGCGGGCTGCGGCGCCCGCGAGTTTCTCCACTTCGTTCCGGTAAACACCTTCGATCAACACATCTCGCGTGGGGAAGTGGCGATACAGGGTACCTGCTCCAACGCCCGCCTGTTTCGCGATTTCTTCCAGACTGGCATTGGCGCCTTGACGGGTAAAGGCTGCCTTCGCGACTTCCATAATTCGCCCGCGGTTGCGCAACGCGTCTGTGCGCGGTTTGCGTGCGGTCGTGGAACGCTTCTTCGTCATCAGAAAAAATCTTGCATCCGGAGGCTGTCTCCGGTTATCTATTCATTCGGAGGCAGCCTCCGGTTTAGTTGTGGCGGCGGCCTTTGGTTAATCCTAGCTCGAATGAGATCAGGAAGGAGAAACGTATGCGCGTATTCGTTACCGGGGCAACCGGATTCATCGGTTCTGCCATCGTAAAAGAACTCATCGGCGCGGGCCACCATGTGCTTGGAATGGCGCGGTCGGACGCGGGCGCAAAGTCGCTTGAAGCCGCGGGCGGCCAGGTGCAGCGAGGCGATCTGGAAGACCTGGAAAGCCTGCGCGGCGGAGCAGCCGCGACGAACGCTGTCATCCACACCGCCTTCCAGCATGATTGGTCGAGGTTTGCAGAGAGCTGCGAACTGGACAAGCGCGCCATCGAGACTATCGGCGCCGCGCTCCAGGGCTCCAGCCGTATGTTCATCGTCAGCTCCGGAGTCGGAGTGGCTCAAGGCCGCGCCGCCACCGAGGATGATCCACCGCTTGCTTCCCCATCCCTTCCTCGTGTATCTGAGGTGACTGCCGCTGCACTGGCGGAGCGCGGAGTCCATGCCTCGGTCATGCGCTTGCCGCAGGTGCACGACACCGTAAAGCAAGGCCTCATCACTCCGCTGATTGCTGTGGCGCGTGCAAAGGGAGTCTCGGCGTACATCGGCGATGGTCACAACCGCTGGCCTGCCGCGCATGTGTCGGATGTCGCCCGCCTTTACCGGCTTGCCCTGGAGAAGCGCACGGCGGGAGCCCGGTACCACGCTGTCGCCGAAGAAGGTGTGGCTCTCAAGGACATTGCCACCGCTATCGGCCGCGGCCTGAATGTGCCTGTCGTTTCCATCTCGCAGGAACAGGCCCAGGAACATTTCGGCTTCTTTGGATTTTTCGCGGGGAGGGATGCCCACATCTCGAGTGCGCAGACTCGCGCAAAGCTCGGATGGAACCCCACCGGCCCCACGCTTCTCACCGATCTCGGAAACATGCGCTATTCCGAGGCTTAAACCTGATCGCATCATCATTGGAGAAATCGAAATGACTAAGACATGGTTCATCACCGGTGCCTCGCGCGGGTTCGGCCGCATCTGGGCCGAGGCTGCTCTCCGACGCGGTGACCGGGTGACGGCTACCGCTCGAAAACTGGCAGACGTCGCCGATCTCGCAGAACGTTTTGGTGACGCGGTGCTGCCGCTCGCTCTCGACGTCACCGACTCCGCGCAGGTGCAGGAGGTGGTTCATTTGGCATACGCGCACTTCGGCAGGCTAGACGTCCTTGTCAACAATGCCGGCGCAAGTTTGTTCGCGGCAACGGAGGAAGCCAGCGACGAGCAGATCCGCGACCTTTTCGATGCGAACTACCTCGGCATGGTCCGAGTACTCCGAGCGGCTCTGCCTTTGCTGCGGAAACAAGGGAGCGGTCACATTCTCGGCGTTTCGAGCGGGCTTGGGATAACGGCGTTGCCGATGATCGGCTTCTATTGCGCCACCAAATGGGCAGTGGAGGCTCTTCACGAATCCCTCGCACAGGAGGTGAAGGCGTTCGGGTTGAAGGTGACACTCGTTGAACCCGGAGCCTACGCAACCGACTTTGGAAAGTCCTCACAAATCGCGAATGCAATGGAACCATACGCTGCGTTCCGGACGCAGTTTTTGACGCATCTGGCGAATGTTGAACGCGGTGATCCAGAGGCCACGGCAGAAGCAATGCTAACGCTCGTGTACGCGGAGAATCCGCCGCTGCGATTTGGGTTAGGCACTTCGATTCTGCCCAGGGCTCGCGCTGCGTATACGGAGCGGCTGGAGATGTGGGAAGCGTGGGAGGAAGTTTCGAATGCGGCAATGGGCGAACCGAAGAAGACGACAGAGTGGATCGAGCAACTGGCCCATGGGACTTCGGACCACGCATAGGGATTAAATCCTTTCATCTTTCACCGGGGCGTAGACGAGCGCGAAATCGCCAATGCGCTCATCGACAATGGAACTCGAGCCACATGTCTGTATAGTCGGCTTGTCGTACAGTTGTCTGCCGGCGGCTCGTCCCCCGTCAGGTTTACGGGTAGCCGGTTTACGGCCATGTGAAAGAATGTTGGGCGTCTTGTATCCGGTCATGCCGCGGTTGTAGGCGCTGACATTCCGGTAGCCGACGTCATCGCCGAAGATGACAAGAATGTTGGGTTTTTTCTGAGCATTGACTTGCACTGCGGTGACTAACATCCACAGGCAAACCATCCACCATACCCGCTTGTTTCTCATGATCTTTCCTTTGAGCTGGCGTCGACAAGCCTTTGCTGCGTTGGAATCGGTGCAGGTGGGCGGTCTGCAGAGATGTCGCAAATGAGCGTGCCCGCAAAACTGGAGCAGCTTGGTGAGCGGGCCCCAAGTATTTGTTTGCGTGCTCGCAACCGTAGTCCGCAATCGTGTGGCTTTTCTGATCAATTTTGCTCATAAGAGGTTGAATTCTGCGCACTTTTGCAGAGTGTAGTCGCCAAGCTTGGGATGAGAAGCATGGATCTTCCCTCCAGCGACCTGTCCCAGCACAGGCTTCTGCTCGCCTTCTTCCCAGGTCCAGGTATTGCGAAACCACAATGTCGGGAGCACATGAATCGTGGCGGTCTCCGGACCTCGATTGTGGACTGAGATCCGAACGAGCGTGTCTTCCGGATCTGCCTTGGCGTATTCCACAAAGACGTCAAAATATCGATCCTCATCGAAGATACCGGTGTCGAGAAGTTCGTACTCAAGTTCCTCGCGCGAACGCCCACGGTTCGTTTCCACCAAATCGCGCATAAGCGTGTGAAGAGCCGAAAGCACCATATTTTGGTAGACACATCCGGGTTGCTGATTGCATGTCGAGTTGCACCCGCTGGTATCTCTGACCGCACGTCGGCCATAAAGCTGCTTGGCGGGTTAGGTCCGTTATTCCCCAGTAATCGCACCATCATCGCCGATGCCGGCCACGAGAGCCGGAAGCTTTCGCGTCACCTCATGCGACAGGACGGTTGGAGACTACAGATCGTCAAGCGGCGCCAACGGGCATTCAAGCTCACAGGCCTAACCTGGATCGTTGAGCGCAGTCTTGCTTGGCTCGGGCGCAATAGGCGATTGAGTAAAGACTACGAACTCAGAATGCAAACGTCGGAGACGCTCATCGATATCGCCGCCATTCGCCTCATGCTGAACCGTCGTGCACAGACATAACACTTTTCAAACACCCTCTGAGAGGGATCGGATCATCCTGACGTTCACGCCGTCTTCATCAAAAACAGCGGCGGAGGCTACTAAAATCGTCATCGAGACGCTCGTATGACGATGGCTTTACAAGAAGAAGGCTTCAGGAACTTCACCGAGAAGGATCCGAGGTGGAAGCTTGTCGAGCGCATCGTGGCGGCTCCGGGTTTCGCGAAATCACCGCGTCTTTCCAGTCTTCTCACTTATATCGTGAAGCAGTCCCTCCAGGGCAGGGACGAAGAGCTGAATGAGCAGTGCATCGGGGAGCGCGTCTTTGGCCGATCCATCGGCTACGATCCCCGGGACGACAATATCGTTCGCTCCCACGCCAGCCGTCTTCGCCAACGCCTGGAGGCGTATTTCCGCGACGAGGGAGGAGCAGAGCCACTGCGGATCGCGATTCCGCGCGGCAGTTATGTGCCGCAATTCGAACGCGTCGAGACGACTCTTTCTGGAGAACCTTACGCTGCCGCGCCGACCGAAACGGCCGAGGAAGAACCGATTCTTCCTTCTACGGAAAAACGACCGGTATTCCCCCCCCATCCGTCGCATCCAACTCGCGGGCGTCATTCTAAGTCTTCTCATCCTGGCTCTGGTGCTGCCGGCATCGACTTTGATACAGCAGGGGCGGCGCCGCGCTCTCGCTCAAAGGGAGAGTCCCGCTCATAAGCTGTGGTCGGCAATTTTCAGTGGCAACCGGGACACGCTGATTGTGCCTGCGGATAGTAGTTTGGTTATCTTGAAGTCTTTCACCAGGCGTCCCGTGACCATCGGTGAGTACGCCAGCGGAAGATACCTGTCTGAAGCCGATTGCGAGCGGCCTTGCGATCGAAGTATGCTCCGGACGCTGGCAGAGCACCGGTATACCTCTCTCGCTGACCTGAAGTTTGCCGTTGCCCTCACCCACCTTCCACAAGCCGTGCCTAGTCGAACGGAAATCCGGTATGCGCGCGATTTGCAGCTCGACGACCTCGAGCAGGCGAATCTAGTTTTGATCGGTTCTCTCGAAGCCGATCCCTGGGTTGAGTTGTTCCAGCGCCAGATGAATTTCGTTCTTCAGGACGACAAGTTAAAGGGGCCGCTGGAGGTAGAAAACAGGAAGCCGAGGCCGGGAGAGCGCGCAGAGTATCTCTACAACGATGGGGATCCCTCAGACTCCGGCTTTGCCACCATAGCCTTTCTGCCAAACCTGAGCGGAGCGGGAAGCGTGCTGGTGGTGCAGGGCTTTACTCTCGCCGGTACGCAGGCAGCAGCGGAGTTCGTGTCCAACGATCGTGATTTCGATTCTTTCTTCGCCCCGATCTTGGGGAATCGGCAGGCGCTGCCACATTTTGAATTACTGCTCAAAACTGTGGAAGTGAATGGCATCGGCTCGCGCCCGGCGATCCTGGCCTACCGCATATACTAGTAGGCTCCCCTGCCAAAGATCGCGCTTGTAGATGGGCAATCCTCCCGTATCGATGATATTCCCACTACGGACTAGCGAGATTCTGCCCAGGGGATAGCTATTCGCGGAGAAGCGCCCGCATGGATTCTCTATCGTCGCTACTCTGACTCAATTCTGCCATAACCGCCTCCGCTCGCCATGCCATGCTTCCTTTCCCTTCTTGAACAGCCTGTGAATGCATATGAAATAAACATTTTTCCGGCCCGATTTGACTGTAATGCGTGAAGCGCATGGCGCGCAGAGACAGGATGAGCGCGGTTTAACGGTAAAACATGGGTAAAATCGCGCTCCTGCGCTGTGCCTGGCGCTGATAATCCCGACAGCGGTCGAGGATTCAGGCCGCGGAGGAAAAACACGATGTTTCGTTTTCGTTCTACGTTTTGCCGTGGGAAATTATCCGTCTACGGTTTTAGGGCAGCGATCGCAGTATGCTGGGTAGCTCTATTTGCGAGCGCGCTGACCGCCTCAGCGCAGACCATCACGGGGGCAGTCCGCGGTATCGTCACAGATCCCAGCGGAGCGGTTGTGAAGGATGCCCAGGTGGGCGTCACGAATACCGCCACCGGCGTCAGCAGCAGTACGGTCAGCGATCGCAATGGCCTGTATAATTTTCCATTTCTGCCGATTGGGACCTACACCATCAAGGCAACCGCGCCTGGTTTCGATACCGCATCCGTAGCCCCGTTCCGGTTGGAGATCGATCAAATCGCCACCGTCAATGTGAAATTACAGGTAGGGCAGGCGAGCACCACTGTGAAGGTGGATTCCGAGCTGAGTCCGATCCTGAATACCGAGAATGCAACCCTGGGAGTAACTCTCTCGGCCGGCATGATCGACAATATTCCGTTGAATGGCCCGAACTTCTCCACCCTCACCCAGTTTCTACCCGGCTCGGTCTCTCCTGAGCCCACCGGCTTCAGCGGGTCCGACTCCATCGAGCGCGATACCAGCGCCGCCGGTATTCCGTCCTTTAACGGAAACCGCCAGCAGACCAACAACTACTTTCTCGACGGCGCCGACATCAACGAAAGTTTCAGCGATACCATCGGCTACAACCCGTCCCCCCAAGCCATCGATCAGATCAAGGTCATCACCGCAAATGCCGATGCCGAATACGGCAATGTCAACGGAGGCGCAGTGCTTCTCTCCACCAAGTCCGGCACCAATCAGTTTCATGGCAGCGCATACGACTACCTTCAGAACAACAACCTGAACGCCAACAGCTGGGCCAACGATTTCTCCGGAGTTGCAAAGAACAGCTACACCCAGGAAGTCTTCGGCGTCACTTTCGGAGGACCAATCCTCCGCAACCGGCTCTTCTTCTTCGGCGACTATGAAGGCGTCCGCTATCACACTGGCGGCGAGGGCACCGCGAGCGTCGCTCCCGAATCCTTCCGTCAGGGAGACTTTTCTCTTCTTTCCTCAAAAGGTATCCAGCTCTACGATTCGCAGCACAACTTCGCCCCCTTCGTGAACAACAGCGGCGTTCCGGTCAACAGTCCGGTAGCCCAGTTCCTCTTTGCCCATCCTGAGGCGTACCCCCTGCCCAACCGCGCCGCCACCGACGGCATAGCCCAGAACGATTACCTGGGATATCAAAAGTCCTTCACCGGCAACAATCAGGGCGACGTCCGCGTCGATTTCACCCTCGACGCGAAAGACACCATCATGGGCCGCTACTCCATGGGTGATGCCTACGACGGTGTAACCCACTCGGTGCTTCCTATCAGCTTTCCCGCGGCCGACGATTACCCAGTGCAGAGCATCGTGCTGAACTGGACCCGCGTCTTCTCCAACTTCCTCGTGAACGAAGCCCGTGCCAGCTTCACCCGGCTCGGATTTGGCAATACCAACATCGAAGACCCTACCGGATTGTTTGGTGTTACCGGCAACTCCAAGGTCGGCATCCCCGGGCT
>Ga0206811_1116_pt1 | contig 14728 bp, 15 predicted proteins | sample Alteio_BWOrgCont_53_FD_152886 | JGI IMG/M metagenome (GOLD analysis project Ga0206811, IMG submission 152886) | Enriched cells from forest soil in Barre Woods Harvard Forest LTER site, Petersham, Massachusetts, United States -... | ecosystem: Environmental > Terrestrial > Soil > Temperate forest >... | reverse complement strand
ATGGTGACGGTGTCGCCGGCATGAGCGATGTCGGTTGATGCGATGCGGACCTGGTCGAGGGTGACGTCGACGGGGCGGGGAATGGCCTCGACGTGAATGTCGATCGCGCGAACGACGCCCTGACGTGCGCCGTTTGAGTAGAGGCGTGTAAATTGGCTGCCGGTGAGCAACGCGGCCATCATCGACGCGGGCGCTTGCTGGCCGGAGGGCGCCCAGAGATCGAGCGGGACTGACGGAAAGCCGGCGATATCGATATTGCCGGTGACGTGGTAGCTGAGAGCTTCGGAGCTTTGGTTCGATTCGAGGAGCGACTGGTAAAGGACTACCTGAGCGGCAGTCGGCGTGATGGAAGGCAGGTCGAGGATGTCGACGCTGACTTTGCGCGGGCCTTCGGGGGAATCGATCTCAACGTGTTCGGGAATCATGTGGGCTTGCGCGCCGAGGACGCCGCGGATCGCGGACTCGCGATCCTGGGTGAATGCGCCTACGGTGACTCCAGTGTTCACTATCTTGAATGAGTTCAGCGGCGATGCGAGTGTGGCGACAACGTCGGCGGTTGTCATCGGCATTGAGACCGACCCTGCGCCGAGAACCGGATGGCCGCATGCGAGGATTTGTTTTGGATCGACCCAGGTGACAGTGCAGGTTGCAGAGACCTCGAGGTCGCCGCGAATGAGCTGCATGCTGACGGCGGAGCCGGGCACGAGAGTGGAATTGGCGGGTGAGCCGGGGGCGGGATTTGAAGTTGATTGCGCCGACGAAGCGAGGCCTGATGGCGTGGCGCCGGAAGGCAATCCAGCGGGAGCCATTCCGGCAAGTGAGCCGCCGGCGGCGACGGGTTCGAGGGACGTTCTGGCGGTTTGCTGCTGCCAGAAGCGGATGGCATCAGGGAGAAATCCACTCATAACGAGGGGAGTGTCCAAAGGCTGGAACGTCATTTCGGGCTGAAAGCCGGCGGCGCTGGGCGAGAGAGGATTCTGATTTGCAGCGAGATCGCCTGCTGCGATAGATGAGCCGGGAACATGCGGAATGATTTGAGCCTGGGCGGCGGAGAGATCGGGAGAAATATCGCCTAAAGGAATATCTCGAACCTCGAGCATCTGCTCGATGGGCGTGATGCCGGCGATTGGCTCCTTGGTGAACTGGCCGATGCGGTAGGAGAGCGAGCCGGCGAGTTTACCGTCGATGTATACGGGACTGCCGCTCATGCCTTCGACGACGCCGGTGTACTCGGGTTTATCGCCGTGGAGGCGAGCCAGGATGAGATCCTGCCCGGGGCCGCGCGCGCCGCGGAGAACGCCGAGGATTTCGACCTGCATGGGCTCGGGAGTCGATCCTTGAAAGACTGTCCAGGCCGTGCCGGTCATGCCGGGGCGAATCTGGTTGAGGGGAAAGAAGCCGGGATTGACAGGTGGGCCGGCGATGGTTTGAGGCGCGGCAGAAGGCGCAGCGGGAGTTGATGAAGATTGGCCCCGCAAGAGCGAGGGGCAACATGCCGCCAGCGCTAATACGGCAAAGACGGCGAAGGCGGGGAGACTGCGTTTGGTTCCCTTCAGGGGAGTTTCCACGTCTATTAGAGTACGGCAACGGAGCCGCGTTAGCGGAGCTTACAGGCTCGGCAGAGTTAGAAAGGCAGTGACGTGGATCGCGTATGCTGAGGAGCACATGAGGTTGATATGTTGATGGCGGATTCGACTAGAGGGATTTTTGGGTGGAAGTTGGCGGGGATTCTGTTCCTGGCCGTATTGGTGGCGGCGATTGCGCCGACTGGACTTGCACAGAGCCAGAGCCAGCAGCCTGCGACACAGCAACAGCCGGACCAGCAGGCACCGGAGGCGGGAGGCCCAAGCGGGGACAGTGGACCGATCGCACTGCCCAAGAAACCGGACAACTCCGACACCACTCCACCACCGGCGCCATCGCAGCCGACCTTCAAAAATCCCGAGGGTGCGGGGAACATGAGTTTGCGCGTCGAGGTTCCGGAGGTGACAGTCGACGTGGGCGTGATCGTCGAGAAGACGCACACGTTTGTGCCCGGATTGAAACCTTCGAACTTCCGCGTTTATGAGGACGGCGTGGAGCAGAAAGTGGAGGGGTTCAAGCGCACGGAAGCTCCGATCACGGTGCTGCTGCTGTGTGAGTACGCGGCAAGGGGGATCTCGTTCCGGATCGATATGCTGAATGCGGCGTGGGCGTTCACGCAGCAGTTGCGCCCCAACGACTACGTGGCCATGATGACGTTCGATCTGAATTCGCACATTGTGAGCGATTTTACGCAGGATAAAAAGCAGATTCAGGAAGGCATTAGCGAGCTGGCGAATGGAGTGTACATGCCCGCCGCGTTCCAGGAGACGGCCATCTTCGATGCGCTGAACCAGGGGCTGGACAGATTGTCGCGGATTGAAGGGCAGAAATATATTGTGCTGATTGCTTCCGGCGTGGATACCATGTCGAAGCTTGACCTCGACCAGATGTTGAAGAAGGTGAAGGCGTCGCAGGGCATCACGATCTTCACGATTTCGACGGGCGGACTGCTGGAGGCAATGCGCGGGGAAGGCATGACCTACCTGCAGGCCGATAACCAGATGAAAACTTTCTCAGACATGACTGGCGGCATTCACTACGCTCCGCGGTTCCCGGGTGAGCTGCCCGATGACGTAAAAGAGATCAACCAAAACATCCGGTCAAAATACGAGCTGGTTTACCACCCGACGAACGCGAAGCAGGACGGCACATTTCGCAAGATTCATGTGGAGCTGGTGGACGACGAGGGCCAGCCGCTGCGCATGCAGGATGATAAGAAAAAGCCGCTGAAGTACGACATTATTGCTCGCGACGGCTACCGCGCGAAGCAGGAAGTGGAATAGAGCCAGGGAACAGACATCAGGGCAGGCTCGACATGCCGGCACGACGGGCCATGCGTCCCATGATGTCGCGCGAGGTCGGGTTGCGCGAGATCTAGATGAGATGCAACTGGAGCAGAATGTCGCGGACATAGTAGGCGAGCACAAACGCGGACATGGCTACGACCAACCAGCGGGTGACACGGACCACAGGCTCAACCTTGGCTACTTTTGTTGCGATCACCGCCTGCTCGGCCTGCTCGCGTGAAAACGAGTCGTCGAGGAATATCTGATCCGCTTCATTCTTAGCCAGGTTGGAGCGATAGATATACAGCGCGGCCATGAAGACCACAAACGCGGACCAGACGGTCCACATTACCGGGACGAAAGTCATACTCCACCTCCGAACGAAATCCGGTCCCAGAAACCTGCGGGGTCGTAGGGAAATGCGGTCTCGCGGCCAGAGGGGCCCTCACGGTTGACAATCATAGCTCCAACCGTGTGAATTTGTGAACCATTTGGCGATAATTTTAGCCGGGAAAATCTGGCGGTTTCGGTGGCATTGGGCCGGGCAAAGCGGGGAAGGTGGGGGCTGGGGAATGGAGCAGACGAGTGTTCAGGGACCTGCTGGGTCCCTCAGAACCCAATGCGTCTAACGGGTTCGGGGTGCATCTAATGGGATGAGTACCCGAAGTGGGGCTTGTCGAAAGGATTCGACAAAGGTACAGTACGTAGTAAGCGGGCAGTTTAAGACGCCGAGGGAGAATATATGGCCACGACAGCAGTAGCGCCGACGACAGCAGCTCCGAGCGAGGAAACCGTTAAGAAATCGCCGCTTTTCCTGACACCGCAAGCGATCACCAAAGTGCGCGAGATTATGGCCACCCAGGATCCATTGCCGGCAGGGCTGCGCGTTGGCGTGGTGGGCGGAGGTTGCTCGGGGTTCCAATACTCGATGGCCTTTGAGAACCAAGCTGGCATGATGGATAAAGTGTTTACTTTCGATGACTTGAGGGTTTTTGTTGATGCGACATCTCTGATGTACCTCAATGGGTGCACGGTCGACTACGTGGAGACGCTGGAAGCGGCCGGATTCAAGTTCGAAAACCCTCAGGTGAAGTCGACGTGCGGGTGCGGTTCGTCGTTCCAGGTCTAAAAAGCAGGGAACAAAGGACCGAGAAGATAGGGATACAGAGGCTCGCCCAATGAGGGCGGGCCTTTTGTGTCTTGAGGCAGACGTCTGGGATCTCGGGGTTACTGCGGGGTGGTTTCGGGAGGCATGGATCCACTATTACCGGGACCTCCGCCGACACCTGTACCACCAACGCCCGTTCCTCCACCAATACCCGTTCCCCCCCCAATTCCCGATCCTCCGCCGATGCCGCCTTGCTGGCCGTTCAAGCCGGTGCTGGCACCGTTTAGGCCAGTGTTGCCGCCACCGACGGTCTGCATGTTAGAAAGCGGGTCGTAAGTGAACTCCCACTCGTTGTAGTGCTGCTTTTTCTTGTAGACCAGAATCGAGGTATTGGGGCTGGCGGGCGAGAAGCCGATGATGCCTGCGCCACCGAAGGTTGGGCCGCCGGGGCTAGAGCCGGTGCCTGTTCCAGCGCCGGTTGATGAAGTGCCGCTTGAGGATGTGCCTCCACCGGATCCAGCGGTACCGGAGCTATCTGTGCCAGAGGAGGTTCCCGCTGAGCCGCCTGAGTTATCGATGGGGCTCGATCCGCCAGCTGCCGGAGGTTGGCCGCTGTTGTCGGATGAGCCAAAGATTCCGCCGCCACCGGCGCTTCCGCCGAAGGCGCCGCCGGGAGTTGTGGCTCCGGGTAAGCCTCCGGTGCCACCGGGGCCGATGCCGGCGAGTGTGGATGCGTTGCCGGCGAGCGGCTGACCGAAGAAGCCCATTGCGGTTGGGGTCTTGTTCTGGCCGAAGGCGATGGGCTTCCAGTCGTCCTGGCCGGTAATGGGATCTTTGTATTTCTTACGCAGGAAGCGGATGTCGTTGGTGTTGACGAGGGCTTCGACGTTGGGCGGATAGGCGTGGAATTTGCGGTAATAGAGCTGAATGGCGCGGCGGTATTGCATGCCGCGATGAAAGGTTTCTACGTCGTGGTCGCGCTGGATGGAGCGAGCTATTTTGGGCGCGGCGACGGCGAGTGAAATCACAAGGAGCGCCATGAAGAAGATGGCGATGAGCATGACGTAGCCTTGCTCAGAGGGGGGGATGGCCTTGCGCCGCCTGGAGACATTTCCTGCGGCCGGCTCTTGTGGCTGTTCCAATTCACAAGGCTCCGGCGAAGATGCGGCAGGGAGCGCAGGCTGTTTGGTGCGGCGATTTGGAGATGAAGGAATCATGCGGTGATTCACTGCGGCGAAATCTCCACGACTTGCGTGTTGTTGTAGGCGAGGTCAGTGACTTCGACGTTGAGTGGGTGGATGGCGCCGATTTTGAAGCGATGGTCGACGATGTCTCCGGTTTTGGCCATGAAGATGTCGTCACCGTGCATGAAAAAGGCCTTGAGCACCTTATGCTCGTCCTGAGAGTAGCCGAAGTAGCGGAGATCGATGGCTGGGGGCTTGGGCGGCGGAGGCGGCGTGTTTTGCGCGACCGGGAGTGCGCCGTTGGGGCGAATCGGCGCGATGGGCTTGGGAATGGAGATGGGGATGGAATCGGCAGAGAAGATGTTGCGGCCAGTGCCGGAGTATTCAACATCTTCGCTCTGGGCAAGCTTGTCGAAGTGCAGGGCGGGATCGATGCCGGCATTTGAGAGTCGCTGCGCCTCGTTGCCTGGGGCGGAAGATGCTGAGGCCGAAGTTCCAGATGAAGCGCCGGATGGGCCGCCGCCCGGTGCGGGCTGGTTCTGCACGGCGGGTGTGGCCGGTACCGGACCAGAGTCGGACGGCGAAGAGGACCCAAAGAACATGTGGAAGACGACGAAGCCGCAAATCACAAGGATGACCCCGAGCACGCTGGCGATGATGACCTGGCGCTTGTTTTCGGTGCCGAGAGCGAGAGCCACGATTATTCGCCCTCCTTGCCGGGGCCGGAGGCGACCGGCGATTCGTCGTCCTGGACTGGAGCGAGCGGCAGACCGCTGGCTTCAGCATCGGCAGGACGCAACCAGGTGGAGACGCGAAGGCGAAGATTAACCAGGCCGCCCTGCTGCCCGGTAAGCGACATGGCGCGAATGATGAAGAAGATTTGATCGCGCTCAAGCGAGTTGATGAAGCGCATGATGGAGGGATAGTCGCCGCTGATGCCGGCATCCATGGAAATCTCAGTCAGGGCGACACCGGGTTTCTCCTGCACATACGCCACGCGCGTAAGGCGAACGCCAGACTTAACCGCCAGTTCGCCGACGCGGCTGGAGATCACCGAGTAGTCGAAAGGGATGCGCTTTTTGTAGAAGGCATCGATCTGTTCGCGAGTTTTTTCAACGCGAGTGTCGAGGCCGCGAAGGGGAGCGGTCTGGATTTCGAGCGCCTTCAATTGAATCTGCTTGTCGGCTAGGACTTCGGTGGAATGGCTGTCCATTGCCGCCCAGTCGAAGCCGAGGCGGATGGCAAGGACGATGGCGAGGACAAGAAGAACACCGAAGCCAGCAAAGTGCCAGGTGAGCGGAGAGACCAAGCGCTCGCGAAAGGTTGAGGAGGTTCCATTGGCGCTCATTGCGGGCCTCCGTGTGTGGGCCCTGTGTAGGGTGGGCGGCCGTTGTCTTGTGGCAATGCCGGATTTGGGCGTCGGTGTGCGGGATTCTCGATGCCGAGCGGAATGGACGAGGAGGGCCGGTTTGTGTTCCTGGTCTGAACGCGCCGCGCTGCGATTCGTTGCTCTGCCAACGTTGGCGGGTTGTACTCGGCCAGCAGATCGAAGTCGAAGCGGTTAGAGAGACTGATGGGCTCCTGACGCTGCTGCGGATTGTTGCTGGACTCGGCGTTTTCTCCAACGATGCGTGGCTGAAGGAATCGGCGCGAGCGCTCGAGGTTGGCGACGAGATCGTCGGCGTGATCGCGAGGACCGACGACGCGCACATGCACGGTGATGTGCCCGTCGGGGGCTCGAATCGGCTCGATGGAGGTGACCTGCACGCCCGCGGGAAGAACGGTTTCCATGGCTTCCATGGCGAGGGTCCAGGAGAAGGCCTTTTGGTCAAAGAGCTGGTTGAGAGTCTCGGCCTGAGTGAGCACACGGGAATTTTCGGGTCGGCGCATCATGGCGGAGGCTGCGGCACGCTCGGCTTCCACACGGGCAAGCCGGCCGTCGAGCGAGTGCTCGAGATCGCGCGCGGCGTTGGCCTGGCGGTCGAAGAGATGAAGACCCAAAAAGAAGAGGAGACAGAGCACGGCGAGCGCGGCCATGGCGATGCGCAGACGCTTGATCGCCGGACCGAGATTGGCGTAGGGGCGAGTGGCGAGATTGAGGGTAACGCGCATGCGTCAGTTCGCTCCCGCCAGCGCGCCTGCGACGCCGGCAAAACTGGTTTGGGGAAGCGCGGTCATGACGCCTTCGTCGGGTCGCGAGGTCCATTCGACGACGGAAAGCGCGGGTTCGAGATCGGGGTCACCGATGGCGGCTGCGAATTCGGCGGGATCCTGCACTCCCGCGTAGTAGAGGGTGCGGGGCTGCGAACCGAGCTTGTCTTCAAAGTAGGCAGAGGCGACGGCAATGCTGCGCTGGATTTCAGACAGGCGCTGCCGCGGATCTTCGGGGAGGTCGAGGGTGCGGTAGAGTAGCAGCTCCTGGCCGGTGGCGATGGAAGTGGTGATGGCGCGCGCGCTAAGGTTCGCGCCCATGATGGCTCCCAGGGAGTCGAGGGCTTCGAGCGCGGCGAGCGTGGACGAAAGTACAGCGCCAGGCTCGTAGCCGGCGGCACGAACGGCGGATTCGTATTCGGCAAGAATGGGACCGGGAACGACGGCGGCAAGGACTTTACATTCGGATTCGGTCTGCGACAACAACTGATAGCTAACGCCGGCGTGCTCGACCTCGAAGGGGACCATTTTGCGCAGGCGGAAACGCACGACGGGGAGAGCCTCAGCGGGCTTGGCGGGGAGGGAATCGAATTCGAGAACGAAGACGCGAACAACGGTGTCAGGCAGGACGACAGTGACGGCGCGAGTGCGCGGCGAAATTTCGTCGAGCGCGGAGCGAATGGCGGTAGCGACGGCTTCAGGGGCACGCAGGTTGGCCTCTTCGATGCCGGGAACGATGGCGCCTGGGGCCAGCGGAACGAAGGCGTAAATGTTGCCTTGCGCCGAGTCAGAAGCGCTGCGGCGCGCGCGCGCTACGGGGCGCGCAGCAGCGAGGACGCCTTCAGGCGAGATCTCGACAGCGACTGGCGGACGACCAGCGGACTGGGCGGTGACCTGAGCGACGCTGCGAATTTTGCTGAACATCTGTGGCACTAGCGTGAAGCCTCAATAAATGTAACCTTGTTGATCTCTTTGAGTGTAGTGACGCCGCGGCGGACACGCTCAAGGGCGGACTCGCGCAAAAAGCTCATGCCCTCTTTTTGCGCCTGCCTGCGAATCTCGGAGGTTGGCCTCTTGTCGAGAATAATCTCGCGGATGGTGTCAGTAAGGTCGAGCAATTCGTGAATCGCAGTGCGGCCCCGGTAGCCTGTGCCGCCGCACTCCATGCAGCCAGTGCCTTCACGGAAGTCAAAGTCACGCCACTCGGCGGGATCCATGCCGCTCGAAAGGAACAACTCGTCGTCATAGTGAACGGAGTGGGCACAGTATTCGCAGATGGTGCGCACGAGGCGCTGGGCGAGAATGCAGTTGAGCGCGGAGACGAAGTTGTAGGCTTCGACGCCCATATTGAGAAAGCGGCCGAGAACATCGACGACGTTGTTGGCGTGGACGGTGGTGAATACAAGGTGGCCGGTGAGCGCGGAGTTGATGGCGATCTGCGCGGTCTCCTGGTCGCGAATCTCGCCGACGAGGATTTTGTCGGGGTCGTGGCGGAGGATGGAGCGCAGGCCGCGGGCGAAGGTGAGGCCTTTCTTTTCGTTGACAGGAATCTGGGTGATGCCGCGAATCTGATATTCGACTGGATCTTCAATGGTAATGATCTTGTCTTCGTCACTCTTGATCTCATTGAGCGCGGCGTAGAGGGTGGTGGTTTTGCCAGAGCCGGTTGGCCCGGTGACGAGCACCATGCCGTAAGGCTCGCGGATGTAGCGGCGGAAGCGGCGGAGGTCTTCTTCGGCGAAGCCCACGACGTCGAGGGTGAGGTTCTTGAACTTTTCGCTCATCGACTCTTTGTCGAGGACGCGCAGGACGGCGTTTTCGCCGTAGATCGTCGGCATGATGGAGACGCGGAAGTCGATGAGCCGGTTTTTGTAGCGCACGCGGAAACGGCCGTCTTGCGGGACGCGTTTTTCGGCGATGTCAAGTTCGCTCATGATCTTGATGCGGCCGAGGATGGTGCCGTGGTGTTCGCGGGCGATGGGCGCCATGGCTTCCTGGAGCACGCCGTCGATGCGGTACTTGACGTGGACGGAGTCATCGTAGCTCTCGATGTGAATGTCGGAGGCGCGGCGTTCGAGAGCCGTGAAGATGGTGGTATCGACGAGACGGATGATGGGGCTAATGTCTTCCGTGTCGCGGGTGAGCTTCTCGATGGAGATGTTTTCGTCGGAGTTTTCGTCGCCGGTGAGCACGTCAAAGGTGAGGCCTTCGCTGGCTTCGTCGAGGACGCGCTGCGACTGCTCGGTTTTCTTGAGGAGGTCGGTGATCTGGGAGAGCGTGGCGACGCGGGCGGTGATTCGTGCGCCGAGGAGGCCGGCGATCTCATCGAGAACCATGAGACGCGAAGGGTCACTGACGGCGATGATGAGCGTGTCGGAGGTTTGCTCGATGGGGACAAAGTTGTAGCGGAACATCAACTCGACGGGAACGGTGCGCAGGAGCTCGTGCTGAATTTTGAAGTTCTTGAGGTCGACGAACTCGGCGTGATAGCGGCGGGCGAGGGCTTCGGCGTTCACACGCTCGTCCGCGCGCAGATCTGGAGTCACGGGTACAGGGAGCGTGACGACGTTGGTTTCGGCCATGAAAAACCCTCCTAACGCGGGAAGAGCTACATTCCCGTAGACTGCCCGAGCGAGAAGATGGGCAGGTAAAGCGAGATGAGAATAAAGACGACGACAACGCCCATGACGATGAGAATGGCGGGCTCAATTAGCGCCAGCGCAGCGGCCAGGGCCGAGGCCACGTCATCCTCAAAGAATTCAGAGACGGAGTTGAGCATTTGAGGCAGCGCGCCGGTCTGTTCACCGACGGCGATCATCTCCGCGGCCAGATCGGGGAAAACCTTTGTTTTGATGAGAGAGTCCGCGAGGCTTTTACCTTCGCTCACGGTGACAATGGACGACTCGACGGCCTTGGAGACGCGCCGCGAGGAGATGGAGCGTGAAGCGGTTTGAAGCGACGGCACAAGCGGCAGGCCGCCAGTGAGCAACGTGGAGAGCGTGCGCGCAAAGAGAGCTACCTGATACTTGAGCCAGATTTTGCCGAAGACGGGCATCCTGATTCGGACGCCGTCGACAAAGTCGCGGCCGCCCTCGGTGATGGCGAATCGATAGAAGGCGCCGGCAGCGATGACTGCACCCAGCGCGAGCCAGATGAAGTTGTGCTGCATCCACTGGCCGAAGTGCAGCAGGTCGACGGTGAGCGCGGGGAGCTTGCTGCCGAGCTGGTCATAGAGCTTGGCAAACTGCGGAATGACGACGGTGAACATGAAGATGAGCAGAGCAAAGACGAGAACCAGCAACACGCTGGGATAGATGAGGGCGCCGACGAGTTTCTTGCGCAGAGCGAGGGCGACCTTCTGGAAGCTCACGTAGCGATCGAGGACCTCGGTGAGGTTGCCAGAGCGCTCGCCGGCAAGGAGCGTAGTGGTGTACATGATGGGAATGCCGCTCTGCGCGTCAAAGGCCGCCGAGAGCGACTCGCCGCGCTTGACACGGCTGGCGACGTCGTCCAACTGGCTGGAGAAGCCGGCTTGCTTCTGGATTTTGCCAAGCATCTGGATGGAGCCGAGGATGGGCAGTCCAGCACGGATGAGGGTAAGGAATTGCTGGTTAAAGATGAGGAATGGCTCGAGCTTGATTTTGCGTCGGCTGATGCCGATGCTGCCGCGCGCGCGAACCGAAAAGACGTGGTAGCCGGCATGGGAAAAGCGGGCACGCAGCTCGTCGGCGGTGGCCGCGGTCTGAACCTGCTCCTGCACGTGGCCACGCTCATCGGCCAGCTTGATTACGAACTCTGCCATGGTCGCGCTCTCCGGTTGCACACCCTGGGGCAGCCGGAAATTCTCGAAGAATTGCTCCAGATCAAGGGTAACAGTCCCAACTTGAAGATAGACGAGCGGAAGGGGCTGGGCGTTCGCGGGGTGCAGGTTGCATCGATATATACGGGCGAAGTGCGGGCGGACCGGATTTGAGGCCGGGCAACGAGGAGTGCCTGTATGCTGGGACCAATCCCGGTTCTGAATGAGAAGACGGGCCAGGGACCGACGAAGGGTGCGAATGGCACGGGGCGGCGATGAATTGGCAACGCCAGGGCATCTGATGAAGAACTTCGCGAAAAAATACGCACAAAATGTCGGGGGCGTCCTGCGCAGACACTGGCGGACGCTTGCCGTGGTATGCATCGGTCTTGCCGCGGGCGCCGCGCTGCTTGCCTTACTCCGATCCGGCCATAGTGCAGCTGCGGTGGTTACGCCGTATCCGCACGACTTGGCGCTGGTAAATTTCGCCGTGGCGGGAGATGTGATTCCGCACGAGGCTGTGAGAGCAGCGGCTGCAGCAGCGGGTGACGGTGGGCCGGGGTGGGCCGCACTGTTCGGCAATGTGGCGGATGTGTTTGAGGGAGCGGACTTTGGATTTGTGAATCTTGAAACCCCCGTTGCACCGGAACATTCGCACGGGACGAAGGCGTTCCTGTTTGACGCGCCGGTGGAGTTGCCTGAGGCGCTGAAGGCGAGCGGGATCAAGATTGTGTCATTCGCGAACAACCATGTGATGGACCAGGGATGGGCTGGGTTCACAGAGAGTCGCGAGCACCTGAAAGAAGTTGGGCTCCAGTTTGCGGGGACAAGCGATAACGCGGCGACGGCGTGGCAGCCCGTAATCACCGAGGCCAACGGGATCAAGGTCGGATGGCTCGGCATGACGCGCTGGCTGAACGGAAACCGGAATCCGGACAAGGATGATCAGCCGCATGTGAATTTCTATCCTTATCCGGGCGAATCGAACGGCGCGCCCGGAGCGGATGAAGCGACAGTGCTGGCGGCGGTGAAGGCGGCGCGGGCACAGTGCGATCTGCTGGTTGTGAGCGTTCATTGGGGGATTGAATACGCGACGGCACCGAGGCCGGAGGATGTGGATCTGGCGCACAAGATGCTGGAAGCGGGAGCATCGGTGATTGTGGGCGGACATCCGCATGTGCTGCAGCCGATTGAGACCTATGTAACGCAGGATGGGCGCGACACGGTGATTTTTTACTCGATGGGGAATTTTCTGTCGAACCAGTCGCGGAGTTATGTGGAGGGACTGAATCCGGATTCGAACGGCGAGCCGAGGGATGAGATGATCGGGCTGTTTTCGGCGGTAAAGCGGGACTACGGACCTGCCGGGGTGCGCGTCGAACTGGGCCATGTGGGTATTCTGCCGGCGTGGGAAGACAATAACCGCAACGAACTGGCGACGGGACTCGAAAAAAAGCCGGTGATCAAGCCGGTCTTGATCGACCGGGAGATTCCGGCGCTGGAGGCGCGGCTGGATGCGTTGAATAAGGCTGCAGGTCTGAGCACGGCGAATGCAGTTGGGCCGGTGGGAGGGCCCAATGCAGAGGTTGAACCGGGCGCGAACGCCGCGGCGCCGGGACAGGGGAGTGGGCTGACCGCGGACCAGAAGAAGGAATATATCGAAGTGACAAAGTGGCTGAAACTGCTGACGGACAGGCGGGAGCAGATTCTGTCGCGGGTGGGCGACGATTATGTGATGGCGCCGCCAAAGCTCCCTACGAAACCGTGACGGGTGGCGACGATGCAGATGCCGGAGATGGAGAACCTGCGGGCGCAGAAACACGGGACCTCCTACTTTTCGGCCGCCCTTGGCATGCTGCTCGTTCCTTTTGTATTCATTGGCGCTTGTTTCGCGGTGCCCTATAGCTTTGTGTTGCGATTGCAGCAACAGCGCCGCGAGGATGCGCTCAAATCGCTGATGAAATCGCAGGGGCGATTTATCGCCTGGGCGGAGTTTGTGCGCACGATGCGCGAATCCGGAGGCACTTGCATCGAGGAGCGATTCTCGGCCAGGGGCCCGGTTCGATTCTGGTGGACGCCTGAGAATGTCCACAGCGAATCCCCGCACGAGATCATTGACTGGTTCACGATGCGCAAGGGCGGGCGCTATGTGCCGTTTATTCTGTGGTGCCGTGAGCGCTATACAAACTCAGACGGCGGCAGCGCGGTCCTGGTGGAGACTTGGGGCGTGGCGAAGAAGGAAATCTACGCGTTGTGGGCCGAATGCAGGCCCGAGTCGAGCAAAGATTCGAACCGTGATCCGAACAGAGCGCGATGGATTGAAGTGGCGCCACCGGAGATCGCGCCTCGCGGACGAGATCAATAGCCGTTGGCGACGAGCCACGCTTCAGTCAGATCGAATTCCGGCTTTCTCGCAGGTTGCATTTGCATGGCGGCAAGCTTTACCAGCACATCGGCCTCAATGTTCACCGGCGCGCCGACGGCGAGTGTGTGGAGATTGGTGCGCCAGTAGGTGAGGGGTAGGATGGCGATCGAAATAGTTTCGTCTTCAACGGCGGCGATGGTTAGACTGATGCCTTCGATGGCGACGGAGCCTTTAGGGACCATCCACTGGCGGAGGTTTTCGGGAACGCGGACTTTCAGGGTCCAATCGGTGGTTTCGCGGTGAAATTTTGGGCTTGTTTCTGGAATGACGGGGTCGAGGGCGATGAGGACACCCGCGCCGTCGACATGGCCCTGAACGATGTGTCCGCCGAGGGGACTGCCAGCGGCGGTGGGCAGCTCGAGATTGACGCGCGCCCCTGGAGCGAGTGACCCGAGCGAGGTGCGATCGAGGGTTTCCTGTGCGAGATCGGCGTGGAAGTAAATGGGCTCGACATCGAGAGCGGTAAGACAGACGCCGGAGACTCCAAGCGAGTCGCCTTCGCGGAGGCGCGAAGCGATGCCAGGCGCTTCCACCGTGATGCGGCGAACTCCGCCGCGATCCGTGAGGCTGACAAGGGTACCGGTCTGCTCAATGATGCCGGTGAACATGGATCAATTCTAAGGGAACAGGGAACAACGTAGCAGCGGAGTTGGGAGGGTGCGTCAGAACTTTGGCGCGACGCCTTTTTCGCACATATCGCCGAAGAGCGAAAGAAGATGGGTGATTCCGAGGAGTTCGCGGACCTGCTTGCCGAGATTGATGAGCTCGATACAGGAGCCGCCGGATTTTGCGGAGACGTAGAGCCGGACAAGAGTGCCGAGTCCCATGCTATCGACGGAAGTGAGGTCGGTGAGATCGAGAATGATGCGCTTGTGATCGGGAATGAGGGGATGGACTTTTGTGTAGAGGTGGTTGCTGACTCCGGCGTAGAGGCGGCCGTGGCAGTGCACGATGGCGGTCGAGCCTTTGTTTTCGATTTCGAAGGTGAGGGTGTGCGATAGCGATGCGTGGGACATCGAAGTTTTTCCTCGACGTGGAATGAGACAGGGACGTGTTGCGGATGATTGTCTCATAAAAACAGGGAACAGTGATCAGGGGTTAGGGGTCAGCGATCAGAAAAAGACAGTGGCGTGGGCGATGTTAGCGGAGTTTGACTCGCGGAGTTATTTTCGGGAGCTGGGCGGGTTATTT
>Ga0206811_1114_pt1 | contig 14979 bp, 11 predicted proteins | sample Alteio_BWOrgCont_53_FD_152886 | JGI IMG/M metagenome (GOLD analysis project Ga0206811, IMG submission 152886) | Enriched cells from forest soil in Barre Woods Harvard Forest LTER site, Petersham, Massachusetts, United States -... | ecosystem: Environmental > Terrestrial > Soil > Temperate forest >... | reverse complement strand
GACCTTATCAAAGGGGTATGGCCGGATTCCTTTGTGGAGGAGTCGAACCTGAGCCAGAACATCTTTGTGCTGCGCAAGACCCTTGGAGACACCCCGGAAGACCGGCGCTACATTGCGACGATTCCGGGAAGGGGCTACCGGTTTGTGGCGGAGGTGCGGACGGTCGCGCAGGATGGCGATGACGTACTGATCTCGAGCAGCTTTCGTTCACAAATGGTGGTAGAGCATCCAGTTGCGGCGCCGACACTGTCAGTGCCGGCAGATGGCTTACGCCCGAAAGCGATTGAGAGATATGGATGGACGGTTGCCGCCGTGATGGTAGTGCTGGTTGGCGGCGCGGTCCTGTTTTTGAGCAGGCATAGGCAAAAGCCGATCAGCCTAGGTAAGACAGACTCGGTGTTGCTTGCCGATTTCACCAATACGACGGGTGATCGTGTGTTTGATGGGGCTCTGCAGCAAGGGTTGGAGATTCAACTGAAGCAATCGCCGTTTTTGAGCCTTGTGTCAGAAGAGCGCGTAGGGCGGACCCTGAGCATGATGGGGCAGCCGGCCGATGCGCGCCTTACGCAGGAGATTGCGCGTGAGGTGTGCGAGAGGACCGCAAGTGCGGCTGTGCTGGACGGGTCAATTGCAAAGCTGGGCAGCCAGTATGTGCTGGGTTTGCGCGCGAAAAACTGCCGCACCGGAGAGGTGCTAGCCGATGAGCAAGCACAGGCGGCGCGGAAAGAAGACGTGCTGAATGCGCTCAGCGAAATTGCCAGCAAATTCAGGGCTCGTTTCGGCGAATCCCTGACGACCGTTGAAAAATACGACACGCCCCTCGCCGAAGCCACGACGCCTTCACTCGAAGCCCTGAAGGACTACAGCATGGGGGTGAAGGTTGGTACCACAGGGAGTGAGGAGGCCGCTGAGCCCTTTTTCAAAGACGCCATTGGGATCGACCCCAAATTTGCAATGGCGTATGCGTTTCTCGGGCTCTATTATGGTTCCTCCGGAGAATCGGCACTCGGTACGGAGAACATCAGCAAAGCCTGGCAGTTGCGGGATCGCGCCAGTGACTATGAGAAGTTTTTTATCACCGCTTATTATGATGGGCGGGCAACAGGAAACCAGGAAAAGGCTCAGGTGACCTGCGAGACGTGGGCTCAAGCGTATCCGCGTGATCCGATTCCCCACGCGATGTTGGCGGGGTTTATTTACCCTGCATTCGGCAAATATGAAGAGGCGGCTGAAGCAGGGGAGAAAGCTATCCAGCTCAATCCGGACTTTGCCTTCGGGTACGTGAATCTGGGTCACGCCTATCTTCACCTTGGCCGTCCAGCTGAAGCCGAAAAGGTCCTTCGGAGAGCTTCCGACCGCAAAATTGAAGCGCCTTACCTTTCACTCTTGCGCTACGACGTCGCTTTTTTGAAAGATGACAAAGCGGGAATGGAGCGGGAAGCAGCTCTGTCCAAAGGAAAATCTGGAACGCAGGATTGGATTTTCGACCACGCGGCTTTTGTGATGGCATATGCCGGTCACTTGCAAGAGGCCAGGAGGATGTCACAACGCGCCGTGGACTTCGCACAGGAGGCCGGCCACCGGGAAAAGGCGGCGGTATTCGAAACCAGGGTGGCGTTGAGGGAAGCCTTTTTCGGGAATGCGCCCGCGGCAAAGCGTAGCGCGATGGAAGCCCTTGCGCTTGCTCAAGACCGGGAGGTACAGTTCGGCGCGGCCTTTGCACTGGCACTCTCGGGGGATTCTTACCAGGCACAGACACTCGCCAATGACCTCGAAAAAAACTTTCCCGAAGATACTGCCGTTCGATTCAATTACATGCCATCGGTTCGTGCGCTTCTTGCGCTGAACCATGGCGAGCCTGCAAAAGCGACAGAACTGCTGCAAACCGCTGTACCGAATGAACTGGGCCAACCACGCAGCGCCGTCAATGGATACTTCGGAGCCTTCTATCCAATTTATGTGCGTGGCCTGGCGTATTTGGCTTTACATCAGGGCACCCAGGCCGCCGGAGAGTTCCAGAAAATTCTCGATCACCGCGGGGCCGTGATCGTTGATCCCATCAGCGTGCTGGCACAATTGCAATTGGGAAGAGCCTACGCGCTGTCGGGAAACGAGACCAAGGCAAAATCCGCCTATAAGGATTTCGTGATCCTCTGGAAGGATGCCGACTCCGACATCCCTATCCTCAAGCAGGCAAAAGCCGAGTACGCCAATCTTCCCTAACGCAGTGCCTCATTCTTCTTTCACGGCCAAAGAACAGTCGTTGACATCAGTGACCTGCTCATAGAAAGTCGGCTCCTTTATGCGCTTGATTCCACATGTCCGAGAAACCGGCTATCCACGCCGATCGAAACCGCTCAGAAGACCGCAGCGAAGAAGAAGACGGCTAAGAAGCAAGTTGCAGCCTAACCCGCAACGGGAGTCGGCTAACCCGGCTCCCGCTTTTTCCTCAAAAGGAGGAGATCATGTTTCAGTTCAACTACAAACTCAAGGTCGCCGAGCGGGTAAAGGCGGGGTGCAACCGGCACCCGCGTTACAACCCGGAGCGAGAAGGACGCGGCGGAATCAAGAGTGGGTGCTCCACATGCTTCTCTCTCTCTTTGATCTACATCAGGCGAGGTTATCTCTGGACGCTGCTCACAGGGAGTTTCTAAGAAGAGCATTGCCCTGGACACGGGTTCGACGATCCCTAGCCGCAGTCAAACAAGCAGGACGAACCACCCATCAAAAATACGAGCCCGTTCAGAGCCGCAATAATGGACATCCTTGCGGCTTACGAAGCTTTGATGGTTCAATAAAGTCATTGCGTAGACTGCTCTCCATCTTGTTGCTGGTCGCGTTTGGCCTTCCGGTTGTCTCTCCATTGCTCGCAATGGAGAGAATGGATCAAACGCGCCTTCCAGCGTGTTGCCGCAGGGATGGTAAGCACCATTGCATGGCAAGCATGTCAGATCGAAATAGCCTGAGCAAGACCACGCGAGCATTCAGCACTCCTACAGAAAAGTGCCCTTACTGCCCCTCAGCGATCATTGCGGGACACACGGACCTCTTAGCACTTCCGACCGCAAAAGCGGTATTTGCCTCCTTGGTCAGCCATACCTCCGGGATTGCTCAGACCGAATCGCTGCGCCGCATTTCTCGCGATCGTTCTCGTCAAAAGCGCGGTCCACCAACTCTCCTTCAAAGCTAATCGCATTTAGCATCCTCTGGTATTCGGCGGAGACTTCGTCTTTGCGCCGTGCAGCCTATTTGCGAAGTGAGGCTTCGGGTTCAACTCCTCCTCTGCTGATCTGGGCAGCGCATAGCATCTACGCGCGAAGTTCAGGTAGCGCCGCATCCTGGTTGTTATCTGGTAAGTAATTGCGTACGCGCGGAGCCCAGTCCGATGCAGGGGGAAACCGTACAAACTCGTAACCAAGGAAACGAACCACGCTTGCGCAAGCTGTTGTCCATTCTTTTGCTGGCCGTGTTGAGCCTCACGGTCGTCGCGCCGCTCCCCTCATTCGGGAGACTTGACGACTCGTCCGTGCTGGCCTGCTGCAGAAAAGGTGGGCGTCATCATTGCCTGATCACTATAGGCGAACGATCTGGTGCCAACGATCATGCAACACAGATTGATGGCCCTATCGAAAAATGCCCATACTGCCCCGGTGCAATTCCTGCTGTACACCCGAACGTCTTTGGCCCGCCGACGTCTGCGGCCGTCTTCGCTTCGCTGATCAGCCATCCTGCTGGGGTAGCACAGACAGAGTCAAAACGGCGCATCTCTGGCGACCGCTCGCGCCAGATGCGCGGCCCTCCTGCTCTTCCTCTCCTCTAAATCGCATTCTCGTCTTTTCAGCCGGTCTATCCGGCGCTGCAAATACTGACGTCGCGGATACATATGCGTTCATCCGCGACCATCGGTTTTTGCTCTGGAGTCTCTCGAGAGGGTTCATGCATCACTTTAGAAAGTTTGTTCCTTGCCTGTGCGCAGTCGTGTCTTTATCCGCGCATATATTCGCCCAGAACTTTGCTACAGCCGTTACCGGACAGGTCCTGGATCATAGCGGCGCAGCTGTCGTCGGAGCTCGCATCGAAGCAAAACAACTCGATGGCTCGTCCGACTTCAACTTTGTCTCCGACCAAGAAGGACGATTTTCCATCCGCAACCTTCCGGCAGGCCGCTACCGAATTCATGTGGATCACGCCGGATTTAGGGATGCGGAACAGGAGGTTCAGATTGAGAATGGCACGAACGCGCCACTGAGCCTTACCCAGGATGTCTCCTCTCTTGCTGAGACCGTTACTGTGAACGCACAATCTCCCGCCGTCACAGATTCTCCAGCAGGTCAAACGCAGACCTCGATCAGCCGTGAAGATTTCAAGAACACCCCGGCATTTACGATTGGGCAGCTTCTCGATCTGACTCCCGGCGTAACCATCAAACAGGGTAACGGTCCTCGGGACATATCCATCTCGATTCGCGGTTCGAATGATCGGCAGACGTTTGCCATTCGTAATGTTCAGATCTTCGAAGATGGCTTTCCTGTGACACAACCTGACGGCACATCACGCACCGATCTGATAGATCCACATGCGTACAGCCGAATCGACGTTGTCGAAGGGCCGTCATCAGCGCTCTATGGGAACTACGCTACTGGCGGAGCCATCAACTTCCACACGCGCCCGGGAGGCGACGTACAAGGCATTGAGGTTGGTACAGATGTTGGCAGTTTTGGTTATTTAAACAACTACATCACTGCCGGAAACCAGGGCGAGCACTATCAGTACACGATCTTTGCCAGCAACGTCCGAGCTAAGCAGTATACCCAACACTCGGCTTTCAACACGATTACTGCCAACCTCCTGGCGACTTATGAATTCACTCCGAAGGATCGTGTCACATTGAAATTCATTGACAACGACCTAGACACGGCACTGTCGGTTCGTCTCTCTCTGAATCAGTATCTGGCAAATCCGTATCAGAAGGGCTGCGCGAGCCTGATGGCAGCGGGCTGTGGAAGTGTCAGTCTCTTCACGAACGGATTCAACGGCTCCAAACAATCGCTCAGTGCCGACCAGGCAGGCCTGGGACGTCATGACCGTCGCACCATTGTTGGGGCTCGCTGGGAACACGATCTAAGCAGCGACACCACATGGAGAACCCAGTTTGTCTTCGACGATCGGAATATCAGTCAGCCGACCAGCTCGACCAGCGCCGTTGGACCGACCCCATCGTTCAATCTGATGAGCGATGTTGCGCATCATGGAACGTTATGGGGGCACCAATCCACCTCATACGCCGGTGTCTTCTTCAATAACGAAGACATCAACTCCTACACTTACAACCTCACTCCCGCCGGGAACGCTTCTCTCGGTGGTGTTACTCAGACCGTTTTTGGCGAACATCTCAACACGGGCCTTCGAGGCCGCGAAGAATTCAGATTTGATGAGAAGTGGATGGGTATCGTCGGTCTGGGTGCTGAATATACGAATCTGACGGCACAAGAGACAAACTACTCCTATCCTGTATCCGCCGCTCCTGTCCTCACACATATCTCTGCTGACAGAACATTCTTCAACGTCGCCCCTGAGGTGTCCCTTGTCTACAGGCCCAACCAAGCGTGGCAATTCCATGGGCGGTTAGGCACGGGCTATGGAACTCCTCAGGCGAGCAATCTGTTCGTGACTCCACAAGGCACCTTCGGCAACAACACCCAACTCAAGACACAGCGGAATACAGGCGTCGATCTGGGTGCGGACTTGTCGCTCTCCTCAAATCTAAGCCTGAGCGTCGCCGGGTTTTATGAGTGGTTTCATAATGAGTTCGTTTCGCAGTCGCCGGGCGTCAATTTGCAAAGCTATACCTTCAATGCCCCTGCCTCCGCGCATCGCGGCATGCAGGTTGGAGTGAATGCGAGGCCATTGCCTGGTACTCTCCGAGGGATTCGTTTTCTGGCTTCATATCTGCTCGATGCCCAGGTCTATTCGAACTACTCCGAACTGCTGACAGCCGGGACTTCCGCTGTCGCCTTCAATCGAGCTGGCAATCGCATTCCGGGTGTGATCCCTAGCTCCTTCAATGGGCGTGTCATCTACGATCAGCCCTCGGGCCGTCTCGCCGGATTCGGCGGCTATTTCGAGACCAATCTCCGCAATGGCTACTACATGGACAACGCCAATCTCCTGAAGGCGTCGGGAACTACTCTCTTCGACCTGAATCTACATTACGATCCACCAGCCGAACACGGCTGGCTTTCCCGCATTCATTTCTATTACGACCTCCAGAATCTCGCCAGCCGAACCTACATCGCCTCGGCCAACAACATCACGGACAGCCTGAACGCGGCAACAGGAATGGAAAACGGACCAGGCACGCTGGCGAACAATACCGGCTCCATCTGGGCAGGGGGGCCGCGTGCAAGCTTCGGCGGCTTTCGAGTGAAGTTCTAACCAACAGTCAGGAGACAAAACGATGGCAACGACAACGAAGTCTTTCTCGCAATCCAAGTCCTGGCTCAACTACAGGACCATCTGGCGCTGGCACTTCTATGCCGGCTTGGTCTGCATTCCGTTCGTAGTTTGGCTTGCGACTACCGGATCGATCTATCTTTTCCGCCAACAAATTGAAGCCTGGCTCGACCGACCATACGAAGATCTGCAGATCAGCAGACCGCGAGCGACCGGAGAGGCACAGGTTGCGGCTGCCCTCGCTGCAGTACCCGGATCGAACCTGCATTACTACCAATTGCCGCGAACTCCGCAATCCGCGGTTCAGATTATCGTCGGACGCAAAGCTGAAGAGTTCCGTGTCTATATAAATCCTGTGACGCTTCAGGTCCTCAAGGTTGTCAATGAAGATCACCGCATCATGCGGCGGATTTTTTACCTTCACGGCGAGTTGCTGATGGGCGACCGCGGTTCCTATATTGTCGAGACGGCTGCCTCCTGGGCAATCATCATGATCCTTACCGGGCTATATCTTTGGTGGCCACGGCAGGCAACAGGGTTTGCGGGAGTTGTCTATCCGCGTCTGGGACAGGGCAAGAGAATCTTCTGGCGAGACATTCACGCAGTAACAGGAATATGGGTCTCCTTCTTTGCGTTGTTTCTTTTGTTCAGCGGCCTGCCCTGGGCCAAAGGCTGGGGAGGCTATCTGAAAGCCGCGCGCAAGATTAGCGGAAAGGCCATCGTCCATCAGGACTGGACGACTGGCAGTTCCTCAGAGATAGCGCAACGCCTGGCAATGAACGCAAGTAACATGGGAGAGGGCGAGCACGCTGGGCACAATATGGCCCACATGAATATGGGGCCGGTATCCAAAGACGCGTATGCTGCGTTGGATAAGATGGTCACCACGGTGTCCCCTCTGGATCTTGAATTTCCTGTGTTGATCTCGCCTCCCATGCACCGCAAGGGGCCATGGACGGCAAAGTCGGACACGCAAAACCGCACGCATCGTGTGAACCTCACTCTCGACCCCGTCACAGGGGCAGTCCTTCAACGTGTGAACTTTGATCAGCACCCATGGGTGGATCGATTCGTGGGTACAGGAGTTGCCGCTCACGAAGGCCATCTCTTTGGTTGGCTCAATCAGCTGGTAAGCTTGTGTACCGCGATGGGTCTGATTCTCATTTGCATCAGCGCCATCATCCTTTGGTGGCGTCGCCGCCCGGAAGGAGTTCTTGGGGCACCTGTACCATTGGGACGCCCAAGGTTTACCTACGCTTTGGGAATACTGGTGGTCGGTCTCGGAATCTATTTGCCACTGTTTGGTCTTTCGCTTCTCCTTGTGGTGCTCCTCGAGCGTTCCATATTGCGAAGACTTCCAGTCACACAGCGATGGCTCGGTCTCGCGGGAGCATCTTAGATGGAATGAACGGCATCCCCTTCTCTTCTTAAAAAATTGGGCAATAGTGTCAAAAAATGCCCCTCTCATCTCGCTTAGAGAGTAGATGCCAAGACTCGCCCACTCAAAGGCGGGGGGGCGGGGCCTTTCCCTCCCCTGCACCCCCTAAGCCAAATGCATCTGGAAGGAGACATCGATGGACAAGACCGAATCCACTGTTCGCATCATGCTCACTGCTATCGAAGCACCACTCTACGATGTCGGTGTCCTTGAGGGAGCGTGGAATGCTTCCGGGACTCGACGACATCTCGGCCGCGGCGGTCCTCGACAGGCTTTCTCTGCTCAAGTACCGCAATGCCCACGGTTCGCACATCTACATCCGCCCATCGGGCGAGCATCGTTTCACTACGCTCGACGATCTCAGCGAGACCTCGCTTGCGAGGCTCTCGTCCGACGGCTTCAACCCATGTGCTGTTGTCGAGACCAGCGCCGGCAACTTCCAAGCCTGGCTCAAGCACCCGAGAATCTTTCCGAAGCTCCTCGGAACCTTTGCCGCGCAGACATTGGCCGAGCGGTATGATGCTGACCCCAGCGCGGCGGACTGGAGACGGTTTGGACGGCTTCCCGGCTTCACGAACTGCAAACCTAAATACAGAAAGTCGGACGGCCTCTTCCCTTTCGTGCGCCTGCACAGCCACAGTGGACAACAGTACCCGATGGCGGAGGCTTTCGAGCAAGAGATAACGACGCTCTACCGAGCCCGCGAGCAGGAACGCGAGGCGAAACGGTTGCAGAGTTCTCTTTCTCCCCATAGGGGACCGAGGCTATCGAATCTCTCCCTTGAACGATTCCGAACGTCGGTCAAGTACCGGGACCGGCCCGCCGCTGCTGACATAGCGTTCTGTGTCGCCGCTTATGCCAATGGCATGAGCGAGGACCGGATTGAACGTGCCATTGAAGACGACAATCTCTCCCGCGATCCCAGCCCTACAAAACGTGCTGCTTACATCCGAAGGACGATGGAGAAGGCGAGGAGATGGACCGAACGATGAGCATCGGTGCTGCAATTTGCCCTTGTCATTTTTCCTCCTGCTTGTGAAATGACACTTCTAGTTTCTGAGTTGGCTTTTGCTACTCGCGCCATGAGAGAGTCCGTTGAACAGGGCGGCTCCCTTCCGGTTTGCCTTTCTGTCTGCGTTCAGCGTGCCGCGCTCAAAACACCCCCGCCCTTCGGACGCACGCTCTCCTTCCCAGAATCCGCTACGCGCCTCTGCAGGGTGCGGACTCCTTGCCCCAGGCAAGCTGGGGTCCCCTTCCGCAGATTCTATCCAGTCGCCTTGGGAGTGGGTCGCGACGGCACACCCTCCGGGCAAGCATGTACCGCAGACAGCGGACAAACCAAAAGAAACGGAGCCAAACACCATGTTCAACAAAATCATCCTCATCGGTCGCCTCGGACAAAACGCAGAAGCCAAAACGACTCAGAACAACAAAGAGTACGTCATCCTCAACATCGCAACCCAGGAAAGCTGGAAAAACGACAAAGGCGACTACGAAAACCGCACCGAGTGGCACCGCGTCTATGCCTGGAGGAATCTCTCGAAGTTCGCCAAGACCCTCCAGAAAGGGCAGCTCATCACACTTGAAGGCACCTTGCGGTATCGCGAGGTCGAAGATGAGGTCAAGGGCACTACGTTCAAGCACCGGATCGCTGAGATCCACGCCATCAGCATGAAGCGGCTCTCGAAGATTGAGGCCGCTGACGACCCATCAGACGGAGCCCGCGACGAGCAATCGCCGGCCTTCGGTGGGTGGGGTGAGAACATCGCCTCATCCACTATTTGTTGTCAAGATAGAGCTGGCTGTGAGATCGAGTAGGCTCAGATCGTCTTGGTGTCAGCGTCGCTGGGTTTGTTCCCTCGCATCAACCGAGAATCGTTCCTGGCGACATCAGCGTTTCCCGTTACCAATCTATACAGCAATTCTTAGGATTCAGATGTCCTGGCAGATGAAGGCCCATTGGATTGACTGAATTTCCGGGGCGGCACAGCCTGCAATTTTGACACGCCAAAGGAGCGCAGAAGTGTGTATATTGACGAGGTCTGACACAAAGAAGCAAAGCGCTTCATTGTGGGCCTCTTTGGGAGGTAAGCTTTATGCAGGGTCCCAAACGAGCACTAGCCATCTGCCTCAGCATCACCCTTATGTTGAGCGTGGTCGACCTCGACGGCTGCAATAAGAAGTCAGATCAGGCTCCGGGGAGTCAGGGGCAGGCACCAGCGACCACTTACGCTACTCCTACGCCCGACCAGCTCTATCAGCTCGTTGCTCCCATTGCGCTCTTCCCCGATAATCTTCTGGCTCAGGTGTTGGCAGGTTCGACCTATCCGGACCAGATCACCGCTGCTTACAACTGGACCAAGCAGAATCCAAACCTGAAGGGCCAGCAGTTGATGCAGACGGTTGACCAACAGGCCTGGGACGCCAGTGTCAAAGGCCTGACGCAATTTCCGGACGTTCTGAGCCAGATGGCGACCAACCTCTCCTGGACCTCCGCCCTCGGAGATGCCTATTTCAACGTTCCGCAGGATGTGATGAACGCGGTACAGGTGATGCGGCAGCGCGCATACCAGGCGGGCAATCTGAAGAGCAGCCAGCAGCAGAACGTGTCGGTCGAGAACCAGGCGCCGGGCGCAGCGCCCCCGCCAGCATCGTCAGGCGCAGCGCCAACTACTACGGTGGTGCAGCCTCCGCCGCAGACGATTGTCATTCAACCATCGCAGCCCGAAGTAGTATATGTGCCTACCTACAACCCGACGGTCGTGTATGGGGCTCCAGTAGCCACATATCCCGGATACTCGACCGGCGCCATGGTGGCTACGGGCCTGATCTCATTCGGGCTCGGCATCGCGGTAGGCGCGGCAATTAACGGTGGCGGCTGTTGCGGATGGGGCTATAACTCGTGGGGATGCGGGTGGCACAACTCGACGGTGGTCTACAACCGGAATGTCTATGTCTCGAACTCGAATACCTTCGTCAACCGCAACAACTATTATCACAACGCCAACTACAACAACATTAACCGCAATAACATCAATACGAATAACATCAACCGCAACAACATCAACACGAACAATATCAATCGCAATAACACCAACACGAATGACATTAACCGCAACAACTTGAATCGGGATAATCGCGCCAACAATTTCAACAACACCGCGCGCAACAACAACGTTACCACTCCGCACTTCAATCAGAAAGACAATCAGCCGCAGTTTCGAAACAACCAGGCGAACCCAGCGCAGAACAATCGCCAACAGCTGGGTGCGGCCAATCAGCCAAAAATGAATCAGGCAGGCACCAATCAAGCGAGGCTGAATCAACCAGCCGCGAGTCAACCGAGATTGAACCAGCAGGCAGCCGGAGCAAGAGAAAACCAGAACCGTGGCGCCGGCAATTTCAACCAGCCGCAGCGTGACCCGGCCCGCGGATATGGACAACAGCCTAGCCGTGGAACCGATACCGGCGCGTTCAGCAACTACAGCCCGGGAGGCAATGCTCGGACAAACAGCGCCCGCGGGCAACAGAGCCTGCAAGGGAATCGGAATCCTGGCGGCGCTGGCGGTAGCGCGGCACGGCCAGCTGCACGCCCAGCGCAGCGCCCAGCAGGTCACCGGCGCTAATCGTCATGACGGGGCGAATCAAGGGCAGGAGGGTAAGTTTGATGGCTTCGGAAACACGCTCGCACAAGCCGATTCTGTTGGCCTACCTCTCCCTGATCGCAGGCGGCCTAATGCTTCTGCCCGCGCTTGCGCAACAGAGCGACGAGAAGACGTTCGCTTCGCCGGGCGACGCCGTACTGGCGTTTTACAATGCGGCAAAATCGAACGACGCCCAGGCCATGAACGCAATCTTCGGCTCGAATGCGAAGACTATTCTGCACACAGGCGACGACGTTGCGGACAAGAACATGATCGCCAACTTCATTCGTCGCTACGATCAGATGCATCGCGTGGTCGTCGAGCCCGACCAGACTGTGACTCTGTATATTGGCGCGGAAAACTGGCCGGGACCGATTCCGATCGTGAAGAACAGCAGTGGCGCATGGTATTTCGACACCGAAGCTGGCATAAAGGAAATTCTCTACCGCCGCATCGGGACCAATGAGAACGATGCCATCGAGATCCTGTACGGGCTGGTAGACGCGCAGCACGAATATGCTTCAGAACCGCGCGACGGCGACAAGACAAAGCATTTCGCGTTGAAGTTCATCAGCACGGCGGGCAAGCAGGATGGGCTGTACTGGAAGACAGAGGACAATGAGCCGGCGAGTCCCATTGGGCCGCAAGTCGTGGGCGCGACCAATGAAGGCTACAACCTGAAGCAGGGCCATGAAACGCCTTTCCACGGATACTACTTCCGTATGTTGACTAAACAGGGCCCGGCGGCGAAGGGCGGCGCTCGCGACTACGTCGTCAACGGCCAGCTCACACGGGGCTTCGCGTTTGTCGCTTATCCCGCGGAATACCGCAACTCCGGGGTGATGACTTTTATCGTCAACCAGGATGGCGTTGTGTATGAGAGAGACCTTGGTCCGGATACGGTGCAGCTTGGCGCCGCGATGTCAGAGTACAACCCGGATGGGACGTGGATTCGCGAGGATTAGGTGGCGCTCGAAACCAACGAAATTGCCATCTTCTGAATACGAACCGATGAAGACTTGGGTGTAGCTTTGATCGCTATTTGGGTTCTGGCGCACATTTGGTGATAACTGCCCAAATTCGACGGAGCCGCTATTCTGTTGGTGATTTCAGAAACCTTAGGAGGTCGCCGGATCACTGCTCCGGCGCCTGGCGGTGAGGTTCGTCTCTTTTCAGACATTCGGGAAAGTCGCTCTTCGATTGGACAAACGCAAGGTAACAACAAGGACTGCACGGCTCGGATTCTCATGGTGTCTCCCTGCGCATGTTATCTAGCTCTAGGTGCCATGTTCTGAGCATGAAAGGCCAAGTTCCCCGTTGAAGCTTCAATCAACGATGTACAGCCGGAGAAACAAAGTGATGGTCGGAGAGCGCCTCATGGATCGCGGGGATAAGGTCGGTTATAAACAATTCGAGCCACGTTGGAGATTCCAGTGACAAAGAATCAGGCCTATCGCGCCATGTTTCTGTTCTTAGATGAACGCTTCTCACGCCTACCGTCGGAGGGTTGGGGTCAGCTGCTTGGTGAAATGACACCACTTCAGGACGGACGACCGGCAGATCCCGCGATCATCGCAGAATGGGACAGAGCGGTAGAGATCGCGCTTCACGACTGAGATTCCTTCGGGCAACTTAGTTAGCCTGTTGCGCTCTGCCTCCGGTTAAAGTGGAAAACCGCCGATCAGTCCGCCACAGGAAAGGCGAGGTAGGGGCGCGAGATGATCAGCACTCGATCATCGTCGTCTTCCATTAGACCTATCGGAGAAAAGACTACGTCTACTTTGATATAAGGACAGTCCTTGTAGACATAGGTGCTCTGCGTCCTCATAGAAAGCCCGCCGTCCATCCTGAAAATCAGCAGAAGATCTTTGCGGGCTATCCCTGGATGGATCGAGTCGATCTGCTTAAGAAACCTTCGCAATCCACAATACCCGCTGTTGTGAAAATGCGGCCGTTTCGGTCAGAGATTCATCGTTCAGTTCCTCCTGGCCTTTGGCCCACTGCGGCAGGTGACCAGGAGCTGTCACAGGGCTCAGCCGATCCACTTGGATTCCAGACCCTGTGTCGTACAAAGTGTAGGTCCCGAGTGTATCCTGGGTTCCGAAGTGTATGGCAATCTGATTTCCGACTTTCCAGAAATGCCACTCGCGAATGGGGCCGCCCGGTTCTATAGTTACTATCCGTTTGTGGTTTCGATAAATTTCTATCTCAACCGGATTGGAGAATTTCTCGGCATTATTGTCCCAAACCTGACATGCAAAGGTCCTGCCATCAATAGTGCCCTGTGCCACCGAACAATGGCCTTCTTTGACGCCCATCAACTCTTCAGCTGATTGTGCTGTAGCGCATGAAGAACTAAATGCGAAGACCAGAATGAAAAGAGGGGCGAAATAAAGGCGTCGAATGGTCGTTTGTTCTGGCATCAACATTCTCATTGCTGAACCGTTTCCAAACAGAAGCTACATCTCATAAAGCTTACGCTCCTCGGAAGGGCGAATGAAGTTGATGAAAAACGGTGTTCCGGTAACTTGCCGGCTGTCGAGCGTATCCCAGAGCAATTTACTCAAAACCTGACTTCTCGGGAGGAACCGGAAGACTATGCAAATGCCTGTCAGCGGCGAGTTGTCAGATTTCCAGCCTAGGCGCTTTTGTCGAACTTCGAGGTCGCAACGGTCAGGATTCCCGACAGTAGTGACATAAGCGGGACCACTGCAACGAGGTATTCGAGCCAGAGAAAATCAGAAAAGAACGCGGCGTTTATGTGTCCCACAAAAGGCAGAAATGCGGCGGAGTCGCTCATCCCTTTCTCAGGCGTCCAATTGTTCCTCCAGGCGAGCACTGCGGCCGTGTAGAGAATCAAAACGCCACCTGTCTCTAGGGCCGTTTTGATTCCCAGCGACAGCCAAGTCACCCTCTTGTGGATGTACGGCGAGGCAATCCATACAACGGTGGTCAGGCAGGTCGTCAGCATAGCCATCTGAATGGTTAAAAGAGCGGCTTCGTGGTGCGTGCGAAAAGATCCCGGCGCGCCCATCGAATATGCCCACCAAATACAAACGGAGCAACACAGCGCGAAGATCCCCGCCTTGAGCGCCAGTGCCAAAGACCGGCCAAGTGTGTTGGTCATGTCGTGTTTGAGTGTAGCTTGACCGAATGCCCAGACTGCAACCATGAACCCCTCAGGATTCCGGCACGGCACACCCAGCCTATTTCCCCAAAAACGGGGTTTCGGTAAGTTCAACCCGACGACTTGCCCCAACCGGCAAGTTACCGAAAAGCTGACTTCACAGGCATATGCCAGTGATCCGCAGGGAGCTAATCCTCTAAGCGGTATTTCTTCCCGTGTGGTTTCAAAATAGGGGCCGCCCTCCGACTTAAAGCGGCCGACCACCACCGGTAAGGCTTAGGGTGAGGTAGTCCGTAGGATAGCCCGGTTCTGGTCGT
>Ga0206811_1112_pt1 | contig 15209 bp, 6 predicted proteins | sample Alteio_BWOrgCont_53_FD_152886 | JGI IMG/M metagenome (GOLD analysis project Ga0206811, IMG submission 152886) | Enriched cells from forest soil in Barre Woods Harvard Forest LTER site, Petersham, Massachusetts, United States -... | ecosystem: Environmental > Terrestrial > Soil > Temperate forest > O... | reverse complement strand
TATCGATGTATAATTGTGCTCAGCAAATCACCAGTTCATTGCGGATGCGCCTGAGAAACGGGTATGCGCGATGGATCCGCCGTCTCATCTGTCTATCACTATTTTTAGCCGTCTTATGCTGCAGCTTCCAGCGAAACCGGTATTTCATGTGTCTTTTTGTGCTTCAATTCTTGAAGAGTTGCCGCTGTTCCGGCGCCTTAGAGATGCAGGCACGTAAGGTGTCTGAGTCGCTCACGTTCACTTCGCCAAAGGAGTGCGCAGACTATGTGATCTCGCTCCAGCGCCATGAAGCGAGATATTCCTGTCCATGGGGTGTAGCTGACGACTATCAACCCGAACGTGCAATTATTTTTGTGGAGGCACAAGAGCAACTTGTCGATCGACTGGTGAGCTCCCGTGACGATCGCGCGATAGAGCAACTCGCGAGACTGCTATTTTCCGGTGAGGCTCAGTGGGACAGTGGGATCGGGGAACTGTTGTGGGAGGCTGTGTTTGCATCGCGGACCGCCGCGTTGCCGTTTGTTGATACGCATGCCCGCGACGGGAGTGCAGAAGCCGCCAAAATGGGCCAAGATATTCGATCCCTCAAGATGCGAGAACCCTTTCAACATGTGGAATGAATCGAGAGCGGCGGAAAAAGAGGACACGTGGACAGGTCCAATTTCATTTGAAAACATGCGTTCGTTGCCAGAATCAGATGGGTTGCCAAATCGCACGGACTGTTTGGCGTGCGAGGGGCGAAACGACAGTCTCAACGACACTTGAATATGAAGCAATGTCTTTCGTCATCATCCAAGGTAGAAGCCGTATGCGGTAGGTCCGCACGTGCGGATCGGGAGCGGTCGTTAAAACCGCCCCACCGCGATTCCATATTGAGGGAACTCTAAGGGGGGACTCATTGACAAGGGGTTGCGGACCTGATTTCCTTTTTCCTTTGCCTCCATTGATTTCACCTGGTACTCGTCAGTTCGACCGGTTTCGATTCCGCCGGGAATGTATCGACAACCACAGACCCGCTAGGCATCGTGACTTGCTTCACCTTCGACGCGACGCGACGCGAGACCTCGAAGACCCAGCGAGACCAAAGGGGACAGGTCCATATAACATATGGAATCGCGGTAGGGACCGCCCTTACGGGCGGCCCCCCGCACAGATCCGTACGTGCGGAACTACCGAGCTGCGCAAAAGGGAATAAGTCCAAAAAGGGGGGGCGGGCCGGTGTCAGGTCTTCTTGCGCTTGAGGATCGCGGCGATCCAGTCCGGCGCGTAGAACGGCGTGCAGCCCTTCGGCACCGGCCGGTCGTCGATCAGGCCCCAGCGCGTGCCGATGTCGATCGCGCGCTGCCGGTGCTCGGGAAACCGCACGCCGATCTCCACCAGGCACCGCATCATCGACTCCGCCTTCTTCACCGGTGCCGCCTTGCAACCTGCTTCGATCGTTTTCAAAATGTCCGCACACTCCCCGGTGGCCAGCCGCTTGCGGAGGAGTTTCGCCACCAGCAGGTTCCAGCCCGCGCGCCCTGTCAGCTCCCGCCTTGCACCCACCCACTTCCTGCACAGCTCGTCCGCGCAGGGTGCTTGCGCGACGACCTTGTAGGTCAGCTCATCCACGAGCTGGAAGTCGGTGGTCGAAGCGAGCATCGCCGCGGCATCTGCCGCCGCGAGTTGGTCCGGCACCATCACCATCGTGGCCAGGAGCATCGCATCCGTTCGCCCGGTGTCCCAGAGTGCGAGCGCGAGGGCATGGTCGGGCTTGAGCTTCTCGCCCAGCGCCCGCAGCGGCCCCATCATCACGCGCGCCTTGCCCGCCGCCTGGGCGCCGAGCTGTCCGAGCACATCCGCGAGCTCCATCGGTCTCCCTTTCTTTCCGGTTAGACCGTGCTCAAAATAGCATCCCGGCCGCTTGAGGTCGATCTCCGTTTTGTCGGTACGAAGCTCATCGCAAGCGTGCTCCTCGGCAAGCGAGGGAGGCCTGTGGCAGCGTCTTTCCTCGTTTGCCCTTCGGGTTTCGATTGGATGCCAGTCGGCAATATCCGACGAGGGAACTGAAGGCAGCCTCACAGACGGCACAGCCGCTACGATCGACACCATCTTTTCCGTGGACAATCCGGTTGGAACTTTGTCGCCATCAGGCGTGACATACTTTTCACGACGTCCATTGAATTCAAGCCCGCCGCGAAGGCGTCCCGGATATACGGTCGAGCATCGATTCGGAAGTGGAAAAAAAAGCAATACGATGACGACCTCATTTGTCAAAAAGCAACGACTCAATTTTGCTTCCTCACCAATGGTGAACACGCCGGCTGTGATGCCGATCGACGAAGCGGTGACACAACACCGGTCACAGGTGTACTGGAAATGGCGAGCGGCATTTGATCGCGATCCGCAGGCCAGTCCACTGCAACATCCCGACTTTGTGCTGGCCGAACTGGCGACGAGGAGAGACAACTCTTCATTGAATGCCGTGCTGGTCCACGAAGATTCCAGCCGCGATCAGAGTACGATCGGGATCCTGAGCCCCAAGACAATCCGAACGTCTCAAGTCGGTGGCTTCGGTCCAGGCTTGACATTGCGCGGATTGAGGCTGGTTGGCGGGCGTTTCCTCGGAGAATGCACTTCACCGGAACAGCAAAGGCGGATGCTGCAGTGTGCGACACGTTACGCCGCCGAGGCCAATGCCGATTTCCTGTTGATTGAGGATCTGAATGGACAGACGTCTCTCTACGACGCGGTTCAGGATCAAACAACGCACAGATCACATCTGTTTGTGACCCACGGTTTTCAGCCACATCACTCCGTCGAATTCCCGGCGACCGAAGCCGATTACTGGAACAGATTCTCCAGCCACAGCCGAAAGCTGTTTCGTCGCGCTCAGAAAAAATGTGCCGGAGCACGCCTGGAACGCATTACCGAGATCGATCAGATTCCCGATTTTCTGCAGGCGGCACACGAGATTTCCGCCAAAAGCTGGCAGTCGCGCCAGTTTGGCCTGCGCGTTCGCAACGACGAAGCGGAACTGCGCCAGTTGTCAGCGTTAGCCCTGCATGGGTTGCTGCGCAGCTACGTGTTCCGGATCGACGACAAACCGGTTGCTTTTGCCATCGGCAATCAACATGCCGGTTGCTTCCGGTACGAAGAAACCGGGTACAACAGCGACTTCAGCCAGTTGGCACCGGGCCGGACCATGTTGCTGCAGATCATGACCGACCTTCTGCGTCACAACTCGCCGAAATACTTCGACTTTGGAATTGGAGATGCGGAGTACAAGCAACAGTTTGCCAATTGTGAATCGCGCAGCGGTACCGTTTGGCTCGTCCCACCGACTTGGCGAGGTACGTTGCTGCTGGTCTGGTTGAAAGTCTGCCGACATCTCCGCAGCACGGCGCACGCTTTCATCAAGCGGTCGGGCCTTGGGACCGTGGCCCGTCAATGGATTCGGTCGAACGGCGCGACCCCGCCAGCGACGACGAATTGCCAAACAAGCAATGCCGCGCAGACATCGCCTGCAACAGAAAAAACAGGGACCACGACAGCGATTCACCAGAATGGAAGTCAGATCGAGAAGGTTCTCAAGGAATTGGATGAACTGCACAATCTTCCCCGGAACTCCCGCTCAAACGGCATCTCCGACACGGAACTGGCAGAACTCGTTCGTCTTGGCGAAACGGAAGAGCCAATTTCCGGATTGGCGACTGTTCCAATGTCCTCGCCGTGACCAGGCCTGGTGATGTTCCAAACGACATAAACGGCACAGGGCAAATGTCTCAGGCGTCAGTCGTTTTGAACGCGAGGGAAGGGCGATAGACACGATTGATTACGTGGATGCGTCATTTGACCCAGGGAAGGGTTTGAGCCAGGATGGTACAGTTCTCCTTGTTTTCTCGATGCGTACAACTGGTACGACAGCGCCAGGTGGCCTTCCGGAGAATTTCGGCCGCCTGTCTGGTAGCCATCGCAGGAATTGCCGAAGTCGGTTCGGCGACGAACGCCTGGGGACAGGCGGGATATCCGGTTCCCATGCAGGTCGCGGATCCCGGCCGGGTTTTTGCCAACGGGCCAGACGGAGCCTCATCGGGAAACTGGTCGAGTCCGTCATTGCGACCATCACCGTATTTTGACTACCGCTGCGATCCTTCCGCGGGTCGCCAATTCAACCAGTTGCCGGGTTCGGGGTTCAGTCGAGGGGGAACCTGCAACGCACCCCCGTGGGGCAACGGGTCGACTTGTGGCATCGGACAGGGGACTTTGGGAGTCGCCTCGCCGTATGTCTCAGGACCCTATGGAACACCACCACCGGGCGTCGTCGGAGCCGATCCGCGATTCCCCGCCCCGTATGCCGGGTCGCTCTATGGTGCGGCACCTCCATTCCAGCAGAATCCCGCCGGGAACTTCGATCCGAATGCAGGACCCGGTGGGTGGTCGTCGCCCGGCCCGGTTCCAGTCCCGGCATCTGATCCAAACATCACGGGCAATCGGGGTGACTGCGTCTTGTATATGCCTTATGCCAGCATGGGCTACTATGGCGGGACCACGCCGAGTACCACATACGACGCGTTGTTCGTCCCGCTCATGCAGACTCATACGGAAATCCTCTATGCGGACGTGCGCGGATTATTCAACACACAGTCTGCCTATCAAGGAAGCTTTGGCGGCGGCCTGCGGACGCTTCTGAGCGATTCGATTATTCTCGGGGGATATGGTTTTTACGACTTCTGTCAATCGTCGCAACACAATCAGTTTCAACAGGCAACCGTCGGAGCGGAATTATTGACCTGGCGGTGGGAAGCACGTACCAATGGATATATTCCGACGTCCCAGGACTCGAATGGTTCCGCAGGAACGGCGGGAACCGCATTTCTGCAGAACGGCGGTATCTTCCTGGGTGGATCACAGCAACGGGCGCTCTCGGGTGTCGATGCCGAACTCGGCATGCTGTTGGCTGCCGATCCAACGGCTCATCAGGAACTGCGGGCGTTCGCGGGAGGGTACGATTTTTCCGGTTCCAATGGCAGCCAGAATATCCCCGGCGTTTACGGACGCCTCGAAGCGCGCATCTATGATCTGAATTTTCTTGGCCAGGGATCGCGACTCGAGATGGGCGTGATTTCTTCCTACGACGACGTCAACAGGTTTCAGGTCACGGGATTGCTGAATGTCCGAATTGCCTTTGGCAGGACGAATTGCCCCTGTGGCATGTCGTTGATCGAACGAAGAATGCTCGATCGAGTCATCCGCAGGCAGCAGATCGTGACGTCGAGTCAATCGACGTCCGCCGAGACGGGGACAATAACGATTGGCGGAAGCCAGTCGACTTCCGTGCTCCTCGTCAATCCGACAACGCCGAATTTGCAAGCCGAGATCAACGCGGCCCCGGCACATACCTTGATCGTTGTTGAGGGTGGTTCGGGGCAGCAGATTGTCCCGAACGGGATTACCCTGAATCCCGGTCAGACGCTGGTAGGCGGAGGAACGCAATGGAATGTCACGGGGAATTCCACAGGTCAGGTCGAAAAACTGACATTGCCGGGATCAACGCCGACGATTGATCGCCCGAACAGCAACGGGCCCGTGATTACGATGGCTTCAAACACCTCGGTTGTGGGTGTGAACCTGCAGGGCGGGATGCCGGCGATCTACGGTAATGGTGTGGATAACCTGTTGGTTTCGAATGTGAATGTCTCACAATGCCTGTGTGACGGAATGCAATTTCTGTCGGTCAACGGATTAACAATCAGCAACGTGACACTCTCGCAAGCCTCGGGAATCACTGGTCTCGGGATCTTGTTGCAAAACGTCAATAATGCGGATATTTCGAACGTGTCCATTTCACAAACGATTGGAAGCGCGTTTTATTTTGATGGCGGGACGAATGCTCAAATCAACGGTCTGAGGATCGACGGGACAGGAGCAAACGACGACGCCTTGAAGATTCAATCACTGGCAAACAGCGTTTTCACGAATGTTCAAATCCTCAATACGACCAGCAATAACAATGCGATAACGGTTACCGGCAGTACGGGCCTCATGTTCAATCAGATTCAATTGACAAACATCACGGGTGACGGGTTCTTTGCGAATCAGTCCAGCTCGATCGCTCTTTCCGGTTTTACGTTGAACAACGTGGCAACCGGCGGCTCTGCCAGCGGAATGGTCTTTGACAACTCATCAATCGTTTCGCTGAATCATTCGATCTTCACGAACGTCAGCAATGACATCAGTTTTCTGAACACTCTTGGCCAGATCAGCGGCACCGGAAACACGTCGACGGGCGAAACGACATTATCGACGGGAACCACCGGCGGCGGCGGCTCGATCCGGTTCACGAGCCCGAACGCGACAGTTCAATAGTGATCTGTCAGAATCTTTCGGATGGGGCAGGGTGCCATTACAAAGTGGCGATGGACCACACCACTCGCATCCTGTCGCAGATCGAATCCGGCGATCCGTTGGTTGCGAAGCGGTTGTTGCCGCTGGCCCTCAAAGGGAAGCCGCACACCGATTTGCACATCGACAACTCGCACGTTGCCGATCTGTCGCCGCTGGAAGGAATGCCGCAGACGATCCTCTGGTGCAACAGCTCGCAGATTGCATCTCCGCTTGATGATTCAACCCGATCGAACTGTGTGTCCTCACAAGCCGCCTGGATATAAAGGCAAGGACGGTCAACCAGTCACGCTGCCAAAATGCCGGTTGGTGTAAGCACTCACGGGGCAGTGCAGGGGGGAACTGTTCAAAGCGTCGTCAAGGGGCAGAAGTCTCGAACGCTCCCATGTCGACTGCTCCGATTCGCCGGGGATTGCCATTCAGATCCAGGGGGACGGGTTCGGCGAAATCTTCATTGCCGTTAAGGTCCGTATTGTCCACCGGCACGAGTGATGAATCGCCCGCATCGATGCAGGGAGAGCCCCTGGCAAGTTGATACGGGGCCTCCACGGTTCCCATGAATTGCGGATCCCGATTGATGTTCCCAGGGCCGCTGTGGTCACCCCGTACACACGAATTCGAGACGGTTGTCTGGCAGCCTTCACCTGTCTCAATCGCTGCGACGCCGTCGCTCCACAGCACGCAATTCGCGAGACTCAGTTTCGAGCCGTTCCAGGAATAAATATCGGTACCCTGTTTTTGGCCATCCCGGTTTTTCGCAAATGTGCTGTCGAACAATCTCACGCCGGGTCCCGCGAATTTAATCATCGCTCCACCGCCGAAGCCATCGCTTTCGTTGTCGGCGATCAGACAGTTGACGCCCATCAACCTGCTGGAGTCTATATAGAACGCCGCGCCGCCATAGAAATTCGAATCGGCCCTCTTTGTTCGATTGGATTGAAAAACGCAGTTGGCAAGAATCACACGGGGTGCCCAGAAATTCTCCAGTCCCGCGCCTCGCCTGGCAACGTTATCAGTAAACCGGCAGCGGCAGAAGATGATGGACTCGGATCGAGCCTTTTGTACGGGTGCCAGGTTTCGAACCCCTCCGCCCGTCGACGCGCTGTTGCCTGTGAACAGGCAATCGTAGGCCCTTCCGGCAAATTGATATGTGCAGAGTCCTCCCCCGGAACCGCTCGTCGTATTGTCTTTAAACTCACAGTGTCGGAGGATGAGTTTCGAATTTACGACCAGCAACCCGGCCCCGTGGACCTGACTTTGGTAGATGTCGTCGTCGGAGCCTGTACCATTTGCATTTCCCCCCTCGACGGTGAATCCATCGAGATTTGTGGACTCGTCACCGTCACGCGACCGTAGCACGTGAAAGCAATTCTCATCGCGATTCCGGAATCCCGGTTCGTCGTCCCCTTTCAGATCGCCGGAAAGGATCGTCGGGTATGCTCCGGGTTTTCGCTCCGACCGGTCCGTTTCGGTGCCTTCAAATCCTCCGAAGAGAGCGACTCCGTTGACGAGTTCAAAAGTCGAGTCTCGCGACGCATTGCTGTCGCCTGGCGCGTATTTGCCCTGGGCGACATAGATCATGTCCACGGCACTTCCGGGCGCGCGGGCATCCTGCAGCGCGGCCTGGAGGTCTGTATAAGCAGTGGCCCATGTCAGTCCATCGCCACCCGGTTTGGCAGACCGTTTGACGAACCGAATATGGCTGCGGACATCGCCGGTTGATGGACCAGGTTTATCGGCGACGATGTCCCCGACGGGCTGCGGATTCGGTACAACGTTCACGGGTTTGGAGTCGATCCGCGCGACGGTCTCCGGCGAGGGTATCGGGTTTGACGGCTTGCTGTTCGTCAGATAACTCCGAATCACCAGGCTCATCACTCCAAAGAGCAGCAAGACACCGATGACGCTGAAGATCACCTGGTGCGGCTGGACAATCGGACCCGCCGGATCCAGAAATCGTTGCTGGCCCTTGCGGACGGCGATGACCTTTGCGGCTCCGAGATTCTTGATATCAACGACCAGTTGCTTCATCGCCTTGTTTTTTGGTTTCAGCTTCGACAAACGCTTGACCAGCGCAGGCAGCGTTTCCGAATCGCCTGTCCGAACGGCTTCGGCGATATCGATTTCGAGATGTTGACATTCGTCACGTAATTCGGTCGATTTCTCGAGCAGGCCGCGTAGTTCGATGCTGCGATAGACGACGGGGACCTGCTCCAGAATCTGCACGGCGCTCGCGTAATCATGCTTCTCAAGAAATTGCCGGGCTGTCGCGCAGATCGGGGGAGACGATTCGCGCAATTTTTGAACGGTATTTCGAAGTTCCCTGAGCTTGTGGCCAGCCCAAGCGTCCAGTCTTTCGGATCGTTTATCGGGTCGCTTCAACTGCCTTTCAAGCAGCTCGATCGCCGCTTCGTACTGATGGTTGCCCAGCAAATCGTCGACGCAGCGCTGCTGTTCAATCAAGAAAGCGTCCAGTTCCGGCCGGTGATCGGATCCATTCGGCTTCGATAGATCGGACATCTGAACGATCCCCCCTCCATACAATCGCAACATTGGTCGAGACATTTGACCACTAATGTTAGCAAGATCGGATTGCGAACATCAAATGGCACTCATATCCAGGGATCTTGCGGATTTTTCTGCGTCGGGCCTCACCACCGACACTCGCAGCCCGTGATGCTGAATGACATGGTCTGCCAACGTTCCGCGATGAAAGGTGTCGCCGGTTTTCCCCGGCAAACAGAATCTTTACGGCGAGACAGTCCCAACAAGGTCTGGCCAGTGGCCGAGTTCCGGGAACGCTGCGACAAGGGGGAGTTCGCGAAGTAGCGACTCTGAAGTTACGCCTTGTGAAGATGCAAGCCATTTGAACAACGTCGTTGCCCCCGCTTGCGCACGTTCGTAACTCAACGCGATGAGAAACGGAAAAAGTCCGGCCTGGCCATTTGCCAGACCGGACTCTGCATTGCTCAGAGTCTCAAACACTGACCCTGTTCTTTAACGCGCGACCAGACTCCCGGTGTCGCTGCCACCCAGATCCGGCTCGTTCAGCAGATTGGCGCGGGCGGCCAGAATGCGATCTCGTTCGGCATAGATTTCGGCCAATGCTTCCGGCTTGATCTTGACCTCGGACTGCTGGTGCAACTGGAACCCGGTACCGGCCGGAATCAGGTGACCCAGAATGACGTTTTCCTTCAAGCCCACCAGATTGTCGATCTTGCCCGCGATCGCCGCTTCGGTGAGTACCTTGGTGGTCTCCTGAAAGCTTGCGGCCGAGATGAAGCTGTCGCTTTGAACCGCGGCCTTGGTAATCCCCAGCAGTTGAGTGCTGGCATTCGCCGGACGTGGTTTGGCCGTCTTGACGGCCTTGCCACTCGATTCTTCGATTTCACGATTCACTTGTTCGATCGTTCCCAGCGGAACCACGTCTCCTTCGTGGAACTCCGAATCGCCGGGATCGGTGACTCGGGCACTCAACTGGAGTTTTTGATTCATCTTGCGGAACTCAAACCGGTCGACCAGGACGCCCGGCAACATCACGGTGTCACCGACGTCTTCGACCTTCAGTTTGCGGAGCATCTGCGACAGGACGATCTCAATGTGTTTGTCGTCGATGACCACTCGTTGCGAACGATAGACCGTCTGGATTTCGTGCAACAGATACTGCTGCACCGCTTCTTCACCGCTGACCCGCAGAATGTCGTGTGGCACCAGTGGACCTCGAACCAGCGCGTCGCCAGCCCGAACCTGGTCCTTCGCATGCACCAGCAATTGCTTGCCGTGAGGAATGACGTGTTCCTTTTCGGTTCCGTCAACACCGCGAACGATAATGATTCGCTTGCCGCGTTTCTTTTCCGCAACCAGTTCAACCTCGCCATCGATTTCGGCGATAATTGCGGGCTCTTTCGGCTTTCGAGCTTCAAACAGTTCCGTCACGCGGGGCAGACCGCCGGTGATATCCTGCGTTCCGGACGTTTCTCGCGGATTCTTCGCGAGCACGGTTCCTGCAGAAATCTGCTGTGCTTCCAGAACTTCGATACTGGCACGTTCCGGCAGGTAGTAGAAGTCCAGAATCTTGCCGGTTGAATCTTCCAGCACGATTTGTGGATGGAGATCGCCCTTGTGCTCGATGACGGTACGCCGAATGTTTCCGCTCGGATCCTTTTCGGACCGAACCGATTGTCCTTCGACCAGATCCTCGAACCGAACTCGTCCACCGACTTCGCACAGGATCGGAATCGAGTGCTGGTCCCATGTGCACAGCACCTGACCAATCGCCACGTCCTCGTTCTCGGCAACCTGAAGCACGGCACCGGTGGGAACGGTATAGCGTTCGAGTTCTCGATCTTTCGAATCCACAACGAGCAGTTCGCCGTTTCGACCGAGCACAACGCTCTTTCCGTCCGCGTTCACAACGCTGCGGATGCGGGCGAGCCGAACGTGACCGGCGCGACGAGACTTGATCTCGCTTTCCTGGATGTCCTTGATCGCGACGCCGCCGATATGGAATGTTCGCATCGTGAGCTGCGTACCAGGTTCGCCGATACTTTGAGCGGCGATGATTCCCACCGCCAACCCTTCTTCCACCATCGAACCGGTGGAAAGGTCCATCCCGTAACACAGACGGCACATCCCCAGATCGGACTCGCACGTCATCGGGCTGCGAACCTGGATTTTCTCCAGACCCATCTCTTCGATTTTCCGGGCCACTTCCACCGTGATCAAATCGTTTTCACGAACAATCACTTCGTCGGTGATCGGATTCACGATATTCTGGCGACTGACGCGACCTCGAATCGCATCCGCCAGACTGACTTCCACTTTTTCACCACGATAAACGACGCCGCGGGTGATGCCCTTCTGCGTCTTGCAGTCGTGGGTTGTGACGACCATATTCTGGCAGATATCCGCCAGTTTACGTGTCAAATAACCGCTGTCCGCCGTTTTCAGCGCGGTATCCGCCAGACCCTTGCGAGCCCCGTGCGTGGAACTGAAGTATTCCAGCACTGACAGGCCTTCGCGGAAATTGGCCTTGATCGGAGTTTCGATGATTTCGCCGCTCGGCTTGGCCATCAAACCGCGCATTCCGGCCAACTGACGGATCTGTTCCTGACCGCCTCGGGCACCCGAGTCCGCCATCAGATAGACCGGGTTGACGTACGCTCCGTTGTCGCGGTGGTCGTTCTTGAATGCATCCATCATCGCGATCTTGATTTGATCGCTGGCATGCGTCCATGTATCCAGCACCTGCTCGTATCGTTCCTTCGCGGTGATCACACCCTTCTCGTAAAGCTTTTGCTTCTTGAGAACCGTGGCTTCCGCGGCCAGAATGACCTTTTCCTTGTTGTCCGGCGTCTTCAGATCGCTGGCCGCGAACGACAGGCCGCTGCGAGTCGACTCGCGGAACCCGACCTCTTTCATGCGGTCCAGCAACTTGATCGTCTGGCGTCGACCCAGTTCGAGATAGCAATCGGAAATGACGTTGGCCAGATCCTTGTTCTTCATCGTCTGGTTGTAATACGCCATCTTCACAGGCAGGATGTCGTTGAACATGATGCGACCGACGCTGGTCTCGACCACGCCACCAAGGGTGTAATCATCCGAACCGTCGCCCTTGACGCGTTTGTCCTTCGGCATCCGCACCTTGATCGACGTGTGCAGCGTCACCTTGCCCAGCAGATAGGCCGTATGAACTTCCTGCGTCGACGCAAAGATCATCCCGTCGCCAGGTCGATCGGCCTTTTTCAGCGTCACGTAGTAGCAACCCATCACGATATCCTGCGACGGACTGATGATCGGCGCTCCGTTGGACGGACTGAAGATGTTATTGGTCGACATCATCAGCGTCGTCGCTTCGACCTGGGCCTCGATCGACAGTGGCAGATGGACGGCCATCTGGTCGCCGTCGAAGTCGGCATTGAAGCCCTTGCACACCAGCGGGTGAATGCGGATCGCATTTCCTTCCACCAGGATCGGCTCAAACGCCTGAATACCCATCCGGTGCAGGGTGGGGGCACGATTCAACAACACCGGATGATTCGTGATCACCTCTTCGAGAATATCCCACACCTCTTCGTCACGCCGTTCGAGCATGCGTTTAGCGCTCTTGATCGTGTCGGCGTGTCCGAGTTCCTTCAAACGCCGGATAATGAACGGCTGGTAGAGCTCCAGCGCGATCTTTTTCGGCAGACCACATTGATGCAACTCGAGGTTTGGACCGACCACGATCACGCTTCGAGCCGAATAATCGACGCGCTTGCCGAGCAGGTTCTCGCGGAACCGGCCTTGCTTGCCCTTGATCATGTCGGTCAGGGATTTCAACGGCCGATTGGACGAACCGAGCACCGGTCGCTTGCAGCGGTTATTGTCGAACAGGGCATCGACCGACTGCTGCAGCATTCGCTTCTCGTTGCGGACGATGACTTCCGGCGCATTGAGATCGACGAGCTTCTTCAGTCGATTGTTTCGGTTGATGATCCGGCGATACAAGTCGTTCAGATCGCTCGTCGCAAAGTTTCCGGAATCGAGCAGCACGAGCGGTCGCAGGTCCGGCGGAATCACCGGAACGCAGTCCAGAACCATCCATTCGGGCTTGTTATCGCTGTCGCGCAAGGCTTCCGCAATCTTGAGCCGCTTGATCAGCTCTTTCTTCTTCTGTTGGCTGGTCGTCTTCTTCAGCTCGATACGAAGCTGATCGGATAACTCGATGAGATTCAATCCCATTAACAGCTTCTTGACCGCATCGGCACCCATCTCGATTTCGAAGGTGCCTTCACCGTATTTGGCTCTCGCCTGGCGAGCTTCTTCTTCCGTCAGCAACTGCCCTTTTCGCAAAGGGGTATCGCCCGGATCCAGCACGATGTAGTCCTGGAAATACACGACCTTTTCCAGTGCCGTGGTCTTGACGTTCAAGAGAGCGCCCAGCCGGCTGGGCATCGACTTGAAGAACCAGATGTGAACGACGGGCGCGGCCAGTTCGATGTGCCCCATTCGTTTCCGGCGCACGCGACTGTGCGTCACCTTGACGCCGCATCGATCGCAAATCATGCCCTTGTACTTCATGCCGCGGTATTTGCCGCACGCGCACTCCCAGTCCTTTTCAGGTCCGAAAATCCGCTCGCAAAACAGTCCATCCCGCTCGGGACGATAGGTTCGATAGTTGATCGTCTCGGGCTTCTTGACTTCGCCAAATGACCAGCCGCGAATATCCTGCGGGCTGGCCAGGCCAATCTTGATTGCCGAGTATTCATTAACGCGATCGTATGTGGTTTCGCCGACGCTCACTGCGTGCTCCTTGATTTGGGAGGCGGGAAGTCGAATTTTGCGGAAGTTGAAAGCATTTCGAGAGACCAGCCGACCCGCCGGATTGCCGGCGAGTCAGTCGATCGATATCCCATGACTTCAAACACGGTTCAGGTAGGGCTCTTTTCGAGCTGCATGTTCAGGCACAGCCCGCGAATTTCGTTATTCAGCACTTCAAAGCTGGCCGGTGTCCCGGCCTCCAGAGTGTTTTCACCCTTGACCATCGATTCGTAGATCTTTGTACGTCCTTCCACATCATCACTCTTGACGGTTAGCAGTTCCTGAAGAATGTACGCCGCACCGTAGGCTTCCAGCGCCCACACTTCCATCTCCCCGAATCGCTGGCCGCCGAACCGGGCCTTGCCGCCCAGAGGCTGCTGCGTAATCAGCGAATATGGTCCCGTGGCTCGTGCGTGGACCTTGTCTTCCACCAGATGGTGCAGCTTGAGCATATAGATGTAGCCGACAGTCGTCTTTTGCTCAAACGGCTCGCCGGTTCGACCATCATGCAACTGGGCCTTGCCATCTTCGGGCAAACCCGCTTCGACGAGCAACGCCCGAATGGTGTCTTCCGTCGGGCTGTCGAACACGGGACTACGAACTTTGAATCCCAGCTTCGCCGCGGCCCAGCCCAGGTGAGTTTCCAGAATTTGACCGACGTTCATTCGACTCGGCACGCCCAGCGGATTCAAAATGATGTCGACCGGAGTTCCATCGGCCAGGAATGGCATGTCTTCTTCGGGCAGGATCTTGGAGATAACCCCCTTGTTTCCGTGCCGACCGGCCATCTTGTCGCCGACGGAAATCTGACGCTTCGAGGCCACGTAGACCTTGACCATCTGCAACACGCCGCTCGGCAATTCGTCCCCGCGCTTCATGGTGTTCAGTTTGCGATCCCGCGTATCGATGGCGTCTTCGACCGGTCCCCAGAATTCCTTGATGACCTTCTTGCACTCGGAACGCTTTTGAGGGCTCTTGATTTCCAGGTTCTCGAACTTGCCGAGGAAACCCTCCGCATAGGTCGCAATGAACTTGTCGTCGGCGATCGATCGAATGTCCCGACTGTCGTCGTCGGTTAACTTCTTTTCCAGGGCTTTCTCGAACTCCTTGAGGAATTCGCGGAATGCCGCCGCCACGGTTTCGCTGCCGGAATCCTCGACGGCCTTCAAATCCGCTTCGAACTTCTTCCGGTCGCCTTCCGAAAGACTCATACGACGCGAGAATTTCTCGGTGTGAATCACGATCCCTTCCGTACCGCTCGGTACTTCCAGCGATTCGTTCTTCACATCTTCGCCCGCGCGACCGAAGATCGCATGCAACAGCTTTTCTTCCGGGGTCAGTTCGGTTTTGGCTTTCGGCGAAACCTTGCCGACAAGAATGTCGCCCGGTTCCACATACGTCCCGAGTTTGACGATCCCCTCTTCGTCCAGGTGCCGGAGCGCCTTCTCGCTGACGTTGGGAATATCGCGAGTGAACTCTTCGCGACCCAGCTTCGTTTCTCGAACTTCGACGTCAAATTCATC
>Ga0206811_1110_pt1 | contig 15375 bp, 17 predicted proteins | sample Alteio_BWOrgCont_53_FD_152886 | JGI IMG/M metagenome (GOLD analysis project Ga0206811, IMG submission 152886) | Enriched cells from forest soil in Barre Woods Harvard Forest LTER site, Petersham, Massachusetts, United States -... | ecosystem: Environmental > Terrestrial > Soil > Temperate forest >... | reverse complement strand
GGACCTGTTCGTACGATCTTAGTTGCCTTGAAGGTCATGGTCGGAAATTTAATGACATTGAAGAAATTTTCTCCGCGCAGTTCTTCTTCAAGTTTGGCGTTGTTGGTATCGATGCTGTTGGGAATAATGGTAACATCGAGGGCGCTATTTTCAGGATTTGCACTGTCAAATTTAAGGGTCGCATCCATTTTGTCGAACCGACCCGTATAGTGAGAAAACCCCAGATGATTAATTTTAAAGGTTATGCTGGTGTGATTGGGATCAAGTTGATAGGTGCCGGATGGCGTGTCTTTGAAGTCGGGGGCCTGCGTTGAGACTTCTGTTTGCGCGTCGGCGTGTGGTGTCATAAGGGCTAGAAGTAAGGTTGTGGTTGCGGCCGAGCGTGTGATGAAAGTAAGGCATGTCATGAGGAGCTCCTAGTTGGTCATGGGCAGGCAAGTGACACGTAAGGCGAAGAAACTGATTCGGGAAAACTAGCAGGACTAAGCAGAACCTGTACAGACTCTGAAACTATACTGCTTTATTGGAGTGCAATTGTGTCATATCTTGGCGAATTCCGCTATGCAAACTTTTAAATACGCTTCTGAAACAAAAGCCCAATCCTGATGGAACATATAGACACGATAATTATTGGCGCCGGTGTCATTGGTCTTGCCATTGCGCGGGCACTTGCGGACGTAGATCATGAGGTTCTCATCCTCGAGGCGGGTCCCGCTATCGGCACGGTCACAAGCTCCCGCAATAGTGGCGTTATTCACGCCGGAGTTTACTATAAGCCCGGCAGTCTCAAAGCGCGTCTTTGTATTGAGGGCCGCGACAGACTATATGCCTATGCTGCCGAACGCGGAATTATGAACAAACGTTGCGGTAAATTAATCGTGGCGACGGCGGCGGATCAAATTTCTGTTTTAAAAGATTGGCAAATGAATGCCGAACAATGCGGCTTGACCGGCCTTAAGATGCTGACGCCTGTCGATGTAAAAAAAATTGAACCAGAAGTATTTTGTACGGCAGCTCTGCTTGTGCCGATGACGGGTATTATCGATGTCCATGGCTACTTGCTTGCTTTGCTTGGTGATGCCGAGGCGCGTGGCGCTACTTTGGCGCTTCATGCACCAGTTGTGAGCGGTGCTTGCAGCGGAGATGGTTTTTTGCTTGATGTCGGCGGCACCGCGCAAATGCAAATTTCATGTCGCAGATTGATCAATGCGGCTGGTTTAGGCGCACAAACTTTTTCGCATAGTCTGCAAGGCCTCGATCCGGCCACAATCCCACCTCTGATCATGGCCAAAGGTAACTATTTTAGTTTGAGCGGCAAATCACCATTTCAAAGATTGATTTATCCACTGCCGGTTTTGGGCTCATCGGGATTGCACGCAACAATGGATCTTGGTGGGCAAGTCCGTTTTGGCCCCGATGTCGAGTGGGTTGATCATATTGATTATCATGTCGATCCAGCCCGCCAAACGGCATTTGAAGAAGCCGTAAGACGGTATTGGCCGGCCTTGCCTAAGGGAATGCTACAGCCGGACTATGCTGGCGTTCGTCCCAAAGTCATGCGCGGCAGTCCACACGATAGCGATTTTATTATTCAGGATGAAAGCACGCATCAAGTACCGGGCCTCATCAATCTTTACGGAATAGAATCGCCCGGTCTTACCTCATCGTTGGCTCTTGCCAACGAAGTAAGATCAAGATTTAAAAATTAAAAGCGATCTAAAGAGCTTACCAGTTGTAGTGGCTGCCAACCGAAGGTTGAGCGAGGCCAGGCAGAGGAGCGTCATGATTGCCTTGCGCGCCTGGACCAGAAAATAGGCCGGCAAGCCAATCAAAAACATTTCCACCAGGACCGGCGCCACTATGAATGGGCGCATAGATTACTTTTTGAGGGAACGGTACGGTTTGAGAAGGCTGCATGACGACCTGCTGGGGAGCCGTTGATTGAGGTGGCACAATGGCACCGCTATCATAAGGAATTCCTACAACTGGCACGCCTACAACGGGCGTTCCAAAAGCGGGCCCGCTATCAGCTGGCATGGCAACCGAATTTTGAATCACAATCTGGCTATCGGGCGCGGGTATCTGATTAGCGTCAACGGCACGCACCGGTGCTGACGACGGCGCTGGCGCTTGATCCGCGCCCAACATGTCACCCACGAAGTCAGCTAAGGCGTAAGTTGGAAATGCCCCGAGCGCCAGAAAAATTAAGAACGACAAAAGTCCTAATCTGGCCCTGTCTAAAAACGTTGTCATACGCATGATGATTTACCCAAGGAAAAGGAGGAACGAGAAGAGGTAATTACAGGGATGATTTACGGATATTTGGCTATGCTTGTCTAGAGCCATTCAGCCATCCTCTTGTTTTCCCGCGTTTCTGTTGTATTTCGAGATTAATTAAGTTGGACAAATCATTAACAATCAAGCCGAATTAAGTGAAATTTTCGTTCGCCAGAATCAGTCAAAACACGCACTAAAAATGGCGCTTCGCCTTGGTCTTGCCATAACCTCGGCATAAAGACCTCGCAAATTGCATGTTCAAAGGATGAGAAATGCGCAGCATATATTTGGCGGCAGCTGGGGTCATTTTAGGGCTAGGAACGGCTACATTTCCTGTTTTAGCCGATGCGGATCTATTGGATACGGTTGTTGGCGCCGGTGTTGGTGGTTTGATCGGCAATCAGTTCGGTCACGGCTCTGGCAAACTGGCGACGACAGGAGCTGGCGTGTTGGTGGGTGGGTTGGTTGGCCATACGCTCGGCCAGGCGACAGATAATGATAATACGCGCCAAGGTTACTATTCAAGTTATGGCTATGATGGATACTACCCAGCGACCGTTTACTATCAGCAAGCTTATACACCGACTTATGTAGCCCCGCCACCGGCACAAATAGTTTATGTTAATCCACCGCCCGGCTACGTCGAAAATAGCTCTGAAGAAACATCACAATATTGCCGTGAATATACCCAAGAAATTCATAGCGGCGACAATGTGCAAGAGAGCTATGGCACCGCCTGCCTACAGCCAGATGGCAGCTGGCAGATCATGCCATAAAACAAGCGCATCTTAGTTTTTCTAGGCGAAGTTTCTCGGCGCGGTTATATTTTTAGAATGAAGCAAAATACGACTGATTTAAAAACTTCCGATTTCGACTATGAATTGCCGCCGGAGCGCATTGCACAGGTGCCGGTCGTGCCACGCGATCAGGCGCGGCTACTCTACGTGACGCAGAATTTGAGCGATCACTCAATCAGTGCTCTGCCTAGTTTATTAAATCCTGGCGATCTGCTGGTGTTCAACGACACCAAGGTAATTCCGGCGCGGCTTTTCGGAAAGCGCGGTTCCGTTGCGATTGAGGTATTACTGCATAAGAAGCAAGACACTCAAACGTGGCAGGCTTTCGCGCGTCCCGGCAAGCGGTTGCATGTCGGCGATATCATTAGTTTTGCCCCAGATTTTTTTGTGGAGGTATTGGAAAAATGTAATGACGGCGAAATTCTTGTGCGTTTCTCAGTGCCAGATGAGGGACTGCAGGCGTACTTGCAGCAGTACGGCGAAATACCATTACCGCCCTATATTAAGCGACCCCAAGGCAGCACTTTAGACGATAGATCGCGCTATCAGACTGTTTACGCGGCCCGAGAGGGCGCTATTGCGGCGCCGACAGCAGGCCTACATTTTACGCCGGAGCTCCTGTCCAAACTAGCCGCGAGACATATTAAGTGCCTGAATGTTACGCTCCATGTTGGCGCCGGAACATTTCTACCCGTCAAAGCCTTGCATCTGAAAGACCATATTATGCATGCCGAATGGGGAGAGGTTACTCTAGATACGGCACGACAAATTAATATTGCGAGACAAGAGGGGCGGCGGATTGTGGTCATCGGCACGACAACGTTGCGTTTACTTGAAACTGCAGCCGACGCAGAAGGTGTCGTCCAGGCGTTTTCTGGCAACACCGATATATTCATATACCCTGGCTACAGATTTAAGGTAGGCGATGTTTTACTAACCAATTTTCACTTGCCAAAATCAACTCTCTTTATGCTGGTGTGTGCATTTGCTGGCCAGAGGCGCATGCGTCAAGCCTATGAATATGCCATTGCTCAAAACTACCGTTTCTATTCTTATGGTGACGCCACCTTGCTAGAAAAATCCAATGACCAAATTTAATTTTAAAATCACCGCCACATCCCAAAAAGCACGGCGTGGCCAGGTTACAACTGCGCACGGAAGCTTTGAAACACCGGCGTTTATGGCAACAGCGACGGCAGCGACGATTAAAGCCATGACGCCTGAGGCCGTTCGCGCCACGGGAGCTGAACTCGCCATCTGTAATACCTATCATCTCATGTTGCGTCCTACCGCTGAACGCGTAGCTGAGCTGGGGGGGGTGCATAAATTTATGAACTGGCCCGGTCCGATTGTCACGGATTCCGGCGGCTATCAAGTGATGTCATTAGCAAACTTACGCAAAATTACGGAACAAGGCGTAGCGTTCAAATCACATTTGGATGGCAGTGAGCACACCCTTTCAGCAGAGCGCTCAGTCGAGATCCAGAAGCTCCTCGATGCCGATATTTCCATGTGCTTTGATGAATGCACACCACATCCAGCTACGCCCGAACAGGCCGCGGCATCAATGCGAATGTCGATGCGTTGGGCCGAGCGCTGTAAAACCGCGTTCGTGGAACGCCCTGGTTATGCCCTATTCGGTATTGCTCAGGGAAGCATTTACGCCGATTTGCGGGAAGAGTCGGCGCACAAGCTTTCGTCAATCGGCTTTGATGGTTATGGCATCGGTGGTTTGGCTGTGGGCGAAGGCCAAGAGACAATGCTTGCAATGCTCGATGTCACTATCCCGCATTTACCAAGCGAAAAGCCGCGGTATTTAATGGGGGTTGGCAAACCGGATGATATTATAGGCGCGGTCATGCGTGGCATTGATATGTTCGATTGTGTAATGCCAACGCGCTCGGGCCGTACTGGACAGGGATTTACGAGCCGCGGGTCAATCAATATTCGTAATGCGCGTCATAGTCGAGACCCCAGGCCCTTGGACGAACGTTGCCAATGCCCTACCTGTCAGCAATACGGGCGGGCGTATTTGCACCATTTATTTCGTGCCGAAGAGATGTTGGGGCCCATACTCCTGACCTGGCACAATTTACATTATTATCAAGATTTGATGCGCAGCCTGCGGAAGGCTATAGAAGAAAAGGAATTAGAGTTATTTGTGGATACATTTATGGCCGAGCAGGCCTGTGGCGATATCGAAAGTATATATAATGACTAAATCCAAGCGTCATGGCTTATCCGCTTATCATGATAAGAGAGGCCGATTTTTAGTAAGGTTATTTAGATTACATGGAACGCCCGGTGTTCTCGGACTTCTGCTGCTTACAGCCTTCGTTTTATTTTTAGCGGCGTCGCAAGCTATAGCCAGCGGCAATGAAAACGAAGAAGGCAGTATAAATACATCCGGTTTGCCATTACCGCGTTTTGCCTCCTTGCGCACCAACCAGGTGAATATGCGCACCGGCCCCGGTACGCGCTATCCTATAGAGTGGGTCTTTATTCGTCAGGGCGTGCCGGTTGAAATTACGGCTGAATATGAAATTTGGCGCCGCGTTCGTGACAATGAAGGCGCCGAAGGCTGGGTCCACAAAAACGAATTATCGGGCAAGCGTATGGCCCTCGTAACTGGAACTGAGCATGAACTGCGCGGCGGGCAAGATGAAAATTCAGCCATTGTGGCGCATTTGGAAAGTGGTGCTATCGGGCAGCTTATTTCGTGTACAAACGACTGGTGCAAATTGAAGTTTGGCGACGTCAAGGGTTTTTTGCGCAAAACCGAATTTTGGGGCGCCTATATAAATGAGATTTTCGATTAAAATTGGATTTGTGCTATAATTAAAAACATGTTCAGTGCTCTTCATAACCGCCGAATTTTGCTTATTATTTCGGGCGGAATTGCGGCTTATAAAAGCCTCGATCTCATTCGCCGCATGCGCGAGGAGGGGGCTCGTGTTCGTTGTGTATTAACGGCGGGCGGCGCTCAGTTTATTACACCTTTGTCGGTGTCGGCCCTGTCAGAAGAGCAGGTTTATTCGGATCTATGGTCGCTAACCGATGAGCAGCAAATGGGTCACATTCGGCTATCACGGGAAGCTGACATTGTCGTCGTGGCGCCCGCCAGTGCCAATCTGATCGCCAAAATGGCAAACGGAATTGCTGACGATCTCGCCAGTACAGTTTTGCTCGCAACAAACAAACCAGTCTTTGTGGCTCCGGCCATGAATGTTATGATGTGGGAAAACGCTGCGACATCAGCGAATATTGCACTCTTACAAAAACGCGGCGTCAAAATAATTGGCCCCGACAATGGTAGCATGGCCTGTGGTGAGACGGGTGCTGGCCGCATGTCGGAGCCGAATGAAATATTATCCACACTTAGATCCCATTTTGAATTACCCGGGCCTCTTAAAGGACTGATGGCCCTTGTTACCAGTGGGCCAACCTACGAGCCGTTGGATCCTGTCCGGTTTCTTGGCAATCGTTCATCAGGTAAACAAGGTCATGCGATCGCGCAAGCGCTGCATGAAAGGGGAGCCGAAACCGTGCTTGTCACCGGCCCGACTGTTTTACCGGATATTGCTGGTATCAAAACTATCAAGGTTGAGACGGCACGCGAGATGTTAGCGGCCTGTGAACAAGCTCTACCTGTCGACATTGCTATCTGTGCAGCTGCCGTGGCCGACTGGCGGCCCCAAGAAGCTTCGCTTGAAAAGTTAAAAAAAGGCAGCACCAAAGCGGTCTTAGAACTAACTGAAAATCCCGATATTCTTGCAAACTTAGCTAAAGACAGCAACCAGCGTCCTCGACTGGTTATAGGTTTTGCGGCAGAGACGAGCCATGTCGTGGAACGGGCCCGGCAAAAACTGGATAGAAAGGCCTGTGATTGGATCATAGCCAACGAGGTGGCATCCGATAAAGGATTTGGTGAGAACGACAATCAGGTGACGCTCTTGCGACGAGGCGAAAATAATCGCGTCGTTGAAAGTGCATGGCCGCTTCAAAGCAAAGACGAAATCGCTCGCCGACTTGTACTTGAAATTATCGATTATTTCACCGCAGCTTGAGGTAGGTTATGACGAAAATTACTGTTGCCATTACGACATTGCCACACGCCGAAAATCTAGGTCTTCCAGCCTATGCGACTGAACATTCGGCGGGCATGGATTTATGTGCTGCGATTACAAATGATCTTGTGCTTGATCCTGGTAAACGGGCTTTGGTGCCGACCGGACTTTCAATTGCCCTGCAAGAAGGTTATGAAGCACAGGTTCGCCCACGTTCTGGCCTAGCCCTTAAACACGGCGTTACCGTTCTTAATAGTCCAGGAACCATCGATGCTGACTACCGCGGCGAAATTCAAGTCATTTTAGCCAATCTTGGTGCTGAGACCTTTATCGTTACGCGCGGCATGCGTATAGCTCAGATGATTGTAGCGCCCTATGCGCGCATCGAATGGCAGGAGGTTTCTGTCTTACCGGTAACTGAGCGCGGTACGGGCGGTTTTGGATCAACTGGACTAAAAGCTCGCAGTTAAGCCAGAGCCCCATCAGGCATTATTGTTTCTGTCCCGCCGGCGTCTCGCATCAATTTGTTGGTTGCGTCTTCCAGACTGGCTTGCAATTGCCGCATCATGTCCTCACGTGACAGACCCGGAGGAATAGGCGGCAAGAATTCAACTGTGATGACACCAGATTTTTTGATCAGGCTTTTTTTAGGCCAGAAGATACCGGAATTAAGCGCCATTGGGATAATCGGCAAATTGAGCTCCTGATAGAGCGCAGCGACGCCGATCTTGTAGGGTTTCCATTCGCCGGATGACACGCGTGTTCCTTGCGGAAAAATCACGATTTTGCATCTAGCATCGGCGGCTTCATGCGCAGCTTTCATCATGAGTGACAAGGCTTTGCTGCGCGCGCCGCGATCGACAGGGATCATGCCGCTACGCCTGGCATACCAGCCCCAAACAGGAATATCCATTAACTCTTTTTTGAGAACGATCGCCGGATCGCCAAACAATAAATGTAGTTTGAGCGTTTCCCACACCGATTGATGTTTGGCGGCAATAATACAGGCGCCTTTGGGAATATAATGATGACCGATGACACGATAGTCGAGGCCTGCCACGTTGCGCTCAATCCAACTGAGATGGCGCTGCCAGACATGTAAAATGGATATCAAGGTGCGTTTGGGCAAAAACAATGTCCACAACATTATCAGACATAAAAATCCCGTCCAGCACACGGCTAGTGCGGTAAAAACTATGGCGCGGGCTTTGCTTATGGCCATAGTTGCAAAAGCCATAAACGTGCCGTGGCGAGAAGATATTTATTATATTCGGTGACGAGAAGACTGGCCGTTCCCGGTCTAAGCCACCAGTGTCTCAGTTTAACGCTGTCGGGTGTTATGGGGTGGGGGATGATCTGGATTTCAGGCATCATGGCATGAAATACCATCAAACTTCGCGGCATGTGGTAATTTGCCGTGACCAGGCGAAGGGAGTGATAATTTTCATCATTCATCCATGTCTTCGTTTCGTCGGCATTTCCAAATGTGCTTTCAGCGGCATGGCCGAGTAATATGCAACAAGCGCGAAGATCGCCAGAAATTTTCTGATTGCCTATCAGCTCTTCGAGCGTGAGTTTTTGGTGAACACCGGAGATAAAAAGTTTTTTAGCCTTATGCGATTCCAATAACTCAAGACCCGTAATTAAGCGTTCGCTGCCGCCGGTCAAAACGACGATGGCGTCGGTTTCTGCAAGACCTGAGTTAATCGTCGGCTCACTGATAGCCTGAATGGTCATGACAAAAAGCACGAGACCGCACAACCAGGCGAATACAGCCAGGCCTGATAATACGGTCAGATAGCGCAGCAAGCGGGTCATGGCATGTTGTGGAGGAGTTTAAGCACAGAAAAGCGCGCCGAGAGATTGGCGCCGATGACAGCAACAAGAGGAACCATCATTGTCAGCAAAGCCAAGCCGAACCATTGTATGGCAGGTATGTTCGATGCCGCTGGCAAGTATTTTAGGGCGAAAGAAAGCAAACCAAGCGTGAGAGTAGCCAGAGCAAATCCAAATAAGGCACCAGGCCACGACAGACGTCGCGCATGATGCTGAAAATGTCGTGCAATATCGTTATCTGTTGCGCCTATGGTGTGTAAGAGTTCGATAGTGTCTTTTTCAGTTGCCATCACGGCACGGCAAATGAGGTTGATGCTAATGAATAGGATGGCGCCACTAAGAAATAGCATAAAGGCGGCAAGAAAAGTTAAATCACGAATGAGATGCAAAAGATCGCTGAGCCAGCTGGCATGGTCGTCAACGCTAGCATCGCTAACAACTGTTTTGAGACGTTCTTCTATGCTCTGCGCTGACGAAAAACTGCCGGGTTTTATTTCGATATCGATCAGCGTGGGAAGCGGCAAACTCTTGGCAAGCTCGGGATCGCTTATCCATGGTTTCAACAGTTTCGCGGTTTCTTGGTCAGGGACAATCGCGGTGCTCTGAATATCAGGTAGAGCATGCAAAACGGCCAATGTTTGTTTGATGCGTTCTGGCTGCGGCATTGAGGTCTCATCGCCAAGGGCGGGTATCTCGACGGTCATATGGTTTTCCACGCTTTGGTCCCACGTGATCGTTAAGAGCGAAAGTGCGGCTTCGATGGTCATCGCAAAGGTGGCAAGATAAACCATGATGGCAATAACGGATATGAGCAGCCAGTTTAATCGTTGATGCTGAAAGGCCGAATTAAATAGGGTGTTTGGCAATGGCATGGTCATGCCGCCTTCGCCGACGGAGGAAAGGGGGCTATCAAGCGACCTTCTTTCAGCCAAAGCGAGGGTTTGTTCAGACGCTGAATAAGGTCTTGCTGATGGGTGGCAAGGACAATGGCTGTTCCCATTTTGTTAAGCTCGTTAAAAAGATGCGTCAGACGCATGGCCGATTCTTCGTCAACATTGCCAGTTGGCTCATCAGCCAAGAGAAGTTTTGGTTTGTTCACGATTGCTCGAGCTATTGCTGCGCGCTGTTGTTCGCCGCCAGAAAGCGAGGAGGGGAGGGCATGAAGTCGGTCGCCTAAACCGACCCAATCTAAAAGCTCCGATGTATGCCGTTGGATGTAGTCTTCGCGAGCACCGGCAAGACGCAGGGGTAAGGCAGCGTTTTCGAGCGCTGAAAGATGGGGAATGAGGCGGAAATCTTGAAAAATAACGCCGATCTGACGACGCAGCGCCGGCAATTCATGGCGCGCCATTTTGGCAATATCGTGGCCAAATAAGTTTATGTTTCCTTCGCTTGGCTTTTCTGCGAGATAAATGATGCGCAGAAGCGAAGATTTGCCGGCACCACTGGGTCCGGTAAGAAAATGAAACGATCCTGGCGCTAAGCTGAAGCTTATATTCTGCAGAACGGCTCGGTTCTGGTTATAACGCAGTCCAATATGGTTAAGAGTAAGAAGCATGAAAAGATGGATACCTTGTTCGTTCGTTTTAGGACATTTTTATATCATAAGGCGCTTCAGCGGCACGTCCAGAACTGCTTTGCTTGCCTCACGAATGAATGGTTTTTATAACCCAATCCCATGATCTTGACCTGTCCTATCTGTAACTCACGCTATCTTGTTCCGGCTACCCATTTCGCGGCTGGACCACGTCAGGTGCGTTGTGCCCGTTGTTTTCACACTTGGCTAGGCGAACTTCCCAAGGAACCAGCGTCAGCCTTGGCGGCCCAATTATTAAATATAACGCCGCCGCCTTTGACCGCTACGCCCATACCGCCTGGCTCCAATCTTCCAGCGTTACGCGAAAAACCGCTTCATAAATGGTATCCTTGGATAGCGTTATTCGGCATCGTCATTCTTGGGCTCTTTGCGGTATGGTTTTGGCTTGATCGTCAAGAGATCGCCAAGATGTGGCCGGTCTTGGAAGGAACTTATGAAAAGTTAGGCCTTCATATTTACCACCCCGGCGAGGGGCTTAGTTTGCAGCAAGTCCGTTCGGAATTGCATGGCGAAGATGGTATACCGATGCTGATTGTGGAGGGTAAAATCCTCAATGAAACCCCGAAAACACAGCAGATTCCTAATCTTATGGCCGTTGCCGTGGGTTCCGACGGTAAGCCCATGCAAAGCTGGCAGATTGATGCGCCAGCGGCTACATTGAACGCTGCCGAGACGGTGTCGTTTCAGTCAACCATCCGTTCGCCCAAGGGGACTGTGGTTGAAATTAATTTAAGCTTTATCGAGCCCAAGCATGCCCCCTAGTACAAAACCGGATCAGCAGAACAGCGTTAATATTCTTGTCGCGGAAGATAACCCTGCCGTGCGCGAATTTATTGTGCGCTCCTTAAATTCTGTTGGACATAAAATTACTTCTGTCGCTGACGGACAACAGGCACTCGATACGCTTGCAAAAGAAAAATTTGAAGTCTTAGTAACGGACATAGTTATGCCCAATGTTGATGGCATAGCCCTGGCACTCAAAGCAGTTCGGTTATTTCCTGACTTACGTATCGTTATGATCTCTGGTTATGCACAGGAACGCATGCGCGCCCACAATCTTGATGCCCTAGTGCATCGCATTATTGCCAAACCGTTTTCGCTCGAAGAAATATGCGAAGCGGTAAAAGATGCTTTGAGCTTACCCCCTGGGACGGCTTAAGGGCAGCCAATGAAACAATCAGTTCGCAAAGCGGTATTTCCCGTCGCCGGTCTCGGCACGCGTTTTCTTCCGGCGACTAAAGCGATGCCGAAGGAAATGCTGACTTTGGTCGATCGGCCTTTGATCCAGCATGCCGTCGATGAGGCGCGGGCTGCGGGTATTGAACAATTCATTTTTGTTACCAGCCGCGGCAAGGGAGCTCTTGAGGATCATTTTGATAGCAATAATGACTTAAAGCGCTCATTGGAAGCACGCAAGAAAACACAAGCACTCGAACTTTTAGAATCTACGGAAATCGATTCCGGCCAATTGTTGTTTACGCGTCAGCGCGAACCGCTAGGTCTTGGTCATGCCGTGTGGTGCGCACGGCATCTGGTTGGCAACGAGCCGTTTGCCGTCCTTTTGGCCGACGATGTTGTTCTGGCTGAAAAACCCTGTTTGAAACAGATGATGGAAGCCTATGAGGCTGTAGGCGGAAATGTCGTTGCTGTTGTCGATGTGCCGCGGGAACAAACAAATCGTTATGGTATTCTCGATGTCGAAAAAGACGACGGGCGTTTAGCCAAGATAAAAGGTCTTGTCGAAAAACCTGAACCTGCACAAGCTCCATCTACGCTTTCGATTATTGGCCGCTATATTTTACAGCCCGAGATTTTTAAAGAACTTGAAGCTAAACATGTTGGAACGGGTAATGAAATTCAGTTGACCGACAGCATGGCCAGGCTCATAGGCCGCCAGGCTTTTCATGGTTTGCGGTACACAGGTACACGCTATGATTGCGGTAATAAAGTTGGTTTCATAGAAGCTAATGCAGCTTTTGCGTTGGCGCATCCTGAGTTGGGGCCACAAGTGCGTGCCGCGCTCAAGAAGTTGATCTAGGGGCTCGGATGCAAATAGTTGTGATGGGCGCCGGATATGTTGGTCTTGTATCGGCTGCGTGTTTTGCCGAATTTGGTGTCAAAGTTACTTGCGTTGACAAAGACGAAAACCGCATCGCAAGGTTACAAAAAGGCGAAATCCCGATTTTTGAACCTGGTTTGCCGGAGCTAGTTGCACGCAATGCCGAACGTGGCACGCTACGTTTTGCAACTGATTTTGTATCCGCCCTCAAGACAGCGGATGCTGTGTTTATTGCCGTCGGTACGCCAACGCGACATGGCGATGGCTATGCGGATCTGACTTACGTCTACGCCGCCGCACGTGAGATTGCGCAACTTCTAGCGCGCTATACCGTGATTATTACAAAATCGACCGTACCGGTTGGAACAGGACGGGAGATTGCACGGATTATTCATGAAACAAACCCCAAAGCCGAATTTGATGTATGCTCAAATCCGGAGTTTTTGCGTGAAGGTTCGGCGATAAATGATTTTATGCGTCCCGACCGCGTTATTATCGGTTGTGAAAGCGAGCGTGCGGCTGAAGTGATGAAAGCGCTTTACCGGCCGCTTTATCTCATCGAAACGCCGATGGTGATGACCACTCTCGAGACAGCTGAGCTCACGAAATATGCCGCTAATGCATTCCTGGCGACCAAAATTACATTTATCAATGAAATTGCCGATTTGTGCGAGAAAGTCGGTGCTAATGTGCAAGTGGTTGCCAAAGGCATGGGCCTTGATGGGCGCATCGGACGAAAATTTCTGCATGCCGGTCCCGGCTATGGCGGCTCCTGTTTTCCCAAAGATACCTTAGCTCTTGTGCGCACCGCGCAAGACAAGGGCGTGCCGTTGCGGCTTGTGGAAACGACCATTGATATTAATGACAAGCGTAAAAAAAACATCGCGAACCGAATTATTGCGGCCTGTGGCGGCTCGGTGCAGGGCAAAACGATTGCCATTCTTGGCCTGACTTTCAAACCCAATACGGACGATATGCGCGAAAGCGTAAGCCTTGACGTTATCCCAACCCTGCAAAAGGCGGGCGCCACCATACGGGCTTATGATCCGGCAGGCATGGAAGAGGCTCAACAACTTCTCCAAAAAGTGTTATGGTGTAGGGGCGCTTATGAGGCTATGCAGGATGCCGATGCCGTTGCCATTCTGACCGAATGGAATGAATTTAGGGCGCTCGACGTCGTTCAAATGAAGGAAGCATTAAAACAACCGATACTCATAGATCTACGTAACATTTATCGTTTAGAAGACATGAAAGCAGCGGGATTTAAGTATTGGAGTGTGGGGAGGTGACTATTGCGTTAACCAGAAGAAATTTTGTAATATTTACTTTCACTAATTCGTTATATAAAGGCGAACCTGTACTCCCTAAAACTGGCTATCGCCTTATCATATATAGGCTTTTTGAAACTCAAATAACGGTATTTACTTTCTTAATAATGATAACTATACGGTTGCTAGAATGTTTATGAATTTTGTAGGCTCACACAGTTTAAGTTATTGGGAATAAGAAGAATGCCTTCGCAAATGTTACAACACTCTCGAGCTGTTTTTGCACCGTCTGACATGGTTAGATCGGGTGGGGGGGGGACTTCTCCTACGAGGCCCAATGGTGGTGCCTATCGGCGAAATGGAAGTCATACAACCGCTTGGCCCAGAACGATCATTTATACTAGTCAGCTTTTTGGTCCTCTCGACACTGAGTTTCAAAGGCAATTTGTCATTAAAGATTTGAGAGCTGATCATCTTCTACCTGATGAACGAGAAGCCCTCATTAAAATGGCAGCCAGGCATTACGCGCTTGTGTTTAACGACACAGCCAAAAAAGTCGGCATCGAGGGGAATTGGACAGAAAGGGGTTCAGAAGCATGGGTCCGACAGCGTATCGAAGAGCCAGGTGTAGCTTTCTTGTTGTGCCCCGCTCCTAACCAAGCGCCCATACCCAACAAAGGAGAATTACCTGAAGTTATCGGTGCTTTTTTTATGGAACTTGTACGCGTTCCACGGCTTGCTGATCCTGGTGCCGTGAGAAAGGAAGTTATATTAAGCGTCGAAGGAAGAGAGTTGGATGCAACTGTGCACCCCGATTGGCAGAAAAATAATTTGGGTGCCAAGATTACAATCTGCGGATTTAATCTAATGGTAGAGCAGTCCAAAAAGGTATTTGCTAGAGTGCCCCTGACCACATTTGATGCCCTGACTTATGCGAAGGGCTATCAGGAATATTGGTGGGGACGTTTGGGTTTTGAGCAATCTTTGATACACACAGCGGATGTCGATATATACACAACGCCGTTAGAATACGACATGCCCGAAGTGGATATACGTAAGTGTCAGAGTGGGGATGTCGAGGCTATTGCCAAGTTTATAGAAGCAAATAATTTAGAATCAAATTTGAAGGGGTCTTGGTCTTCTGAAACGCTTCGTACATTTTTGGATTCCAGATGTCGAGGCAATTTAGCAAGTTATATAGCTTCAGCTAAGGACGGGACTATAGTAGCTTTTTATACAACAGACATGGCCATACGTCGAAGCACTGAAAGACAAGGCAATATTGAACATGGTGCTGTTATGTCCTTGATCGAGCCTTATTGTGCCATCAAAAGTCCTCTTCCTGAGGAACGTCCGGCGTCAGATCAGCTGGTCAAAGGGCTTGTGCGTCAAGCGGCATTTGATCTCGCAAGTGTAGTTACGCAGCTTCATGGAATTGATGTTGGTAATTCGGCTGAACTCGAGGTTACGCAAC